>Ga0326726_10004464_pt1 | contig 12763 bp, 10 predicted proteins | sample MHFenrmetagenome_2_FD_207603 | JGI IMG/M metagenome (GOLD analysis project Ga0326726, IMG submission 207603) | Lab enriched peat soil microbial communities from Michigan Hollow, Ithaca, NY, United States - MHF15MN | ecosystem: Environmental > Terrestrial > Soil > Wetlands > Peat | place: USA...
GCTCATGATCGGCACGATGTTCCAGACCGGCGGCGCCATCGGCTCGATCGCCATCGCCAGGCCGATCGACAAGTGGGGGTTCTTCGGCGTGCTGATCGCCTGCTTTGGCGGCGCGGGCGTGATGATCGCCCTGATCGGTCAGCCGGGTCTGTCGGTGGCGATGCTGTTTGTCGTCGTGTTTCTCGCGGGATTTGGAATCTTCAGCGGCCAGGCCGGCAACAACGCGGTGGCCGCCACGTACTATCCGACGACGCTGCGTTCGACGGGCGTGGGCGCGGCGCTTGGCATCGGCCGGATCGGGTCGATTCTGGGACCGACGGTCGCCGAGTTCATGCGCCCGCGGTATTCCACGCAGCAGCTCTTCCTTGTGTTCGCGGTGCCGGCCCTTCTGTCGGCCGTGGCCGTCGCGTGTCTGCGCGTCGTGATGAGACCGGCCGCCGCAGGCACGGCAGTGAAGACCACGACCGTTCAGTAACCGGCTACAATCGCGGGATGGCCTCGACTCATCCCGCCTGGACCCCCCTGTCATCGCGCGAGTGGCCGGCCTTCACGGCATCGACTCCCGGCTGGGCCGACACGTACGCGACGCTGCACATGTGGTTGCAGATCGCCGGCAAGATCCGTCTCAAGCTGGCGCCGCCCGTCAACCACTGGTGGGGCGCGGCGCTGCAGCTCTGCGCGCGCGGCATCACGACGATGCCGATGCCGTACAACGGCGCGGCATTCGAGATGACGTTCGACTTCTGCTCCCACGAGCTGCAGATCCGGACGAACGACAACCGGATGAAGATCGTGAAGCTCGAACCGAAGTCGGTCGCGGATTTCTACGCCGAGACGATGGGCGTACTCGCCGAGCTGGGTATCGCGGTGAAGATCTGGCCGATGCCGGTGGAGGTTCCGTCGCCCAGCCGATTCACGGAAGACAGGCAGCACAAGTCGTACGACGCCGCGGCGGCGAGCGTCTGGTGGCGCGCGATGGCGCACAGCGCCGAGGTGATGAACGAATTCCGGGCGGACTTCATCGGCAAGTCGAGCCCGGTGCATTTCTGGTGGGGCGCCTTCGATCTCGCCGTGACGAGATTCAGCGGCCGCCGGGCGCCCGATCGCGCCGGCGCGGATGCGATGACGAAGGAAGCCTACTCGCACGAAGTGATCAGCGCCGGCTTCTGGCCGGGCAGCGGCACGCTGAACGAGCCGGCGTTCTACGCGTACGCGGCGCCGGAGCCCGAAGGCTTCAAGACCGCCAAGGTCCGCCCCGCGCAGGCGTACTACGGCGACGCGGGCGCGGGAGGAGAATTCTTCCTGAAATACGATGACGTCCGGACGTCGCCCTCGCCGCGTCAGGCGCTCATGGACTTTCTGCAGTCGACCTACGAGGCCGGCGCGACCCTGGGTCGATGGGATCGGAAGGAGCTGGAGCGGTGAGCGACGGAGGCGCGTGCGCGCACATCGAGGCGGTCACGTCGGTCAAACACGCGAAGAAGCGCGTGTGCGACGAGTGCGTGAAGATTGGCGGCACGTGGGTGCATCTGCGCACCTGCCAGGAATGCGGCGGCACGCACTGCTGCGACAACTCGCCGAACCGGCACGCGACGAAGCACGCGAAGGCCACGAAGCATCCGGTCATTGCCTCGGCGGAACCCGGCGAGCGCTGGTTGTACTGCTATCCGGACGACGCGTTTGCTGAATACTAGCCGTTGCCGGCGCGTATTTCAGCAACCTCTCAGGCGCGGCGAGGCGCGACGACCGTAAACTATCCACAGCCCGCATGACGTTTGCCGAGGTCGTTCTCATCGCCGCAGGAGTCGCGGGGATCTATTTTCTGCTGCGACCGCTTCAGCGGCGGCTGGAACGCTTTTTCGTCAGGAAGCTCGGCCGCCCAACGCGCGGCCACCTCCCCACGATTGATGTGACGGACTTCAGATCCCGCAGATTGCACCAGAAGGAAGATGAAGAGCATGACAACGATTCTTGAGTCTCCGGAGCGTGTCGCGAAGATGGCGAGCAGAGTGATCGTCGGCCTCGGGGCCGTCGTCGTTCTCCTGAGCCTGACGAGCTCCTTTTCGGTGATCGCGCCGGGCAACACCGGCGTGATCTTCAACATCTGGACAGGGTCGCTGAGGTCGGTGCCGCAGGGCATGGCGTGGCGCATGCCCTGGATCACGCAGGTCCAGAGTTATCCGACGGCGCTCAGGACCTACACGATGGTCAAACGCTCCGCGGAAGGATCCTCGATGGACGACGACAGCATCGATCTGCCGACGCGCGAAGGGCAGCACATCACGCAGGACATCTCCGTGACGTACAACACGTCCGAAGACAAAGCCTCGCAGGTGTTCAAGTCGTTCCGGGGCGTCGATATCTCGGAGATCGAATCGACGTTCATTCGCCGGACCATCATCACCGTTGCCCAGAATGCCGCCGGACAGATGTCGCTTTCGGAACTCATTTCATCGAAACGCGACGAGCTGCAGGGTGCGATTCAGAAGGATCTCTCCGGTCAGCTCACCAAGATGGGATTCACCCTCGACAAGGTTAACCTCGGTGCCAGCCACCTGCCGCAGACGCTCGAAGTGCAGATGCAGCAGAAAATGGCCGCCCAGCAGCAGGCACAGCAAGCGGAGTACGAGCTGCAGAAGCAGCAGATGCTGGCGAAGGCCGCGGTCGCGAAAGCGGAAGGCGAGGCGCAGGCGGTGCTCGTCCGGGCCAAGGCCGAAACCGAGGCCAATCGAATGCTGCAGTCCACACTGAGCGGGATTCTGATTCAGAACAAGACGATTGAAAAATGGAACGGCACCTTGCCGCAGGTCACGGGCGGGGCGATGCCGATGCTCGACTTGAACAGCTTCAAGAACGCCACCAAGTAGGGGCGATCGCGCCGGGCACAGCCCCTTCGGCATGTATTTCGGAATAATTCTGATCTACACTCAAATCGCATGATGAAAGCGGGTCGCCGAATCGCCGGCGTCGCCAGCCGGCTCCGGGACGCCGGGCTCCGTGTCACCGCGCCCCGTGTGGCCGTGCTCGAGGAGCTCGCGCGCAACCGGACGCACCCGAACCCTCTCGAGGTTCACCGCGCGCTGAGCGCGCGAAACCCGTCGCTGTCGCTGTCCACGGTGTATCTGACGATCGAGGCGTTCGCCAAAGCGGGTCTTCTGCGCCGGATACCGGCGCGCGACGGCCATCTTCGCGTCGACGGAGTGGTGGAGGAACACGACCACGCCGTCTGCCGTCATTGCGGCGACGTGTTCGATCTGCCCGCCCAGCCGTCGATTCCCCGGGCCGCACCCCGCGGGCTGCCGAGAGGGACCCGCGTGCTGGGCGCCCGTATCGAGTACGACGTGCGGTGTGCGCGATGCCAGGCGCACCCCGAACCCGTGCCCGGACGTCGTCGCCGCGCACGGTGACCACCCTTTTCCCTTCAAGGAGATAGAGCGCACATGGACACCGAATTGAAATGCCCCGTCGTGGGTGGAATTCACACGTCTCCCAAAGGCACGTCGAACCTGGACTGGTGGCCGAATCAGCTGGACCTGAAGATTCTTCATCAGGCCCACCCCACGGCAGATCCCATGGGCGAGGAGTTCGATTACTCCGAGGAGTTCAAGAGCCTCGACCTCAACGCCCTGAAGAAGGACGTCGAGAAAGTGATGACGACGTCGCAGGAGTGGTGGCCGGCCGACTTCGGCCACTACGGGCCGCTCTTCATCCGGATGGCGTGGCACAGTGCGGGCACATACCGCATCAGCGACGGCCGCGGCGGAGCAGGGGCCGGCATGCAACGCTTTGCCCCCCTCAACAGCTGGCCCGACAACGCAAGCCTCGACAAGGCGCGCAGGCTGCTGTGGCCGATCAAACAGAGGTACGGCCGGAAAATCTCGTGGGCCGACCTGATGATCTTCGCCGGCAACTGTGCGCTGGAGTCGATGGGCTTCAAGACATTCGGCTTTGCCGGCGGACGCGCGGATGTCTGGGAACCCGACGAGGTCTATTGGGGCGCTGAGCGGACGTGGCTCGGCGACGAGCGCTACAGCGGCGACCGGAATCTCGCGAATCCTTTCGGGGCTGTGCAGATGGGCCTCATCTACGTGAATCCCGAGGGACCGAACGGCAACCCCGATCCGCTTGCCGCGGCCAAAGACATTCGAGAGACGTTCCGTCGTATGGCGATGAACGACGAGGAGACGGTGGCGCTCATTGCCGGCGGACACTCGTTCGGCAAGACGCATGGTGCCGCTGTGGCGACCAACGTCGGTCCGGAACCCGAAGGCGCCCCGATGGAGTTGCAGGGCCTCGGCTGGAAGAGCAGCTACGGCACTGGCAGTGGCGCCGACGCGATCACCAGCGGCCTGGAAGTCACGTGGTCCAACACGCCGACGAAGTGGAGCAATAGCTTCTTCTCGAACCTGTTCGGCTATGAATGGGAGTTGACCAAGAGCCCGGCCGGCGCCAACCAGTGGAAGCCGAAGGGCAACGCCGGCAAAGGCACGGTCCCTGATGCGCACAACCCGTCCAGGAAGATCGCCCCGTCGATGCTGACGACGGACATCTCGCTGCGCGTCGACCCTGCCTACGAGAAGATCTCACGGCGCTTCCACGAGCACCCGGACGAATTGGCCACCGCGTTCGCCAAGGCGTGGTTCAAGCTGACGCACCGCGACATGGGCCCGATCTCACGGTACCTGGGCAAGCTGGTGCCGAAGGAGCCGCAAATCTGGCAGGACCCCGTCCCCAAGGCCACGCACAAACTCAGCCCGAAGGACATCGCGGCGCTGAAGGCGAAGATTCTTGCCTCGAAACTGTCCATCGCCCAGTTGGTCTCGACGGCCTGGGCGTCGGCCGCCACGTTCCGAGGCACCGACAAGCGCGGTGGCGCCAACGGCGCGCGCATCCGCCTCGCGCCGCAGAAGGACTGGGCCGTCAACAATCCGGCCGAACTGGCGAAGGTGCTGCAGGCCCTCGAGAAGATCCGGAAGGACTTCAAGAAACCGGTGTCGCTTGCCGACCTGATCGTCCTCGGCGGCTGTGCAGCCGTCGAAAAGGCCGCGAAGAAGGCCGGACACAACGTCAAGGTTCCCTTCACGCCCGGACGCACGGACGCGTCGCAGGAGCAGACCGACGTGGAGTCGTTCGCCGTCCTCGAGCCGAAGGCGGACGGATTCCGCAACTACTCCGCGCACGGACCTCACTGTCCGGCGGAGCATCTGCTGATCGACAAGGCGACGCTCCTGACGCTCAGCGCTCCCGAGATGACCGTGCTCGTGGGCGGCCTGCGCGTCCTGAATGCAAATTACAAACAGTCCAGCCTCGGCGTCTTCACCAAACGCCCAGAGACGTTGACCAGCGACTTCTTCGTCAATCTGCTCGACATGGGCACGACGTGGACGCCGGCGTCCAAGACCGCGGAAACCTTCGAGGGCCGCGATAAGACGGGCAAGGTCAAGTGGACCGGCAGCCGCGCCGACCTCGTCTTCGGGTCGAACTCGCAGCTCCGCGCCATCGCCGAGGTCTACGCGTCCGGCGATTCGCAGCGGAAGTTCGTCGACGACTTTGTGGCCGCGTGGGACAAGGTCATGAATCTCGATCGATTCGACCTGGCCTGACACTACTTACGATTGACGCTGGTGTAATCGAGGTACCGATAACCCGCGACCGTGGAGATGCGCGCGGTGAGCACGTAGCTGCCATCCGGCGTCTTCACGGTCTCCGTCGAGCGCGTGACGGCCGGCGACGGCCGGCCGTTGCGTAATCCTTCTCCAATCACCCGCCCGGTCATGCCCGGCGCCGCGGGCAGCCCCAGCAGCTGGAGCAGCGTCGGCGCGATGTCGACGTTGGACGTCGGCGCGGCGCTCGTGGCGTGCTCCCGGAAATCCGGCCCCGCCGCGATCAGCGTGTTGTGGATGTCGAACGGACTGGAGCTGCCGTGACCCGCGACGCCCGTCTGAGTCGTCGTGCCCGCGAAGCCGGCGGCGTTCGACTTGCCTGTCCAGTTCGCCGACACCAGGATGTCGCCCGAGCGCGGATGGTTCCACCGCGCGATGTCGAACGACAGCGTGCCGGGAACAACGCCCTCGCGCCCGCCCGTTGCCGCCGGTCGCGTGAAGATCGCGCCGACCTCGGGCCTGCGTTGCAGCGCCGCGACGATCGCGTTGACCCGTGCCGGCTCGCTGGCTCGCAGGTAGATGGCGCCTTCGGCGACCACGATGTCCTTCGTTCCATCCCCCATCGTCCTGGCGAACGGCTCGACGAGTGATTCGAGCTTGAGCTCGCCGGTATGCGTCGAGAATCCGTGGTCGGACGTCACGATGATGTTCGTCCGGTCGAGCAGGCCTTTCGCTCTGAGCGCGTCCTCGATACGGCCGATCCCGCCGTCAATGAGCGAGAGCGACGTGCGCGTGATCGGCGCGCCGATGCCGTGTTCGTGCGCGCTGCCGTCGGGATCGTTCAGCCACATCAGCGTCACGTCCGGATGGATCGTGTCGAGGCCGACCTTGAGATACGCGTCGATCGCCCGCTGATTCTGCGCGTCGTTCGGCGTGGCGTGCGGGGGCACCGGTCCCAGCGTCGCCGCGACCTCGGCGCCGAGTGACGGTGGCAGCGTGTAATCGGTGTGAATGATCGCGCCGCCGCTGACCGTGTGATTCAGGAGAAAGGCCGATCCCGTCGATCCCGAGCTGACGCCGAGCAGCTTCATCCCGGAGCGCTGCAACAGCTCACCGAGCGTCGGCGCCGTTAACAGCCGTCCTTCGGCGCGAGAGACGCGCTCGAGGTTCTCCCGCTCACCGGTATCGAGACCGCGCGTGGCGTCAACCGACGGAATGTAGATCGTGTTGCCCAGCAGGCCGTGCGTCTCCGGATACGTGCCCGTCACGAACGACGAAGCGTTCACGCGGGTGACGGTGGGGAACACGGAGTGATGCGCGCCGAACACGATGCCGCGCCGGCCGAGGCGATAGAGACGCGGCATGACCTCCGGCGTCACGTTGTCGGGACGCAACCCGTCGACGACGATGACGAGCTGGACGTGTGTTGGCGTCTGCGCGAGCAGAGTAGCCAGCGCCAGAAGCAACGCCGCGATGATCAATGAAGGCCGCATGTGTGACGCCCGAACAGAATCTCCGAAGAGTGTAACGCCGGAGCGACGCTACGGGTTGGGCGTCTGCTCGGGCACGTACGTCCTGCCGAGGGCATAGCGCTCGAACCAGGCCATTTCGGTATTGGCCTTGAAAATCTGATGGCGGAACTCGCCCCACAGATGCGGTTCGCGCGGCGCGATGTAGAGATGGGTCGGCACGCCGTTGGCCTTGAGCGCGCGATACATCTCGATCGACTGCTCCTTGGGGACGCGCGGATCGTTCTCGCCGACAAACAGGAGCGTCGGTGTCCTGACATTCGCCGCGTCCTTCATCGGCGAGTTGTTCCAGTAGGTGAGGATGGGCGCGTTCGTCTGATACGGCGTGCCGCCGAACCAGAGGGTGCGGTTGTCGCGCGCGTCGGTCTGCGAGTACATCGAGATCCAGTTCGCAGCGCTCGCGCCGGCCGACGCCGCCTTGAACCGCGTCGTCATGGTCACCAGCTTGTTCGTCAGGTGGCCGCCGGCGCTCCAGCCCATGACCACCAGCCGATCGGGATCGACCAGGCCCTGCTTAATCAGCGTGTCGACGCCGGTCATGACGTCGAACGGCATGTGCTTGAAGTAGCCGCCGCCGAGGACGCTGCGGAGGAACGCGTTGCCGTAGCCGGTGCTGCCGCGATAGTTCGGCCGGAACACGAACCAGCCCTTACCGGTCAGGACCGGGAAATAGCTGAGCAGCAGTCCCGGTCCCGCGCCGAACTTGTCGGATTCGGCCGGTCCGCCATGCATCTGGACGACCAGCGGATAGCGCGTGCCCTCGACGTAGCCGGCGGGATAGAACAGGAGCCCTTCGATCGTCGTGCCGTCCGCGCTCTTCCACGTCACTTTCTCCTGACGCGGCATGGCGAACTTCGTGGCGAGCGTGTCGAACACGCCGGTCACGCGCACCGGCGCGGCGGAGACGGGTGACCCTCCGCTTGGAATCGTCAGCGTCCAGACGTCGCCGAACCGCGACGGCTCGTCGATCTGAAACGCCATCTTTCCGGCGCTCGAGACGATGTTCCAGCCAGGAGGAATGAAATGACGGCCGTCGGTCAGCTGTCTGGCCTGCTTCGATCCGAGGTCGAACTGGAAGATCTCTTCATGGACGCCCATGTTGACGACGGCCAGGATCGACCTGCCGTCGGGCGCCCAGCTCGCCTGATCGACCGCGTACTGAAAATCGGGACTGACAGCCTTCGGCGTGCCGCCTGAGGCGGGCATCACGAACAGACTGGCGTTGTAGTACTGCTCGAACTTCCCGTTCGTTTCCGCGAGAAACAGAATCTGCGAGCCGTCGGGCGACAGTTCCGGCTGGGCTTCCTCGACGTCGTTATGGGTGAGCTGGCGGAGGTTGCCGCCCGAGGCGTCGAGCGTCCACACCTCGCCCTTGTGCGAGTCGTCGGCGAGCGGCGTCGGTGCGCGCTCGAGCACGATGGTCCGGCCGTTTGCGGACAGGCGGAACGACGCGACCGACAGGTTGTCGGCCGTCAGCTGCTTTTCAGCGCCCGTCGCGACCGACACGCTCCAGAGCTGGCGGAGCCTGCCGTTCTCTTCGAACGCGTAGACATCATCCTTGCGCCGGTCGCGTTCGCGATCGGCCGCCGAAGCGGCGTCGACCGCGAGGAAGTAAATGGTGGCGCCGTCGGGCGACCAGGCGGGCGACGACACGGCCGTGGCGTGTCTCGTGACCGCGCGGGGCTCGCCGCCCGTCGCGGGCATGAGCATCAGCTGCCCGGCGCGGCCGAAGAGAATCGACAACCCGTCCGGCGACCAGCGGTTCGAGCCCGGGACGTCGCCGGTGCTGCCCGGCGTGAGCGCGACAGGCGCGCCGCCCGAGGTGCTCTGGCGCCACAGATGAAAAGCCAGCCGGCCCGCGGTCCAGTCGGCCGTGCCGAGCATGTAGACGACGAATTTTCCGTCGGGAGACAGCTGCGGATCGAAGAGCCGCGGCAGCTCGGCCAGCTGGACGAGCGACATCGCTCTTCGCGGCTCCGCGGGCTGAGGCTGCTGCGCGGACAGCGCGGCCATGCCGAAGGCAAAAGCCAGCGCGCTGGCGGCATGGCGAAACGCTGTTCGAAATGAAGTGATGTGACAGAATAGCATCACATGAGCGACCGGAAGTACCGGCAACGTGGTTATCAGGACGATTCACGAGATCGTGAGCAGACTCGCGAAAAGTCCGCGCCGAAGCCGGTCGAGCCTCGCGCGCCTGGACGGCAGCTCCAGAGCGCGTCGGGTCCCAAGACCCCCAACCTGATGGCCTCGCACGAAGTGTTCCGCTGCGCGCGATGCGGCACCCGTCTCGCGCTTCCGGTCGAGGCCGACGGACAGTGCGGCAAGTGCGGTGTCGCGCTGCACAGCTGCGTGCAATGCGTGTCCTTCGATACCAGCGCGCGCTTCGAGTGCGCGCAGCCGACGCTGACCGCGCGAGTCTCGCCGAAGGACGAAAAGAACTCGTGCGCGCTCTTCGCTCCGCGCGCCACCATCGAACGGCAGACCAGCACGCCCGCCGCGCAGAGCCCGGAGACCAACAGCGCCCGTCGCGCGTTCGACGATCTGTTCAAGATATAGGGGTCGGAGGTTAGAGGTCGGAGGTCAGAGGTCAGAGGTTGGAGGTCAGGGGCTGGGGATGGGACTGATTTCACCAGGCGATCAGGAACGGCTGCGGGAGGCGTTTGCCGAGATGTCGCGTCCCGTGCGGCTGCTGTTTTTCACGCAGACACTCGGATGCGAGACCTGCCTGCAGACGCGCCAGATTCTCGACGAGCTGCCGGTGCTGTCCGGCAGGATCACGATCGAGGAAGTGAACTTCGTGCTAGATCCGGAGAAGGCGAAGCAGTACGAGATCGACCGTGTGCCGGCTGTCGCGCTCGTCGGACAGGACGCCGCCGGCGGCGAGCGCGACTCCAAGATCCGGTTCCTCGGTGCGCCATCCGGCTACGAGTTCATGTCGCTCATCCAGGCGGTGCTGCTTGTCGGCGGCCGGCCTTCGATACTGTCCGACGACAGCTTGAAGCGCGTCGCCGCCGTCACGACGCCGACGAAGGTGCACGTGTTCACGACGCCGACCTGTCCGCATTGCCCACGCGCGGTGAGCGTCGCGCACGAGATGGCGTTCGCCAACCCCAACATCACGGCGTTCGCCGTTGAGGCCACTGAATTTCCCGACCTCGCGCGTCGCTATCAGGTGACCGGCGTCCCCAAGACCGTCGTCAACGACGCGGTGGAGATCCTGGGGGCGCTCCCCCCGGACGAATTCGTGTTGCAGGCGCTCGCGTCGCCTCCGCCGCAGGGCGTGTAGCGTCCGGCTGCAGCCGGACGGCCCTCGATGAAACGATCGATTTTTTTCGCGCTCGCGCTCGTCACGCTCGCCCCCTCCGGATTCCGCGCGGCGGCCCCCGTCACGTATCGCTTCAGCATTCCCGAGCCGCAACACCACTGGATCCAGGTCGAGGCGCTCTTCTCCGAGCTCGGTGAAGCGCCGCTCGAGCTGCGCATGAGCCGATCGTCGCCGGGCCGCTATGCGCTGCACGATTTCGCGAAGAACGTGTACGACGTGCACGCCGCCGGGCCGGACGGCCGCGAGCTCGCGATCGCCCGGCCGGATCCGTCCGGCTGGACCGTCAGCGAACATCCCAGCAGCGTGACGGTGCGCTACAAGGTGTTCGGCGATCGTGTCGACGGTACCTACCTGGCGGTCGATACCACCCACGTGCACATGAACATGCCGGCCGCGATCATGTGGGCACGCGGGCTCGACGATCGGCCGGCGGCCGTCACGTTGTCGCCGCCGGAGCCGGGCGTCGCCAGACGCGGATGGACCGTGGCCACGCAGCTGCATGCCGGCTCGACGCCGCTCGAGTTCACCGCGCCCAACCTTCAGTACCTCATCGACAGCCCGCTGGAATTCGGACCGATCGCGACGCGGCAGTTTTCGCTGGACGGCCGCACCTTCCGGTTTGCGGCGCACCAGACGGGAACCGACGAGGAACTGAATCGCCTCATGAAGGACGTCGAGCGTGTCGTTCGCGAGGAAGGCGCCGTCTACGGCGAGTTCCCGGCGTACGAGCCGGGCTACTACACGTTTCTCGCCGACTACCTGCCGAACGCCGACGAAGACGGCATGGAACACCGCAACAGCACGGTCATGACCTCGTCGTCCACGATTCGTGGCGATCGGACCCGGTTGCTGGACACGGTGGCGCACGAATTCTTCCACTGCTGGAACGTGGAGCGGATCCGGCCGCGCGAAATCGAACCGTTCGATCTCGACCGCGAGAACATGACCGGCCTGCTGTGGCTGGCCGAAGGCTTCACGCAGTACTACGGGCCCCTCGTGCTGCAGCGCGCGGGCGTGGTGAACCTCGATTACACGCGCCAGACGTTGACGACCCTCGTCGACACCGTCGTGAATTCGCCGGGACGTGCCGTGCGATCCGCCGAAGAGATGAGCCGGATGGCGACGTTCACCGACGCCGGGCGTCCCATCGACCGGACGAACTGGTCGAACACGGTCATTTCGTATTATCCGTTCGGTGCCGCGATTGCCCTTGCGCTGGATCTCTCGCTGCGCGAGCGATCGGATGGACGGATCACGCTCGACGACTTCATGCGCGCGATGTGGCGAACGCACGGCAAGCCCGGCGGTTCGCGCGAAGGATATGTGGATCGACCGTATACGGCTGCCGACGCCGAAGCGCGCCTGGCCGAAGTCAGCGGCGATCGCGTGTTCGCCAGGGATTTCTTCAGCCGCTATATCCAGGGCCGCGAGGCCGCCGACTACGAGCGCCTGCTGCGTAACGCGGGGTTCATCGTGCGGAAGCGTGACGCAGGCCGGGCGTGGCTGGGCGACCTGCGCATGGACCCGCGCACCGACGGCGCGCGCATCACGGCGGAGGTGCCGGCGAACTCACCGGCCTACGCCGCGGGGATCGACGAAGGCGACGCGATCACGCAGGTGGCAGGCGAGCGGACGGGCTCGGCGGAAGACGTGAGCTCCGCGATCGGCCGCCGCCGTCCCGGCGATCGCATGTCGATCACGTACGTCGATCGCGCGGGCGTCTCGCGGACGGCGACCGTCACGCTGGCCGAGAATCCTCACCTGGAAATCGTCCCCGTCGAAGCGGCGGGAGGCTCGCTGACGCCGGCGCAGCGCACGTTCCGCGAACGCTGGCTCAACTCGCAGGTGAGATAGAGCCGGGGCTCGGGGCTCGCGGCTCGGGACTCGGGATTGAGAATCGCGATCGAATCGAGCCCCGAGCCCCGAGTCCCGACTAGATCGCACTAAGACACGTCGTCGCATCGTGGACGACGCACGACGCGGCCGGCTCGTGCGGGTCGCGCCGGACCGTGGTCGCCTTCAGCAGCGCCCCGGTCATCATCGCGCGACCCAGCGCGCCCGCAATCTGCTCATCACGGACGTCCTTCAACGAATAGATCGCGACGGGCATGGTCGACTGCACCCTGGCCTCCCACGCGTCGCCTCGACGTGTGACAAGCAGCATCATGCCTTTGCCGATGCCGTCCGGCATCCCGGGAAGCGCCACCGTCAGCGGTACGAGCAGACGGCCGCCGTCGGCCATGGCGTCGAGCCACGGCTCCAGCACATGCGAGGCTCCAGCGTGCACGACGATGACGTCGGCCCGT
>Ga0326726_10004465_pt1 | contig 12761 bp, 11 predicted proteins | sample MHFenrmetagenome_2_FD_207603 | JGI IMG/M metagenome (GOLD analysis project Ga0326726, IMG submission 207603) | Lab enriched peat soil microbial communities from Michigan Hollow, Ithaca, NY, United States - MHF15MN | ecosystem: Environmental > Terrestrial > Soil > Wetlands > Peat | place: USA...
CTACGCCGGTGTGTGGGGTTCCAGCATCAGCTGGATTGGCGACACTTTGGTTACCTCTGGGGGCACAGCAGGTGCAACCGGTGCCGGCCTGGAACTGGATACCTACTTCGGATTCAAGAACAGTTTCGCCACGGACTTCAGCTATGACGTGGGTTTCCTGCGCTACAACTATCCTGGCGTCTATATACCGGACTCGACCAAGGCTGACACCAACGAGATCTACGGTTTGATCGGCTGGAAATGGATTACGCTCAAATACTCCGACAGCCTGGGCGATATGTTTGGTGTCAAGGACGCCAGTGGAACCAACTATATCGATCTGAGCGCGAGCTACACCCTGGAAGGCTCTGGAGTCATATTAGGGGCTCATTACGGCCAGCAAAAATATAAGGGCTCAACTGCCGATGGATTGAAGAACACCTATTTAGCGGGTGTCAGCCAGGATCCAACCTATACAGACTACAACGTGAGCGTGTCCAAAGACTTTGGTGGCTACGTGTGGGGATTGAAATACAGCGATACAGACGCAGAGAAGGGTGGATTTTATACCGCTACAGCTGCGGATTTATCCGCCGTCGATCTTGGCAAGGGCACCGTCGTATTGTCTGTGACCCACTCGATGTAATCAATCACCGGGCGGGATGATTTCCGCCCATAACCAGGAGAATGCTATGAAGATGGTCGTCGCTATCATCAAGCCGTTCAAGCTCGACGAGGTGCGTGAAGCCCTTTCCGCCATAGGCGTGCAAGGCATCACCGTCACCGAAGTCAAGGGCTTTGGCCGGCAAAAGGGCCACACCGAGTTGTATCGCGGTGCGGAATATGTGGTGGATTTTCTGCCCAAAGTGAAACTGGAGGCCGCGATCAAAACCGACATGCTCGATCAGGTGTTGGAAGCGATCGAGAAGGCTGCCAATACCGGCAAGATCGGCGACGGCAAGATCTTCGTCACCGACCTTGAACAAGTCATACGCATCCGCACCGGCGAATCCGGCCCGGATGCACTATAAGGATCCATGCCATGAAAAAATATTTAGTGTTTTTCACGCTACTGGCCGTGCTGAGTGGTTTGGCGGTTCCAGCATTCGCAGAGGATGCAGCAGCACCTGCAGCAGCGCCCGCTGCCGCTTCGCCCGCTGCGGACGCACCCGCCGCCACGCCGAAATGCGGTGACAAGGGTTTTGACTGCAACAAAGGCGACGTCGCATGGATGATGACATCAACGGCGTTCGTGCTGCTGATGACCGTCCCCGGCCTGGCCCTGTTCTATGCAGGCATGGTTCGCAGGAAGAATGCGCTGTCTACCGTCATGCAGAGCTTCGCGATCTTCTGCGTCGTTGCAGTGCTCTGGGTGATCTACGGTTACAGCATGGCGTTCACTGCAGGTCACGAAGGCAGCGCTCTGGCGCCGTACATCGGGTCGCTCGACAAGCTGTTCATGTCCGGCGATGATCCGACTACGGCAGTGGCAGCCACGTTCAGCAAGGGCCAATACCTGCCGGACTTCGTGTACTGCATGTTCCAGCTGACCTTTGCCGCGATCACGGTCGCGCTGATCTCAGGCGGGTTTGCGGAACGCTTCAAGTTCTCGGCGATGATCATATTCAGCATCCTGTGGTTCACCTTTGCATACCTGCCGATCTCGCACATGGTTTGGTATTGGGACGGCCCCGATGCATACTCTTCAGCCAAGGCGGCTGACGTAGCCAACAGCCATGCCGGCTTCATCTTTGCCAAAGGCGCGCTCGACTTTGCCGGTGGTACCGTGGTGCACATCAACTCCGGTATCGCAGCACTGGTTGCGGCTCTGATGCTTGGTCCACGCAAGGGCTACGGCAAGGTAGCAATGCCCCCGCACAGCCTGATGATGACTGCAATCGGTACCGGCATGCTGTGGATGGGCTGGTTCGGATTCAATGCGGGTTCTGCATTGGAAGCATCTGGTTCAGCCGGCCTTGCATTCTTCAACACCTTGTTTGGTGTTGCGGTTGCCGGAGTAACCTGGATGCTGGTCGAATGGATAATCAAGGGCAAGCCGAGCCTGCTGGGTATCTGTTCCGGCATCGTTGCGGGATTGGTGGCGATCACCCCGGCCGCAGGCTTTGTCGGTCCGATGGGCGCGCTGGTTACCTGCGCTGTAGCTGCTGTAATTTGCTTCTTCGCGGTAACCTTCCTCAAGGCATGGCTGAAATATGACGATGCGCTGGATACATTCGGCGTGCACTGCGTCGGCGGTATCATCGGTTCCATCGGTACCGGCATATTCGTCAATCCGGCACTCGGCGGCACCGGCGTCTGGGATTACGTCGCCAACAAGGTCGGTGATTTCGATGCCAAAGCTCAGCTCATCTCCCAGTTCTGGGACATCGGCATCACGCTGGTGTGGTCTGGTTTGGTAGCCTTCGTGATCCTGTTTATCTTGAAGAATACGATCGGCATACGTGCAAGCGACGAAGCACAGGAAATTGGCCTCGACCTGGCTGATCACGGCGAAAACGCCTACAACCAATAGGATAAAACTCCTCGGAGCCTACAGCTCCTTTCCAAGGGCACCTCGCGGTGCCCTTTTTTTTACATCGTGTACTCAAATCAAGGTGCGCAGTTATCATTCAAACGCACCAGAGTTGGTCAAGCCAAGGTATAGGGTGTTCTATTAAGATACATCAACATGGCAAGCGGATATTTAGGAACTCAATCCGCCATGGTGCTGCGCGAGAATCCGCTTTTTGAAAATTCATGGTCGGCAGTCATGAAGCGCGATAGCACGGATTGAGTTGACATGCTGAAACCGCGATACAGGTCCACATCGTAATCGGACATGCGTATCTTGTGCGCAGCTTTGCCGAAATCGCTGATGAATGCAGCCCACTCCGGGTAGCGATCATTCTTGTCCTTCTCAAGACCGCGGTGGATTACACCGATCAATTCCTGCGGCAGTTCCTTGCGATAAGTCTGGATAGGGATGGCGGGATAATTCAGCACCGCGATGCGTGCGTCGAATTCGTTATCGGCTTCAAAGGTGTTCTTCCCGGTCAGCAGGCGATACAGGGTCGCAGCCAGCGAATAAATGTCGGCACGTTCGTCGAGCGGCAATCCTTCCAGTTGTTCCGGCGACATGTAGGCAAGACTGCCCGCCACCATTTCTCCGCTTGTCCCCAGCGGAATCACGCAGCCGAAATCGGTCAGCTTGGCCATGCCGTTGGGCATCAGCAAGATATTTTCCGGCTTAACATCACGGTGTATCACGGTCTGGCTGGAGATGTATTGCAGCGCGCCGGCGATTTGTTCGATCACCGACAACACTTTGTTGATCGGCAGCAGCATCTCGGCATTTTGATGCCGATCTAGCGATACGCCTTTGACATACTCCATCACCACGTACGGGCCGTTTTGCTCTTCCAGAATCGCGCTCAAAACACTCACAATGTTCTTGTGGTGCAGCCTGCTCATCAGTTCAACCTCATTGGCCAGCAGCTTGCGGTAAGCCTCGGACTGGCGCGTCATGCGGAGTTGCTTGATGGCGACCGAGACGAATTTGTCCTCTTCGATAGCGAGATAGACGTTCGAGCTCTCGCCGACCCCGATCTGTTCGACGATGGAATAATTGCCAATACGTATTGGTGAGGAGGAAACTGCCATCCAGGAGGTTCAGTGAAATGAGTCGACGCATCCGACAAGCACCGGCAGAAAAGATTCCGCTTGATGCAGGCTACTTGAATACGACAGTTATTTTGCAGAGCAGTAAACTTGCTTCTACTTGCAAGTATCTGTTAGAGAACCTCTGATTAAGTCCCGCATGGCTGCGCTCGCGGTTTTCCGGGATGGGATGCAAGACGTGCGAGGCAGCGAATGGTCGATCCCCTTCGCAACGAGCACAACGCTGCAGACCGCCCGGAAAACCCGTGCCCATGGGGGTTGTGGCAAAATCGCGCGCTCGCAGTGTCGCGCTCCTCGGCATCGAAGTCCAAGCTACGACCTTCGTCGCTCTCCTCGCGATCATCGCGATTTTGCCAGCAACGCGGCTCATGGAGGACTTAATCAGAGGTTCCTTAAGGCCGGACAAAAAATCAATGCATGGTTACTTCATGCCACCGTTCAGTGCTGCCTTCAGCGTGGCGCCAGCCCTGAATGCAGGAACCTTTGCTGCATTGATTTGCAGTGATTTGCCATTCCTTGGATTGCGACCGATGCGCGCAGCACGCTCGCGCACTTCGAAGATGCCAAAACCGGATAAAGTTATTTTGTCACCCTTTTCAAGTGTGCTGCTGATAACCTCTATCAGTGCTACAACGTTACGATCCGCATCTGCTTTGGTGCTGCCTGTCTTGTTGGCCAATGCGGCTATGAGTTCTTTTCTGTTCATTATTACCTCTTGTACGTTGCTGCACTTTGCAGAGTTTAGGATTACATTCGGGTTTATGAAGCGTGTCGTAGCGCAATCGTTGTCACGCGCCATTTCAACCAAACCAGCAAATTCTGGCTTAAGTTCTTTATCAGTAACGTCCGTTGATGCGATATATATAGTTGCTCATTTCCGCATTCTCGGCGTTCTTGCGCCTGGCCACGCCGTGCATATGCCGGATTAAATTGCGCATCACGCAATACACGATGGAAGGATGCGTATGAAGCAAAGTTTCCAGCTTGGAGCGTCGTAACAACAGAACGGCACTATTACTTATAACTTTTATCCTGGCACTGACGCTCATCACATCTCCGCCCACAAAGCTGATGATTCTGGCCAGATCTCCCGGCGCTTCAAGATGCAGTGACACTGGTTCATTGTCCACCATGGCGCTGATTTCGACTTCGCCTTCGACCAGAATCATCAGGGCATCCTTCAATGATTCATCGTTCAGTTCGGCTATATCTTCTTTGACTTCAAAGTATTTAAACGTGATGAGGCTGGCCAGCACATTGATTTCGAAGTCGCGTAAATTCTCCACCAGTCCGCTGTTGTGCAGCGCTTTCAGAATCCGTTCATCGGGGATAATCAAGTCTCCCATGATGTGCATGGCTGCCGGAGGTATGCCATATAACGTGTCAAGCTGGTTGTCAGACAAATTTATTTCACCAATAAGTATAGTTTCCTTGCAAAGGCGCAATTTCGTGTGAGCGTTTTCACTTGATTATTGCGGATGCGCGAAGCACACACTAAGCTAAGCAAATTACATGCCCAATTCAAATCAGCCCTGCTCCCTGGCAATCATCCATCCCATATTCCACGTCGCCAGAACTGCCAATGCGGCCAATATTGAACCTGCAAGCTGATAATCAACCAGTTGGAGTGCGCGCGCAATGGATTGCCAATTTCTGGCAGTCTTAAAATTCACTCATGTTTGGCAATGTGATTCATAACGTCCTTCGCACCAAAACCAAGCGCAGCGCACCTTCTGTGTGCGCTAGTTGCAATTATTGCCGAGTTGTATCGGGAAAGAGAGGAGAAATGAAAGAAGCGGGTGCTGAACGATAGATTGAAACATACAGGGTCAGGCTCTACAGATTCCGGATGCGGACTTCTCTGTTTTCATTTTGATACGATAACCAATCCCCGGGCCTTGTTGCTGGTCTTGTCGATCGTTGCGATTGCCTGGCGCAATGTGCCGATGCCGACCCACACCGGGGGATATTTGTACTTGGCCACGTCGAGTATCAGCACGCTGTCGGATTGCGCGTCATAGGCGGCCAACACCGACCAGTGCCCGCCACCGACCTGTCCGAGATTGGTGCGAAGATAATTCGCCAGCACGTACTGTCCGTCATCTCCCAGCGCATTCTGCAACAAGGTGCGCAAACTCTGGTCGTCGAATATGTCACCGGCGATGGACTTCGCGGTTACACCTTGACGTGACAGCGTCTCGGCCATCTCTTCACGGGTCATACCGATGGCGAGCACAGTCTCGGGACTGATGACTTTTGCGACATCGGGCGTGAAAAAATTGGTCTGGGTGAAGTAGGCATAAGGTGCAAAAGCCGGATCGACGGGCTTCTTGATCGGCATCGCGTTGAGCACTGTGACGGCGCTGGCTACTGAACAATACGACTGGGTGACTTGCACTGCAAAGGCCGGGATCAGTTGCCAGTAATCCGCATCGGCCGGCATGCGGGATCGCAGAATCTTGCCTTCCGCCGTATCCCAATAGACGACGGCAGGATCCGGCCCTGCCAACCCTGAAGCGGGTGACACCAAGGCGTACAGAATTATAGCAAGTACGAACTTCTTCATGTCGGGCTCTCCTCCTGTCCTTTAAGATTCAGCGAAACACTATGGTCTTGCTACTGCACATCAGCACGCGGTCCTCGAAGTGATAACGCAAGCCGCGAAAAGTGGCGGTGAAACTCGTCCGCATCAAACGGCAGCGAATCGGCGCGTAGCTCCTGCCGCATGAAAAAAACGTTGAGCTTCCTGCTCGGTATGGTTACTCGCTTCGACGATGAAACAGCCATACTGCGCGATGAATCCGCTCACCGCAGCGATGATGCCTGCCCGATCAGGGCAGGAGATGGTCAGGGTATCGCGGTGTTCAGTCACAGTGCCATCCCCTGATCGCGCAGATATTCCTCATAGTTGCCATGGTAATCTGTGACGCCCTTGGCGGAAATCTCGATGATGCGCGTCGCCAATGATGAAACGAACTCGCGGTCGTGGCTGACGAATACCAGCGTGCCTTTGTACAAGTCGAGCGCGGTATTGAGCGACTCGATGGATTCCATGTCCATGTGGTTGGTGGGTTCGTCCATGAGCAGCACGTTGGGTTTTTGCAACATCAGCTTGCCGAACAGCATGCGCCCCTGTTCGCCGCCGGACAATACCTGCACTTTTTTCTTGACGTCATCGCCGGAGAACAGCAAACGGCCCAGCGTGCCACGCACGACCTGGTCATCATCGCCAGGGCCGCGCCATCCGGTCATCCAGTCCATCATCGATATATCCTCAGCAAAATCAGCGGCGTGGTCCTGCGCGTAATAACCCAGCTTGGCTTTCTCAGTCCATTTGATCGTGCCTGTGTCGGGAGCGAGATCGCCCGCCAGGCAGCGCAACAGCGTGGTCTTGCCGATACCGTTCGGGCCGATGATCGCGACCTTTTCGCCGGCGTCGAGGCGGAAATTCACATTGGAAAACAGCATGCGGTCGAATCCCTTGGCCATCTTCTGCACTTCCACAGCGACTCGGTGCAGCTTGTCGCGCTCGTCATACTCGAAGCGGATGAATGGATACTGCCGGCTTGATGGCTTGATGTCCTCGATCTTGATCTTGTCGATCTGGCGCGCGCGCGAAGTGGCCTGCCTGGCCTTGGAAGCATTTGCCGAGAAGCGCGCCACGAAGGCCTTGAGCTCGGCGACCTTTTCTTTCGCCTTGGCATTGTCGGTAGCTTGCTGCTCGCGCGCCTGCGTCGAAGCGAACATGTAGTCGTCGTAGTTGCCGGGGTAAACAGTGATCCTGCCGTAGTCCAGATCGGCCATGTGAGTACACACGCTGTTCAAAAAATGCCGATCATGCGAGATGATCACCATGGTCGAATTGCGCGCATTGAGTATGTCCTCCAGCCAGCGGATGGTATTGATATCCAGGTTGTTGGTGGGTTCGTCAAGCAGCAGGATGTCGGGGTTGGAAAACAATGCCTGGGCAAGCAGTACGCGCAGCTTGAAGCCGGGCGCGACCTCGCGCATCGGCCCTTGGTGCAATTCGATCGCGATACCCACGCCGAGCAGCAATTCTCCGGCACGCGGCTCGGCGGTGTAGCCGTCGTATTCAGCGAACTGCGCCTCCAGATCGGCGGCGCGCATGTAGTCTTCTTCTGAAGCGTCGGGATTGGCATAGATCGCATCGCGTTCCGACATCGCCCCCCACATTTCGGCATGACCCATCATCACCACGTCCAGCACGCGCATGTCCTCGAAAGCGAACTGGTCCTGGCGCAACTTGCCGAGTCGCTCGTGCTTGTCCAGCATCACGTTGCCGGAAGACGGCTCCAGATCGCCGCCCAGGATCTTCATGAAAGTGGATTTACCGCAGCCGTTCGCCCCGATCAGGCCGTAACGGTTGCCATCGCCGAACTTGACGGAGACGTTTTCGAACAGCGGCTTGGCGCCAAACTGCATGGTGATATTGGCGGTAGATAACATGAACAGCCTTGCAATAACATTTTTGGGGCGCGCATTCTACCATGCAGCACCAAGCCTGCCGGACTGTGGAGTTGGTTCACAATGACAACGCTAATTTTTTCTTTCGAGTTGAATGGCAAAGTCAGCCTGGATTTTCATTCGGCTGCCGGCCTGAATCGCACCCTGTCATGGCAAGCCATCAATAAACTTTTTCATGGAAAGTTTGAGCGCCGCAAAATTCGGGTTGTACATCAAGCGTCGCAGGATACCGGCCTTGAGATTCTTTTCGGTTAACTCCCCTTGCAAATCTTCCCTGGGATCGTTGCTGCAAGCGTCATACTTTTCCATCTCATCGGGGAAATAATGGATGCAATTGGAGTAATTTCCTATCACCCCATAGTGCATATCCTCTGGAGGCACTACAATCGCAGTATGCGCAGAGCTTAATATTCTTTGCTCAGGCACTACATTGTTCACCATCTCCAATTTATCCAGAGGGAAACCGGGTGGCGCTTTCATCGGATCTGTGCTGTAAAGAACCAGCTTGCTGGATGGATTAAGTGTCTGCACCATGAATTCGATAGTTGCAGAAGTATGAACGGTTGTATCGTCCTGGCTGGCCGCAGCAAATACCGGGATACTTACTGCATGCTCCTTCAACCGGGAATTCACTGCCTGGGTCAGAGCGTATATCTGGGCAGCGGCATTTTTGGGGAATGACTCATATTTATAGGCGTCCTTGTCGGGCATAACGTCCAGCCACGCGAATCCGAAGATGCGATATTTGTGCACATTCGCCAACGCAGCCAGGGAATCTACCTCAAGCGCGGGAGAAAACAGGAACAGGCCGCGCACCCGCGTGTCATTCTGGCTTTGATAAACACTCAGCGCGCCGCCAGTTGAGAATCCTGCCAGATAAACCTCGTCGACCTCTGCAGCGAGTTTATCGGTTCCATACGTTTCTGCCTTTGCCCAATCCTGCCAGCTTATATCAAGCAGGTCACCGGGCCGCGTGCCGTGGCCGGGCAACAATATGGCCATCACTCGAAAGCAATTTTTCTGAAAGAATGATCCCAGATAGCGCATGGAATAGGGCGAGTCAGTCAAGCCGTGCGTGAGCAGCACGCCGCGGCGATACGGTTTTTGATTTCCTGCCGGGCAACTTGCGGGCGGCTTCAGCTCGAACGGGGCATTCCCGTCGATGATCCGCTTCGAATTCGGGCCGTCGACCCCGGCATGCGTCTTGGCGATCATGGCTCGGCTGCGCTCGACATATTCTGCAAATGCCAATTGATCGCCGTTGAACAGCGTGTTCAGTCCGGACGGTTGATGTCGCTCCTCTAGCGGCAGAGATTCGGCGTGCGCTTGTGATAGCAGCAGGAAAATTGCAATGAGAACGTTGCCGAATAAATTCATATTTGCCTCCTGGTGTTGTGACCTTGTAAAACCGCGAACCTTGCCAAGTCTAATACAATTTTCAGATCGAAAATGGGGGTTTGCACGAATCTGCATGTAATGTTTGCGGTGAGAAGCATGTAAAAGCTGAAACTTGAAGATTCCGGAACATGATTTCGAAATCGCAGGAAATACCTTCCGGCAGTAAAACCCCGGGACATTTGTCAGGAAGCTCCAGAGTGTTCCTCCAGAAAACCTGGCTATCGGCTAGAATGTGCCGACTGAATTCATGCACAGAGAATATGGTCCCCCATCTCACCACAGCACTGACCGGTCCGTTGCTTGATCTTGAGCGGCGTTTTCTGGATGCAATGCCGAACATCGAGCATTGGTTTCGAGCTCAATGGCAGGAGCATGCAGTGCCGTTTTATGCTTCGGCGGACTTGCGCAACAGCGGCTTCAAGCTTGCGCCCGTCGACACCAATCTGTTTCCCGGCGGCTTCAACAATCTCAATCCGGATTTCCTGCCGCTATGCGTGCAAGCCATGCAGAGTGCGGTGGAAAAGATCTGTCCCGAAGCGCGCGGGGTACTGCTTATCCCCGAAAACCACACGCGCAATATGTTCTACCTGCAAAACGTCGCCACGATAGTGACCATACTCAGACAAGCGGGAATGCGCGTGCGCATCGGCAGTCTGCTGCCGGAGATCAAGCAAGCCACGACTATCGAACTTCCCGGCGGCGGCACGCTGGTTCTGGAGCCGCTGGTGCGGCGCGGCAATCGCCTTGGTCTGGAGGACTTCGATCCCTGCGTGGTGCTGCTGAACAATGATTTATCCGCGGGCGTGCCGGAAATCCTGAAGAATATTGAGCAGGAAGTTTACCCGCCGCTTTCGGCGGGTTGGTATACGCGCCGCAAGTCACAGCATTTTGCCGCATACGACCGGGTGGCGGGCGAGTTCGCCCGGTTGCTCGATATCGATCCCTGGCTGATCAATCCATATTTTGCAACCTGCAATCAGATTAATTTTCATGCGCGCGTCGGTGAGGAATGTCTGGCCTCTCAAGTGGATATCATCCTGCAAAAGATGCGCGTGAAATATTCCGAGTATGGTGTAAAAAACGATCCCTTCGTCATCGTCAAAGCCGATGCGGGTACATATGGCATGGGCATCATGACGGTAAAGGACGCAGGCGAGATCACCGGGCTGAATCGCAAGCAACGCAACAAGATGTCTGTGGTTAAAGAAGGACTGGAAGTCTCTGATGTGCTGGTACAGGAGGGTGTTTACAGTTTCGAGCAAATTAACGATGCGGTGGCAGAACCGGTGGTTTATATGATCGATCACTACGTGGTTGGCGGTTTTTATCGCGTGCATACTACCCGTGGCGTGGACGAAAACCTTAACGCTCCGGGAATGCACTTCGTGCCGCTGGCGTTCGAAACACATTGCAGTCTGCCCAACCCTGAAGGCAAACCCGATGAGACTGCCAACCGTTTTTATGCCTATGGTGTGGTGGCGCGTTTGGCTTTACTGGCCGCGGCGCTGGAAATCGAGGCAGCCGAGATTCCGTAGATGAGCAGACTGACCCGTATCTTTGCAGCAGCAGCGATGCTGCTGCTGGTCGCTTGTGAAGGCAAAGAACCGCTCTATCAGGAGCAGGGCTATGTGTTTGGCACGCTAGTTGAAATCAGTGTATACGGCGAATCCGAGCAAACTGCCAGGCAGGCTGTGAGCGAGGTAATGCAAGAGTTTCAGAGGTTGCACAACATGCTGCACGCCTGGCAACCGAGCGAACTCAGCGAGTTGAACGCGGCGTTCGCCAGAAACGATAGCGCCGCAATTTCAGCGGAGCTTGGCGCAATCTTGCAGGATGCGACAGTGCTTTCGCAACAGTCGCAAGGTTTGTTCAATCCGGCCATCGGCGGGTTGGTGCAGTTGTGGGGATTCCACGCAGATGACATCAAGTCCGTGCAACCGGACGACAAACAAATCGCGCAATGGGTAGCGGCAAATCCTCAGATGAGAGACATAAAGATCGTGCATGGCAGGGCGCAGAGCAAAAATAAATTCGTGCAGGTGGATCTGGGCGGATACGCGAAAGGATACGCACTCGATCGTGCCGCCGATTTGATGCTCAAGCATGGCATACACAACGCGTTGATCAATATAGGAGGCAATGTCCTGGCTCTGGGGCGGCATGGCAAACGTGCATGGCGGATAGGCATACAGCATCCTCGCAAGCCCGGCGCACTGGCAACCCTGGAGTTGCACGACGGGGAGGCTATAGGTACTTCGGGTGATTACCAGCGATATTTCATGGTGGGGAACGTACGTTTCTGTCATTTGATCAATCCGTACAGTGGCTATCCGATGCAGGGTGTCCAGTCGGTTACAGTACTGATAAAACCACTAGCCATTCGACCAGGCGAACAGACAGCGCTCGCCAAGTCGCAGGTTATAACCAGCGGGACACACGCCGGCGTGCTGTCCGACGTGGCTTCCAAGCCATTGTTCATTGCCGGTGTGCTAGGCTGGAAAGTTGCCGCTTCCCGGATGAATGTGTCAGAAGCCATGCTGGTGGATGGGCAGGGCATAGTGCATCTCACCTCTGAACTGCAGAAAAGGCTAGAATTCACTGACAAGAACTTACGCCCGCAGGTCGAACCGTGAACCATCCCGAACAGGAAATCGTCGAGCAGAAAGTGCGCCGCGCAGCGGCAATCAATGCATTGCGCAAAGTCGGCAGGATCGTCGCCAGGGAAAATCAGGCCGATTTGGATAAGGCTAAAGTGCTGCGCTGGTTCGTCCGCTACGGCTGGATGATATTGCTGGGCGGGGCGCTGTTGCTGGCATATGGCATCGGGATAATATAAAAGGATGATCTGTGGTCGGGATACTGTTGGTCACACATGACGGCTTGGGCGGCAGCTTCCTGGATTGCGTCAAGCATGTGCTGGGAGAATTGCCGCATAATCTCAGATCGCTGTCGGTATCGGCGGGAGACGATCCGCTGCAAAAATCGGTTGAAGGACAAGCTCTCATCAAGGAGCTGGATACGGGCAGCGGTGTGCTGATTCTGTCAGATGTATATGGTGCAACGCCCAGCAATATCGCACGACAATTGTGCCATGCCGAGCGCGTGATGGGAGTTGCCGGGTTGAATCTGCCGATGTTGCTGCGCGTCGTCCGTTATCCAGCCGTGACGCTGCCGGATCTGGCGAAAGTCGCTATAGAAGGCGGCCGAGGATGCATCACTTA
>Ga0326726_10004466_pt1 | contig 12759 bp, 13 predicted proteins | sample MHFenrmetagenome_2_FD_207603 | JGI IMG/M metagenome (GOLD analysis project Ga0326726, IMG submission 207603) | Lab enriched peat soil microbial communities from Michigan Hollow, Ithaca, NY, United States - MHF15MN | ecosystem: Environmental > Terrestrial > Soil > Wetlands > Peat | place: USA...
CCGGTTGTCATGAATTCTCGATGCGTCGAATCGCTCCACCGGCTTTGCTTCTTCGGCGGGAAAGCCGAGGGGAACGAGAGAAAAGGGCACCACGTGCTGCGGCAGGTCCAGCATCTTCCGAAGCCTCTCCACGCGGTCTTCGGTAGGATAGATGCCGCACCAGACCGCGCCCAGCCCTTTTGCATGTGCCGCTAGCAGCAGGGTTTGTGTGGCTGCGGCGCAGTCAAGCACCCAGTAGCCTTTATTTTTTTCGAGGGCAACGTCGCCGCAGACGAGAACGGCAATGGATGCGTGCTTGAGCATGGCGGCGTAAGGATGAAACTTCGGGATCTCGTCGAGGAGCGCGCGGTCCGTCAGGACGATAAAGTGCCAGGGCCGCTCATTCCCGGCCGAGGGAGCATACATGGCTGCCCGCACGAGGTCGGTCACCGTGTCGTGGGGCACCGGCTTCGTCGTGTAGATCCGCACGCTTCTTCGTGAAAAAATCGCGGTCAGTGCATCCATGGTCTCCTCCTCGATTTCAGGATGTTGCCTCAATAAAACACTGCGGATCGTCGGCAAGGAAATCATCAGTTCCCTCTGAACGGGACCAGGCGTAGGCAATGGCCCTGCAGCCTCTGCACCGAGCCCACCGGCTGCAGGCGCCGCATTTTCCCTTATATCTGCTCCTGTCTCGAAGCGCTTCCAGTACGGGCGATGCGGCCCATATCTCACGCAGAGAGTCCCTCCGTACATTGCCGAGTGAAAGGGGCAGCCGCCTGCAGGGAGTGACGTTGCCGTTCGGCTGTATCGTCAACCCTGAAACGCCCGCAGCACAGCCGCCGATCGCCGTAGTTCCCGCGTCCCCGTTGCCCTTTATTTTCATCTGTGCTGCCACGGGATCGCCCGAGACAACATCGACGCCTTTGAGCTCCAGAGAAAAGAGCTCTTCGTAGAGCTCCCTGAGTTGTTCCCGCATAAGCATCTGCGAGAGCAATGGCCTGCCTTTTCCGGCGGGCACGAGTCGCGAAAACCCAACCCGCTTCACTCCTGCATGGGAACCGAACGTGATGACCTTTTTCACCTGCCCGGCGTTGAGATTCGAGACCGTGACGTTCAGGGTCACCGCGATCCCGGCATCGACCAGTTTCTCAACGCCGGCTGCGGAAGCGGAATAACTGCCGGCGCCGCGGATGGCGTCATGGACGTCCTCCGGTCCCTCCATGCTCACTTGGACCCCGTCCACGCCGAGGTCTGCGAGCATTCGGGCCCTCTTGTTGTCCACGAGAGTACCGTTCGTGAGAAGGTGAATTTTGAATCCCTGCTTTTTGATTTCACCGAGGATTTCGAGGAGGTCGTTTCTCAGGAACGGCTCGCCGCCGGTGATGTTCATGCTTGGAGAAAAAGAGACGCCGTAGGTTTCGGACCAGTCTTTGACCATGTCCGACACTTCGATGATGACGTTTCGCATTTCCGGGAGCGACATCTCGTCGGTGCTGCGTTCGCCCTGGTAGCAATGCTTGCACCAGAGGTTGCAGCGTTCGGTAAGATGCCACTGGATAAAAAATTCGAAAGGCTTGTCGGTCGCCATAAGCGTGCCACGTGAATGCTGCCGTGATAAGAGATTTTGCTCGCTCCCGCCGGCCGCGGAAGGCGCTGAGAATTATTAATTATATGAAGGCAAGAAGATGGGAAGATGGCACAGGTAAACTCTTTTTCCCACTTCACAATTTCCTGACGCGCAAAAAAGGCCGGAAGATATGGCGAACATTGCCGTCTCCGAGGACAACCCCTGAACGCCATATCTGCTGGCTTCGGTTTTCGTTGCTGACCAGCAACTTAGCTCTTTCAGCCCTTTCATTTGTGACATACCGTGCCAGGATTCAGCTTCGCCGCTTGCTTCATGGCATTCCAGTAGGCAGCCTCTTTGACGAGAGCGTCCCTGCTCACTGACTTCTTCATCCTGATTTCACCTCCTTTTCGGTAACATACCATTAATCATATCATAAAAAGTCCGTAAGTGACGCTCGATTAACTCCACCCTGTAGAATACTTAGGTACGACTCAGCCTTCTTAATCTTTCTCCTGCCTCCTTATCGATAAACCAGGTGACCCCGCCATGAATCGGCCGGACAAACCCCGCTGGATAGTGCTGCCCGTCGTCACCTTCAAGAACCGCAGAGACAACTTCGGCCTTGGCACGGCCTGAAGCGAGGAAGAGTACCTGTGCCGCCTTGTTCAGCACCGGCAGCGTGAGCGTCACCCGGTTGAGCTTCGGGGGTTTAAGATACACGGGCAAGACAAGCCGCGTTCTTTCGTGGAGAGAGGCTGAACCCGGAAAGAGCGACGCCGTATGACCATCCTCGCCTGCGCCGAGAATGATGAGGTCAAAAACCGGAAACAAGGCCGGCCCGAAAAAAGAACGGATATCCTGTTCATAGTCCTGGGCAGCGCGCCGGGGCCCCTCTTCTCCCTTGATCCGGTGAATATTCTCCTTCGGCATGGTAACGCTGGAAAGGAACGCATCAACGGCAAGCTTGAAATTGCTCTCGGGATGATCTCCGGGTACGCATCGCTCATCAGCCCAGAAAACATGCGTGTGTTTCCATTCAACGTTTTCACGATAGGGAGTTGAGCCGAAGAGCGTGTACAGACGACGGGGCGTGGCGCCGCCTGAGAGGGCGACGGTAAATCTTCCCTGTGCGGCAACACATCGCTTTGCACAGGTAGTAAATAATTCGGCGGCAGCACGGCTCAGCGCCTCCAGGTCCTGAAAGACCCGGACAGGCTCATCCGGCGTGCCGGTCACAGCGGCCTCCATGCGCGGCCGTCCTTTTCTATCAGGCGCACGGCCTCAGCGGGCCCCGCGACCGACCCCGCTGCGTAGGATGCGATCGGCGCACGCACTCCCCCTTCCACGACGTCGACGACCGGGGTCAGCACGGACCACGCAAGCTCAACACTGTCCTCCCGCATAAACAGCATTTGATCGCCGAGCATGCATTCGAGCAGGACCCATTCGTAGGCATCGAGCAATACGCCGCGGGGGTAGGAATAGGCCATCTCCACGGGGTTCAGGCAGACCTTTGTTCCCGGCTCCTTGGTCTGGAACATGAGGCCCATGCCTTCTCCGGGCTGGATCTTCAATACAAGGGTGTTCGCCTCGATCGGGCCCCCGACGGAATCGGGAAACAGGGAATGCGGCACTTGCTTGAAATGAATTGAGACCTCCGTCTGCCTGCTGGCAAGACGTTTGCCGGAACGGAGGTAGAAGGGAACGCCCTGCCAGCGCCAGTTGTCAATAAAGAGTTTCATTGCGGCGAAGGTCGGCGTCGTCGAACCTAGATCGACCCCCTCCTCTTCCCGGTATCCCCGAACCTCCCGCCCGTCCACGGTCCCCCGCTCGTACTGGCCGACTACCAGATGGTCAGCAAGCGTTTCGGAGGACAGCCTCCTCACGGAGCGAAGGACCTTTGCCTTCTCGTCCCTCACCCGGTCGGCGATGAACGCCGCGGGGGGCTCCATGGCCGTAAGAGACAGCAGCTGGAACATGTGATTTTGGAACATGTCACGGAGCACCCCCGCTGTTTCGTAGTAACCGGCCCGGTGCTCCACGCCAAGGGTCTCGGCTGCGGTGATCTGCACGTGATCCACGTAGCGCCTGTTCCAGAGCGGCTCGAAGATGGAGTTCGCGAAGCGGAACATAAGAATGTTCTGCACGGTCTCCTTGGCCAGGTAGTGGTCGATGCGAAAGATCTGGCTCTCCTTGTAATAGGTATGTACGAGCCGGTTCAGCTTCCTGGCCGTGGCAAGATCGCTGCCGAAGGGCTTTTCGATCACGACGTGGCTGCAGCCGTTGTCCTCGCGCGAGAGGCCCGCGGCCCCCAGGTTATGAATGACCTCTTCAAAGACCGCGGGCGGTATGGCCAGGTAAAAAATGCGGTTTCCTCTGGTCTGGTGTTTGTTCTCGAGTTTGGGCAGGATGTCCTTGAGTTTGACGGTATAAGACTCCGCGGCACCGTAATCGAAGGTGGAGTAATAGATCCTGGCTGCGAGCGTGTCCCAGACCGACTGGTCGAACTCGTTCGGATGCGCTTCCTTGACCGATTCGAGCATGGACGCGCGAAACTGCTCCGTGGTCATCTCGATCCGGCTCGTTCCGAGGATAAAAAAGTCCTCGGCGAGCATCCGGTTTTTATAAAGACGGTACAGCGAGGGGAGGAGCTTTCGATGCGCAAGGTCGCCTGACGCGCCGAAGATGATCAGGGCTGCAGCCCGCGGCACTTCGATCTCGCAGTTCCCGATGGTCCGGTACTCCGGCGCCAGGACCGTTTCCGTCTGCGCCATCTTCTCTGGAGCAACGGGGCCATCCATAGGCTAGGCTATCTTCCTTTTTTCCATTTTGATCAAGGCGTTCCAGTCCGCAGAGAATCGTTCCATGCCCTTTTCCGTCAGTTCATGACGGATGTCGAGATCTTCCCACCTGCTGTTGAGATCGAGCTCTTTATAGGGAATCGGCTTCAGCAACTCTGCGTCATAGTGATAATCATTTCCGGGGACCGGCATCCCCTGTTCGCCCCAGGCCTTTAATACGTCATACGGCGCGGTGATGATGTCCGAGCCGAGTTTGAGCGCATACAGGAAGTGGTCGCGGTTCCTCACGCTCGCGGTCAGGACCTCCACATGCCCGTCGCCGTTCCGGTACATCCTGATGATGTTGGCGATCACATCCATGCCGTTTTCGCCGCGGTCGTCCAGCCTGCCGATGAAAGGCGAAACGAATACCTCCCCCTTCTTTGCACCTCGCGTTGCCGCATGCACGGCCGCGGCCTGCTCCTGGGAGAAGCAGAGGGTCATGTTCACGCGAAGACCTTCTTGTATCGCCTGCGCCGCGGCCTTGAGTCCTTCCCGCGAGGTGGGGAATTTTATATGCGCGTTGGGGATCCAGGAGAACATCTCATGGCCCTGCTTCAGCATGGCACCTGCTTTCGTCGCGGCATCGGCATACACTTCAATGGACACCGAGCCGCGGGGCATCAGCCCGGAAAGGGTCTTGACCACGCCGCGGTAAAAATCATAAATCTCGACCGGACTGAATTTCTCACCGCTTTCGAGCCGTTTGCGGGCCCCGGGATTCTTTGAAATGAGCGTGGGGTTCGTGGTCTGGCCGTCGAGAAAACCCAGCAGTTCAACGATCTCCTTCGTCTCGTCGGCGTTCCCGCCGTCGAGGAATATTCTTGTTTTCAGATTATTCGGTCTCATCTTCATCACCTTCCTACTTCCTACTTCTTACTTTTTATTTCCGTCGCCACCTCATGGCCTCCAAACTGGTGCCGGAGGGCCGAAACGACCTGCCCGGTATAGCTCGGGTTCTTCTGGGACTCGAGCCGGAAGTCGAGCGCGCCCTTGATGATCGGCACGGGAATGCCGAGCTCTTTCGCCGCAGCGACGGTCCACATGCCCTCCCCGCTCTGCGCGACCGAGCCGGACACCTCCTTCAAGTCCGTTCCGTACTGCTCAAAAGCGGCCTTCAACCAGCTTACCAGCCGTGATTCGATAACGCTTCGGTGATTATAGAGGTCGGCAACCTCTACCATATCCAGATCAAAGGACGATGCCTTCATGACCGAAAACCCTTCCGCCAGGGCCTGCATCATCCCGTACTCGATGCCGTTATGGACCATCTTCACGAAATGGCCCGCTCCGGACTTTCCCAGGTACGCGTACCCGTTCTCGACGGATATATCGCGAAAGAGCTGCTCATGCTTCAGGAACACTTCCTTGTTGCCGCCGATCATGATACACGCTCCTGTGCGCGCGCCGCCCGGCCCGCCGCTCGTGCCTGCATCGAGGAAATCAATGCTCTTCTCTTCCAGTTCTGCTGCGCGCCGGATCGATTCCTTATACGGAGAATTACCGCCATCGATCACCACATCATTCTTCGTGAGGAGCGGTACGATCTCCTTCAGGACATCATCGACTGCCTGATGGGGAACCATGAGCCAGACGAGCCGCGGCGGCGTCAGCGCCGCGACGAGCGCGCGGATCGAGTCCGCGGGCTGCGCCCCGCGCTGCGCGATCTTTTGAACGGGTGCGGCGGTCCTGTTGTAGGCAACGACCTGGTGCCCCTTGTCCAGGAGCAATTCGGCCATATTGTAGCCCATCTTGCCCAGGCCGATGTAGCCAAGTTTCATGGTAGCTTCTCCTGTAAATAGTTCTGACGTTAACTTAAAACTAAAAACTCAAAAGGTAAAATTCTGCTCATGTTTTTTTCATGAACTCTCTCTCGATATCCTCAACTTTCCTCAATCGCCTTACATGCCGCTCGGCCTGTGAGAACGACGCGCTCAAAAACGTGCGGACGATTTCCTTTGCGAGCTCCTGCCCTACAACGCGCGCCCCAAGACAGAGAACGTTCATATTGTCGTCCTCCACCCCCTGGTGCGCAGAGAACGTATCGTGGCAGACCGCCGCGCGTACTCCCGGGAACTTGTTCGCGGCCACGCAGGCGCCCACCCCGCTGCCGCAGATCAGGATGCCCCGCTCGGCCTTGCCGTCGAGCACGGCCCCGGCCACGGAGCGGGCATAATCCGGATAGTCCACTGCTTCTTCGCTGTGCGTGCCGAAGTCGCTGACCGTATGCCCCAGCTGGTGCAAGTGGTTTACAAGCAGGTTCTTTAAATAATATCCGCCGTGGTCCGCTCCGATCGCTATCATCATGCTGTGTACATTCCGCCTTCAACGGGGATCCGTTCTTGAACGTCAGTCTCCTGGCGGCCGCGGTACTGCGCGAATCCGCACGTGCCGGCAGATTTGCGTGTGTCTCCACTGCGCGTTCCCATGATTCTGTCGTTCCGAACGCGGCCAAACTGCCTCATAAAAAGAATAGCATAAGCCGGAGTGAAGTCAAGGTGAACTGAATGATGTGGGCGGGTGTCATCAGGGTGTGCGGGCCGTACTGCTCCCGCGCTCATTGCCGGGCCACATATGGGCGATCTCAGCCGTAACGTGCGGCGTACACAACGGCAGGGGGCAGTCTCGTCAGATTACAGCACCAATTCAAGCGCGAGGTTCTCTTCCCGGGTAATGCTTCGCAGTTTGTCCAGCGCCTTGCTCTCGATCTGCCTGACCCGCTCGCGCGTGATCTTGCACCGCCTGCCGATCTTGTCGAGGGTCATGGGCTCCCCGTCATTCAACCCGAACCTCTGCTCGATGACCTGGCGCTCGCTCTCCGTAAGCTTCGACAGCCATCTATCTACATGCTCGCGCCGGCTGATGTCCTCGGAACGAGTGTCGGGCGAAACCGCGTCGACGTCCTTCAGTACGTCTTTGAGGGTATCTTCGTCTTTTTCACCGATGATCGTATCCAGGGACACGGTCTCGCGCACTACTTGGGATATGCCCCTCGCCTTTTCAACGCTTATCTTCATCTGCTTCGCGATTTCCTCCATGGTCGGTTCCCTTTCCAGTTCCCGCGTCAGGAATGTCGTCGCGCGTCTGTAGTGATTGACGACCTCCGCAACGTGTACCGGCAGGCGGATGGTGCTCAGCTGGTTGACGAAGGCCCGTTCGATGAACTGCCTGATCCACCAGGAAGCGTACGTGCTGAATTTGAACCCCTGGCGATAATCGAACTTCTCCACGGCCCGGATCAAGCCGAGGTTTCCCTCTGCAATGACGTCGGAAAAGGACAGGCCGCGGTTTACATACTTTTTCGCCATGGCCACGACAAGGCGCAGGTTGGCCTCTATCATCTTCGTCCGCGCTTCCGGGTCGCCCGCTGCTGACCGCTTGCCGAGTTCCTGCTCCTCGGCAAACGTGAGGAGCGGGGACTTGCGTATGTCCTTGAGATAATACTTTAAGGAATCAGCGGGAGCGCTCTTCTGCCCCCCCGTTCCCCGGGCGCGCTCTTCGGCCTCTTCATCCCGCTGCTCATCGCGTTCTTCGGCATTATTATGGGCTCGGTCTATGGAATAAATCGCTTCGGTTTCAACGTCACGTTCAAAGCGGTCCGCAACCATCAGACCATCAACCGGCTTCAGCCATTCGTTCATAGGGGCCTCCTCCTGCATGCAATAGACAAACACCGTAATAAACCGCCACAGGTCAATGGTTTGCGCCAGCGCTCATCAACGGAACATTATTATTTCATGCCCGGTCCTAAAACCGGTCCATCATGAGATCCGGCTTGAGATGGCGCGCACTATTTCGGAAATCTGACACGGCTTGCTGATACACTGTTCTACGCCGAGCGATTTCAGCCTTTGACCAACCTCGCGACTATCGTCAGCCGTCATGACGATGATCGGTATAGTTGGTTTCTTTCCCCTGAGGTAGGCCAGCAACTCGTAGCCGTCCATCACCGGCATCCTGAGGTCCGTCACGACGAGGTCAACGGAATGAGATGCAATGATCCCCGCGCCCTGTTTCCCGTTCTCCGCAGTCAGAATATCCCAGTCCTCGTTGTAGCCACGTAATTCTTCCTCGAGGGTCTTAAGGAGACCGAGATCATCATCGATGAGAAGAATATTTTTCATAAATGCCTATTATTAAAGCAAGGAAGATGCCACGACGTGCGTCCGGCAAAGGAGAGAGAAGAATCAGAGGGTTGGAATGCTTTTCAGGACCAAGCCTGTTATTTTACAAGGCAGTTAATTCAATTTGAGCGGTTCATTTTGAGCTGGCGGTTCATTTTAATCCGTATTCCTTGATCTTCCTCTTGAGCGTCGAAAGAGAAATATCCAGCGCCCTGGCCGTCTGGGTGAGATTCCCCCTGAGAGTATCGAGCGTCTGCCGGATATGGCGTTTTTCCATCTCACTGAGGGTGGCCACCTCGTCGCCGACCGGGGGCGGACAATCGGATGCGGTCGGCGCGATGCCGCGCGTTGTTTCAAGCAGCAGGGACGGCCTCAACTCCGATCCGTGCTGGAGAATGACCGCCCGCTCCAGGATGTTCTTGAGTTCCCGGACGTTTCCCGGCCAGTCATACTTCATCAAGTTTGCCTGCTCGGTTTCGAAAAGAACGGCATGGCGGTATCCCATGTGTTTGAGCAGATAGCCGCAGAGCTCGGGTATGTCCTGACGCCGTTCCCGCAGGGGCGGCAGATGGATCCGGATAACGCTCAGGCGATAATAGAGGTCTTTTCTGAAGGCAGCACCCAGGGTCCGCTCCAGGTCAATGCTTGTGGCGGCAATAATGCGAACATCGACGCGGCGAAAGGACTCGCTGCCGAGCCGCCTCACGGTTTTGTCTTCGAGGATGTTCAGCAGTTTTGACTGCAACGCCAGGGGCATCTCCCCGATTTCATCGAGAAACAAGGTCCCGCCCTCGGCCATTTCGAAGATGCCCTTCCGTGCGGTCACCGCTCCGGTATAAGCGCCTTTGTCGTATCCGAACAGTTCGGCCTCGATAAGGTTTTCCGGCAAGGCGGCGCAGTTGATCCCGACAAAGGGGGCGCCGGCAATTCCGCTCCGGTAATGGATCGCTTTCGCAACAAGCGTCTTGCCCGTCCCCGTCTCCCCGGTTATGAGCACCGGCGAGTCGGCAGCGGCCGCGAGCCCCGTGAGCCGCTCGACTTCTGCCAGCCCGGTGCCGACGACGAGGGCCGACTCCTCGCTTTCCTTTTCCCGCTGATAGGCCTGGATTTGCTCGATTCCTTCGAGCTCCGCGGTCCTGATGGCCCGCTCCACGGTCAACCCCAGTTCCTCGAGCCCGAACGGCTTGGTAAGGTAATCATGGGCGCCCGTCTTGAGCGCCTTGACCGCATTCTCGAAGCTTGGATACGCGGTCGCGAAGATGATCTTGGTTGCTTCGTTGTGCTTGAGGATGGCGGGACAGAGGGCATGCCCTTCAGCGTCGGGGAGCTGCTGGTCGAGGAGGACCACATCGATCCGCTCCCGGGAACAGGTTTCCAGCCCTTCCTTCGCCGTATGGGTGACGAACACTCGCATCGAATCCCGTGCGAAGTAGTCTTTAACCGTGTCGCCGTAAATCTTATCATCGTCGATAATCAGGAGGTTCTTTATTTTGACCGGTTCAGGACTCAATGGTTCCCTCTAAAAGATAGAGATGTCAAGGGCGGTCCCTCTTCGCTCGGGCGGAGCGCAGGGAAACTATATCACTAACCAAAAAAAAATCAAGACCAAAAACCCGGTCTTGACCTGCCGTGGACGCTTGCGGTCCACGGTTGTTCGCTCGCGAGGGAAAACCCGCTCAAGCCTCACAGCATGGCTTCGAGGCTGATCTTCCTGAGTTTCGTGATCGCCCTTAATTTCTTAAGCGCCTGGACCTCGATCTGCCTGACTCGTTCCCTGGTGATCCCGAATTCCTTCCCGATACTGTCCAGGGTCTGGGAGTCGTCGCCTGTCAGGCCGAACCGCATCTCGATGACCTTATGCTCGCTCACCGAAAGCTGCGCCAGCCACGCGTTGATCTGATTCTTCCTGCTGATGTCATCGGAAAAACTGGCCGGCGAGACGGCATTCGTGTCCTGAAGCACTTCCCTGAGAGTGTCCTCCTCCTGGTCCCCGACGAGCATGTCCAGGGAATAGGTCTCTCGTACGACCTGAGAAATGCCCATCACCTTTTCTATGGTCGATCCTATCTTTTCAGCGATCTCTTCGATATAGGGTTCACGCCCGAGTTCCTGCGTCAACTGCCGTACAGCGCGCACATAGGCATGGACGATCTCGGCTATGTGGACCGGGAGGCGGATGGTCCTTGACTGGTTGACGATCGCCCGCTCGATGGCCTGCTTGATCCACCATGAGGCGTAGGTGCTGAATTTAAACCCCCGTTCATACTGGAACTTTTCCACGGCCCTGATCAGGCCGAGGTTACCTTCTTCGATGATGTCCGAAAACTGCAGTCCCCTGTTGATGTACTTTTTGCCGATAGCGACAACAAGACGGAGGTTGGATTCTATCATCCGGGCCCGGGCTTCCTGGTCGCCCTGGGCCGTCCTCTTTCCCAGGTCCTGCTCCTGTTCAAAGGTAAGGAGGGGTATTTTCCGTATTTCCTTGAGATAATACTTGATGGCATCGAGCCCGGTTTGGGCCGGCCGCTCTCCCTCGGCAGCGAGCGCCTCCTCCCGGTCCTCCCGACTCCGTACATCATCTTTAAGGCCCGGAAGCTCATCTACTTCGCGCTCTCTATCAATCGTCAGCGAACTGTTCATAATCTCCCCCCCTAGTGACGAAACCGGACAGAGCGCCGGATAAAGCCCGGCGTCATATTGTTTTATGAGGCTAGAGAATCTGGCTCGAGTTGGGTCGCGATCAGATTCTTGATTACATCCACATCAAAGGGTTTTACAATGTACCGTGACGCGCCTATTGACATGGCCCTTTTCTCCGTTTCCGGGCTGTGGCGGCCAGTCATAACGAGCACGGGTATCGCCGGATAGTGCGTCTTCGTATATGCCACCACTTCGAACCCGTTCATGAACGGCATTTCGAGGTCGGTCAGGATGACATCTATAGGCACGGAGCGCATGATTTCCACCGCTGCCCTGCCGTTATCTGCGGTCCGTACCGTGCAGTTTTGCATAAAATAGCTCAAATATGCGGAAAGCGAATCCAGGATGGGCTTGCTATCGTCGATAAGAAGGATGTTTTTCATGCGCCCTCCATGCTGTTGTGCAGTGCCCTGTGCAGCGTCCGCTCAAGCTCTTCGCTCGTGAACGGCTTGGTCAGGATGCCCTGGAACCCGCCCTCTTGAAAATCGCCCGTTGCCGGATGTTTTCCTCCTCCGCCGGCGACGATCACACTTGCATCCGGGTCGATATCGCGGAGCCTCTTGACCGCAACACCGCCTCCCGCAGAGTTAACAACGCACGAGTCCATAATCACGGCTGAGAAAGGATACCCGCAAACCCGGGCCACTTTATAACACTCGACTGCGTCCTCAATACTTCCGGCCGAATAGACGCTGTAACCGGATTCCTCGAGCATCCGGCGTATCTCGGTCCTCATGGCCGCATCCTCATCCATGACAAGGATCCATTTTTTACCACCCAAGGACATTTTTTTCTTATCCTTTTCCATCAGGACCTTCACCTGCCCGCTCCTTATACCGCACCTTGCCGCCATAAACGAACTGAAATCCGTATCAACGCCCCGATCAACGATGCTGGAAGACTGTGGACGTTCTTCTCTCTCAGGAAAATATTCCCGATCGATCTTACTGATCGCGGACTGACCTTACCACCGGAGGGCGCTGTCCTGCGCCGTATCGCCGCCTGAACGCTGCCCTTCATACGCTTGATTGCGTAACGGGCACCTGCTGTGGCGGGTATTTTTGCAGTATTCTTCAAGTTCGAAAAGGCTGGGAACATAGACCTCCGCCTTCCCATGCGCGGTGCAGGATAATCTGTATTTTCCTGTGATATAAGGACACTTCATGATAGTTTCCCCTCCGGTTGTGGAAGAATCGATGATGACAACCGCCTTTAGTATGATAAATCTTACTCTTCGAGAGAAAAAAAGGATATCGGCCTCCATCTGAATCTTTCGTAGGAATACGCCTATTTTGCTGTACGTGTTCGTCCTACAAAGAAGGGGGGAATCGCGCAAAGGCTTTTATGGATTTACTACTGAGAATGATGGGAAGTTATTGCGGCAAACTGCGATTGGGTAAGTCCATTTCCACGGCCGGTTCGAAACGGTTGGGCACTATCAGGACACAAGCTTGTTATCAATTGCGTACCGGGTCAGCTCCGCATTGCCCTTCAAGCGCATTTTATCGAGAATGCGGCTGCGGTACGTGCTGACCGTCTTTAC
>Ga0326726_10004467_pt1 | contig 12756 bp, 12 predicted proteins | sample MHFenrmetagenome_2_FD_207603 | JGI IMG/M metagenome (GOLD analysis project Ga0326726, IMG submission 207603) | Lab enriched peat soil microbial communities from Michigan Hollow, Ithaca, NY, United States - MHF15MN | ecosystem: Environmental > Terrestrial > Soil > Wetlands > Peat | place: USA...
CCTGGGGATTCAAGGAGGAGAACCTACTAACGGAAAAAGCAAGGAAGATCTGGCTCAGATGGAAAGAAGAGCTGAGTCCATCGGATGACTGGGGAGTTCCGGAACATCTTCAGAATATCAAAAAAAATGAATCATACTGGAAAGATTTTCCTGATATTGAGCACCATTACGGAACCACCAATGTCCTGGCCATCGATATAAATGGTGATATAGCGGGATGCACAACCACAAGCGGTCTGAGTTTCAAGCTGAACGGCCGCGTGGGTGATTCTCCGATTATCGGAGCAGGTCTGTATGTCGATAACGAGGTTGGTGCGGCGGGTGCCACCGGACGCGGGGAGGATGTTATCAAATCATGTGCCTCATATTACATGATGCTTAAAATGAAGGAAGGACGAACACCGCAGCAGGCTTGTGAAGAAGCCCTTCATATGATTATAGACAAATATAAGAATGTGAATCCTGTATTTTATCCCGGCGAGAAGTTTGTGGCAATAAATAAATACGGCGAACTGGGTTGTGCAACAATGACCGGGAAAAGCAATCCCCAGATGTCAGTAAGGACCGAAAACGGGTTCAGCAAGTACGAGGGCATTATTGCCTTCCCTGGTAAACCCTGAGCCTGAAATATGGCATCTTTTTTAAAAGCAGGTAATTTTTTGTAAATTTGCACGTTAATTATAATTGGAATCATCTGATTATATCAGCATTGCAGAATCCTTTCCGGCAGCAGGAAGTTGAATTCTGCAAAAAAACTAAAGGTATGAAAAGAGCTTTGTACATATGCTTATTCCTTCTGGCATCCTGTGCTTCCACCAAACAATCAGGTGTAAAGGAAGATTCACTGATACTGACAAGAAAATATGTCGGCAACTTTGTAGATTACCGGCAGCACGTTCCTGAAAAGTTCGGCGAACCTTATCTCATCTGGATCAAAACAACTATGGATAGCACATATGGAAAAATATCGGCCTTTGCCGACAGATGCGATTTCAAAATTGGAGACCGGTTGTATATTAAAAGAATTCAGCTTTCACCAGGTCCTGTTTCCACATACTGGGAGTACCAGATCGAATCGGATGACAACAGTATTATTTACAAACTGAGTGAATTCCAGCACGACAGAAAAAATCTCATCCAAAGCTGGTTCTAATTATTAAATAAAATTCGGATTACGGATTTTAGTACTCTACTTCTTACCGACACTTTTCTTGTATAATTCCTGCCAGCCGGATGTATCTGAGGTGGCTTCAGGTTGTTTCTTATCTTCAGATTTCCTTTCAAGCTTTTTGATGACCAGCGATAAGTTGCGTCTGCCTTCGCCTTTTCCATGGTCTACAACATCGACATATGCAATGAACCTGTTGATCTTGTTGGGCATTATCTCCGGTGTCCTTATAAATCCTATGTCCTCACTCTTTAATGTATAGTTATCGTGGGTTGTTTCCCATACATCTACGTAGTATACTATATTATCGAGATCGGAAAACACGGTTTTACCATCTGAATCTGTGAAACCCTCATTAACACTGTGGGTTTGCTTTTCCCAGTCAGTCAGGGTCGGATAGAGGATCACACTGGCACCTTCAACGGGATACTCATCATAGTATTCAAGTACCTCAATTTCAAGAAGTGTTGGTATTTTAACATTGATGGTAAGAGAAGCTTCATCGTCTAAGCCGCTTCCTGTCCACACCTTAAGGGTGACAGTGAAGATTCCTGTGGAGGTAAATTTATGAATCGGATTTGCTTCATTTGAGGTATATCCATCTCCAAAATTCCATTCAAAGCTTGCAACATTTTCTGATTCGTTTGTAAACCAGACCTCCTCCCCTACAACAGGATCACCGGGGCTTGCAGAAAAAAATGCCCTGGGTGACATTTCACAAGAGAAAAGTATCAGGGGAAGAACTAGTGAAAGATATATAATCTTTTTCATGGCTGTGATATTTATTAATTCACTTAAGTAAATTCAAATTGCGTGCCATAAATCAGACCTCATCTTTTTCAACTACCCCCTGGGGTGAGGCTAAAATCTTAAAAAATATCATTATCTTTGCACTCCGATAAAATCTTACTCAGATAATGATTAACATAACATTCCCAGACGGCTCAATAAAAGAATACAACAACGGTATCAGCAGCATTGAAATAGCTGAACAAATAAGTCCGAAACTCGCAAAAGAATTATATGCTGCAACTGTAAATGGAGAGGTCGTTGATCTGACCCGACCCATTAATTCAGATGCAACGCTTATGCTTCACAAATGGGATGATGAGCAGGGGAAGCATGCATTCTGGCACTCATCAGCACATTTGATGGCTGAAGCCCTTGAGAGTCTCTACCCCGGAATTAAATTTGGAATCGGACCAGCGATAGAGAACGGCTTTTATTATGATGTGGATCCTGGTGATGGAAAAGCAATTACTGATAACGATCTCCCGATGATCGAGAACCGTATGAAAGAGCTTGCTGCAAAAAATCTTGCATTTACAAGGAAAGAGGTAAGCAAAAAGGAAGCACTTGAATTATTTTCGAAAAAAGGCGATCAATACAAAGTTGAGCTGATCGGGGAGCTCGAGGACGGTACAATTTCGCTTTATACCCAGGGCAGCTTTACAGATCTTTGCCGCGGTCCTCATCTGCCATCTACTGAGCCGATCAAAGCTATTAAGCTTCTTAATGTTGCCGGTGCCTACTGGCGGGGCAATGAAAAGAACAGGATGCTTACAAGGATTTATGGCATAACTTATCCGAAGCAGAAACTGCTCGATGATTATCTGTTATTCCTTGAGGAAGCCAGGAAAAGGGATCATCGCCGGATAGGAAAAGAGCTTGAATTGTTCACGTTCTCTCCTAAAGTCGGTATGGGTCTTCCGTTATGGATGCCCAGAGGAGCTGAATTGAGGCAGAACCTGATTAATTTCATGACTAAAGTTCTTAAGAAAAGAGGCTATGCAATTGTTGCAACACCTCATATCGGCGATGTAAATCTTTACAAGACTTCGGGCCATTATGAAAAATATGGTAAAGATTCATTTCAGCCAATGTCGACGCCACAGGAAGGAGAGCAGTTCATGCTTAAGCCGATGAATTGCCCACATCATTGTGAAATATTTAACGCAACGCCACACTCATATAAAGATCTTCCATACAGGATGGCTGAATTCGGGACTGTTTACAGATATGAGCAAAGCGGTGAACTTCATGGACTTACAAGGGTCAGAAGCTTTACGCAGGACGATGCACATCATTTTTGCAGGCCCGATCAGCTCAAGGAAGAATTCAAAAGCATAATTGACCTTGTTCAATTTATATTTAAAGCTGTGAATTTAAATGAGTTCACAGCTCAGATTTCCCTCCGCGATCCGGAAAACAGAGAGAAGTATATTGGTTCGGATGAAAACTGGGAAAAAGCTGAGAAAGCGATCATCGAGGCAGCTGAAGAAAAGAAGCTTGAAACGACAGTGGTTCTGGGTGAAGCTGCATTCTATGGACCAAAGCTCGATTTTATGGTGAAAGATGCTATCGGAAGAAAGTGGCAGCTGGGTACCATACAGGTCGACTATAACCTTCCCGAAAGGTTTGATTTGACATATAACGGCAATGATAATCTGAAGCACAGACCTGTCATGATCCATCGTGCCATATTCGGATCAATGGAAAGGTTTATCGCTGTTCTTATCGAAAATACAGCAGGAAAATTCCCGCTTTGGCTTGCGCCTGAAAAGGCAGTGGTTTTACCTATAAGTGAAAAATTTAATGATTATGCTTTAAAAGTTTTGGATTTTCTAAATAATTCCGATATTTGCACACTAATTGACGACAGGAGTGAAAAGATAGGTAAGAAGATCAGGGATAATGAATTAAAGAGGATCCCTTACCTGTTGATCATTGGTGAAAAAGAGGTGGAGAACGGAACAATTGCTGTCCGTAAACAGGGTGAAGGGGATAAAGGAAGCATGAAACTTGAAGAATTTGCTGAATTTATTGCTAAAGAAATTAACAAAGAAGTTGCATATTAACCGCACTTCTTGATTTAACATTAGTATTAACAAAAGTAAGGAGGAAAGAGCTATTACCGGACCAATTAGGCGAAGTCCTGGCAGGATTACCCAGCCAGCTCACAAAATTAACAACAAGATTACTGCTAGAGTGGTCAGAGTTGTCGGTGATGAAATAGAAGCAGCAATTATGAGTATCCAGGATGCCTTGAAACTGGCTGATCAAATGGAGCTCGATCTTGTAGAAATCTCCCCAAATGCGGAACCCCCTGTTTGCAAAATTGTTGATTATCAGAAATTTCTTTATCAGCAAAAAAAGAAGCAGAAAGAGATCAAAGCAAAGACCTCAAAGGTTGTTGTTAAAGAGATAAGGTTCGGTCCGAATACTGATGATCACGATTATAACTTTAAGCTCAAGCACGCTATGAGATTCCTTGAGGAGGGTGCAAAAGTTAGAGCTTATGTGTTCTTTAAGGGAAGATCTATTTTATTTAAGGAGCAGGGTGAAGTTTTGCTACTGCGTTTTGCCAATGACCTCGAGGAGTTTGGAAAAGTGGAACAGCTTCCACGCCTGGAAGGAAAGAGAATGATTATCTCTTTCTCTCCAAAAAAGAAGAAATAGTTTTTTAATATTTTGATAAAAGAAAGATGCCAAAAATGAAAACTAATTCCGGTGCAAAAAAGAGGTTCTCTCTTACCGGAACAGGAAAGATCAAAAGGAAGCATGCATTTAAGAGTCATATTCTGACCAAGAAATCGACCAAGCGCAAAAGAAATCTTACCTATGGCGGACTGGTTGACAAAGCGGACAGGAAGAACGTGAAACTTATGCTCGCAAGCAAATAATTGTTTGCTAAACAATTTAATCAAATTAAGCCAGTATTAACAGATTGTACAGCTTGAAAGATTTCGCCTGGAGCGGAACGCTGGCAATCAAAAAAAATGAGTTATGCCAAGATCAGTAAATTCAGTTGCATCAAGAGCCAGGAGAAAAAAGGTTCTTAAGCAGACAAAAGGAAACTTCGGTTCAAGAAGAAACGTAATAACAGTTGCAAAAAATACTCTCGACAAGGGTCTTGGGTATGCTTACCGCGACAGAAAAAAGAAGAAAGGTGAATTCAGGTCATTGTGGATCCAGAGGATTAACGCCGGAGTTCGTCAATACGGAATGAGCTATTCACAGTTTATCGGTAATCTTGAGAAGAAGGGAATAGCACTCAACAGGAAAACCCTGGCAGATCTCGCCATGAATCATCCTGAAGCTTTCAAGACAATCGTCGAAAAGGCGAAATAAGAAATATCATAAAATAATAAAAGGGACAGATTACAAATCATGTCCCTTTTTTTCTTTGGGGATGAGGTCACCTTATTTTTTTCGCAATTCTGTTAAACCTTATCTTTTTCAATCCTGATGATTCCTTATCGATCGAGAGCCAGATGAACTTGGGTTTGCCGACTATATGGTCCTTCGGAACAAAGCCCCAATAGCGAGAATCAGCTGAATTATGGCGGTTATCTCCCATCATAAAATAATAATCCATCTTAAATGTATAGGAGTCTGCAGGCTTATCATTGATGTAAATAGTCCGACCTTCAACACGCAGATCGTTGTTTTCATAAACATCAATTATACGATCGTACAGGCAGAGGTTTGATGTATCAAGCTTAACGGTAACACCTTTTGCAGGTATCCAGAGGGGTCCGAAATAATCTTCATTCCAATGGTATGTACTGCTGTGCGGAAAAATTAAAGGATTACTATCCTCAGGCGAAGAAAAATAGGGTTTAACCTCTTTTACATTGGCAAATTTGGAGATTGCTTCGGAATTCGATTTTGTCAATGGCAGGAAATATACTGATCCGGAAATCATTGTCTGGTCCGACTTGTAAATACCAAGCCGTTCAAATGTCTTTGGATTGATTGTTGTGCCATTGGTAGCAACAATATAATTTAGCTGCTGACCACTGTTTTCCGGGAAAAGCTTTCCGTTTATATAGACAGAACCCTTTTTGATAACCAGTGTATCGCCCGGAATACCAATGCATCTCTTTACATAATTATCCCGCCTGTCGACAGGCCGATAAATTATATTAAACCTGTCCCATACCTCTTTTCTTGCTGCTTTCATATAGTAAGCCGCAGGTTTTGGCTTCGGGTTTCCGAGATTTTCCCTCTGCGCCATATCCCGTGCAGTTCTCCTGACGATTTCGTAGTAAGCTGTTTCCGTTTCTTCCAGGACAACTGTATCTCCGGCAGGAAAGTTAAAAACTATAGCATCATTATTCCGGATCTTTCCAAATCCTACAAGCCGTTTGTAACGCCAGGTTATAAGATCGGACCATGATTTTCCTTTTGTCAGAGGCATTGTATTCTGAGTAAAGGGGAAGGCAATGGGTGTATTAGGCATTCTAGGACCATAAGCCAGTTTACTCACAAACAGATGATCGCCTATGAGAAGTGATTTTTCCATTGAACCTGTTGGAATCCGGTAATTCTGGAAAAAAAAGATATTTATCAGAGAGACGGCTATGACAGCAAAGATTATTGCATCGAGCCATTCTATGAAGGAACTGTTTTTCCCCTCTCTTTTTTTCCAGAAGGTCCAGTTTACCTTCTCACTGACATACATATCAAATATTATCCCCAGGCCTAAAAGAAACCAGAAGTTACCTATCCAGATTACTATCAGGATATAAAGTAGTGCGACTATAGCAAACCTTATGTATTTCGTCCTTAATGATTGAGTCATATTAAATAATTGAGTAAGAACCGGTAAAATTATAAATATTTATCAGAATCCCAGTACTTCGTTCATTGTGAATACTCCTTTTCTGGTTTGAATGTACTCGGCCGCAATAACCGCTCCAAAAGCCAGTCCTTTTCTGTTTCTGGCTTCATGCCTGATGCTAATTGAATCAATTTCAGAATTCCAGATTATTGTATGTGTCCCTGTAACCACACCTTCGCGGATTGCCCTGACTGGAATTTTTTTTTCAGTCTGATCATTCTCAAAACACCATCCATCATATCCCGGATGCTGACTTGTAATACCTATGGCAAGGGTTATGGCGGTACCACTTGGTGCATCAAGTTTCTTTGTATGATGAATTTCCTCAATAAATGGCTTATAGTCACTAAAATGTGACATCTGTTTAGCAAGTTCCGAGTTAAGCTTAAAAAGGATATTCACTCCGATGCTGAAATTGGAAGAGTGTATAAATGACGTTCTGTATTCGTTACAGGCATTTACTGCCTTATCATATTCTGTAAGCCAGCCTGTTGTACCACATACAACGGGGATCTTCATTTTAAGGCATTTTACTACATTTTCAAGAGCAGTTTCAGGTGTTGTGAACTCAATAACAACATCAATATCCCTGGTGCTGCGTTCATTCAGATCCAGTAAATTGTCTTTATCAACGATAAGCTTTATAGAATGACCACGGTTGAGAGCTGCTGATTCTATCTCATGGCCCATACGTCCGTACCCGATAAGAGCAATATTCATTTTTTTGGTTTTCTGCGAATTTATACCTTTTAAAAGATGGTTAGTTATAAGAAACACTTAAAATTCTTAACAAGAAGTTAAATTGTTAAAACAAAAACTTACACAGAGTGACACAGAGGGATCACAGAGTTCCACTGAGATTTTACATCTCACTTTTACAGAGGACCAGCAATGTGTACTTTCTCTGTGTTTCTCAGTGCACCTCAGTGGATCTCTGTGTAAGTTCTTAAAATTTTAATATATTTCCAACTCATACTAAACATACTATGGAAAATATAATCATCTCATTATCAATTATAATCATGATAATTTCCAGTTCAAACAACAAAGAAGAGAAAGCTGATCTTGTTATAATTAACGGCAAAGTGCTGACAATTGACAAGGATAATCCGATGGCACAGGCAATTGCCATAAAAGGTGAAAAGATAATAGCTGTTGGCGCAACGAAGAAGGTAAGCGGCTTGATTGATAAAAGTTCCACTAAGGTGATAGATGCGGGAGGAAGACTTGTAATCCCCGGATTCAATGATGCCCATGTTCATTTCGGACCCCTCGATCCTGATTATATTGAACTCAGGTACACGACAGATCCTTTGGTTATTACCGAAAAGGTCAGGGAACAGGTTACAAGATCAAAACCCGGAGAACTTATCGAAGGTGGCCACTGGGAGCATGAAATGTTCATCGACAGGAAATGGCCGTCGAAAGAGCTTATAGACAAGGTTTCTCCTGATAATCCTGTGGTTCTGACCCGTGCGGATGGCCATTCAGTGCTGGTAAACAGCTATGTCCTAAGAAAATCATGTATAACAAAAGATACTCAAAATCCATTTGGTGGCGAGATTCAGAAAGATCCCGTAACAGGTGAACCTACCGGGATACTTAAAGAGAATGCTGAAAACCTTATAAAAACAGGTGCTGTCAAACCTGGCAGGAGACCAGATGAAGAGGCTGACAGAATCCGGAAGGGTTATCTTCTAGCCCTTAAGGATGCGAGGGAATATGGCGTTACAAGCATTCAGATCCCCGGAAGCGCAGACTTCAGCGCTTATGATAAGCTTCAGGCGGAAGGTCTCCTGACAAGCAGGATTGACATTGGGAAATCCCTTACCGGAGACACTTCGGTCCTGAGGAAATATAATGAACTGCGAAAAAAATATCCCACAGAAGGCAACTGGATCCGCTTTGGATACCTTAAGGCATTTATCGACGGAACGATTGGGTCAGGCACGGCTCTCATGTTCGAACCCTTCGCCGATAATCCGGAATCGTCAGGGCTTGCCATGATGCCGTATGAAGTTTTTGAAAAAATGGTTTTGGCGGCAGATAAAATGGGGTTTCAGGTCGGTGTCCATTCAATCGGCGACAAAGGCAACAACTGGACCCTGAATGCTTATGAGAAGGCGCTAAAAGTGAATGGAAAACGCGACAGCCGTCATCGCGACGAACATGCACAGACACTTCAACTGACAGATATTCCCCGCTTTGCTCAACTCGGGGTAATAGCCTCAATGCAGCCGACACACTGCATATCCGATAAAAGATTTTGTGAAAAACGGATCGGGGCTGAACGAAGCAGGGGTGCTTATGCCTGGAGAAGCCTTCTGAACGCAGGGGCTAAGCTTGCTTTTGGGACCGATTACCAGGTAGAACCACTCAACCCGATGGAAGGATTATATGCTGCCGTAACGCGGAAAGACAGGCTTGGTGAAGAAGGCGATGGATGGTTCCCGGAGCAGAAACTCACAATGGAAGAGGCAATAAAACACTATACTCTTGGCTCTGCATACGCTCAATTCATGGAAGACAGAAAGGGAATTATCAAAACAGGGTATCTTGCGGACTTAGTCATTGTCGATAAGGACCTTCTTTCAGTCCCAGAGGATCAGATCATGAAGACGAAGGTTGACTATACGATTACAGGGGGCAGAATAGTATACAGTTCCATGAAGTAGATCCGGCAGATTGAGCTATTTGATTCCACCTGATGGTGTTAAAATACTCATTACTTTCTCACGATACATCCTTCCAATTGGCAACTGGAAATTTTTAAGAATTACCTGGATTGAGTTGAATCCTGTTATCTTCTGAATATTAACAATATACGATTTATGTATCCTAATAAAATAATCTGTGGAAAACCTATGTTCGAATTCTGAAAGGGAATCACGAACCAAATAGTTTTTACCTGCAGTAATTACTTTTACATATTCTCCATACCCTTCAAAATAAAGGACATCCTCATACAAAATCTTATAAATGTTTTTACCATCCTGTATATAAATAAACTTCATTTCCTCTGATTTGGAAAGAGCATTGGAGTTATTTGGTTCTGAGTTCCGGGACCGGTTGCAGTACCTGTTAATTGCTTTAAGAAACCTTTCAAATGAGATAGGTTTAAGCAAAAAATCGACCACATCCAGATCATACCCTTCAATAGCATATTCCCTGTAAGCCGTTGTTATAATTACATAAGGAGGATCCGGAATTGACTTAAGAAAATCGAGGCCACTAATCTCAGGCATATTGACATCCAGAAACATAAGATCAATTTTTTCTCTCTGGATGTATTCAACCGCCTTTAAGGCACTTTTGCATTCCCCGGCGATCTCAAAGGATTCCAGTTTACCAAGATGAGTTCTTATAAGTTTTATAGCAAGCGGTTCATCATCAATAATAAGGCATCGTGTTTTATTGTACTCCATTTTTTTATAATTGTAGTTTCAGAAAAACAGCATACTTATTACCTGAATGATTAATAACTAAATCGTACTTCTCCGGATATATCAGTTCAAGCCTTTTCATTGCGTTACTGATCCCGATACCCGACGTTTTGTTGTCGTACCTCTCCTCTTTTATGGTACTATTAATAACAATAAAAAACAATAGCCCATCATTCAAAGTAATTGAGACTCTTATCCAGGGACTGCCTGAATCTTTATCAGGGCCATGCTTAAAGCTGTTGTCAATAAATGTATGAAGTATCATCGGGGCAATTTGCATATTGTTAAATTCACCGCTAGTGTTAAATTGAATATTGCAGGAATCATATCTGACTTTCTGAAGCTCTATAAAGCTGTTAAGAAAATCTATTTCTTTTGACAATGGTACCCTGTCAGAGTTGCAGTCATAAATAATATAACTAAGCATATCAGCCAGCCGGATTATCAGGTCAGGCACCTTATCTGACTTTTCAAGAGAAAGGGAGTACAGATTATTGAGTGTATTAAACAGAAAATGCGGGTGAATCTGACTCTTGAGAAGTTTTAATTCAGCTTCCTTAAGTTTAAGCTCGGATTTAAGTTTGTCATGTTCAATTTTTTGTTGAAGCAAAGCCCTTTCTCTCAAATGCCCCGAAATTTTAAATCCGGCAAGTGGTGCCATTCCAAAAACAAAAATCAGGATAGCTGCAAAATAGTTATATAAACCATAATCATTAGGATCATTATAAATATAGGGCTCAACAATATATGTACGAACCAGATATGGTATGACAGGGTATAAAATAACGATAAGGACAAGTATCAGGGAAAAAAGAAAAAAACGGTTATTGAAATAGAACTTTGGCAGAATAAAGTTTACTACAAGGTGAGTTATAACTATTACGCCGGGCAGAAAAGCCAAATTTGTCAGTAAAGATATTTTTAAGGCATCCAGATAATTAAGATCCACCCCCCCAACTAAAAAGAAATAATGTTGCGAAGCAGATCTTTGAAAAGAAAAAAAGAGGAAATAAAAGATCCAGTAAAGAATATAGAATTTCAGATTTATATTGGAAAAGATCTTTTTAACCACTCCCTTAAGCATATTAAATATTCTGTCCTTTATTCAAAGATACGATCTAATTTATAAAATTACGAGGATGGAATTCAAATTGCAGTGAAATTCAATTAAATGAATATGAATGACATTTTATCACTGAAAACAAGTGAAAAGAGGTGTTTACTTAGAATATTCTGTTGTTCGCATCAATTTTTTTTTCAATCTGAACCAATTATAATAAATTAAGGGAAATTTTCTAAAAGCAGAGAAATGAAAACAAACAAATTTCTTATGTTTCTGATAGTGTTATCAGTAATGATGGTTGTATGCATGACTCTTTTCTCACGTATACCAGCAAATATTAAATTGATAGTCAGGATTATTTTTTTAACAATATTTTTTGCTTCATGGAGATGGTTTCATAAAAAAGATCTCCAGGTTTTAAAAAATCTTTCATTCGCATTTATGGTCCTTAACCTGGCGTTTTTAATCGTTTCTGGTTTTACTTCGGAATTCTGGCATCTGGATACAGAAACTGCAAAAGGATTCGCTCTTATTAAGCTCAGTGACTCTGTCATAATAAGTGCTGCGTTAATCCTGTCTTTTATTCTGGGCGGATATAAATTGAAAAGCATCTTCCTGACTGGAGGCCGTTTATTACCTGGCTTAGTAATCGGCATTATTGCTTTCATAATACTTGGCTACCTGGCTATGAACAATCCTCAGGCAAAAATGGAACCTGGCTTTTTGAGGATGAATTTCGTATGGATACTTGTATTTGTTTTTGCTAACAGTTTTATGGAAGAACTGGTATTCAGAGGTATTTTTCTGGAAAAGCTTAACAGCTTGTTTAAACCAGTCTGGTCAATTATTCTTACTTCTATCTGTTTTGCCACTCCACACCTCACAGTTAATTATTCCCCAAATGTCCTGTTCTTTTCCATGATCGTTTTTGTGCTGGGAATAATGTGCGGATATGCAATGCACTACACACGAAGCATTATAGCTCCGATGCTTATACATGCCGGAGCTGATTTAATGATTATTGTGCCAGTGTTTGCCTCTTATGGAGTAACTGGTTAACTATAATCCATATCTCTATTCTGGTTATTTCATAATCAGATTCTTACCGTTCAAAGACCTGAATCAACGTTCAATGACAAAAACTTGTCGTTTGTTGATTTTATTTTCATTAATAAATATATTCTCTCAATTTTGGTCAGCCAGATGATTCTCATTCAAGGACAGTAAAAGAAAGGAGGAGAATCATTAACAAATTTTAGTACTAATATAATCTTTCCCCTATGAAGAAACTTGTATTTCTGATTTTTGCATTTATGTTTGTTTGTGTTTCATCTATTCTGGCACAAAACAAAGTTATAACCGGTACAGTGAGATCATCTGTAGAATCAGAAGGTCCGATTGCCGGTGTTTCAGTATTTGTTAAAGGAACAACTACTGGCATTACTACAGGTATTGA
>Ga0326726_10004469_pt1 | contig 12754 bp, 14 predicted proteins | sample MHFenrmetagenome_2_FD_207603 | JGI IMG/M metagenome (GOLD analysis project Ga0326726, IMG submission 207603) | Lab enriched peat soil microbial communities from Michigan Hollow, Ithaca, NY, United States - MHF15MN | ecosystem: Environmental > Terrestrial > Soil > Wetlands > Peat | place: USA...
TCCTATACAAATAAATTGTGTGTGAAGGATAACCTAATTGAGGATTCTCACATAGATTCTCAACTTTCTCTGGATGCCAACCAATTATCTCATAATCATGCGAAACTACTCGCGCGCCTTTCTTCAAATCACAATCAAGTTTTGGCCTAATTTTCTCATTAGCACTGGTCGTTAGATACAAGTAAACAACGTCAGCTGAAGTCAAGTTAACATTAAACATGTCACCATTAACAATAGTAACCCTATCCTCAAGACCATTCTCATGGATACTGCCCAACGCTTTCTTCGCCAAATCCTCACGCAACTCAATGCCAACACCTCTAGCACCAAAAGTTTTAGCCGCCATAATCACAGTCCTCCCATCCCCAGAACCAAGATCAAACAACACTTCACCGGCCTTCAAACCAGAGAGCTTAAGCATGTATTCCACAACAGGACTTGGACTTGGAACAAAAGGAGCAATAAACACTCAAAACTCACCTTTATGCCACGTAAGCGTCTTTTTTCGGTTGGGGTCTTTTAGCTTCCCCGCATTTTACACAACTTTGAGCGCACAACTCAAGATATTTTTCTTCGTCAGCTGAGCTTACAGCACTTGCAGCCTTAGTGCATAGATCACTAGGTTCAGAACAACCTTCTTCTTTGCACAATTTTGAAATGAACTGACAAACTTCTTGCACATCCTTCGGCTCCAAAACAGCTCTATTAGATCGAACAAGCAGACAAAGCTCCCGCGCCATAACACAAGTTTTAACGTATTTGATACGTTCAAGAACTTCATCGCGTAAATTCTTTCGGCTTATCTCCACTCTTGTTAAATCTCCTAAAGGCACTATAAGCAGATAGGCAAAATAACAGTTTCTATACTTAAAAAGTTGCTGTTATAACGCACAAACCAAACAATATATAAAAAGTGAATCAAAACCTTCTGCTTAACGACTTACGCTCAGCCTCCATGACCAACTCGAAAAATCGGTCTGAAAGCTTAGCCTCCTTTTCCAGAACGCTAGCTATATCCGCAATCTGAACCCTACGAGCACTTAAAGCTACAGCAGCAACTTTTCCATACTTCTCAATTAATTCAGCTGTTTTTTTGGCTTGCGCCTGCATTTTTTCCTCATCCTTAGCTAAATGTCCTTTCTTCTCAATTAGTGGCATTGCTTTTTCCTCGTCCACCTTCAATAATCCAAGTGCGAAAGATCCGCAACTTGGACATTGTGGTTTGTCGGGCAAATCTTTGATCCGATTTGTCTCCATATAATCCCAACAACTAGTGCAAACAAAATTGCCAGTTTCATTTAGCAATCGGGCTTTGGCTGCAGCAATGAGTACTGCACGCATTTTCTCAGGAGGAATGAGATCCGTCTTCATGCTTACCCGCTCGATTCCAACTCTAGCAACAGGAGTCGCAACTCCACCAGTAGCAACCACATGTAAACATACATCACCATCATGAATACGTTTAATCACCATGAAAAGCCCATCAGCATCAAGATCTTTCGAGAAAACCTCCTTCAAACCTTCCTCATAGATCAGTGTTCCCTCAAAACTAGTAATCAACTTCTGAATACTAACATTGCTAAAGTCAGCCCATTTCTTTAATGCGCCAAAACGTCTAGCCACCTGAATTACTCGTCTCTTGAATAATCCGGTCTTTGCGGTTGATCTAGTCAGTGTATCCTTAACGGTTTGAGAACTCATGCATTTCAGTTCATTGAAGATCTCAACAACCCGTTCAGAACTCATATTACCCATTGTCTGAACAAATATACGGTAGGGATCATGTTGAACCACGATACCATGCCCAAGCTTCTCAGACAACACTTCCCCAAGAAACTGGGCTAAAGCACGATTAATCAGAGAACCAAAATTGGAATGAATAATAACAAATTCACCCCATTCTTCAACTATTATGCGATTAGGGGTAGGAACTGGAAACCCAGTGTTAACTTGCTCAACCGTTTCTGCCAACGCCCGAAGAATCGTCTCCGAATCAGCTGAATAACGCTCAGAAAGCAAAGAACTGACTTCTCCAGGCGAAAGCCCATCATGCATTTTTTCTTCAACAAAGCCTCTTATTCCTACTAGTTCTTGCGCTATTTCATATGGAACAGGTATTTCCTCACCTATCCAACTTGGAATTGAACCCGTCGGATCATCAACTGGACGTACATACACTTTGTCTTCCGTAGCATGAATTATTTGCCATGGACTTCCACGTATTATGAATTTGGTTCCAGGTTTACCGTATTCTGCCATGAATGCTTCATCTAAAACACCAATTGAACTTTCAGTTGACTCATCAATCACTAAAAACTGCTTTTCCACAGGAATCATTGACAAATTATCAAAATAATACTCAAACAAAGCTTTAGAGCGCTGAGGCTTCAAAGCTACCTGATCTTCGAAAGATACCCAAGCTAAACGGGGAAAACGTTCATGCATGTACTTGAAAGCTTTTCGAATATCTTCTATGGTTAAGTTCTCATATGGCGCAGCTTTGCGCGCAATTGCTAAAACATCATTAAATTCCAGGCGCCTATTTTTAAGCATCAATCCTGCAATTTGGTGGATCAAAACGTCATAGGGTTTGTCTGGAATTTGAACAGGTTCCAGCTCCTCATTTAGAGCTCTGCGTGCAATAACCAAAGCTTCAAGGGTATCATCTGAATCCATGCCGATTATGACGCCTTCAGCAACTTGTCCGTAAGTGTGACCAGCTCTTCCAACCCTTTGAATAAGTCTAGTAACCTGCCTTGGACTCATATATTGAATAACAAGATCAATTCTTCCAACGTCTATACCTAATTCGAGACTGCTGGTCGCAATTAAACCCTTAAGTTCGCCGCGTTTTAACCCGGTTTCCGCAGCTATTCTTGAGACCTTTGCTAGCGATCCATGGTGAATTGAAATTGGAAAATCAATATCCCAAACTTTAAATCTAGAAGCTAACACTTCTGAGATTGAGCGAGTATTCGTGAACAAAAGAACAGATTTTCGTTTACTCATGTAATCTCGGATAATGCGTAATCTAGCTGCTACCTCGGGATGAGTGTAGATTTTCGCAGCAAGCCTGACATCTTCATCGCTTGGCTTGGGGTAGATTACTTGTAACTTAACCATCTTTGCGACTGGTACTCGGATAATTTCAACAAGACGAAGATCACCAACTAGAAAGTGAGCGACTTTTTCTGGGCTACCGATTGTGGCAGATAGACCAATCATTTGAAACTCTTTTCCTGTTAGACTTCTTACGCGTTCCAATGCCAAAGACAACTGGCTGCCACGTTTGCTGTCAGCCAACTCGTGCACCTCGTCAATAATAACCCACCTTAAGCTTTGTAAATGCTGACGCAAAATCCAACCAGAAAGGATAGCTTGCAAAGTTTCAGGAGTAGTTATTAAAATATCAGGTGGACTCCGAGATTGACGAGTTCTCTCTTTAGTCTCAGTATCGCCATGCCTAACCGCAAGTCGTATGTCTAAGCTGTTACACCACCACTGGAGCCTCTCAAGCAGATCTCTGTTCAAAGCCCGAAGAGGAGTAATATAGAGAACTTTAATTCCTGGAGTTTTAGGGTCCTTAAGAAGCATGCTTAGCACTGGCAGAAAAGCGGCTTCTGTTTTGCCTGTAGCAGTAGGAGAAATTAACAAGACATTTTTGCCATCAAGGATTTTAGGAATTGTCTTTTCCTGAGGCTCTGTCGGCTTATAGAAGCCTTTTTGTTCAATGAGCCTCCGAACAGGCTTTACAAGAATATTAAAGGCATTTTCAGAAGTTGATTGCAATTACAAAGCAAACCTCAAATGCTAAGTTAAACGATAGTTCTGCTATAAAAAACGTGAGGGAGATTTAATAAAAATTACAGATTGTGCTAATTAATTTCACTATTTCTGTTGATTTTGCTATTAATTATTGCTGTTTTGGCTAATATTTAGTCTTCCATTGGAACACTTTCAACTATTTCCTATAAACGAGTGTTTAGACTTATACAAAAATTTGTCTAACCATGATGTTAAAATAAAGAATATAGATTTGTAAACTATGGAAAGTTTTTTATTCTATAATGATAAACCATGGAAGTAGATTATGGAGGAAAATAGAATGCCCAAATGTCCTAAATGTTCAACTGAAGTTTCGAAAACAAAGAAGACATGGAAAATGGCCGGTCGCCCAGATAAAGCTGGAAAACGCATGCAATTAGAAATTGGACTTTACCAATGCTCAAATGGCCATGTATTCCGCGAAGTGCTAAGCAAAAAGAAAATCTAAGTTGCCTTTTCTTGTCTTCTCTTATTTTTTTCTTTTTTTAGATGGCAAGTTTTAAAACATAGGAAGTTCTTATGAATTGGAACACTTCACCTAGCTGAGGCAAAAGCTTGATTGCTCTAAAAAAGTTGTGGAAAAACGATTATTTCAAAACGGTATTTGCAATCGTTCTGATTGTAGCAATAGTTCTTGGCTTTTTCTTTGGCTTGCAACTAGGGCTAAAAACATCTTATCCGATGCTAACAGTTGAAAGCGGAAGCATGAGTATTCCCTATGATAGCAGCGATAACTTTTGGTTAAGTATAGCTCACCCATTTGATCGAACGTTAAGCATAGGCGACATAATAATCGTCCAAGGAATTAATCCCAAAGACTTAAACACTAATTACCCAAACAGTGACATAATCATTTTCCATAGTCCAATAGATAGGGAACTAATTGTCCATCGCATAATTGGAACAGAAGTGGTAAACAACACCATATATTTCCTCACAAAAGGAGATGGAAACGGTAACGTTTGGCCTCAGACTCCACAGCAAGGATTAGACCCGTGGGACAGCAACAGTCCACCAGGAGTTCCTCAAAACATGGTAGTTGGCAAAGTTGTAATGCGTATTCCATGGTTTGGATGGATAACTCTTTTTATGAGGAGCAATTCTTTGGGTCTGCCATTGGTTATTGGTCTTATTATGTTATTGGTGGTTATTGAATTCATTATTCCTGTTGTAAGAGATAGCAGGAAAAATAAGCAGCAGATTGGAACGCCATTGCCGCCACAGATGTCTTTATAAAGACAGATTTCAATAAATTGATGTTTAAGGCGTTTAGGTAAGAGGGGTTTGATTGCCAAAAGTTAAAGCGGTAATAAGCATCGAAAATGTGGTCGCTTCTGCAACACTCAACCAGAAGGTTGACTTAAACGCTGTAGTTAAAGGCTATCCAGGTGTTGAATATCGCCCTGAGCAATTTCCTGGTTTAGTTTTCAGGCTAAAACGCCCAAAGACAGCAACTTTAATTTTTAGCTCAGGAAAAATGGTTTGCACTGGCGCCAAGTCAGAGAAGGAAGCTCGTAGAGCAGTAATGAAAGTTGTTAAAGAGCTCAAGAAAGGCGGCATAATAATTATAAGCAAACCAGAACTTAAAATCCAAAACATTGTTGCCTCAGGCGGTTTAGGAGGCATGATTGATTTAGAAAAAGCTGCTTACACCCTTGAACATGCGATGTATGAACCCGAACAGTTTCCAGGCTTAATTTACAGAATGGCTGAGCCGAAAGTTGTTATTTTGCTTTTTGCAAGCGGGAAGCTTGTATGCACTGGAGCTAAACAAGAACAAAATGTTTATGACGCGGTTGAGAAATTGCATACGCTGTTAGAAGAAACAAGCTTAATATTTTACGAATAAAGAATTTAGTTTACTGCTTTTTTATTTGTTTTAGGATTGTTTTTAGGCTTTCTTTGTCTATCGCGCCAGTCTCGTATAGATTGTTAGCTATTTCACTAATTTTTAGTAGCTCATGAAGTTTTATTCCATCTTTTTCTAGTTGTTGTCTGGCGCCTTCTTCTCTATCTAGGAAGACGATAGCGTCTGTTACAACACCACCTTCGGCTCTCACAGCTTTAGCAGTTCTTTTAAGTGTTAATCCAGTAGTGACTAAATCGTCAATTAATAGGACCATGTCTCCTGATGAGAGGACTCCTTCCACTCTTCTCTCTCTTCCGTGAAGTCGGAAGCCTTTTCGCACGTAAAGAAAAGGTTTCTTTAGGTTATAAGCAACCTGAGATGCAAAAATAATTCCTGCCACTGGCACACCCACTATTCTGTTAAAGTTTTTTAACCCAATTGAGTTGGTTAAGTATTCAGCGTAGAAATCGCAGATTTCTCTGAAGGCGTCCGGGAAACTCGGTATTACCCTTAGATCCACGTAATACGGGCTAGCTTTTCCGCTTGAAAGTTTAAATACTCCAAATTTTAAAGCGTCAATTTTGAAGAGGATATTTGCCATTTGTTCCTTCTTTTCTTGGCTGGCTTTTTCTGTTCTCATTTTTTCACTTCCTTTTTGATACTTGATAGATTTTGTTTTGTTGTGGAATCAAGCATGCAATTCGCGGCATTTCTTTCTTTAGGATTTCAGCGAATTCTTTTTGGCTTGCTATCGTTGCTGTATGATACGGAACTGCGACTTGTGGCTTAGTTAATCTCGCTATTTCAAAGCCTGTTTGCGGAGTTGAACCGGAGGCTATGCCAACAGCACAGAAAACCACGTCGAATTTTTCTTTTTGACCGATTCTGGCTAATTCTGGGAATGGTAAACTGTCTGCTGTGTGGTAGATTTTTACTTCATCTTCGCTTGTTATGATGTAGGTTACGGGCGCTTGAGCGTTGTGATTGCATTTTTCTGCTTTTATTGAGACTTCACACATTTTGATTTCGACTCCGGGCTTAATTTCTTGAAGTTTCTCGGAGGGTATAGCGTGTTTGAGTTTTTTTGCTGAAGCCACATCGGCAATTATTGAACAATTGGTTGTTTTTTGGATTTCAACTATTAAAGGAGGGTCTAAGTGGTCGTAGTGTTCATGAGTTATCAATATGGCGTCTACTTGTTTTAGGCTCTTAGCTTTTACATCGACTGGGTCAATGGCAAGAGTTTTAGAAGGAGTTTTTAGCATTATTCCAGCGTATTGGTTTAACCATACGAAGAGGATGGTATTTCGGTCTGGTATTTTCTGGATCGACATAGATTTGATTCCTTAAAACTAATAATGTGGTTAGCGTTTTAAAGAAGTTGTGTTTTGCTTAATGAGCAAGAATTTCTTTATGTGTGAGTTTCATGATTTTGTTCGTGTTGAAAAAAATTCTCGATTGAATTTAGAGTCGTTTTGTCATTACGTAGGCGTCTTCGCCATCTGAGTAATATCCGTTTATGGTTCTTGTGATTTCAAATCCAAGCTTCTTGTAGAGGGATACGCCAGAGTCGTTTGTTACCCTGACTTCCAGGAAACATTGTTTGGCTTTGTAATATTGCATTCCTTCCAAAGCTTTGTTTATAAGGGCGTGTGCGACGCCCTTGCGTCGGTGCAGTGGCATAACGGCGATCGATACAACGTGTCCTTTTCTGATTAGTCCACCAAAACCATAATTTGACAAGCCAACTTCGATTCGGCACATGATGTAGCCTGCCATTTCCCCATTTTCTTCGGCAACGATAAAGGTTTCTGGAAATCGCTGATGTAAATCCATAAAGAAAAAGTCTGTATAATTTTCTGGTAAGCAGACCCGGTTAATTTGCATTACTCCTTGTAAATCGTCTGGAAGGAACTTGCGGAGTTTGAAGGTTTGCTGCATTATGTCGCCGTCTTTAACCACATTTCATTGTTGTAACTTAAAGTTTACGCTTTGAATTGGTCAACTTGCTGTTTTGACACATGTTAGTAATCTGTAGTTTTAATTTTTTTTGAGCAAAATTAGTTTAGTTTGCTTGGGTTGCTTTTTTATTTGGGCTTTTTGCTATGTTTGCAGGTTACGTATTAAAATGATCATAAAACAGCATAAAAAGTATCTAAATTCGAGAAGCGAGCACCATTGGTTTGTCTTTGAAAATTGAGCCTCCCAAACTAATGGCGTTTTTTTGGAAAGTTAATGTTCAGTGATTTGTTTAGTCTTTTGTTTCTTCTGGAGCTTTGAATACTGATAGTGTGTAGCTAGCCTGAGGTATTGCCCAAACTCTTGAGGCTGAACCCGCAATTTTTAGGGCTTCATTTAAGGCGTCATTTACAGCTCGTGTTGTTTTTAGTTTGAATATGCTTGTAGCATAGTAGTCGGGTAATGAAGAGACCAGTATAATTTGGTGGTTTTGAAGGGCTTTTAGGAGGTAATATGCCTTGTGACCACCCATGGCAAAATTGCGTTTGATCTCACGCTCAACATTCTTCAAGTCGCCAAGTCGGGTCATCCAATCGTAGAAGACTTGGTTCCCATGGCCTTCAAGGCATTCAGCGACAAGAATAATTACGCCTCCCCGCTTAACCGCGTCCAATGAATTGTCCAAGGCTTTGTAAGCTTGGTAGAGATTCATGTCCGCTGGATAGCCGCCTGCACTAACAACAGCAATATCTGCCCTTCTGTCAACTGTTACTCTGTATATTTCATCAACGAGTTTTACAGCTTCCATAAATGCTTGTTCTAAGTTGCCGGCAAAGGCTTTCACTATTTCGTTTTTCTTGTTCATAACAACGTTGACAATGAAATCTACTTTTGCTAGTCTTGCGGCTTCAGTCATATCCTGATGCACGGGGTTGTCGTCTAGATTTCCTGTCCTAGCGTTAGCGTGTAGGAGCATTGCATGATTTTGTTTGATGGTATCTTCACTGGTGACAGCAGGCAGAACGCTTTTTCTTCCGCCGCCGTAACCCGCGTAATAGTGAAAACCAACATCTCCTAAAAGCACTCTTATATCGGCCTCAGCGAACACGCGGTTAACAAATATTTTGTTGCCGTGCGTTCTAGTTGTACCTATATTTACTAAATCCGTTGCTGTGAAGTTATGACTAACAGTTTTTATTCGTTTTAGTATTTCTTCACCAAGTATTGTTTTAGCTTCTTCAGGTTTAACTTCGCGGTGAGTCCCACAACCAAAAATAACTGTAATATTCTCATCCTTCACTCCCACTAGGTTTAATTCTGCTAACACTGGCAAAAGCATTACCTCACTTGGTGTTTTGCGGGTGGCATCATCAACAACTATTGCGACTTTACTCTCTGGCTTTGCTATTTCGCTTAGGCGTTTGGTCCCAATAGGGATGGGTTCTTTCAGGGCGCGCTCAACCTCAGCCTTGGCATCTGGAACACCCTTCCGTTCGACTGGTTCAATTGTCCCAAGAAGGTTGCGAGCTGGAACTCTGACGCAAACATCAGTTTTGCCGTATGGAAGCCAAACATCTACCATAACTAGTCACGTATAATTGAATTTACACGACGTAAGAAACTATTAAGCCTTATCAATACTGGCAAAAAAATTTTAGAACACAAACAAGAAAGTTGTCTTAATCTTAGTTTGGTTATTGCCTAAGAAACCATGCTTTCTAATAAGAGAAAATATTGATGAGAATTAGAGGGCTTTTGGCTTCGTTTTGTCGACTACACCGCTTAAGCTTGTCATTTCTGCATTCGCTTTGCGTATCAAATCGCCTATTGTTTCCTTTGTGGGTATTGTAGCGCTGACTGCTAATGCGACAGCTTTCTGGTGTGCATTTTGCAAAAGCGGTCTAATTGTCTCTTTAGATGGGTAAGAAATACCCATTGCGAGTGCGAAGGCTTCTTGATTACTTTGCTCAATGCTTCTCCTTGTCGCGTCAACGTCAATTTTGAGCTGGTCACCCGTAATCATTAGACCATGGTCAAAAACTGCTCTCATTGATATGCCGAGTTCAACTGCTTTAATGCCTAGCTTTGAGAGGACGCCTGCAAGTTGTTCGTTAATTACTTCGCCTCTGCGAACGACTAATGTATCTTTGCTAACCCATACGCTGCCTGACTCTATCCTTGTGGGCAAGCCTACGCTGTTTAGTTGGCTGATGATTGGACCTGGTGGTTGAGCTGTGTTGCCTGCTGGGACAATTACATCCATGGCGGCTATGTCGCCTGATTTGGCGGTTGTCTTCACTTTGCCGCGTTCTAGCAATAAAGCTAGTTTGAAGGGGTTTAGATCTGAGAAAAAGTAAACATTTGACCCATCCAAGTATACTTCAAGTTTCTTTAAGTCTGCTTGATTTATTTCTTCAATAGCTAGCCGCATCAAAGTGTTCTTTAGAACTCTTAGGTAAACTTTGCCTGCCATACTCTTTTTCAATTCTTGAAGTTGAGAAGCGCGAACCTTTTTCAGGCTTGCGATGCCTATTGATTTATGTTCTTTCAGTATGTCTACTATCGCTTCTACTTCGGTTGATTTTTCGTCTAATACTTGTTGGGACGGCATGATTTCTCTTCTCTTGTTAAGGTTTAATCTTTACTGGTTCACCCATCGATGTCTTGATGAAAGCGTACTTTACGTTTTTTAATCCTCGTTTGAGTTTTCCGTCTAGAACACGGAGGATTGCCATTGTATTGTCGACTAGCTCTTCATCTTTCATCTGTTGAGTGCCAACTGAGACTTGTATAATTGGCTGATTGCGCATCCTCACAACCACGGTTTTTCGATGTTTATTTACTAAGGCTGCGATGTCTGCGTTTGGTGGAACTGGGATAGGCATTTTTCCTCTTGGACCTAAAACTGGACCAAGAATTCTACCTACTAGTGGCATTAATGGCGCTTCAGAAATAAAAATATCATACTCACTAGCGAGCTTTCGGAGTTCTTTCTTTTTGCCGTTTAACTCATCTAAATCTGAACGGTCTATTACATAATCGGCTTTGGCATTTTTTGCTTTTAGTGCAAATTCTCCAGAAGCAATAACGCATACTTTGTTTGGTTTACCAGTGTCATGAGGGAGTTCAACAACCTCTTGGATTTTGCCTTCTGGCGCCTTCATGTCGATCTCCATAATATCTAAGATCAAGTCTACAGTCTGGTTGAATTTTTTATCGCCAGATTTAGCTTTTGCCTGTTTAATTGCTTCGGAAATTGTCTTATTGTCTAGGGGCATTTTTAAGCCTCGTGCCAATGAGGGATTGGAAACCCATTATAAAAATATTCGCTTATCATTATTCGTTACCAAATAGCTGTTCGTAGGTGCCAGCATCAATTTCTTTTTGTACTTCTCGGGGGTCTTTTCCTTCTACGGTGACGCCTAGGCTAACGCAGGTTCCAAGCATTTCTTTTGTTGCTTTCTTAAGAGTTGGAGCTAGAAGTTCAAGACGTTTAATTTTTGCTATTCTCACCATCTGTTCCATAGACAAATTGCCTACTTTAACAGTGTTGGGTGTTCCTGAGCCCTTTTCAATTTTTAATTCAGCAACGATTAATGCAGAAGCTGTTGGAGTGCCAACTGATACATCGAAGCTTTTATCCTCTGTATCAATGCTGATTTTCACTGGAACCTTCATTCCAGCATAGTCTTTGGTAAGCTCGTTAATCTTGGTGACGACAGCCATAACGTTCATGCCTAATGGACCTAAAGCAGGACCCAAAGGCGGACCGGCATTTGCTTGTCCTCCACTTACGAGCAATTCTACTACCTTTTTCTCTCCCATAATGTTCACCATTAAATTATTTTGCTTTCTCTACCAGTTTTACATAGTCTGAATGAACTGTAATTGGCAAAGTAAATGTTGCTTCAAGAAGTTCGAGGGTAACTTCACCTTTTGACTTGTCAAGTCTTGTGATCTTAGCTCGCATGCCTTTGAATGGCCCGCCAGTAATTTCGACGACATCATCTTCGTTGAGGTCTTCCATGACTGGTTTTCTGACAATGTAACGCTCTATTTCGGCGAAGCTAACGAGTCCAGGAATTCGTGATCGCACATGTCTTAAACCGGTAATGGCTTCTTCTACAAGATGTGGACCATCAGCCTCAACAAACACGTAGCCTTTCAGTGTGTCTGGAACAAGAAGAGCTTTTATAGGAATATGGTTCATATCAACTTTTGATGCAATTAATCTTGCAACATTGCGTTCTTGACCTGTGGTTGTTTTGACAACGAAAATTTTTACTTGTCTGTGCTCTTCTTTCTTGGACATAAATAATTCTCCTTTTATGGAGTTGGTGTTGGTGATGCTGGTGCTGATGCGCCGCCAATTGCGTAAGATAATAATTTAATTACGAAACCGATTAGCCCAACTGCTCCTATGCCTAGGAGACTGATTTTTATGGATAACCAGAGTTCCTCTCTTCCCGGCTTTACAGCTAATTTTAAGGTTCTTGCTGCTTGTGATAGCCAAGACTTTAATCCCATATTCATCGCACACCAAGATTTCATTTATGAATAATAAACGTTACTGTAAAGTTTCCAACGTTACTATAAAGTTTTGTCCTTGCCATTATTTTCGCTTCCTAAACAGTTTTTGTCCACCGATGTCGGTGACGAATTCGAAGCCGACTTCCAGCAGTTTGCACGCTTCCTCGATTGTTGATGCTACCTTAACGATGTAATCATTGGGTGCAGAGTTGAAAATCATTTGCTCCATGTTTACGTATATCTGGGTGTTTGTTAAGCTTCTGTGTCCTAGCATACGACCCACGTGATCCAAGTCAGGTTTCTTGTGGTATTCCATTGTAGCGTACCAGTGGCGGATAAGATGAAAGTGAATTCTTGCGATTCTTGGGTTGGCTAGTCTTGCAGCAACTCTCTTTCTAGCCTGACATAGACCCATTATGGCGCTTGTCCTGCTTGTGATACCGAAGACTTTCTGGTTTTGCTTTGGTAAGCTTCCAATCATGCTGATCAGCGTATTTGTTACCGAAGGGAAACTTCTGGGTAAACTATGTTTTTCTGCCTTTGGCAAAGTTATAACGCGAGTTTCAAAGTTTATATTTATCCAAGCTAAGC
>Ga0326726_10004470_pt1 | contig 12752 bp, 5 predicted proteins | sample MHFenrmetagenome_2_FD_207603 | JGI IMG/M metagenome (GOLD analysis project Ga0326726, IMG submission 207603) | Lab enriched peat soil microbial communities from Michigan Hollow, Ithaca, NY, United States - MHF15MN | ecosystem: Environmental > Terrestrial > Soil > Wetlands > Peat | place: USA...
GATTTTTCCCTTTCAGAACGAGGCCGGGAGCAAAACGTGAAATGTATATCGCAGGAAGAAGTCCGGTGAACAATGAGCCTGAAACCAGAAGAAGAATGAAGAAAAGCAAAACCATCAGGTAATCAGCATGGAGCGGACTCTGCATAATCTGCTTAAAAAATGGCAGAAATAGAAGAATAGCTGTGATGCTGACAATCAATGCAATCAGGTTTAACAATGCCGACTCTGTCAGGAACTGGAAAACCAGGTCCCGCTTTAATGCTCCCGTTACTTTCCGGATACCAACCTCATGAGCCCGTTCAATTGCCCTTGATGTGGCCAGATTGATATAATTAACAAACGCAATCAGCAGTACTAGTAAAGCAACAATCCCCAGTGCGACTACACTTCGGTAATTGCCATTAACCTCCAGTTCGTTATTGACCGACGAATGCAAATGGATGTCAGTAAGTTTTACCAGTTTATATTCCAGGAGGAAGAATGCTTCCTTCATAAATTTCCCGATAAAGGCTTCAGGAATCTGAGGTAATTTGGCCTCTAATGCTTTCGCATCAGCCCCGGGCGTCAGAAGAATATAAGAGTAGACCCTTTCGCTCACCCAGGAATTATCCCAGTATCTCGAGCTCTTTATCAGGTTCTCATATGACAGCAGAATATCGAATTTGAAATGTGAGTTTTCAGGTATCGATTTAACAATTCCTGCCACCTCAAAATCGCTTGCTCCATCAAGAGTTATCATTTTCCCGATCGGATTTTCATTTCCAAAATATTTACGGGCTGTTTCCTCTGTAATAACAGCATGATTTATAGCGAGAAGACTGGAATCCGCATTCCCATCAACAAGCGGAAATGAAAAGAGATCAAAAAAAGATGACTGTGCATACAGGATATTCTTTTCCTTAAAGGTCTTATCGCCGTATTTCACCAGACTTTCAGTACGATAAAACCGTGTATAACCTTCAACTTCAGGAAACATGTTCTTTATCTCCTTTCCTACGCCTGTTGATCCTGATGCAGAATGCTGTTCAAGAATTCCTTCTTCGTACAAAAGATAATCAACCCTGTAAATGTTTTCAGCGTTTTTGTTGAACCTGTCGTATGAAGTTTCTGCCTTAATCCATAATACAATCAGAATAAAAGCAGTAATCCCGATTGTTAATCCCAAAAGATTAATAATGAAATATCCCTTGTTCGACTTTAGATTTCTTATTGTAAGGATCAGGTAGTTTTTTATCATCTATAGTTTTTGACTATAAATTTAAGCAATTATTTTTATTCATACCTCAATGCCTGTACCGGATTATTTGACGCCGCCCTCCAGCTCAGCCAGCTCACTGTTGTCAAAGCAATTCCCAGTGCAATCAGGCCTGCCAGCGCAAATAACCATAAGTTTATATTAGTCCGGAATGCAAAATTCTGAAGCCATTTATTCATTGCATACCAGGCAATGGGACAGGAGATTATAAAAGCAATTATTACCCATTTAATAATATTCTTATTAAGCATAGCCATTATTTCGGTTGTAGTTGCGCCATTAACCTTTCTGATTCCAATTTCCTTGGTACGGCGTTCTATAGAAAAAATCGAAAGACCGAAAAGGCCGATACTTGCGATAAAAAGGGCCAGCAAAGCAAATGAAAAGAGAAGACTCTCAAATTTTCTTTCAGATTTATACTGCAGATCATATGTTGCATCCAGAAACTCATATTCGAAAGAAAACGCGGGGCAAATCTCTTCCCATGTCAACCGGATATTTTCAAGAGCACCAGCTATATTACTGTTTACCAGTTTAATATTTACATAGTTTTTATATTCATATGTATTGAAAAGAAGTAAAGGAGTCTGTTCATAATTCAGACCCCGGTAATGGAAATCCTTTATGATCCCAATTATCTGGCCTTTTATTCCATTACCAGGTACTATAACCTGTCCAATAGGATTCTTTAATTCGTAAAGCTTAATTGCCGTTTCATTAATCATATAGGTTGCTTTCTGGTCTGCCGGATTATCTGCCGAGAAGTTCCGACCGTCTTTCAATTTAATGCCCAGGGTCCTCAGATAATCGGGATCCACATAATTATTGAAGTACTTGTTTTCTTTACCTTCAATATTAACACAACACCATGAGCCCCAATAATTGCCTGGGATCCTGCTCGAATAAGAAACGCTGATTATTTCAGGATGTCCCAGCAGTTTTTCTTTAAAGAGGTCCATGTGCTCCTTCATCTGGGCATTTATCTTAAGAATGACGACATCTTTCCTGTCAAACCCCAGGTCCTTTTTATTCATATATTGAAACTGCCGGTTGGCGATAAGTGTACAGCAGATCAACGTGATTGAAACAAAGTTCTGGAATATTATGAGCCCGTTTCGGATCCCGATATGGCCCGGAGAACCGGAAATCCTTGACCGTGATGTGTTTATTGTGTACGAACTAATATAGAAACTGGGATATATACCGGTAAGACCCAAAAAGATTAGAAGTCCTCCGGACAATATCAGTAGATTTCTTCTGGTATAGAATTCCGCAGCAACAATTGAAAATCCTGTCAGCCTGTTCAGTACAGGATTGAAAAACCATAACAGGATGAATGAAAGTGCAATTGCCAGAAGCACAAACAGAACTGTTTCAAACATGAATTGTACAATCAGTTGTGTCCGCGATGCACCCTGGAGCTTTTTAATGCCAACCTCCTTTGACCGGGCAATTGCATTTGCAATGGTTAAATTTATGAAATTTATTGCAGCCAGTAACAAAATGAATATTGAAACAGCTATCAGTATCCTGTTATACAATAAGTTGCCATGTTTAGTGTTGCTTTCATTCTCAAATTCAGCGGAATAATATATTTCATTAAATGGTTTCAGATGAAATCCCTGGTCATAACGGAATTTAGCCAGGAGTTCTATTATTTTTTTCTCATATTCCGGAACATTAGCGCCTTCAGGAAGCAATAGATATGTAGGATAACTCCAGCCGTCATATGCCTGAAGGATACCAGGATACCTGATTTTTTCAAGCGTCACCATCGACGCAATAACCTCGATTTTAAGATGAAGGTAAGGGCAATCTTTCATTAAGCCGGTGACTGTAAAGTCAACCTGGTTTTCAAACTTTATAGTCTTTCCGATTACATCCGTCGAGCCGAACAGTTTTTTAGCAATTGATTCGGAAAGGATAAGGGAATATGGCTGATCAAGTCCTTCATCCGGATTCCCGGATACTAATTTAAGTGGTATAACGGAGAAAAAGTTGCTATCAGCAAAAACAAGGTCCTTAAGATTGAATGGAGTATTGTCAACCTGAATTCCGACATCTGTCACGAAATATAATCTGGTTGCACTAACCAGACCGGTCATATTCTGATTTATCACATGACCAATGAATGGTGGCATACTTGCCCATTGAGCATCAAGCCGGTATATCCTGTTACTTTGAGGAATGCCACTGTCATACTTGTTCTCATTCATTACATATGACCATATAATCAGAACAGCAGTGACACTTACAGCTAGGCCAAGGATCTTTATTAAGGTAATAGTTCTGTTATTTCTGAGATTCCTTATTAAGATCCTGAACATTCCATGTAAAAGCATGATTACCTGTTTTCTAAATCATTTTAAAGACTTTGACCCACCCACCAACCCCCCCACAAAGGGAGCCAATTTAGTGTTGAATTTACCCCCCTTCAGGGGGGCAGGGGGGTGATTATTCATATCGTAATGCTTCGACCGGATTCTTTGAAGCTGCCCTCCAGCTTACCAGACTGACGGTCAATAATGCAATTCCAAAAGCAAGCAATCCGGCAATCGCGAAAATCCACCAGCTAAGTTCAGTTCTGTAAGCGAAGTCCTGCAGCCATTTATGCATTGCAAACCAGGCAACAGGGATCGCCAAAATGAATGCAAAACCTACAAGTTTCATAAGGTCCATATTAAGCAGGACCATTACTTCTGATGATTTTGCGCCATTTATTTTTCTTATACCGATTTCTTTTGTCCGTCTCTGGCAGGAAAAAAAAGACATAGCCAGTATTCCCAGGCAGCAAATTACAATAGCGCACCCGGCAAACAGCGAAAAGGTACGCTGAAACCGCAGTTCTGAATTGTACATATTTTCTATTGCCTGATCAAAGAAACTTATGTCTACAGGGAACGAGGGTGAAAGTTGTGAAACTTCTGTTTTAATGTCCTGGATCAGGCTACTGAGTACTTTGAAATTGTTTGTTTGCAGACTAACCAGGCAATATGAAGCGGACGATTCATTTCTTATCACAAGAGGAACTATTGGCTGAGTCACGGGTTTAAAATGAAAATCCCTGACTACACCTATAATCTCAAAGCTGCGCTTGCCCATTGTGAAACTCCTGCTTAGAGGATCTGTGAGGTCATGCTTGACAAGAAATGTTTCATTAACCAGAACTTTCTCCTTGTCAGTCGATAAATCATCCGTGTAAAATCGCCCGGAGGCCAGCTGTAATCCTGTAATTTTAAAAAATGAGGCATCGGCATTGAATGTATCAAAATTCAAAGGCTTTTTTTCTCCGTTCATAACCATTTCCACACCCCAGTTTGAAAGGTCTTTGCCCGGATAATATTGTGTAAAGGAAACTTCCCTTACAGCCGGCTTATCCTTTAGCAGTTTTTTGAGTACGTCTTTCTTTTGGTCCAGTTGAGGAGTCAGCTTTATCCCGATAATGTTATCCTGATTAAGACCCAGATTTGTACTTCCAAACCTGATCTGTTTTTGTACTAAAAGGGTAAAGGAGATCAATACAATGGCAACTGTAAACTGAACTGTTACCAGGACACTGCGGGAAGAATTTCTTAAATTATCTGACTTTACAGTATGTTTCAGATTGTCAATGACTTTTGATGAAGAGATTTTTAAGGCCGGTATGATACTGAAAATCACGCTCATGACCAGAATACCTGCCAGTGATGCGATGATAAAGAGAGGAGAGAGAGTTAATTCCGGATTGTATGTTATACTGGTATATTCACTAATATAAGGTTTGATAATGCTCACAATATAGATAGCAATCAACAGGGCGACAAAGAAAAAAATAAATGATTCTGCAAGAACGTCAAACATTATCGTTAGGCGTTTAGCCCCGAGCACTTTCTGAATACCGGTCTGGTTGATTTTACCAAGCCATTGGGAAGTTGATATATTGATGAAATTGACCAGCGCGATTATCAATACAAGCACGGCTACCATTAAAAGCAAGACAACTTTCCTTTTGTCGCCGCTTACCAGGTAATCATTACCATAAAGCATGAATTTTGAAAAGTATACCTTATTCAATGGAACCAGCTTAGCTGATCCATAATCCTTCCTGAAGTCTGCCGGGAAAACACTCAAAATAGTCTTTTCTGTTTCACGGGGATCGGATCCCTTGTTTAACAGGACGAACGTTTGAAAATCACACCATCCCCATTCTGTGTACTCCCCATCTTCACCCTGTACGACTTTTTGAGTGAGCATGGATGCAATAGCGCTGAAAGAAAGACAGGAATTAGCAGCTGGCTTCCTGATTATTGCACCGACAGTCAGTTCTTTGTCACTATTCAGCTTTAGGATCTTTCCGATTGCATTCTCCTGACCAAATAACTTTTTCGCCAGGGCTTCAGTTATGACCACCTTCATTGGCTCTTTCAGCACAGCAACAGGATCTCCTTCCAGAACATCAAATGTGAACAACCTGAAAAAATCCTCATCAGCAAACAGAAGGTCAGAGGTCACAGGTTCCCTGTTTTCAGCCTGAAACACCGGAGCTTCCCATGTGCCGGTAATCCTGACGGATGATTCAACGCCCGGGACTTTCGTATCGATATTCTCCTTAAGAACTCCGGGAGTATAGATCCTGTCTTCTGATGGCAGGTACAGGTAGACATTATCTCCATTCTTATGATAATTATCAGTAGTAAGCTCACTGTAACAATAGGCTGAAAGAAAAATCACCAAAGCCAGGCTTATGGTCAGTCCCACCAGATTAATCAGATTTGTCGCAGGCTTCCTTCTGAAATTGCGGATTATTGTTTTAAATAGATTCTTCATTTTCCTTTGATTGTGTTTTAAGCATTTGTCTAATCCCTGAATCTTTTTTAATATTTATGATCTCACCCCCCAGAATCCCCGTATTATGGCTTTGCCTCTGGTTTTTTTCTTAAAGTCCCTCCCACTCCGGGGGAGGGAGCCAGGGAGAGGTCATTCATACCTCAATGCTTCCACCGGATTTCTTGTCGCTGCCCGCCAGCTCTGCCAGCTTACTGTTAACAATGCTATTCCCAGGGCGATCGCTCCGGCAAGGGCAAAAATCCACCAGCTCAGACTTGTTCTGTAGGCAAAATTCTTCAGCCATAAATTCATGACATACCAGATGACCGGAACAGCTATTGTAAATGCAATTAATACCCATTTTATAAAATCCTTATTCAGCAAAGCGATTATTTCAGTAATTCTGGCTCCGTTGACTTTACGTATGCCGATCTCTTTTATCCTTCTTTTTATAGAAAACTCTGCAAGACCCAGAATACCCAGGCAGGAAATCATTATCGCAAGGACTGCAAAAAAGCGAATAGCTGCTGCAAGTTTTTCCTCATTTTTATACATTGAATCTAACCACTCATCATAAAATTGATACTTTAATTCATGTCCGGTACATACCTTTCTCCATGTTTCTTTCAGCGTATTGATAGTCTTGGAAATGGTTTCCGGCGATACCCTTATTGTCAAATTAGATACACCCATTTCTGAGGAGATTGGAATAGCCAGGGGTCCAATCTTATTATACAGGGCCGCGTAATGAAAATCTTTAACAATACCGATTATTTCATAACGCTGAAATTTCTTTCCTTCGAAGGAATCCCACCCTGTTTCTTTATAAGCTGTTTCATTGATATAGCAGACTTTATCAAAATCTGATGGTAACAGCTCCCTTCCCTTAATGATCGGGATCTGGAACACATTTAAAAAAGCTGAATCTGCCGTAAGTACTGAAATAATCTCATTTTTCCCGCCCAGAGCATCCCATGATGAGGTTAAATAAATCGATCCGGGTGAACCGTGGGAGAAACAAACACTTTTAACAGAAGGATCGGATAACAATTCATCCCTTATTACACTGGTTTTATCTGCCAGACGCCAATGAACATCCACCCTTATTAACTTTTCTGTATCGAAACCGAAATCTTTTGTCCTTACATATTCAATCTGTCTGAAAAGGACAATAAGTGCAACAATCAATGATACTGAAACCGCATACTGGAAAATATTCAGGACAGCCCTGAGTCCGAAGGTATTTTGTTTCATTGTTTCCCTTTTCATTAAAATGGAACAAGGGTTAAGCCTGGAAATTGATAATGCCGGATAAAAGCCTGATATAATTGAAATTAAGAATACACCGCAGATGAGTCTTATCAGCCAGAATGGCTGGTATAAATTGGTCAAATTGATTTTGCTTCCCAGGAATCGTTCAAAGAAAGGAACCCAGAAAGAGGACAGGAACAAAGCCAGGAGAAAGGATATAATGCAGATTAAGAATGATTCAGCAATAAATTGCCTGAAAATGCTCCCCCTGGTCGCCCCGACTGTCTTTTTTATGCCAATTTCCCTGAACCTGTCAGTATGGGTTGCCGTTGTAAGGTTTATATAATTAAAGACAGCCAATAGGATAATAATGGAACTTATTAATGAAAGTAACCTGATCAGTTTCATATTTGTATGTAGAGTCTGGCTCCTTTCTATTCCCTGCATAAAATATGATTTATCAAACGGAATCAAGTGTATTTTTTCCACGGAACCAAACTTATATTGAACAGAGCTAAGATCATTTGTAAGCAATTCTTCCAGCAGGGAAATATTTTCTATATTTTTTACCAGGATAAACATCCTGAAAAAATTAACCTCATTCCCCATTCCATCGTTGCTCCCCTCATATTTGATTTTTATTTTTGAGTTGGTAAAAAAATCTCCCTGGATACTTGAATACAATGGAAAATCCGTAACAATTCCGCTTACAACCAACGGTGTTTTATATTCTGCAACAAGTGTTTTACCAATTGGATTTTCATCACCAAAGATCTTTCTGGCGAAACTTTCGGTAATTACTACATCGTTCAGATTAACGAAAGAGGAATGAATACTTCCGATGAGGAATTGAGTTGAGAAGATATTAAAGAAGGATGCATCTGTTACGATCATTTGCCCATTGAAAGGCTTGTCTTCGTAAGTTACAATGGAATTGTAATTATTGTACCTGCAGGCATCTTCTACTGAAGAGTAATTTGACAGGAAGAGTTCCCGGAAATCTTCTCGCACAGACGCCACATTTTCATTTGCAAAAACCCTGTAGATGCGATCTATATTGGGATATGCCTTATCATAATTGTGTTCTCCAATAAGAAAAGCAATGATAATTAATGCCATGGAAATGCTTACTGAGAAACCGGTAATGGTAATTACTGAAGTTACCTTGTTTTTGATGAGACTGCGGATGAGCGTCCTTAGTTTTGTCATAGTTCTCTTTTCCCCGGGGAAGATATTAATTAATTCTGTTGCCATAATTATGCCATTTATGTATATCTCTGATATACAATTACATAATTATTTTATTAATTCAAGGAGGTAAATTTATTTTACGTTTTTGCGTAAAATATTTTTACGTTTTGTTAATCTTTTTTTTTTTTAGCTTATCTTAACCACGGAATCACAAAGGGTAACATTGATTGAAACACATAGTTGTATGGCTAATTATTATCGTGTAACTCCGAATCACTTCCGTGTAAAATTGTGGTCATACGAAATATCTTAAAAATGCCTGGTAGTAGGGGAAACATTTTGATCGTAGATGACAACAAGAGTATCTTAAGCACGCTTGAAATCCTGCTTTCACCTGTATTTCAGACTGTAACCACGATTTCAAATCCAAACCGGATTTCTACCGAATTATCCAAAAAGGAATATAACCTTGTAATCCTCGATATGAATTTCAAGGCAGGAGTGAATACCGGCAATGAAGGAATATACTGGCTTGGAAGAATAAAGGAAACAAATCCGGAAGTATCTGTTGTAATGATTACGGCCTATGGTGATATTGAAATTGCCGTTAAAACTCTGAAAGCCGGGGCCGCTGACTTCATCCTTAAACCATGGGACAATGAAAAGCTGCTGGCGACATTGAAACTTGCTATCCAGCTGAACCTTTCAAAAAAGGAGGTAAAGCAGCTTAAGGAGAGAGAAACCGAACTAAAGAAAGTGTTCAACCGTGACCAAAAATTAATAATCGGTTCCTCAAAGGAATTGTTGAGTGTCCTTAGTTTGGCAAAGAAAGTTGCTAAAACCGATGCAAACGTGCTAATAACAGGGGAAAATGGGACCGGAAAGGAACTCATTGCGCAGGAAATACACCGTCTTTCATCAAGAGCCGACGAGGTGCTTGTTAGCGTAGATATTGGAGCTTTAAGCGAAACATTATTTGAAAGCGAGCTGTTCGGCCATGTAAAAGGCTCTTTTACTGATGCTCTCGAAAACCGCCAGGGTAAATTCGAAATAGCAGATAAGGGCACTCTCTTCCTGGATGAAATTGGTAATTTGTCATTTCATCTACAGGCCAAGCTGCTTGCTGCAATAGAAAACCGTCAGATTACACGGATCGGGTCAAATCTACCCATTCCAACCGACATAAGACTGATTTGTGCAACTAACAGGAACCTTGAAAGCATGGTTAAGGAAGGACTATTCCGGGAAGATCTTCTTTACCGGATAAATACGATCCAGATCGAACTGCCACCTTTAAGAAAAAGAGGGAATGATATTTTAATCCTTGCAGACTTCTTTCTGAAGAAATATACATTTAAATATAAGAAGCCACAGATTAATATTAACCGGCAGGCCAGTGAAAAACTTCTCAATTATTCCTGGCCCGGAAATATCCGGGAGCTTCAGCATGCTATTGAAAAGGCTGTTATTTTAAGTGAATCATCTATTCTGAAGCCAGAGGATTTATATCTGAATTCTCCATCTGCATTGAATGACAGCAATTCTTTCACATCACTTGATGAAATGGAAAAGCAAATGATCCGTTTGGCCCTTGATAACAATAACGGTAACTACACAGCAGCTGCCGAGCAGCTTGGAATAACAAGGCAGACATTATATAACAAGTTAAAAAACCGGAACAATGATAAGTAAAAATCTCTATATCAATATATTGGTAAGAGTTTTGATTATTGTGATCCTGTCAGTCCTTTTCGGCTATTTAATAGCTGCCGGCAAATCGCTCAGGATTTCTCTCCTCTGTTTGCTTGCAATAGCAGTTCTTACGGTTAACCTGATAGCTTTCCTGAATGCAACAAATAAAAAGATAAAGTACTTCTTTGATGCTGTAAAGAATGATGAATCCAACCTGTCCTTTCCTGTTCAGGAGAAAAACCGGACCGTAAGGGAAATATATAAGAGCATGAACGGGGTTAATCAGCAGATCCAGAAACTGAAGATAGAGAACAGGAACCAGGAACAATACTTCAGTATTTTAATTGAGCACCTTGCCATAGGGATTGTTACTTTTAACAATAAAGGCTTTATTTTACATTCTAATTCATCAGCAAAAAAGTTACTGGAGACTGATATTCTTACTCATATTAAGCAACTTGAACGGATTGATGAAAAATTGTTTTATGCAATAAACAGTATTAAGCCCTTTGAACGCCGGCTTGTCAGGATAAACACGGAAAGAGGCGAAATACAACTCTCCCTGAAGGCTACGTCTTTCAGGACAAATAAAGATGAGCTTGTCATTCTTTCAATCCAGGATATTAAGAATGAGCTGGATGAAAAGGAGGTCGAATCGTGGATGAAGCTGATAAGGGTGCTTATGCATGAAATAATGAATTCCATTACTCCCATTACATCGCTGTCGGAAAGCCTTTCAAACATCTACAGCTCTTCAGGAAAACCTGTATCTCCGGAACAGGTGACCCCAAAAACCATCTCCACAACACTCCAGGGATTAGATGTCATTAAATCGCAGGGGAAAGGACTTATGTCATTTGTTGAATCGTACAGGAAGCTTACACGCATTCCTGAACCTGACAGGCAAATGTTCAAGGCATCTGATCTGCTGAATCGTCTGGAGGTTCTTTATAATTCAAGGGAGAAAAGCAACAATGTCGAAATATCCTTCACTATCAACGATCCTGATCTTGAAATCTTTGCAGATCAGAACCTTATTTCACAGGTTTTAATTAACCTCATTAAGAATGCTATTGAATCAATTGAAAACATCCCGGGAGGCAAGATACTGATCACTGCAGGCCAGGACCGTGATCTGCGTCCCGAAATATGCGTCAGTGATAACGGACCGGGGATCCCTGAAGAAAACATTGATGAGATCTTTGTACCTTTCTTTACTACAAGGCTGAACGGATCAGGGATCGGTCTAAGCATTTCCAAGCAGATAATGAGAGTGCATGGCGGAAACCTGAAGGTCAGGTCATTACCGGGAAAGGAAACAACATTCTGTCTCACTTTTTAATCATATCGTATTGCTTTTACCGGTGTGATCCTGGTTATTAGCTGCGACGGGATCAGGAGCATAAGGATGATAGCCGCCATAGTTCCGGCATTTAACAGCAGGATATGCATCAGATTGAGGTTAACAGGAACGGTTTTGATATAGTATGAAGAAGCATCGAGTGTGATAAGTCCTGTTTTGAGCTGCAGAAAAGCAAGTCCGATCCCGACAGCATTTCCCCAGAACAGGCCTTTGCCGATAAGATAGGCAGCCTGGTAAAGGAACACTTTGCGTATCGTTCCATTTTCTGAACCGAGGGCTTTGAAAATACCGATCATATTTGTCTTCTCAAGAATAAGGATCAGAAGTCCTGAGATCATATTGAATCCGGCAACCAGGAGCATAAGGGTGATGATAATTATGACATTCATATCCTGGAAATTAAGCCAGTCGAAGATCTGTGGATATCTCATCCTGATATTGGTGACTTTGAATTTTGTTTCATTTTCGAGCAGCTTGTAACCAACGGCATCCCTGACTGCCATTGTCATTTCATCAAGTCTGTCAAAATCATTTATAAAGACCTCGAAGCCGCTCACCTGGTCATCTTCCCAGCTGTTAAGCCGTTTTATATGTCCGATGTCGCAGAAAACATACATTTTGTCGAATTCCTCAAGACTGGTTTCGTATATTCCGCTTATAGTAAACTTCCGGCTCCTTGGGGGATCCTGAACGAAATACATGGCAAAGGAGTCTCCAGTCTTCAATCTCAGCATATCTGAAATCTTTTTTGAGATGATAACTTCATTTGTCCTTCCAGTATCTGTCACCGTGAATACTGAACCGTCAACCATATTGCTTTTGAAGAACCTCCAGTCGAAATCGCTTCCGATCCCTTTCAGAAAAACACCCTGGATCGCATCGGTTGTCTTTATTATGCCCGCTTTTGTGGCAAATACCTGGATATGTTTAATTCCCGGAATCTGCTTTATTTTCGGAATAAATGACTGAGTGTCGCTTATTGGAATTGTTTCGAGCGAGATGTTTGTATCATAATTCAGGATCTGGATATTTGAACCGAAGCCGACTATTTTAGCACGGATCTGCTGCTTGAACCCTGTGAGAATTGAAACAGCTAGTATCATAACTGCAAGGCCCATTGCAATGCCGATTATTGCAATAACATTTATCGGCCGTGAAAATGAGGTCCCTTCCCGACGTCCTTTTATGAGCCTG
>Ga0326726_10004471_pt1 | contig 12752 bp, 9 predicted proteins | sample MHFenrmetagenome_2_FD_207603 | JGI IMG/M metagenome (GOLD analysis project Ga0326726, IMG submission 207603) | Lab enriched peat soil microbial communities from Michigan Hollow, Ithaca, NY, United States - MHF15MN | ecosystem: Environmental > Terrestrial > Soil > Wetlands > Peat | place: USA...
CGGCGCGGATCCGGTCGTGGATGATCCGGACCATGGGACAGGTGGCATCGACGAACTCGAGGCCCCGCGCCGCGAGCTCGTCGTAGCGCTTCCGGGTCGAGCCGTGGCTCTGGAGGATGACGACGCCGCCGGACGGAACGGCGTCGAGGATCTGGACGATGCGCAGGCCCTTGGCCCTCAAGGCCTCGATGACGTGCTCATTGTGGACGATCTCGCCGAGCATGTAATAGGTCCTGTCGGGACGGTCGGCCAGGAGCTGGTCCGTGAGCTCGAGCGTCTTGCGGACCCCGAAACAGTAGCTCAGGGTCTCGGACAGGACGATCTTCATGGCGGGCGCTCCCGGACGCTTGGATTTTATGCGCAGGCCGAATCCCTGTCAACGTGCCCATTTTTGAACGATTGACTCGGGCAGGGGCCGAGTCTATCATCGTGCGGGAAGGAGCCCTCCATGAATCCACTCCGGCCGAAGACGAAAGTCCTTTTGTGCAGCCTGATGATGTGCGCGGCGCTCGCGACGGTCGCCGTCGTCACGTCAAACGGGCAGCCCGGCGCCGCCCCGGAATTCACGATCACCCAGGCCATGATCCCGATGCGGGACGGCGTGAAGCTCCACACGGTCATCTTCACGCCCAAGACATTCTCGATCCCGCTTCCGTTCCTCTTCATGCGGACGCCCTACGGGGCCCCGGAGACCACACGGCCCCTGACCCTCGAGTCCTATCGCGAGCTCGTGGCGGAGGGCTACATCTTCGTCTTCCAGGACATCCGCGGGCGCTTCAAGTCCGAAGGGACGTTCGTCATGCAGCGGCCGCCGCGCGACAGGCGCGACGCCCGCGCGATCGACGAGAGCACGGATGCCTTCGATACGGTCGCCTGGCTCCTCGCCAACGTCCGCGGCCATAACGGCCGCGTCGGCCTGATGGGGGTTTCGTACGACGGCTGGCTCGCGGCCATGGCCATGCTCGACCCGCACCCGGCCGTGAGGGCCGTGTCGCCGCAGGCCTCGCCGGCGGACATGTACCTGGGCGACGACTTCCATCACAACGGCGCCTTCCGGCTGAGCTATGGATTCGAGTACGCGGCCATGATGGAGACGTCGAAGGAGAGCTTCGCGTTCCGCTTCGACCATTACGACACGTATGAGTGGTACCTCGGCCTCGGCCCGCTCGGCGCGGTCAACGAACGCATCCTCCTCGGAAAGATCCCGAGCTGGAACGACTTCGTCGCACACCCGAATTACGACGGGTTCTGGCAGAAGCAGGCCATGGCTTCCTATCTCACCCGGGTGACGGTCCCGACGCTGGACGTCGCCGGCTGGTGGGACCAGGAAGATTTCTACGGCCCGCAGAAGATCTACGAGACCCTCGAGCCCCACGACAGCCGGGGGGAGAACTTCTTCGCCGCCGGGCCGTGGAACCACGGCGGCTGGATGCGCCGCGAGGGGAGCGCCCTCGGTCGGATCCAGTTCGGCAGCGACACCTCGAAGTATTTCAGGGAGAGGATCCTGGCGCCGTTCTTTGCCTACTATTTGAAGGACAAGGACGGCTGGGATGTCCCCGAAGCCGTCACCTTCGAGACCGGTACGAACGCCTGGCAGAGGTACGACGCCTGGCCGCCCCGAAACCTCACCGAGGAGCGCGGGCTCTACTTCCGGGAGGACGGGCGCCTGTCGTTCGAGCCTCCCGCGTCAAGCGAGGCCGGGGCTTTCGACAGCTATGTCTCGGATCCGGCCCACCCCGTGCCCTACCGGCCCCGGCCCATCGAGCCGACGTACTATTCGCGGGGCTCCGGCTGGCCGACATGGCTGGTCGGCGACCAGCGCTTCGCTCACCTGAGACCTGACGTTCTCAGCTGGGAAACGGAACCCCTCGCCAGCGACGTCACCGTGACCGGCCGTCTCACCGCGCGCCTGTTCGCTTCGACCAGCGGCACGGACAGCGACTGGGTGGTCAAGCTCATCGACGTTTACCCCGAAGATTACCCGGCCGAGCCGGCGATGGGCGGCTACCAGCTGATGATCGCCAACGAGGTCTTCCGGGGCCGCTTCCTGAAGAGCTTCGAGCGGCCGGAGCCCCTCGTCCCCGACCGGGTCGCCGAATTCACGATCGACCTCCACGCCGCCGACCATCGCTTCCTCAAGGGCCACCGGATCATGGTGCAGGTCCAGAGCACATGGTTCCCTCTCATCGACAGGAACCCTCAGACCTTCGTCGAGAACATCTTCCTGGCCAAGGCCTCGGATTATCGGCCGGCCACCCAGCGCATCTATCGGTCGAAAGCGCGTCCGTCCTGTATCGTGCTGCCCGTGCGCGTGCGCTGACCTGTGGGGTCAGACCCGGACTCTTTCGCTTCGCGGGCGCTCCTCAAGACCGCTTTCCGCCGCAGGCTTGAGCCCTTCTTTGGGCGAGCGTGTCCTCAAAGGCCGGCCTTCCGACGGCGCAGGAAAAGGAGCGTGTCCGTAACGATCCCCGTGGATGCGTGAAGGACGAGCGGGCAGAAAAAGGATCCCGTGAAATAGGCGATCAGGCCGAAGGCCACGCCGGCTCCCGCCGCCGCGATGACCTCCGAGTGGGGATGGCCGATGTGGAGAAGCGTCGAGACGGTCGTCTGCAAGGCCAATGCGGGGACGAGGCCGATCGCCGGGACGAGGGGCAGAAAAAGGACGCCCCGGAAGGCGGATTCCCAAGGAAGATAATAAAGGACAAGATAAGAAAGTTCATAACCGGCGAATTTTGGCCCATCGGCACAGGCGGCCTTGGCGAACGGATACATCTTCTGCAGGGCCGGGTTTCGGGAGCCGATAAATCCGGCCAGGATAGCGACGGGCAGCCCGGCCAGCGTCAGGGCCGCACCCAGCCCGGCCCGGCCGAACGTCCAGCCGAACGACGATAACGTTTCCAGTGGACGGGCGGCGGTCAAAAGGATGATCGCGATGGGAAGCACAAGAACAAGGGAAAAGAACGCCAGAAAATAGCGGCGCACGGCCTTGAGCTCGAGGCTCGTCTCGCGGTGCCTGCGGAAATGCAGGACCGTGGTGAGCAACGTGAAGGCGACGGCGAGTTCGAGGTAGATAAGGGCCATGGACGGGCCGCCGGGTCCCGCTGCCCGCTCAAGCCAGCCGGCCACTCGCCTTCTCCCTCTTGTACCAGGCGACGATCTCGGCGAACTGCCTCTCGAAATCGTCGTCGGGCGCGTAGCCGAGCTCGGCGATCGTCCTGGAGATGTCGTAGGTCGTTTCCGTGGTGACGCGGCGGGCCCGGTAAGGGTTGAGCTTGTCCTTGAAGCGGGGGAGGACGCCCGCCGCGGCGGCTGACGCTATGGCCATGACGCGGGCGGCAAAGACAGGGATGTACACCTTCTGCCTTTTCCCCAAGCCGTTCTGCATGGCATGGAAAAAATCCCCCCACGTCGGCAGGACGCGGTTCGTCACCGTATAGGCCCGGCCCTCGATCCCCGGCGTGACCAGGGCCAGCTCCGCCGCCTGGCAAAGGTTCCCGACGTGGCAATAGCCAAAGCGCCATCGGCCCCGTCCGGCCACGAGCGGCAGACCCTGGTCGCACCTCTGAAGGACCCTGGCGCAGGTGATCCTGTCGTTCGGTCCGAACACATCGCCGGGGCGAAGGATGACCACGGGAAAACGGTAGGTGGCGTGCCGGTCGCGGAGCTCGCTCTCCGTGCGCATCTTGTGGCGTACGTACGGCACGAACACCGCCGTCCGCCCGCGGCGCTCCTCGGAGATGTCCGGTCCCGCGAAGCCCAGGGTCAGGGCCGTCGAGATGTAGACGAACCGTTGCAGCGGCAGCCCCGACTCGCGGATCCTCCGGACGAAGCTCCGGGTCATGTCGAAAATGTTCCGGCTGCAGTCCTCATCGCCGGCGATGTCCGAGACAAGGGAAGCGGCATGGACGATATGCGTCGTCCCGGGCGGCAGCGCGATCCTGTCGGAGAAGCGGAGGTCGCCTTTGACGAGTCCGACGTCGAGTCCCTCGAGGAAGTGGAGATCGGAGGTCTCCCGGACCAGGGCGTCGACCTCCCATCCTCGGGCGTGGAACCAGCGGCAGAGGTTGGAGCCGATAAAGCCGCTGGCGCCCGTGACGAGGACCCGGCTCACGGCAGGTTCCCCGGGACTGAGGCCGGCCGGCTTTCCCAGGCCCGTTCGATCCCGCTCGCGTCCGTGACCAGGGCGTTCATCTTCTTGGCTTGGGATTCTAACAGAAGCCGGGGAGGTAATAAAGCGCCCGTCAGGGGCCGGCGGCGGCCTCGTAGAGGATCATCTCCGCCTCTGTCTTCGTGGGCGTCCGGACAAGGATCCCCCGGCTTTCCTGGGAGAATCCTCCCCGGCCGGCGATCACGTCGCGGGCCGCCGTCAGCCAGGCGTCGATCCCGGCGAAATCGGGACGGTGCCGCTCGTTGTTATCGATCGGATAGAGGACGTTCTTCGCGGACCAGTAATCGAGGGCGACGGGGTCCTGGCTGGCGACGATCGTATCGGCCCGATACGTGGCCGAGGCCGGATATCCGGTGATCGCGGCGTGCGATACCCAAATGGCGTCCATGATGTTGAGAACGGGGGTCTGGACGGAGACCATCATCTTGCCGCAGGTCTCGCCGAGGCCGCCGTAATGGCGGAAGCCCGATTGGCCGTCCGACATCGAGACGAGGCCGTACATGAGCTTGAGGGACCCGGTGAACTCCGAGCCGCCCGTGTCGTGATGCTTGAGGACGGGAACGTTGATGAGCTTGAGGTTCGCGTCGTGGGCTGTCCCGTTCCAGATCCCCTCCCGGAGCTCGACACGGTGGCCCCCGGCCGTGGTGAAGCACGGATACGAGACGTTCTCAAAGATCCGGTAGCCGTCCGTCGCGTGCTCGCCGGCTCCGATGAAGGTCCCCCGGATCGGGTCGAGGAGGAACGCGGAAACGCGGGGATCATGGAAAAGACTGTTGACGAGCCAAAGGAACGAATGGCTTTCGTCCTGGGCATTGGCATGGACGCTGCTGTCCCCGTAGGAGCTCGAGGTGTCGCAGGCCAGGCTGCCCCGGCCCTGGCCGTTCTCGACGATGACGACTTCGCCGTGGAATCCGTCGGGGTGCTCGAGGATGCGTTGGATGAGGCCCCGGACGAGATCGGAGTTGGTGCAGCCGCGGTACTTCCACTGGGCGTTGACCTTGATCAGGACGACGTCGCCGGGAGCGATGAGGCCGTTCGATCCGTTCTCGGGGCCGATAACGGCGGTACGGTAAAACTTGAGCCCTTTGCCGCCCATGAGACCGAGAAGCGTGTCGATCCCGGCGTGCCGATTTCCGGTCGTGAACGCGTTCTGGGGGACGCCGGTGACCCGGAACAGGGGATTCCGGGTATCTGTCGGATCGCCCGGGGAGGTCGCCGTCTGGCAGCCCGAGAAAGGCAGGGAGGCCGCTCCCGCCAGGGCCAGCGTGACGAAATGGCGTCGCTTCATGGTCTCACCATCCTTCCTTCTATTTAGTCGCGCCACTTCCATGTTAGCACATGCGGGCGATGCGGGCGGACGCAGGCAGAACGCGCGAGCACAAGACGTACGTGAGTAGCGGACTTAGAGGAGGCCGATTTGGGCGCTCAGACGGTCATGTCTATCTTTTGGGCCGTGGCGCGGAGCAGCTGACGGCCTCCGGTCGAGGGGACCAGGCGGACGACGACCTCGACTTCGATGCCTATCTCCCACTTGGGTCCGCCATAGGCTAGCTTTTGAAGCTGGTGGAGGCGGGTTTGGTCGGGGGGGCCGGCTTCCCCGGTAAAATCCGCTTCCCAGACGTCGTCGCCGTTGATCACCCAGATCTTGTCGGCATTGAGGCCGGTCGGGTAGGGCTGGAGATCTTCGGCGGTTATCAACACGTTAGCCATGAGCTCCGTTCCGCCCGCGGGCCCGCCCGGCATGAAATCCCTCCAGACAAACGTCTCCAGGGTCAGGATCCTGCTGCCGATCGAGACATGCAGGGGCGACGCCAGGAGGGTCCTCAAGGGGATGGACGGGACTGTCGGCCCCTGGCATCCCGCCGCGAGGGCGATTAACGTAACGAAAAAGAGGCATTTGAGCTTCACGGCAGATTCGGCCTCCTCTCTTATGATTAGGTTCCCAGGCCCTTTTTGTCAAGTTGGCTGTCAGGCGGAGTCGGCCCGCCGGGATCTCTCGCGGCTGCCTCATCGTTGGCTGCCCCTGTTGACGCCCGCGGAGGTCCGTGGGATAATCGTTGACCAATGAAAAAGGCCGCGGTCCTCGCTTTTGTCATCATTTTCGCCGCCTGCCTATTCCATTTCTATTACGCCGAGGACCATTGCCCCGTCCACTGTCCATCCCGAGCCGGGGGGTTCGGCCACGCCCATCCCAGCCATCCCGGCGCATCGGTTTGCCTCTGCTTCTGGTCCTCCCTCTTCGGTCCGGAGACCAGCGATTTTCTGCCCTCCGGCATCTTGATGGCCCTTCTCGGCCGCGCCGCCGAGGGAAGTGTTCTGGCCATGATGGCCGCGGACATCACCCCCCCTCCCAGATCCTTCGTCGTCTGAGCGCCTTCCCGGTTCCGCCCTGACGTCCCGACAAGGAGGATTGCCATGCCGGTCAAAAGACCGTTCGTACTCGCCGTTGCCGCGGCGCTTCTCATCATCCCCGTCCTCTCCGCACAGGAGAACGGTCTGACACTCGAAAAAGCGGTGGAGATCGCCATGGACCGGAATCCCGAGGTCCTCGCGGCCCGCACGCGGGTCGACGCCGCGCGCGGCCGGACGCTCCAGCTAAGGTCCCGCCCCGAGCCCCAGGTGCTGGCCAGCGTCGAAGGCGTGCCCATTCCCGGGTTGAAAAAAGAAGGCGATCAGGTCGAGATCCATCTCGGCATCGAACAGGCCTTCGAATATCCCGGCAAGCGGGCCCTGCGGGCCGAGATAGGCCGGCAGGGGGAGGATGTGGCCGCGGCCGAGCTCGACCGGGTCCGGCTGCTCCTCACGGCCAGAGTGAAGAAGACCTACTGGACCGCGGCCTTCGCGGGCGCCGCCGTCGAGGCCCTCGAGCGCACTTCGTCTCGGCTCGACGCCCTGCTCGAGGACCTCCAGGCGAAATACCGGACAGGCGCGGCCGCCTATGTGGATGTGCTCAGGGCCCGGGCCGAAAAAGCCCGGCTGAGGAACCAGATCCTTGATCAGGCCAAGGACAAGCGCACGGCCGAGCTCGGGCTCGACGAGCTCCTAGGCCGGCCTCCCGGCGAGCCCGTCGCGTTGCTGACGGCGCTCCCCTTCGTTCCGCTTGAAGCGGACGCCGCGGCGCTCGTCGAGCGGGCCCGGGCGACCCTCCCGTCGTTCAGGCTGTCGGCGCTCAGGATCGAGGGGGCGGAGTCGGTGCTGAAGCTGGCCGGGCTCAGCCGCTATCCGGATTTCCTCGCCGGCTTCCTTCTCCCGAGCGTCCGTCCCAACGGCTGGGGCGTCTCGTTCGGGCTGACCATGCCGTTCCTCAGGCCGGGCCGGACCAAGGGGCAGACCCAGGAGGCCTCGGCCGAGGCGGAGGCCAGCCGTTTCGCCTCCGCGGCCCTCGACCGGCGCGTCCGAACGGCCGTCGAAAGCGCCTACGTCGCGGCGAAATCGGCGGAGCAACAGGTCCTCCTCTACAAGAAGAGCCTGCTCCAGGAGCTCGAGGACGAGCTCGGCATCCAGCTCGATTATTTCCGCTACGGCAAGGCCGAGGCCTTCAGCCTCCTCGACCTTCACCGGACCTACGCCTTGGCCCAGGTCGAACACTTGCGCGCGCTGCTTCTGTACAACCTCGCCCTGGCCGACCTCGAGGTCGCGGGCGAATCCGCGGACTGATGGAGAACCGAATGAAGACGTTTGCCCGATCGATCCTCTGGGCCGTGCTGCCGGCCCTTATCCTTGTCTCCGGCTGCCGGGCCAAGGGCGCCGCCGAGGCCGCCCGGCCGGCCAAGACCGCCTCTCCTGAAGCTGCTGCTCCGGTGTCCGTGACGCTGACGCCCGAGGCCGTCGCAGCGGCCGATATCAAGACGGAGGTCGCGACGACGCGCGCCGTCGCCCGGCGTGTCATGGCCGCGGGCGAGCTCGAGTGGAACGCCCGCCGCCTCGTCAATCTCACGGCCCGGACGCCGGGCCGGCTCGAACGCGTGCTCGCCGTCCGCGGCGACCGTGTCACCGAGGGCCAGCTTCTGGCCGAGATCTACAGCCCCGATTTTCTGGCCATGCAGGCGGAGTACATCCAAGCGGCCGCCAGGGCCAGGAGACACGTCGGCGATGCCGTGGAGGAGGGGCCCGCACGGGCGGTCCTCGCCGGGGCCCGTGAACGCCTGGAGCTTCTGGGTGTTCCGGCCTCCGAGATCGAGTCCCTCGACGGCAGCGCCGTGCCCAAGCCGTTGCTCGCCGTCCGGGCACCCCTCACGGGCACGGTTCTCGAAAGCCCGGTCGTGGCCGGCGACGCCGTCGAGCTCGGCACGAGCCTCTTCCGTCTAGTCGACCCGTCGACACTCTGGGCCTGCCTCCATATCGTGGAGGAGGACCTCGACGCCGCCAAAGCGGGCAGCGAGGTCGTCCTGAAGGCGCACGCCTATCCCGGCGAGGAGTTCCGCGGCCGGCTCGTCCTTGTCGGCGACGTCCTCGACGCGGCGACACGGACGGTCGAAGGCCGCGTCGAGGTCTCCAGCGCCGGAGGACGGCTGAAAGCTGGGATGTACGTCGAGGGTTCGACTTTGGGGGGCGGGGAGCGCCGGGCCCTCGTCGTCCCGGAGGAGTCCATCCAGGATGACGAAGGCCGGCCTGTCGTCTTCGTCAAGACGGGGGAGAGGACTTTCGCCCGCCGCGCCGTCGAGACGGGCGAAAAGTTCGCCGGCGTCGTCGAGATCCGCAAGGGTCTCGCCGAGGGGGAGATGGTCGTCACTTCGGGCAGCTTCCTCCTGAAATCCGAGCTGCGCAAGGGCGCCCTGGTCGGAGACTAGCGTGGGCCTCGTCGACCGCCTCATCGAAAGCTCCCTGCGCAAAAGGGCCCTCGTCCTAGTCGGGGTCGTCATCCTCATCGGTCTCGGTGTCTGGTCCGTCCTGCGCATCCCCATCGACGCCTTTCCGGATGTGACCAACATCCAGGTCGAGGTGATGTCCACGTCCCCGGGCATGTCGCCTCCCGAGGTCGAACGGTTCGTCACCTTTCCCGTCGAAACGGCCATGCGCGGGCTTCCCCGGCTCGACCAGGTCCGCTCGGTCTCCAAGTCGGGGCTTTCGGTCGTCACCGTCGTCTTCGAGGACGGCGTTGACATCTATTTCGCCCGGCAGCTCGTCCTCGAGCGCCTGATCGAGGCCCGGGAGCGCGTCCCTGCGGGCACCGAGATGGCGATGGGGCCCGTCTCCACGGCCATGGGCGAGATCTACCAGTACACGCTTGTCGGGACGCCGCCGCCGGGGATGGACGGGACGGAATACCTCACCGAGGTCCGGACCGTCCAGGACTGGATCCTGTCACCGCTATTCAAATCCATCCCCGGGGTCAACGAGATCAACTCCTTCGGCGGGTACATCAAGCAGTACCATGTCACGGTCGACCCGGAAAGGCTTCTGGCTTACGACCTGACGTTGGGCGACATCGGGGAGGCGCTGCGCCGGAATAACCTCAACGTCGGCGGCAACGTCCTCGAGCGGGGCGAGCAGCAATACCTTGTCCGGGGCATCGGCCTCCTCCAGACCGTCGACGACATCAGCTCCGTGGCCCTGAAGACGGAGAAGGGGACACCCGTTCTCATCAGGGACGTCGCCGAAGTCCGGGCCGGACAGGCCGTCCGGCAAGGCGGCGCCGTCAAGGACGGGACCGGAGAAGTCGTCGGGGGTGTGGCCATGATGCTTCGCGGCGCCAACGGCCGGGACGTCGTCCAGGCGATCGAGAGCCGGGTCGCGGAGATTAACGCGTCGGGCGTCCTGCCGCTCGGCCTCCACATCGAGCCTTATTACAAGCGGTCGGACATCATCAGCCGGGCCATCCACACGGTCACAGAAGCCCTGCTCATCGGCTCCATTCTCGTCGTCATCGTCCTTACCGTGTTCCTCCGCAGCTACCGCGGCGCCTTCATCGTCGTCCTGGCCCTGCCGCTCTCGATGCTCTTCACCTTCCTCATGATGCGGCTGTTCGGGCTTTCGGCCAACCTCATGTCGATCGGCGGGCTGGCCATATCGATCGGCATGATCATCGACGCGACCATCATCCAGGTTGAGAACGTCCAGCGGCACCTCTCGGAGAAAGGGGTCTCCGCCCATAAGCTTCCGACGGTCCTCAGGGCCATCCTCGAGGTCCGCAAGCCCTCCATCTTCGGCGAGCTCATCATCGCCCTGACGTTCATCCCCATCATCGCCCTGCAGGGGATCGAGGGAAAGATGTTCGCCCCGCTGGCCTTTACCTACGTCATCGCCCTGTCGGCGTCGCTCATCCTCTCGCTCGTGGCCATCCCGGCGTTCTGCCAGATCGTCCTCAAGCCCCATCCGGACCGGAAAAGCTTCCTCGTCGAGGGCGCGAAGAAGGTCTATCTGCCCGTCCTGCGCTGGGGCCTGGAACGCAAGGGCGTGGTCGTCGGCGCCGCCGTCCTGCTCCTAGCCGGGACAGCGGCCCTCATCCCCCGGCTCGGGACAGAGTTCATGCCCATCATGGACGAGGGGGCCCTCGACACAGACATCCAGTTCCTGCCCGGGATCTCCCTCGACGAATCCCTGGAGATGGCCCGCAAGGTCGAGGCCCGTCTCATGAAGTTTCCCGAGCTGGTGACGATCATCGGCAAGACGGGGCAGACCGGCGTCGCCCTCGAGGCCCGCGGTGTCGAAAAGACGGGCTACGTCGGCCTGCTCAAGCCGAGGAGCGAGTGGACGTCGGCCCGGACCCGCGAGGAGCTGACCGACCGGATGCGCGAGGCCATGGAAGGCTTCCCGGGGATGGCCTTCTCCTTCAGCCAGCCCATCGCCTGTCGTATTGACGAGCTCGTCGCCGGGACGCGGGCCCAGCTCATCGTCAAGCTCTTCGGCGAGGATCTCGATGTCCTCAAGGCCAAGGCTGACGAGATCGCCGCGACGCTCGGGCGGATCAAAGGGGCGGCCGACATCAACGTCGAACGCGTGGCCGGGCAGCCCTATATCACCGTCCGGCCCGATCGGGGCCGTATCGCCCGCCTCGGCCTCAACGTTGAGGACGTCCAATCCGTCGTGGAAGCCGCGGTCGGCGGCAAGACGGTGACCAAGATCTATGAAGGGGACCGGTATTTCGACCTCCAGATCCGCTACCCCGAGCCGCGGCGGAACTCCGCCGAGACGATCGGGGCCATCCTCGTCCCGACTCCCAGCGGGGCCCGGGTGCCCCTGAGCCAGGTCGCCGAGATCGCTATGCTCGAGGGCCCGAGCCAGATCAGCCGTGAATCCGGCCAGCGGCGGATCGGGGTCGAATGCAACATCAGCGGCCGCGACCTGGGCGGCTTCGTCGCCGAGGCCCGCCGGGCGATCGGCCGCGGGGTCGGTCTGCCGCCGGGCTATTTTCTGACCTGGGGCGGGCAGTTCGAGAACCAAGAGCGGGCCATGCAGCGGCTGGCCGTCATTCTGCCGGCGACCATCGGCCTGATCCTGGTCCTGCTCTTCCTGACGTTCGGCTCCCTCCGGCTCTCGCTCCTGGTCATCCTGGACCTGCCCTTTGCCCTGATCGGCGGCGTCCTGGCCCTCTTCCTCTCCGGGCTCTATCTGTCCGTGCCGGCCTCGGTCGGATTCATCGCTCTTTTCGGCATCGCCGTCCTCAACGGCATCGTCCTCCTATCCTATATCACCCAGCTCCAGGAGGCGGGGTGCCCTTCGGACGACGCGATCGTCCGCGGGTGTCTCAACCGACTGCGCCCGGTCCTGATGACGGCGACGATCACCGTCCTCAGCCTGGTGCCGCTCCTCTTCGCCCAGGGCCCCGGGTCGGAGATCCAACGCCCGCTCGCCGTCGTCGTCGTCGGCGGCCTGATCTCCTCGACCCTCCTGACGCTGCTGGTGCTCCCGGTGCTCTACAGCTGGTTCGGCTGCCGCAAGCGAGGGCAAAGCCCGAGCGCTTAAAGAAGAAGGGGTCAAACCTTAAATCTTATACTTTTTATCCTTTGCCTGGTCGCGACAGCTGGCCGGCGGGCAAAAAGTATAAGATTTAAGGTTTGACCCCTTCTTTTTCCTATGCTATAAATCGCCTCCATGAAGAGCGTCCTGTTCGCCACAAAGAGCCTCGAGCAGCTGACGCAGGAAGCGTCGTCCGAAGCCTCCGGCCTCAAGCGCGTCCTCGGCCCGTGGCACCTCATCTTCCTCGGCATCGGGGCCATCGTCGGAGCCGGCATCTTCGTCATGACCGGCCACGTCGCCGCCCAGTATTCGGGCCCGGCGGTCACGCTCTCCATCGTCCTCGCCGGCCTGACCTGCGCCTTCGCCGGGCTCTGCTATGCCGAGTTCGCCTCGCTCATCCCCATTGCCGGAAGCGCCTACACCTACGCTTACTCGACGCTGGGCGAGATCTTCGCCTGGATCATCGGCTGGGACCTCATTCTCGAATATTCGGTCGGAGCGACGACGGTGGCCATCGGCTGGTCCGGGTATGTCGTCAGCTTTCTCAAGGGCATCGGCCTCGACATCCCCGCCGCCCTGGCCGACGCGCCCTTCGCCTTCGACCCGAAGACCGGCGCCTGGACGAAGACGGGCGCTTTCATCAACCTTCCCGCCTTCTTGATCATCGCTCTCATCACCTACGTCC
>Ga0326726_10004472_pt1 | contig 12749 bp, 12 predicted proteins | sample MHFenrmetagenome_2_FD_207603 | JGI IMG/M metagenome (GOLD analysis project Ga0326726, IMG submission 207603) | Lab enriched peat soil microbial communities from Michigan Hollow, Ithaca, NY, United States - MHF15MN | ecosystem: Environmental > Terrestrial > Soil > Wetlands > Peat | place: USA...
TCTTTAGCACCTGGCTGCCCGTATCGGCATGTATGGTGGAATAGACGCTGTGGCCGGTGTGCATGGCTTCGAAAAGGACTTCTGCCTCGTTTTTGCGCCTTATCTCGCCCATCACGATCCGGTCCGGCCTCATCCTCAAAGAATTCACAAGGAGGTCGAGCATCGTGACCTCGCCCATGCCTTCAGGATTCGACATCCTGGTGACAAGAGGCACCCAATTCCATTGGTAGCTCGGAAGCATGAGCTCGCGGGTGTCCTCTATGGTGACGATCCTCTGGAAGGGCTGCACCAGGGCGATAAGGCCGTTGAGGGCGCTCGTCTTCCCGCTCGCCGTCCCGCCTGCGACAAGCACGTTCATCTCGTACTGCATCGCCTGCCAGAGCAGGGCGGCCATCTCGACCGACATCGCCCGGACCTGCGGTTTGATGAATGTCACGATCGTCCATGGGTTCCGGGCGAAAAGGCGCAGCGTGATGGTGTTCCCATGCGAAGATATCGGATAGAGCGTCGCGTTCACGCGGTCGCCTGTGCCCAGATGCGCATCCAGGACCGGACTGAGCGTGCTGATCTGCCTGCCGACTTTGCGGGCGATCTGCTGGGCGAAGTTCTCTATCTCCGCCTCGCTCGGCATCGTGACATTGGTCTTGAGCCATCCGAACTGGCGGTGGTATACGGCGACAGGCACCGAGGCCGAATTGATCACTATCTCCTCCAGTTTCTGGTCTCCGATGAGCGCCTCCAGTTCCCCGAGGCCGTACATCTCGTTGAGCGTGATGTCCGTCAGGATATCCACCACGGACTGTTCCGGGCTTAGCTCGATCTGGAGCATGCTTGAGATCGCCGCATGCCTGGTGATGAAATTCGCTTCCACGACCTCGTCGCTTTTCTCCTCGCTGGCCGCAGGCAGCTTCCTGGATATCGCTTCCTTGAGATACTCCAGGTAAGCGCGGGTGAATGGGCTCATCAGCGGGAGCGTGAGATGGTACGCGGGACGTCTTTCCGTCAGGGAGTGGTGGATCTTGACGGCTCCCAGGACATGCCCTTCCCTCGGAGAGATATCATATGCTTCCAATATCTTTCCGACCCCTTCCTCAGACGATTTCACCTGCTGAGCCGGGGTTATGGAGAGGTATGGTTGTTCCAGGAGATTCAGCGGATAATGCGTTTTCGCGAGACCGGCCTTTTCCAGTATCAGCGCGATTTTTTCCACATACTTCTCGTCCCAGGAGAGTTCCTTGGAGATCTGACGGAAATTGGCCCGCCCTTTTTTCTGGGCGAGCCGGACCATCTCTTCGATCTTCGTTTCTATGGCCATACCTCACTCATCTCATGCGTGTTTATAAATATCGACCATTCCCTGATAGACAATTCCCGGATACGGCATCTCCCCGATCCTTTGCCTGAACAACCCGGGATCATCTCATTCGCCGATACGGCACCTCTTCTCCACATTGCCCTGGACGTAATCGATCGTCGCATCATATTCGTAGCCCATCTTCTTCGAAGCGTTGATCCGGGGAAGGACCGCGGTCCAGGAGGTATCGGCGCTGATCCCCGTTGCTTTCATCAGCAGCGATCCGCTGTTGCCTGTATGCGACCCTACGGTTATGGTCAGGCTGCCGCCTCCGGCATAATCCAGCTCCATGATGTTCTGCTGGTTCGGGAAAACGCTCCCGTTCTCGACGCTTGTGCCGTTGACGTCGGTGTAGCGGATGGTCACGTTCATCGTCCCGCTTTCATTGAACGCCATGTGGGTCATGTTTGTTCGCACAGCAGTCACAGTGACGTTGATGTAATAAGCGGTCGCGTTCGTCCCTCCGCTCCTTGTGAAAAGCGACTCGTTCCGGATATGATCGTTCGTGTAGTTGTAATCCTCGTCTATGAACAGCGTCATCACGCCTCCGGTCAGGTTCGTGAGGTTCGTGCTTATGTTGCTTGCGGTACGGGATGCCACCTCGTTCGTGAGGAACGTATCGTACGACAGCATATCCCAGGTGTGGTTGTACCCGTGGATGCTGTCGGTCAAGGTCAGCGTGATGCTGCTGTTCGTCTCGTTCTGTACGATCCCGGGTCCCACCATCTGGTTGAAATCGTGCCCGATATCGTCCAGCAGGAAAGCCGCGTAGATGAGCGGCAGCGGCTCCTTGAGCGCCCGATCGGTGCTGAGCTGCGTGTTGCTGAGCGATGTGGCGAGCACGATGAGCACCATGATGAGGCTCACTGATAAGACGGTTATCATGAACCCGCGCATCAGCCTTCACCCCCTTTCAACAAGCATGCCGCCATATGCTCCCCTCAATCCGACTCCTTCCTGGACCAGGATTCGGCTTTTATTATGAAATCCCCTTCATTGAAGCGCTCCGGTCTCGCCACGACCTGCATGTCGATGCCAGTAGTCGCTTCGCAATCGCTCTTCATCGCCCCGGCCACCAGATCCCCGGTGCTGTTGTATATGTAGATGTCCATGCACGCGAGCTTTGGGGTGGCCTCGATCATATCCTGCAATGCGCTCGTGTTGCCGGATAGGGCCTGGTCCACCCGGCCGGTCTTCTCCAGCACGCTTATCGTATCGAGCGTGAGCATCTTCAGGTAGATCTGGCCGGGCGATCGCGGCTGGTACACCTGGCTCATGATAATGATCATGGCGAACAGGAAGAAGGATATCGCGACCACCGCATCCAGCGTTATGACGAACCCCTTCATGAGGACCAGACCTCCATGTGCACGATGACGGGATTGCCATCGAGAATGCCGAACCGGTCGAAAACGACGGCGTTTCCGAGCGTGCGGGAGGAGAATTTCCCGATCTCGTAGTAAACGATGTTTCCGCCCAGATCCGTGACGCGCAGGCCGAAATCATATCGCTGCATGCCAAGGCGCGCTTTTATGGCGCTATATCTGGTCGAGTTCTCCGCGACCAGCTTATCCAGCTTCATCCGGTTCAGCTCGTTGCGGCCATTCACGAGCCCTATGGCGCTCACGTTCCCATCGATGTGCGGGAGCATCTCCCAGGATTCCGGTTCCCCAGGGGTCGCGAGCAGCGATTCTGATGCGATGAATGCGCTGGTCTCCAGGCTTGTCTGGGCCGAGGCCTGGTTCCACCGCAGCGCGACCGCATTCCACATCACGATATAGAGCATGAGTATGAATGAGAGGGCGAGCAGGCCTGCCGTGAAATCGATGGCCCATACCTGCCCGCGGCGTCCTGGGATCCTGCGGCTGCACGCGCCTGATCCGCACCGGTCATCTCCCGATATCGATCTCACCCCGGTTATTGATCATGATGACTTTCCCGCCCATCAAAGAGCTCGTGTTCACCTGAGCGTCCAGCAACGGAACGCTGGCATAAGCATAGGGACGCTCGGCGCTCACCCCGAAATCCGAGATCGTGATGTTCTCTCCGCTCATCACGTTCTGCGGCGTGAAATTGTATCTGGCTCCGTCTCCGGCCAGATAGACGAAGTTGATGGCGCTGGCGATGGATTGCGCATCGCGCTGCGACGCGGCGAGGTCCTGCGAGCGGAAGAGATTGAAGTCGCCTCCGAACAATATTGTGAAGACGACCAGGAATATCATTAGCAGGGCGGTGTAGACCATGATGAATTCGGACGAGACCTGGGCCTTCATGTGGATCAGTGCCTTCCGATGCTCTGGAATATGTCAGTAAGCGTCGCCACGTTCGGCGCGAAATAATATTCTCCGTTCGTGATGTACGCTATGTTCGTGAGCTCCGTGCTATCCACGTCGCTGCCGAAACCTATGGTGTATACCGTCACATTATCGGCCCTGCATGCGGCCGCTCCCTCAACGTCGCAACCCATGCACTCGGTGCTGCCCTGAGTGCACGAATTGGAACCTGTGCAATAATTCGCCATGCCGTCTGTCAGAAGGACGACCACTTTGGTTGCCGTTGGCCTGGCGCGGGAAGACACGAGCTCGTTGCATGCGTTCATCAGCCCGCACTGGATGCATGTCGAGCTTGTGGGGCCGAGGGCGTTTATCGCGTTGATCAGCGCGGTCTGGTTCGATGGCCCCATGACCGCCAGCTGCGTCCTCGTGGTCGCTGTCGTCGTGAAAGAGACCAGGCCGGCCTGGATCTGGTTCCCGGATATGTTGATGAATGTGTCAGCTCCGTTCTGCGCAGCGCTCATCTTGGACGGCGCCTGCTGCAACGAGAGGTTCTGGTTCTGTGCATTGCACTGCGAAGTGCCATTCGTCTTGACCTTGAGCACCAAAGTGATCGGCGCTGAGAAGCTGGTGAGATTGATGGTCGCATTCAGCTTGACGTATGATTGCGAAGTGGTGTTCCCGGTCGCCACCTGGACGTTGTTGATCGTCGCATTGTAGAACGCGATGCAGTTGGCTTTGGTGGCTTCGAGGTCGGTCGTGAGGTTGGCCGTGTCCCCGTTCTTGTACCAGATGGTGATGTTCTTGACGGTCGACCAACCCGTGCCCGAAGCCGAGACGACAGTGGGGTTGGCGACGTTTGTCACGTTGTCCGCCATGGAGCCGGAGACATCCAGCACGACCATGAGATCGACATCGATGATACCGAAGCTGTCATTGAAGATTCCGCCCACGTTCCCGAGCGAATCCGTGCACTGGTAATAGACATTGTATAAGCCCACAGGCAGATAGCCGAAATCGTATGTGAAGTCCTGCGTCACGGATGTGTTCCACGTCCCGTTGACCGCGGTCGCGGCATTCCAGGTCCCGTTGTTGCCGACCTTCACGTTGCATCCTGCTACATTGCTCACACCGGTGTAGGCGTCGGTGGCTGTCCCGCCGAGGATCATATCGGACATCGTCGTCGGATCGGCGGTATGGTTCATCATAATCAATATCGGCCCGAGCACGTCCGCTTCGCTCACATTGAAATAATAGTAGGCGGTCGGCCCCGTGTTGTTGAGCATGTCCGTGCATTTCGCCCGGACAGTGTGCGGACCGAGGGAGAAACCGCTCGTGTAATTGAACCGCGAGAGCTCAGCCACCTGGTCGTACGCTCCATCGGCCGGAACCATGGTCTGCCAGTTGTTCGTGTTGTCGGCATCTATCTTGCAGCCGCTGACGGTATGGTTGCCTGTCAAGGCATCAGTGGCATTCACGTAGATGGTCAGCGGCTGGTTCTTGGTGGCAGGAGTGGGCGCCTGGTACATGTCTATGATTATCGGGCCCTGGATGTCTTTGGTCGAGTATAACTGCTGGCCGCTCGGGATGATCACCACGGTGATCGGGATCTCCGCTGTCTCGCCCAGGCTGCCCCCATCCACGGCCATGAGCTCTATCTGGCCCAGGTATGACCCTGATGAATTGGCTGAAGAAGCGAATTGGAGGGTGATGGTCTGCGTGCCGTTCGCATCCATGGACAACGAGGCAGGAACGCCGCTCATCCCGACATCGGTGTTCGGCCACGACGTGCTCGTGGTGATGTCGATGTGGCTGCTCCATATGTTCGTGACCGAGAATGAGATAGATGCCGTTGAATTGCTGCTCATCACCACGAAGATCCTGTTCTTGTCGAAATCCATCAAGGCGTCCCCGATGCGCACGCGGTCCCCTTCCGAGACGACCCAGACCCAGTGCGTGCCGGGCGTCCCCGGAAGAAAGCCATGGACATTGAAATTCTCCAGCGCCACATAATCAGTGCCGGCAGAGCGCATCTGTATGGAGCGGTTGCCTATGACAGATCTGTTCGCCTCGTAGCTTTCCGGCAGGTGTATATATACGAGCTGCTTGGAACCCTGGCCCTGCGAATAGACCTGTTTCGCCGCAGCGCTCAGATCGAGCAGCGAGTTCTGGGTGTCCTGGGAATCCTTCTGCTTCTGCACCGAGCTCATCTGCTGCTGTGCCAGGACGGATATCACCAGTATGACTACCAGCGACATGGCGAGGATGAAAAGGAACTCTGCGCTCACCTGGGCTTTCCTAAGAGCCATCAACGTTTCTCAACCCCCGAACAACCTTGAGCCCGCTCTTGCCTATCGTGAAAAGGTTGACTCCCTGGTCATGATCTGTATCCCTCATCTTGATTATCTCCAGAGCCCTCACGCGGCTCATGCGTCTCCTGACATGATAAAGGTTGATTATTCCCTCCGTGAGGAAACCCAGGCGATCGCTGGACTCGCGGGTGAGGCTCACCGGAAGCTCGGCTGTCACGATAGATGTGACTTCCCATTTCTTCAGCATCTCGAAAAGGCTTAGCACGGACTGGTTGGCTTTGTAGCGGTTCTCGAAAAACATCTCGTATGCGGTCAGCGAATCGATGACCACCCTTTTCGCGCCGATCGATTCCACCGTATCCCTGATGAGGCCGCCGCCCTCATCCATGATCTTCACTACCTCGTGGGGATCAAACCGTATGACTTCGAACATCTTTTTATCGGTGAGATCGCACAGGTCCCATCCGAATTTCGAGCCATGGTTGTATGTCGCTTCTTTGGATTCCGCGAAGCTTATGTAGATGCCAGGCTCGCCCATATTCATCGCGCCATGATAAAGATACTGGAGGGAGAAGATCGTCTTGGCCGCCCCGGTATCGCCCCGTATCAGGATGGAGCTGTTCTTCACGAAGCCGCCTTCGATGAGCGGGTCCAGGCCGGGTATGCCGCTCGACACCCGTTTGATGGCAGGTGCTATGAGATCGCATGCGGGTTTTTTCGGCGGGCGTTTTTTGACCATGTCTAGTCCTTTTGTTTAATCTATTAATATGTTGCTCTTACCGGGCCGGGCGGATGGATCGGCTGGCGCGGGCTATTTAAACATTGTTCTTGAGTTCACAAATGAATTTACATCGGCAGCTAGTGTGAAGAAAATGGCTATTCAGGACAGCGTGACGAGCTGGTTCATACAGAACATCGTCCTTCCGAACGCAGAGGATATGCGTAACCCGGGTTATATCCTGAGCAGATTCACTGACCAGGGAAAGACCATAGCGCTCCGCGAATTCTTCTTCCCTGAGAGATTCTATATCGAGCTCGAGATAAGGATCGCGAAGGATCTAGGGGCGAAAGGCGAGAAGCTGCTCTATTCGATCGGCAAGAGGTTCGGGTACAGGTATGCCGGACTCTCAAGATATCCGATAGCGGATTCCGTAGGCGAGAAGAAGCTGGACGAATTCATGTATATGTTCACCAGGTACATCGAAGTGATCTATGCCAGGCAGCTGAAGCACAGGATAGATTTCAAGAGCCGTCTTCTGGAATTGGAAGCCGACTCATATGTCTGCTGCGCGAAAGACGGCATGGGCTATCTCCTCCTGATCGGCCCTTGGACAGGCGGCTGGGCGCACATCATGGGCGACAGCTCGATCGAAGGGATACAGATAGCCTGCCAGGGAAGGGGCGACAAGAGATGCCGGCTTTTCTGCGCACCTGCTCCGGTCCTGAAGGGGATGAAGCTCAAACCTCCGGCCGAGCCGGACATGTACGATCTTGGAGAGGACATGGGGAAGTACGGGCAACTCAATGCGGTTTATCCCAGCGAGAACGGGAACGGCTCCATGGTGGCCCTGATCGAGAACGGCATATTCAGGTACGAGCGCGGGCAGCTTTTCTTCGGGGACAAAAGGATGGTCGGGATAGAATCGAGCATGCAGTACATGATAGACGACTGTTTATCCAGAAGCGCGAAGACCCGCAAGATCCTTTTCGACACCGCCTTTTCGGCAGGCAAGGATATGGGTAAGGGCAGGGAAGCCGCCTTCGCGCAGAGGTTGCTCAGCGGGATAGGTTTCGGCGACGCGCAGGTGGTGTCAGTGAAAGGCGGGTACAAGGTGATGCTCTTCCATTTCCCCTGGACAGCATTCTCCAAGGATTGCAGATTCACCACGCTGGCCGGCTTCGTCTCGGGTCTGCTGAGCGGAGTCCATGGGAAGGATATCATCCTGAAGAAAGTGTCCAAGACAGAGGCGGAGAACGGGTTCCATGTCCAGCTGGATTGAAGACAAGGTGGTGCTGGCGCATGATATGTTCAAGCTCGAGGACCAGGCAGCCAACGTCCTGAGCTTCGTCCTGGGAGCGCTGCTCGCAACAGGATCCATCCCCCCGTTCTCAGTATCATTCCTCTGCGCTTTCGTGGCCGTGTTCTGCTCCCTTCTCGGGGTGAACCTCCTCAACCAGATAACCGACATAGAGATAGACAGGATAAACAAGCCGCACCGGCCGCTGCCCAGCGGGAAGATCAGCAAGAAGGCGGCCATCATCATCACCGCCATCCTCTACGCGATAGCGGGCGTCGCTGCAGCCGTCGTCTCCGTCCCGGCCTTCGCACTCACAGCGGTATATCTCATCATGGGATTGCTCTACAGCCTCCCTCCGGCGAGGCTCAAGGAGAGGTTCATCCTCAGCAACATCTCTATCGCGATATGCTACAATTTCGTGAATTTCCTGATGGGCTGGGTGGTCTTCAAGCCGCTCGGCGCCGCCCCGCTCCCGCTTCTCGCGCTCCTCTTCGCTTATGATGTCATCGCCATCAACGCGAAGGATTATTTCGATGTGGAAGGCGACAGGCTCCACAACGCCAGGACGCTCCCGGTCCTGCTGGGGACGAAAAAGGCTCTGGATGTGGATGAGATCAGCAATCTGGCGATACTTTCTGTTTTCATCGCGCTCGGATTCTCAGGGGTGATCCCCATATATATCTCTGTCCTCGGGATTCTGATGCTCATCGGCACCGGGATCATATTCCAGGACGTCAAGAAGAACTCGGATTTCCTGAGATTCTACCATCTCTCCTTCTCCATGCATATCATAGCGAGGCTGATCATCCTCGCGATGTTCTTCTCCGGGTTCGTCAGATGACTATTCCTGGACGACTATCCCGTTCTTCGCGAAATCGAAACTGTATATCCCGCCTTTGATCTTCGCGTTCCTCATCTTCACGATCTCAATCGAGCGGTGTAGCTCGGACCCCATCGGAGTGGATCGGAGCAGGATGACGCCATCGCATGCGAACTCGCTCACGGTGTCCCTGCTGTACCAGTCGCTGTTCTTCGACACTTCGGATGTCAGTATGGTCGTTATGTTCCGCTGCTCGAGCAGTAGGACGAGATCCGTGACCATCTTCTTCACGACTATCGTGTTCCAGTCCAATGGCGCTGACACGATCGTCCCTTTGGGCTCCCCGTAAAGAAGCTCGTCGACCGGTATCTTGTCGATGTCCACGACCCTGCTGCGCGTATGCGCTGCGAGGCTCATGAACGTGAACGAATCTATGACAAGCCTCTGCGGCTTGAAGCTGCGTATGGCTTTCTCCAGATCAGTGAGCATCTCCCCCATGGTCAGGGCAGGAAGGCGGATGAGGCGCACCATCTTCTTCTTCTCGAGGGCTTCGAAATCCCAGCCGAAAAGGATGGCCTGCTCGCGCAGCTTCACTTCCCTCTCCTCGAATGTGACGTACAGCCCCCGTTCATGGTATTTCTTCGCCCCTATGGCTATGAACTGGAGGGAGAGGATTGTCTTTCCGCTTCCGACGCACCCCGGAAGGAGCATGACCGTGCCGGCTGGGACTCCACCTCCTAGAAGAGAGTCAAGGCCGGGCACGCCGAGCTTCACCTTGGGGGCTGGTTTCATGTGTGCCTATCGATGCGCAGGAATATAAGTTTTTATGAGACCGCCCCGCCATGGCAAGGACAGGACCCCGCGCTTCGGATCGCCCACACCGCCAATTAAAAACCGCGCCGGAGGAGTAGTGCCATGCTCGAACTCCTATTGCTCGCGTTCTGCGCAGGCATCATAGTCAAGGCAGTGGACTGGATGGATGATGACCAGATAGCCGACCATCCTGCGAAATACCCGCTCGCGGCCCTTTACGGAACGCTCATCGGATATATGATAGCCGTCTCTCCGTTCTCCATATTGTTCCTCGCGGCTGTCGCAGCGCAGGTGTTCGCGACGAAAGTGGACACCACCGCGCACCGCATCGGCCTCGCCGCGGCCATGCTCGTCATCCTCGCGATCGGCATCCCTGTGATAGATATCCCGGTGTTCATCATATTCCTGGTGGCTGCGTTCCTCGATGAGATAGATTACGTGGGGAACCTGCGGCCGCTGACGGAATGGAGGCCGTTCCTCAAATGCGCAGCGCTCGCTTTCGCCTTGTTCGGCAGGTACGAATATTTCCTGGCGATAGTCGCATTCGATGTGGGCTATGAGCTCTTCAGGTTCATCGCATCGAAAAGCGGCGCCAAAAAGCCTGAAACCAAAGGATCGAAACCGCCTGCTGGAAAGAAGAGGGCCGCCTCATAGTATTTTTAGATGATGGCTGCGATGTCCTACCATGGAGGATAAGGAGCTGGACTTCGCGCTCAGGTACCCTTTCACAGACGTAGCCAGGAAAGCGATTGCCTCAACCGAGCTCACAGAGAGCATCGCTTACCTTGCGGTTGAGCGGATAAGAAGGTCGCTCGAAGGCGACATGCGCGCGCTCGTATCGTTCCGCGGCTCGGACAAGGAGGAAGCGATCGCATCCTTCGCGGCATCCCGCATGATACTCGGATACCTCCGCAACTCTTTCCTGACCAGCAGATTCGCTGTGAACGAAGCTAAGATCGCCCATGGCTGGCTGGATAAGGCAGATGAGAAGGAGGTCGATGCTGTCGCAGCGATTTTCGGCATCCTCACCACTCCGACCAAGGAGAAAGGACGCATGCTCATCACGCTTCCGATCTATCTCAGATACAGCCCGAGATCAGTGGATTACCGCATAACGAACCGACGTCTGGTCAGCGGCATGGTTGAGATAACCTACCATGAGAAGAAAAGGCTCGCTGAGGAGGCGGTCAAAAAGCATGTCGAGAGGATACCGCTTGTGAAGGATCCCCCCGAATTGATAAAGAACGCAGCCGAAAAACTGCTTGAATCCCTTCCAAAGACCCAGCCAGGGATGAGCGGAAATGCTCTCGCAAGCGGGGCCAAAGTCGAGGACCACCCGCCTTGTGTGGAAAAGCTCATGGAAAGCATGAGGAAGCATGAGAACCTGAACCACCAGGCCAGATACTTCCTTGCGACATACCTCATGGCGATCGGGATGAACGACGAAGGGATAGTCCAGCTATTCTCCGACGCTCCGGATTTCAAGGAGAGGACAACGAAATACCAGGTGGCGCAGATACGGAAACGGGCGTACAGCGTGCCATCATGCGCGACCACCCTGACATACGGTCTTTGCTGCGCGGTCTGCAGGATCGGAAGCCCGCTGAACTGGCACACGCTGGGCAAGGAAAGGAAGGGATACATCAAACAGCAAGTGATCGGATCATCCGGAAGCGTGATGATGGCTACGACGGAAAATAAGAAAGAGGGCGCGGTCATTGATGAAGGCGACGCAAAAAGCGTGGAGGAGGCGGATACCTGATGGACGAGAACGACCGACGCCTCATGACAAAACTGTTCTCCTCATATTACGGACAGGCTGAACTCGGAGTTCTTGGGATCGAGCAGCGCGAGTTCGGAGTCGGATTCAGCAGGAAGATCGAATCGAGGCACCTCGCTTTCGCGCACCCGTCCGAGCTGCGCAATTATCTCATGAACAACACGCCGTTCTTCGTCTCGCATTCAATATCCTATTACGAGCATCCATCCGCGACACCGATGGAGAAGAAGATATGGAAAGGGGCCGACCTCGTCTTCGATCTGGACCTCCATGCTGAAGGTAAATACGGCGCATACATGCTCCTTGACAAGGTCAAATCCGATCTTTCGCGATTGGTCACTGATTTCATAAAGGGGGATTTCGGATGCACAGATGTGATGCTCGCTTTCTCAGGCAACCGAGGCTATCATGTCCATGTGCGGGACAAGGAATTCCGGACCCTTGGAGGCGAAGAGAGGCGCGAGCTCGTGGATTACATCATGGGGAACGGGCTCAATTATCGCGATTTCTTCTCTGAGAGCGGGGACAAGAAGACTATTACGAAGCTTCACGGACCGAATCCTGAAGAAGGAGGTTATCGAGGACGGTTTGCCAAAATGACCCTGAAGGCATTGGGAGATGACCCCGGTTCGATCCACAAGAGCCTTAAGGAGGAGAAAACCCGCAACGTCTTCGTGAGAAGCATCATGGATGGGAACTGGAGCACTTCACCCGTCAAAAAGAATTCTGAGCTCATCGAAAGGCTCGCGCCGATCGCGAAATCCCTTCCGGTCGCTTCTGTGGATACCGACGCGGGGGTCACCCAGGATCTGAGCAAGCTGATCCGCGTGCCGAATTCGATCCATGGGGATACCGGCCTGATAGCGAAAGTGTTCGATGCTTCGGGGCTGGAGGGATTCGAGCCGCTGCGCGATGCGCTCATGCCTACCAACCAGGAGCTGAAGGTGAAATTCATCGAGGATGTGCCAGAGCTCCCTTTGCGCGGGGAAGCGACAGGGCCGTTCAAGAAGGATGAAGAGAAGAGGCTGAACCTGGCCGTGGCTGCGTTCTATGTGCTGAAAGGGAGCGCGACTATTCTGAAGGGCGATGCCAAGTGAATGGTATCCTGAAATCATCTTCCGCAGACAGGAAGGAATTGTGTTAATAGATATGTATTTAAGATATTTGATGCACCAACTGCCTACGACCGATCAGGTGCAAAAATGGCTGATGCAGTTCATGTCTCAGGGAAGGGAAGGATAAGAGGCCCGAATCTGGCCGCCTTGGTGAGGATGCCTGCTGGCGCACCGATGGAAGAGGTCATCCTCAAGGCTGATGAAGCAGGAGCCGTCATCGCCTCGAACAAGAGACTGAGCCAGGCCCTGATCGACGGCGTCTCT
>Ga0326726_10004473_pt1 | contig 12747 bp, 17 predicted proteins | sample MHFenrmetagenome_2_FD_207603 | JGI IMG/M metagenome (GOLD analysis project Ga0326726, IMG submission 207603) | Lab enriched peat soil microbial communities from Michigan Hollow, Ithaca, NY, United States - MHF15MN | ecosystem: Environmental > Terrestrial > Soil > Wetlands > Peat | place: USA...
AAATCTGAGCCATCATGGGATTTATGTATCTCTAACCCTTCCTTCTTGAATGCAGCGTATATCTGGTCATCATCCTTATACCTTAGACTTTTCAAGAATGTCCTTCGCTTTTCAAAAGACCATTTATCGAAATCCATGAGAATCAGCCACGTCTCCTAGTATCATATCCATTTCTTCCTGTGGAATGTCATATATGTCAGCCATGCACATATAGTCATAAATGCAAGAGCGAAAGCATACCCATATCTCCAGCTGAGTTCAGGCATGATATGATAATTCATCCCGTAGATGCCTGCGATGAGTGTAGGGACCATTATTATGATCGTCAGTGCTGCCATCTTCTTCATGACCATGTTCAGTTCATTGGATGTTGCCGCAAGCCTATTGGATATTGTTGTCGTGAATATCTCAAGAAAATCTGTGACTGTCTCCTTTTGTGTCTCAATCATATCAATCTGATGCAGGAACGTATCATATATGTCATCCAATAGCGCCGAATCTTCTTTAGTCAACTTTATCGAAGTTAATTCCCTTTTTATCGTGAATATTACTTTTGATGATGCCCATAATCTCTTGGACATCTGTATCAATTCCTTCTTCAGTGCAACGATTTCGTGGACAACAGGTTTCTCATGGGTTTCGCTCAATACTTTGCCTTCCAGGGACTCTATCTTATCATCCATGCTCTCAAGCACATCATAGTTCTCTTTTGCATCCTGATGCAGGAATTCGTAAAGTATGTATCCTGTAGAGCACTTTTTTTGCTCCTGAGCGAGTTTTGTCACCTTATTGAACAGGTCCCTGTAATATTCTGAGTTCTCAGAAGTTATCAATACCAGCAGATTGTTTTTGACTATGAACAAGATTTTCGATACTTTCACCCTTTCTGCAGTATCTGTATAATAATCTGTAAATACGAATGTCAGCGGGTTGAAACTATACCTTAATGACCTGTTTTCAGTCTTGAATTTCTTGAATGGTTTCTCTTCCAAATGATAATCATGGCATAATTGCAGCGCCTCGTTTTCTGAAGGATTCTGGACGATCAGGCATTGAAATTCTTTTGGGATATCTTTGGCCTTAAACTCCTTATAACTCTTAGAATCTCCAGAGAAGTATTTCAACCCCTTTTTATAAAAATATTCAATCATCCAAGTCACATATCGTGTTGAGGTATTTAAATATTTGACTGTTTGATTTCAGAATTCTCCCAAACTCTTCTGCCTTTCAGATGATGGTCTCAATCCAAGTATCTCTCCCATCTTCAGGAAATCTTCGGTCAGTATGGTCCTGAGATTAGGATTATACAGCATCGCTGCAGGATGGTACAATGGTATGACCATGAAATCCATCCCATCAATAGTCAGATGATGGACTTTTCCATGAAGTCCAGTTATCCCTCCAATGCTCTTCATGTTAGGGATGTTGAAATGCGCTAGCACGAATTTTGTGGAATAATTACCTAAAGTGCATATTATCTTCGGCCTGATTATCTTGATCTGCTCCATGAGATATGGAGTGTGCCTATAGATTTCATCAACAGTCGGATCCCTGTTCTCTGGAGGCCTATATTTCAATATATTGGCGATGTAAGCATCATCAAGTGTGAGATTGATACTCCTTAGCAGCTTATCAAGCTCTTTGCCGGCCGCACCGACGAACGGTACGCCTTGCTCATCTTCCTGGGCTCCGGGAGCTTCTCCGATGAACATTATGCTTGCATCAGGATTGCCCTTGCCGAATACAAGATTTTTTGCAGCATCCTTCAATGGGCATTTCAATTCATTAAGAATCTTAGACTTGACACTTTCCAATTCTTCAATCTTGCCCATGTGCGTGGTATAGGAATTTATTATATAAATTTAATCAAAATCCTTCTGCTTGATATTTTTCTGGTAAGGGATTTCAACAAATACCTTAATAAGGCATTGCTCACATTGGCATTGTATTATTGAGGGATTTTTAATTCCTCCTTCCATGGGTATCAAATCGTATCCGCAAGTACATTTATGCTTTGTTTCTATCTGGCTTATAGAAAGATGACGCTCGTCGTTTCCTATATAAAAATGTCCTGGCTCGAATTCGTGTTTCTCCAGTTCAATCATGTGATGATGTATCACGCTGTCATGACCGCTGTAATAATTTGTTACCTGTTGGCTTACGGAATCTCTCGTTTTTATCACTATATTCCCGGCAGCATCTGCAGTCCTGAAGTCTTCTGTGATACTCTTATTTGCCATTACACGCTCAACTCTCCCAACAATGTCACTATTTAAAATAAAAAATTCAGAAAAAGAAAAAATTTATGGCCAGATGAATACTGGTGGCCTATTCTTGTCGGCAACTGACACGTAGACATCCTGTGACGTGTTATACACTCCGTCTGATGCGGTCACTGTGACTTTGTATACCTTTATGCATCCTGCCCTATCGCATCCTTTTGGATATGCATCATCGAATGTTGTAGTGTATGTCGAATCCTTCATCCATCCACTGTATGTTATTGTGACAGGATCATTCTCCCTGTCTGCCACTTCTGGAGTTATCTTCACAGTCTCTCCTTCATCTACGCTTATGTTCGGTATGAGTTTCATGACTGGTGCTGTGTTAAGCATCTTCACTGTCAAAGTGAATGTCTCCTTGGTGGACAATCCCTGCGATGTAGCTACAACAGTTATTGGATATGTTCCTGCATCGCCTAATTTTGTCTTCCATACACCATTGGAATCGAACGGCTCCGAAAATTTCAATACTGCCTTTTCTCCAATATCTGGCACAGACACTTCGGGCCTCAATGTTATAATATCAGATTCTGTGACTGTCATATCCTTTAGATGCTGCTCAAATATTGGCGCTCTTGGAACATTCTTTACCATCACTGTTACAGTCTTTGTAGTGTTGCTGTTTCCATCTGATGCCCTTACCAATACTTTATGGTCTCCAGCAGATTCGAAATTAGTAGTATATGTAGGGCTTGTCATCCATCCAGTATACTCGGTAGTTATAGGATCACTTTCTTTGTCAAAGAAGTTGCAGTTCAAATTCACTGTCTCTCCTTCCTTGACTGTAACTTCGTCAGGGCAATCTATCACGGGTCCCTTGTTCCTTGGCGCTATAACAACCAATACGTCTGCTGTTGTTGTTGCAAAAGAATCTGATGCACTGACTCTTACTAGATATTTCCCTGCATCTCCGTCTTTTGTCTGCCATAGTCCTTGGTCATTGAATGGTTTAGCATAATAATATTTCAATCCCATCCCATCTGGGTCTACAGCTTTCAATTTCAGTGTTACTAAGTCACCTTCCACTGCATTTATTGTGTAGGATACATTCTGGAATTCTTTTTCCTCAGAAGTTCCTGTATCTGTCTGCTCATTTTTTATGTCAGAAGTATTCAGCTTTACTGTCTCGTTTCCTGAAGTTATTATTGAGCCTTCAAGTGTAACGTTCGGTGGTGTCGTAGGCTGTTTTCCACAACCTGTAAGAATAAAAATCATCAGTAGCATCGAAAAAATCGTTATGACAGATAAGACCTTCTTCATTTCAAATCACCCTCACAATATATAGTATTATTTTATGGTTGACTTAATACATAAGTAGTATTTAAAGTTTTCTATCGGGCAGTGAAAAATCCTGTATAAATGGCATTTATTTTACCTGTTGATTGATAATAATATAAATTAACGAAATACTCATCTAATGGTAGTGATATTTGTCTTTTTTTCCTTTTATCCGATTTTTCTATGATTTTTTATAATAGAAATATGAAATGATATAAAAATTAGTAGGATAACTTCAACAATTTACTATTACCATATTATCCGAATATTTTTTCTAGAAAATTTTTTTTCTTTCCCAATTCTTTATCGAATTCTTTTACAAGCTCTTCCTGTTTCTTTGTCAATTTTTCTGGAATCTCAACTTTTATCTTCACTAGCTGATCGCCTGTGCCGTGATGATTTAGGTGCTGTATGCCTTTGCCTTTCATCCGCAATATGGTTTCAGGTTGCGTCCCACGAGGTATCTTGAGCATCGCTTTGCCATCCAATGTAGGGACTTCCACTTCATCACCAAGTATTGCCTGTGTAACAGATATCGATATCTCCAATATGATATCATCATCCTCGCGCTCAAAATATCTATGTTTCTTTACATCTATAAACACGTACAAGTCTCCAGTCGTCCCGCCTTTAACGGCTTCGCCCTCTTCTCTCAGCCGCAACTGTGCGCCACTATCTATACCGGCAGGAATGTTCACTTCCAACGTCTTTTCTTTATGTATAATACCTCTCCCTTTGCATGTGGAGCATGTATTTTTTATGACCTCTCCGTGACCTTGGCATTTCTTGCATGTGACCCTTGATTCAAATATTCCGAAAGGCGTCTGTTGCCTGACCCTCTTAATGCCTTGGCCGTTGCATTCATTGCATTTTTCATAATCATCTCCGCCACGTCCATTGCAGTCTTCACACAGCTCAGGCTTCTCCAATTCTATAGATTTCTTCACACCTCTAGCAGCTTCCTCCAATGTTACCTCTAAATCATATCTTAAATCTCTCCCTCTGCTTCTCCTATGACCCCTGCTACCTCCGCCGCTGTTGAACCCTCCGCCAAAGAACATCTCAAACAGGTCTCCAAAATCCATATCTTCGAAATCGAATCCTGAGAATTGCTGGTTGAAGTTCTGATGATATTTCCTCTCGAAATCTGAGCCATATGTATCATATTGTTGGCGTTTTTGATCATCGCCAAGAACTGAAGCCGCCTCGTTTATCTCCTTGAACTTTTCAGTGGCGTTAGGGTCCTTATTCACATCAGGATGATACTGCTTCGCCAGCTTCTTATATGCAGACTTCACTTCCTCTTTAGAAGCATTCTTGTCTATTCCTAAGATTTTATAATAATCCTTATCAGCCATGCTGTATCACTTCCAAGAGTTTCTTGGTATTTTTCAAGTCTTCCAATAGATGATCGGGATTGTGTGATCTTAATTCTCTTGAAGATACATGGCCAGTAGCCACTGCTATGACCTTGACTCCAGCTTCCTTGGCTGCGAGTATATCGCGTGGCGTATCACCTACTACGAATACATTCGATTTTGCTATATTCCCGAATCTTTTTTTTGTTTGGCCAATAGCATCTATTATTAGTTTTGATCTTACATCTGATATATGCCCGAATCCGCCTAAAAGAAAATATTCCCTGATGTTGAAATGTTTCAGTTTACCGTATGCTATGCTTTCAAGATTGCCTGTGACTAGGCCTATGATTATATTGTCGTGTTTGCTCAACTCTTTCAGCGCGTCAGCAACACCATCGATTAGCATCATTCCAGATAGGTCAGAACTTTCAAATTCTCGGACCATGACTGCCATTATTTTTTTAACTGTGCCTTTTTTTTTTGTTATATTGTGTCTCTTCATTAAATCATATATTATGCCCGTGTCAGTAAATCCTTGATATCTGTTGCCAAAATCATTAGATTTAAGTTTCACGTTCACGACTTCTTTGAATGCTCTTATGAATGCTTTCCTATGCGCTCTTCCTTTGCGGATTAATGTGCCGTCTATATCAAATAGTACAAGTTTCTTTTCGTTTGATGCTTTCAGCATATTCTCCGTAATAATGTTCAGTTTTTAACTTTATCGATTGAATGTATTGAATTAAAAATAAAAAATTAAGCGATTACTTCTTGCCTTTCTTCTTTGACTTCTCATCTGATTTGTCCGTGAATTCCGCATCAACGACATTGTCATCTTTGGATGAGGTACCTGGTTCTTCAGAGTGCTCTTTATGTTCGCCCGCATTCCCTTGTGCTTTCTGCTGATCCTCTGCGACTTTCTGATAAAGTTCCATGCTCAATGCCTGTATCTTCTTGTTTATCTCATCAAGCTTCACTCTTATCTTCGATGCATCCTTCTTGTCTTCTTTCAGCATCTTTTTCAGTTCCTCGATCTCTTTCTTCACCTCATCCATCTTTGAGTCTGAAACTTTGCCTTTCATGTCATCGAACAGTTTCTCTGCAGTGTATACAAGCGTGTCGGCCTCATTTATTGTCTCTGTCTCTTCTTTTCTTTTCTTGTCCTCTTCTGCATGCATCTCTGCTTCACGTTTCATCTTCTCTATCTCTGAATCATTCAATTTCTGCGATGCTGTTATCTTGATGCTCTGCTCTTTTCCTGTACCTAGATCTTTAGCCGTGACGTGTACTATGCCATTTGCGTCGATATCGAATGATACCTCAATCTGAGGTATACCTCTTGGCGCCGGTGGTATCCCGATAAGGTCGAATCTCCCTAAGCTTTTGTTGTCTGATGCCATGGGCCTCTCTCCTTGCAATACATGTATAGTCACAGCATTCTGGTTATCTGCCGCGGTGCTGAATATCTGCGACTTTTTTGTAGGGATTGTAGTGTTCCTTTCTATAAGTTTCGTGCATACTCCTCCCAATGTTTCTATTCCAAGGCTTAATGGTGTGACATCCAACAGCAATACGTCCTTAACTTCTCCCGACAATACTCCTGCCTGTATTGATGCCCCCAATGCTACGCATTCCATCGGATCTACTCCACGCTCGACTTTCCTTCCGGTAACTTCCTCGACAAATTTCTGTACCATAGGCATCCTTGTAGGTCCGCCTACCATTATTATCTTCTCTATATCTTTGTATGAAAGCTTTGCATCGTTTATCGCCTGCTCTATCGGATGCTTGCATCTCTTTATTATCGGATCAATAATCTGTTCGAGTTTTGCACGTGTCAATTTATGCGTGAAATGCTTCGGTCCATTATGGTCTGCTGTCAGGAATGGCAGATTTATCTCCGTATCTAGGACTGTGCTGAGTTCTATCTTTGCCTTTTCTGCCGCTTCTCTCAACCTTTGCATCGCTACTTTGTCTTTGCTTATATCTATCCCTTCGGTCTTCTTGAACTCTTTCAATAAGTGGTCTACTATCGCGTTGTCCATGTCTGTCCCGCCGAGCTGCGTGTCTCCTGATGTGCTCTTGACCTCGAATACTCCCTCTTCGAACTCCATTATGGTCACATCTAACGTTCCGCCACCCAGATCGAATACCATTACTTTATGTGCATGCTCCTTATCGAGTCCGTATGACAGCGCTGCTGCTGTAGGCTCGTTTATTATCCTAACAACTTCCAATCCTGCAATCGTTCCTGCATCCTTTGTCGCCTGTCTCTGATTGTCGTCAAAATATGCTGGCACTGTTATTACCGCCTTTTCAACTTTTTCTCCCAGGAACGCTTCTGCATCCTTCTTTATCTTTTGCAGTATGAATGCGCTTATCTGCTGCGGCGTATATTCTTTGTCGTTTATCTTGTACTTATGGTCTGTTCCCATCTTCCTTTTTGCAGCCATTATTGTACCTTCAGGATTGCTGATTGCCTGCCTTCTTGCTGGTTCTCCCACTAGCAATTCACCTGTCTTTGCGAATGCCACAAAGCTTGGGAATGCTTTGCCGTACATTGTCGCACCTTCAGCGCTCGGTATTATCCTTGGTTTTCCGCCCTCCAATACTGCTGCTGCTGAATTAGATGTCCCCAAATCTATTCCTATTATTTTTGTCATTTTGACCTCCTTACCCGAAATATGTCGGGATCTGCTTGTTTGGCTTGTTTTCTAACTTGAATTTTTTCTCTGCCGCTTTCAATTGCTTCGGCATCTCTATCGTGCCGAATTCTTTTTCAAATCTTGTTATGGCATCATTGAGTATGCTTATGAAATTCTTCACCTGATATGGATCTAAGATTATCACATTATGCTTCAATGCGAACGTCTTTGCCCCGTCCTGTGATCTCATATCAACCCTTGGGCTTATATTCTTGAAATCGAATGAGAATTGTGCAGGTCCGAACGTTATGCTTATCTCATTCGTATAGAAGCTATCCCCATCATTTATTACAAAATTTATCTTTTCCATTTCATCCTTTGCCATCCTTATCATCTCCATGTTTGGATATCATAACTTTTGAATGCCTTATTATCACATCATTCAATATGTATCCCTTCTGAAACTCTTGCAATATCTTATCATCTGGCTCTGTGCTTTCTTTAACCATCAAGACTTCATGCTTGTATGGGTCAAATTTTTGATTTTTTGTATCTATTATGCTTAATCCATGATCTTCCAATAATGAATATAGTTGTGAATATATCAGTTCTAGGCCTTTGCGATATTTTGACACTTCAAGATTTTCGCAATTGTTCTCTTTCAATGCCAGTTCGAAGCTGTCTAAGACAGGCAACAATTCTCTTATCAGGTTTGCATTCGCATTCTTGATGTTGCTGATGTTCTCCTTTTCTGCACGTTTCTTGTAGTTCTCGAATTCGGCCTGCAGTCTTTTGAGAGTGTCAGTCAGTTCTTGTATCTGAGAATCCTTAGTATCCTGTTCAGGTTCCATGGTCTCCTGTTTTTGCTCTTCTGTGCTTGCTTCTGTTTTTTTGACTTTAATATCTATCACCCTATACTTTAAAATCTTGTGCTTGTGGTTGATTTAAGCTCAACACAGTAGGGGTAAATTGAACTTATTTATATAGTTTGTGGATTTTGGATTCTAGAAAAACACTACACCATACTTACAATCCCTTTTATCATCAGATATATCGCAAACGCAAATGACAGCCACGACACGCCATACACCATCATGAACAGCATGTATAGGCCTACCACTCCATCGACTATGCTGAACATGTCCCCGAAGAATATCACGGCCTTGAATATTAGATAGAACGCCATGCTGAGTATTAGCGGATTGTGGATGAGTTTGAAATGGAATAGTATGATGACTATGGCTGAAAACATGTCCAAAAACCCCAACAACTTTACGACCATTTCATACCCCTAATTTTCCTCGACTATCTTAAGAAGATCCTTTATGTTATTTATAGAATAATCTGTATCTATATTCTCATCGCAGCTATATTTAGCAAGGCACATCTTCATCCCTACAGTTTTTGCACCTGCTATATCTCTCGCCGGGCTATCCCCGACCATCAGGCATTCAGAGGCATCAACTCCGAATTTATTCATTATCATCTTAAATCCTAGCGGTGAAGGCTTTATTGCGCCGGCATCTTCGGCCGTGACAATCATATCAAACATGCCATCCATCTCTACTTCCACAAGCCTTGTGTAGACATTGAGTTTTGGGCCATCAGACAATAATGCCAATTTTATCCCCTTCTCCTTCAGTGCATCCAATACTTCCATCACATGAGGATACGGTTTCAGCAGAGGCCTATTTGTCCTCCTATACGCTATGATTGCATGCGCTAAAATCCTATAATCTACATCATTATATTTCTTTGTCAAAAATTTTTCAAATATCCTTTGATCCTCAATCCCTGTATCCCAATAGAATTTATTGAACTCTGAGATCAATTCATCAACATTCTCTTTCAATCCTGCCTCTACCATTGCTTTAATCGATTCTTCGATGAGAATTTTTTTGCGTTTGCGAAAATCTATCAATGTGTCATCCAAGTCGAATATTATTACCTTAAACATGATGCAGGGAAATTGCACATATATTTAAAATTATCCTTGATGCCAGCATATTAGCCAGGTGCTCTGAGAATCAGTTCATTATGTCTTCCTTGACTTCCTTTATCTTGTTGGCATTCAGATAGAATTTTTGAGCCTCTTCGTCCTTGCCTTTGCTTTCCAAATCTTCTGCAGCTTGCCTGAACCTGCGTATTATAGTATCAAACGGCCCTCTCAGTTCCTCAACCTCTATCTCGACCATGATTGCTTATAGACACTCATCTATTTAAATTTTATTTAAAAACTAATTCGCATAATCCAATGAATCAAGATCCCAAAGGAATATCTTCTTTGTAGAATGTATCTCATCATCCAGCTCATTGTATGTCAATATTTTCTCGTTTTTATCTATAGACTTTGCCATGAAATATCTTACACCGTTCTTAAGTTCAGACGCTATTCTGAATTTTTGATGATAAATCATCCCCCTGTCCACTATGTGCATCAGCGCCCTCTCTGATATGTCGTTTATCTGTGGTCCAGATATATCATCATTATATACCCATCCTGTACGCCCATGTATTTTTAGGTTATATGCAACCATCTGGTCAATATACATGTCGTTTCTCAATTCGTTATTGTATAATATGAAATCTATTTCTTCGATACAATTCTCTATCTCGGTTTCCAATGATGATTTCATAGTAAGTTTCCCGCCTCGAGCAGGCTGTTTGAGACTTTATATAAGTGTGATGCCAATTTCTTTCTTCTACGATTACGATTAAAATCTGCATCTGCCTGTCTCAATATATCTTGACCTAGATAGTTGATAAATTTTTTGAATTTATAGTCAGGCAACTTTGTTAAATATCTTGCCAGTGTGTCAATTGTTCCAGCATATCCTACAATTTGTGTAGGGTGTTTTGCACATTCGCCTTCCATCTTATCCTTGCATATTTCCCATGCAGAATCCATGCTGGATTTTGCTTTGTACAAATGATTAGCGATATCTTCTGGCTTTATAGAATGTGTGTTGAGTGCTTTTTTTGATATGTTATTAGCAACTTTTCCTATGCATTCTGCAGTAATATTGTATTGTGCATTGCCTACACTATGTGCCAAATCTTCCAAGTTTCTAGAGTATGTTCTTGCCATCTGCACAAGATAATAATACAAATATATAAATGTTACTATTGAACAGTCGTATTTTATGTTTGCTTCATAAAATTTATAAAAAGTAATGCATTTACATGACATACAGGAGTAAATATATGTTAGGGCAAAGTTTACGAATTCTAAAAATATTTAGGGATTGGAATCTTGTTCTACATGGTGCTCCAAACAGTAAGGTGTAAAAAAAATGGAATATGGACGAGACAGAGGAGAAAGGAGAAGTTTTGGCGGTGGCGGCAGAGGCGGCCATAGCAGTGGTGGCAGTCGCGGTGGATACGGCGGCGGTGGCGGCGGTGGATTCAGAGGCGGCGGTGGCAGAGGCGGTGGATTCGTGCCAGTAAAAGAAGGAGAAGAGCTGAGCGTAGTTGTAGAGTCAGTCGCAGAGAAAGGCGACGGCGTAGCAAAGAAGCAAGGCTTTGTAATATTTGTTCCAGGGACAAAAGTCGGGGACAAAGTAAAGATCAGGGTCAAGAAGGTAGCGAAGAAAGTGGCATTTGCAGAAGTCATAGGATCATATGAGGAAGGCGCAGCAACAGAAACGGCAGCACCAGCAGCAGCGGAGACGACAGAAGATACAGGATCAGAAGATGTTGCAGGAGAGACTGAAGAGCAAGAAGAGAACTATGACAACACACAGGACTCAGAAGAGTTCTAAGAATTTTTATTTTTTTTATATTGTTTTAATTTCTAGAATCATTTTTAGGAATACTTATCGGGCTTTAGAATGGTAAATCGTTCTCTCTTGCTTTGTTCATTTCGATAATTTCTTTTTCTCTCTTTTCCTTGAATGATTGTGCAGCTTTTTCAATTTTATATGCCATCCTCTTATATGCTTCCTTTATCGAATTATGGGAAGTGAATATCTTATCTTCAGAAGTCCCATGTATACACACTTCTATCTTTGTAGGTTCCATTGTGATGATATAATTGGAAAAATACAGCGTAATTAATTGCCCATATTCGAAAGTATTTGCCTCCTGTATGTTTTTTCCGTCAATCTCGATTCCCGGGTAAGCTCCATCCTCATAGATTTTATGATTAATGGTATCATATGGCAGCACTTTCAGCACTTGCGACAATCTCAACTTCTTCGCAGTATCTTCCCTGGCTTCTATTATTTTTTTTTTACTTTTTTGAGTATATCCTGCTATCTTTTTTTCTTCAGCAGTTATTATCTGATCTAATTTGTTTAAACCCATGTTAACAGAAAAAATCTCGGATATATAAATGTTTTCACTCTAAAATAGTATAATATTATTACTTCTTTTTCCTGAACTTCTCTTTAAGCCTATTGAAGTGCTTTCGTATAGAATGGCTAATATTATTTGACTGATTCTGCCACTCCACAGAATAGTCTCTAAGAAGTACATGTAGTTTTTCGACCTTCATACCATATCTGTTGAAGAATACGACATTCTCGATAGGAACCAATTGCCTATCCTTAGGAGTTTCATCATTATATCCTAAAGTGATTATTGCTTGAGGCCTTACATCTGGAGGTATGGCAAACAAAGACCTTATCTTTTCCTCTTCGAATGCTCCGATCCAGCAGCTGCCCAATCCTACATCGGTCGCAGCCAGCAGGATATTTTCAATGGCCGCAGCACAATCCTGGATATTATATAACCTTTTGCCTCTCAATCCATAATACATCTCATGCTTTTCTGGAACTGCACAGACTATAATAAGTGCAGGGGCGGTCTGGATCCAATACTGCTCGATGGAGTAGCTAGCAACTTGTTTAATCAATTCCCTATCGACAACAATTATGAACTTCCAATCTTGAAGGTTTCCAGCACTGGGAGCCTTGATGGCAGCATCGAGGATACTGGTCAGCTTCTCAAATTCTATAGGCCTATCAAGATACCTGCGGATAGAACGGCGCGCATTTATAGCATCGAGAGTATTCATTTTAGACATATTGAGAGAACGTATTTAAAAATATTGTTCTATTTAAGTCACTTCTGTTGCAGTTTCTGAAAACTTCTTTGATAACCATCCTAAGAATGTATATATGCTGATACAGGTTACACTGACAATATACATGACGGTTAGTATTACATAGAAATCACTTC
>Ga0326726_10004474_pt1 | contig 12746 bp, 11 predicted proteins | sample MHFenrmetagenome_2_FD_207603 | JGI IMG/M metagenome (GOLD analysis project Ga0326726, IMG submission 207603) | Lab enriched peat soil microbial communities from Michigan Hollow, Ithaca, NY, United States - MHF15MN | ecosystem: Environmental > Terrestrial > Soil > Wetlands > Peat | place: USA...
AGGTCGGCGGCCGGCGTCCTCGCCAGCGTCCCGCCGAACTTGCCGATGGCGCTGCGTGCCGCGCCCGCGATGACGATTTCTTCCATTGCAGTCTCCTCTATCGACTAGCTTGCCTTCTGTTTGACATAGCGGCCGGGCGCCGGCTCGATCGCCGGGTAGCGGGCATTGCCGGCCTGCGCCGGCGCCTTGCGCCTGCCGCCGCCATAGCTTGCGAGCCAGCCCGCCCAGTGCGGCCACCAGCTCCCCGGCCGCTCGGCTGCGCCTAGCAGCCAGGCCTCCGGGTCTTGCGGATACTTGTCGGCCGCCCAATAGCTGCGGCGGTTCTTCGATGCCGGGTTGATCACGCCGGCAATGTGGCCACTCGCGCCCAGGACGAAGGTCTTTTCGCCGCCGAGCAGCGATACGGAGCGGTACGCCGAGCGCCACGGCACGATGTGGTCCTCGCGCGTCGCGACAATGAAGCTCGGGCGGTCTACGCGCCCCAGGTCCACCGGCACCCCGAGATTCACGACCGCCCCGGGCACGCGCAGTTTGTTCTCCAGGTACGTGTTGCGCAGGTACCAGCAGTACATCGGGCCCGGCAGGTTGGTACTGTCGGCGTTCCAATAGAGCAGGTCGAAGGCTGCCGGCGTGCTGCCCTTCAAATAGTTGTTCACCACGTAGGGCCAGATCAGGTCGTTGGCGCGCAGCGTCGAGAACACGGTGGCGAGCTCGGCGCCCGGCAAGATGCCGCCGTGGCCAAGCGTCTGCTCGCGGCTCGCCACGCTCGCCTCGTCGACGAACAGGCCGATCTGCCCGGTATCGGCAAAGTCGTGCATGGCCGCGAGGTAGGTGACGCTCTCCACGAGGTCCTCCGCCTTCCCGGCGAGCACCGCCAGCGCCGCGCCGAGCAACGTACCGCCTACGCAGAAGCCGAGCGCGTTGACGCGGTCCGACTTGGCGATGTCGCGCGCCGCACGCAGCGCCGTCAGCACACCCATCTCGAGGTAGTCGTCCCAGCGGAAATGTCCCTGCTGGGGACCCACGTTCCGCCACGACACCATGAATACCGTATGCCCTTGCTCAACCGCGTAGCGCACGAACGAGTTCTCGGGTTGCAGGTCGAGGATGTAGTACTTGTTGATGCAGGGCGGCACCATCACCAGCGGGCGCTTCGCCACTTCCGGCGTCGCCGGCGCGTACTGGATGAGCTGCATCAGCTCGTTTTCATGCACCACTTCGCCCGGCGTGACCGCGAGGTTGCGTCCGAGCTCGAAGGCCGATTCGTCCGTCTGGCTGATGCGCCCTTTGCCCGCGTCGGCGAACAGATTGGCGAGCCCGCGCGCGAGGCTCTCGCCCCGCGTGTCCTGCGCTTCGCGCAGTACTTCTGGGTTGGTGGCCGCGAAATTCGCCGGGCTCATCGCGTCCACCCACTGCCGCACGGTGAAGCGCAGACGGTCCTTCGCCTGCCCCTGCAGGGCCGCCGCCTCGACCAGCGATTCGAGATACTCGGCGGCGAGCAGGTAGGACTGCTTCAGGTAGTTGTAATACGGGTTGTCTCGCCACTCGCGGCCGGCAAAGCGCCGGTCGCCCGCGTCGGGCCATACCGAGCCCTCCTTGCCGCCTGCCGCAAGCGCGTTCCAGAGCCTTAGCTGCTTTTCGAGATAGGCGGCCTGCAGTTCGCCGACCCGGGCACCGTTTCCGTTCAGGCGCGCAAGGTACTCCGTCGGCGCGGGTTGGCCGGGCGCGCCGGTCGCCATGCGTAGCCAGTTGTGCGCCACGTCATTGCCGGAACTGGCAATGGACGCTAGGAGGTTCTCCGGGGTCTGGTGGAAATTCAAGGCCGGTTATTTTGCGCCGCACAAACAACCCGGTCAAACACCCCAGGTCAGGCCTAGTTCGACTCCCCGGTCAGCATGCGGACGAGGGCGATGACCCCGACGCCGGCGGCGATCAGCAGCGCCTGCTGGGCGGTTGCGCGCAGCTCGGGCCGCTTGTGCAGTCCCGGAATCAGGTCCGCCACGGCCACATAAACCATGCTCGCCGCGACGACCCCAAGGAGGATCGGCTCCCAGGACACGAAGCCCTGCAGCGTGAAGTAGCCGAGCACCCCGCCGGCTACGCTCCCCAACGAGGACAGCACGTTCAGCGCCAGGGCCCTGGACCGCGAATACCCGGAGTGCAGCAGCACCAGAAAGTCGCCCACTTCCTGCGGGATCTCGTGCGCGACGATGGCGATCGCGGTGACCAGCCCGAGCGCCGGACTCTGCATGAAGGCCGCGGCGATCAGCACGCCGTCGACGAAGTTGTGCACCGTGTCGCCGACCACGATCAGGGTGCCCGCGCGCGAGTGCTCGTGGTGGTGCAGCGGCTCCGCCTCGCCGCCGTGCTCGTGCGAGTGACGCCACAGCAGCAGCTTTTCCAGCAGGAAAAAGCCGAGGATGCCGCCGAGAATTGCGGTAGCGGCCTGGTGCGGTTCGCCCTGCTCGAAGGCGTGCGGAATCACCTCGAGAAACGCCGCGCCGAGCAGCGTGCCGATGGCGAAGGACACCAGCATCGGCACCCAGGAGGGGCGCAGCACCAGCGCAAAGGCCGCCGCGCACACCGACAGCAGTCCTCCGGCGATGCTCGCGATCACGATCCAGGCGAGCGTCATGGGGAGCGCGATTCTAACCACACGAAAGCGGCGATGCGCTCGCGGGCGCGGTCGCGGCGCCAGGAGGGAAAACGCTCTGGCTCCGAGTAGGTGCAAAAGCCGCCGCCAAAGACCCGCATCACGCCGCGCGCGGCGAGGCGCTGGCGCGCCGCCGCGTACAGGTCAAGCAGCCAGTGCCCCGGCCGGTTCGGCACGAAGGCCGCCGCGAGCTGCGCGTCGCGCGCCAGGAACGCCGCGCGCACCTCTTCGCCCACTTCGTAGGCGCGCGGGCCGATGGCCGGGCCCAGCCAGGCGAGCAAGGCATTCGGCGGCGCGCGCATCGCGTCCACGGTCGCCTCGATCACGCCGGCCGCGAGGCCGCGCCAGCCCGCGTGCGCGGCGCCGACGACGGTGCCCGCCTCGTCCGCGAGGAGCACCGGCAGGCAGTCGGCGGCCTTCACCACGCAGATCGCGCCGGGGCCGTGCGCGACCGCGGCATCGGCTTCCGGCTCGCCGGCGGCCTGGTGCGCTTGCACGACGCGCGCGCCGTGCACCTGCTTCAGCCAGGCGGGAGCCACCGGCAGCTGCGGGTCGCTCTCGCCACGCGTAGTCACGAGCGCGCGCACGCGCGCGCTCACCGGCCAGTCAGGAATGATCACGGCGCAAGTCCCGCAGCAGCCGCTTGAAGTCGGCGGGCGGCTCTGCTCGCCAGCTCATGGTCTGGCCGCTCCTGGGGTGCATGAGAGAAAGCTCCACCGCATGCAGCGCCTGGCGCGCGAACGCAAGACCATGGCGCGTGCCGCGGCGGTAGACGCTGTCGCCGATGATCGGATGGCGGATGTGCTGGAAATGCACGCGAATCTGGTGCGTGCGGCCGCTCTCCAGCCGGCACTCCACCAGCGCGGCGCGCCCGTAGCGCTCGAGCACGCGGTAGCGCGTGACCGCATCCTTGCCGCGTCGCGTGACGGTCATGCGCGTGCGCGCGCGTGTGTCGCGCCCGACTGGTGCGTCGATCCTGCCGCTGGTCGGCGGATCGCCCTGTACGACAGCGAGGTAGACGCGCCGCATGCTGCGCGCTTCCAGCTGGCGCACGAGGCTCGCCTGCGCCTCGACGTTTTTCGCCACCACCAGCAGGCCGCTAGTGTCCTTGTCCAGGCGATGCACGATGCCCGCGCGCGGCACGCCGGCGAGCGCCGGGCAGTGCGCAAGCAGCCCGTTCATCAGCGTGCGGTCGGGAACGCCCGCGCCCGGGTGCACGACGAGGCCGGCGGGCTTGTCGAGCACGATCAGGTCGTCGTCCTCGAAGACGATGTTGAGGGGCATCTTCTGCGCGCGCGGGGCCGCATCCGGTGCCGCAGGCGGCGCGAGATCGATGTGCTCGCCGCCGCGCACTGCGCGGCGCGGCTCCGCGCGCTCGCCGTCGACGCGGATGTGCCCGGAGGCGAGCCAGGCCTGCAGGCGGTTGCGCGAATACTGCGGGAACATGCGCGCGAGTGCCTGGTCCAATCGCGCGCCGCCGAGCTCGCGCGGCACCTGCGCGCGCATCGGCGCGACGAATGCGGCGTCCCAGTCGGCGTTCTCGCTTTGCTCGTCGCTATAATCGCGGCCCATGCGTCCAAGTTTACTGAGTCTGGTCGCCGCCGTCGCCGCGTGCGCGCTGATCGGCGCGTGCGCCTCCAAGGGCGACATACAGGATGAGACCGCGGGCTGGTCGGCGGAGCGCATCTACGGCGAGGCGCGCGACGCGATGAATTCGAAGGAGTGGGCGAAGGCGGTCAAGTACTTCGAGAAGCTCGAGGCGCGCTATCCGTACGGGCGCTACGCGCAGCAGGGGCAGCTCGAGATCGCCTACGCGCACTGGAAGAACGACGACAGCGCCTCCGCGCTTGCGGCGGCGGACCGCTTCATCAAGCTCTACCCCGGTCACCCCAACGTCGATTACGCCTATTACCTGAAGGGCCTGATCAACTTCGCGGAGAAGGAAGGCCTGGTCGCTTTCTTTGCGGGTTCCGACATGTCGGACCGCGATCCGAAAACGGCGCAGGATGCCTACCTCTCGCTCAAGGAGGTGGTGACGCGCTTCCCGGACTCCAGGTATGCGCCCGATGCCGCCGCCCGCATGCGCTACCTGGTGAACTCGCTCGCGCAGCACGACGTGTACGTCGCGCGGTACTACCTCAGGCGCGGTGCCTACCTCGCCGCCGCCAACCGGGCGCAGGGCGCGGTGGGCAACTATCCGCAGGCGCCCGCGACCGAGGAGGCACTGTTCGTGATGATGCAGGCCTACGGCAAGCTCGGGCTCGCCGACCTGCGCGAGGACGCGACCCGCGTGCTGCAGAAGAACTTTCCCTCGAGCCCCTATCTCAAGGGCGACGTGCGGCGCTATGCGCCGTGGTGGCGGGTGTGGGACCCTGAATGGTGAGCGCTACGCGCTCTCCGTCGGGAAGTATGGGACGCTTGGCAGTGCGGTTTGGGCGCTGAGCGCCCAAACCCCGCTATCCCGCACCCCTTCCTCTAATTCAGCTTGATTCCCTCGTCGGCGATGTAGTCGCGAATGATGCTGTCCACGTCGGCGTCGGGCTTGAAGCCCATCGCCAGCGCGCGCGGCGTGCGGAAGTTTACCGGCCAGGTCTTCACGATCGCCTGGATGCGCGCATCCGCCTTGTAGACTACGCGCCGCGCCACCGCGTCGCCAGCGACGCGGCGTAGAGCCTCGATCATCTGGGCGACGCTCGCCGTGATGCCCGGCAGGTTCAGCCAGCGCTGCGTGCCCCAGGCCGCGGCCGGCAGCTCCCAGGCGTGAATGAAGGCATCGACCACGCGCCGCGGCGACAACAGCCAGACGCCCGTCTCGGGCGCAACCGGGCATTCCGCGACCACACCATTGAGCGGCTCGCGGATGATGCCGCTCGCAAACGATGACGCAGCGGCGTTCGGCTTGCCGGCGCGCACCACGATCGTCGGCAACCGGAGCGAGCGCCCGTCGAGGAAGCCCTTGCGCGAATAATCGGTCACCAGGTATTCGCCGATCACCTTCTGTGCGCCGTAGGAGGTCTGCGGGCTGGCGATCGTCGAATCGTCGAGCACCGCCGGCAGCTCGCCGCCGAAGGCCGCAACCGAGCTGGTGTACACGAGCCGCGGCGGCCTTGCGCAGCGGCGCATCGTCGCCAGCAGCAGCTCCATGCCTTTCAAGTTGACGCGCATGCCGAGGTCGAAGTCGGCCTCCGCCGCGCCGCTCACCACGGCCGCGAGGTGGAACACGGCGTCCGTGTCGGGCGGGCAGACCTGCGCCAGCGTCTTCGCGTCCGAGACGTCGCCCACGACCGCCTTGCAGCGCGGCTCCTGCGCCGCAGCGGCGGGGAACGCCGCGTCGAGCAGCGTAAGCGAGGTGATCGGCTTGCCGCCGAGGTTGCCGCGCGCGAGCAGCGCTTTCGCGAGCTTGAAGCCGAGGAAGCCGCCACCACCGGTGATGAGTATCTTCATGCGCCGATTCTAGCGAAGAAGTCGCGCACTTCGCCGAGCTCGCGCGTGCGCTTCATCGGCGGCAGGCTGGCGAGCACCAGGCGCCCATAGGGCCGCGAGTGCAGGCGCGGGTCGCACAGCATCAACACGCCGCGGTCGGCCTCGTCGCGGATCAGGCGTCCCGCTCCCTGTTTGAGTTGCAGGATCGCCTGCGGCAGCTGCAGCTCGGTGAACGGGTTACCCCCCTTGGCGCGCAGCGCTTCGATCCTCGCGGCGAGCACCGGATCGTCGGGCGGCGCGAACGGCAGCTTGTCGATCACCACCAGCGACAACGCCTCGCCGCGCACGTCCACGCCCTCCCAGAACGAGGCGCTGCCCAGCAGCACCGCGTTGCCGAGGTTGCGAAAGCGTGCGAGCAGCTCGCTCCTGGAGCCTTCGCCCTGCACGAGGAGCGGATACTCGATGCGGCCGCGCAGCAGCTCGCGCGCGCGGCGCAAGGCGCGCAGCGTGGTGAACAGCAGGAAAGCCCGGCCGCGGCTCGCCTCGAGCACCGGCAGTGCCGCCTCCACCACCGCCTCGGTGAACGCGGCGTCGTTGGGATCGGCAGGCAGGCCGCGCGGCACGTAGAGCAACGCCTGCCCCGCGAAATCGAACGGGCTCGGCCAGGCGCGCGCGCTCGCGCTCTGCAGGCCCAGCTCCGCCGTGAAATGCGTGAAGTCCTCGCCGACCGAGAGTGTCGCCGAGGTGAAGATCCAGGCGCGCGGGCTCTCCTCCACCTGGCGGCGGAAGAGCTCGGCGCTGGAGAGCGGCGTGACGTGCAGCTGCAGCGCGTGGCCGTAGACCTCCACCCAGCGCACCTCCTGCGCCCCTTCAGCGGCGGCGAGCCGCGCGAGGAGCGTGCGCACCTCCTGCGCGCGCCGAGCGCACGCGCCAAGCCCCTCGCTGCGCTCCGCCAGTGCCGAGAGCGCATCGCTGAACGCGGCGAGGGCGTGCTCGAGCGCGGCAAGCGCCGAACCGAACTGCGGACGCGCTGCCGCCTGCGCCCAGGCGAGGCGCGCGCCGTCGGTGTCGAATGCGAGGCGCAGGTCGCGCGCCGCCTTGTCCAGCTTGCCGCCGAGTGCTTCGAACTGCGGCGCCGCGCCGCCGGCGGCTTGCAATTCGAGGCGCGCGTCGCGCGCGAGCTCCGTGAGGCGCCCGGTCGAGACGCTCTCGCCGAAGAACAGCCGCGCCGTCTCCGGCAGTTGGTGCGCTTCATCGAAAATCAACGTGTTGCAGGCCGGCAACAGCTCCGCGACGCCCTCGTCGCGCAACACCACGTCGGCGAAGAACAGATGGTGATTGATCACCACCACGTCGGCCGCCAGCGCGCCGCGACGCGCCTTCATCACGAAGCAGTCCTGGTAGCGCGGGCATTCCTGGCCGAGGCAGTTCTCGCGCGTCGAGGTGGCGTGCTGCCAGACCGGCGCGTCCTCGGGCACCTCGGCGAGGTCGGCGCGATCGCCGCTCTTGCTCGCCGCGGCGAAGCGCTCGATGCGGCGCAGTTGCGCCACCTCCTCCCGGCTCGGCAGGCGCGCCTCGCTGAGCGCGCGCTCGAGCCGGTGCAGGCACACGTAGTTGGCGCGGCCTTTGAGCAGCGCAGGTACCGCCCCTGAAGCGAGCGCCGCGCGCATCGCCGGCAGATCGCGATCGTAGAGCTGGTCCTGCAGGGTCTTGGTGCCGGTGGAGACGATCACCTTGCCGCCGGCGATGAGAGCCGGTGCGAGATAAGCGAGGGTCTTGCCGGTGCCGGTTCCCGCCTCGGCGACGAACACCTCATCGCGCTCGATCGCCTGCAGGATCGCGCGCGCCATCTCGAGTTGCTGCGGGCGCAGGCGATAGCCAGGGATTTGAGCCGCCAGCGCGCCGCCGTCGGCAAACAGGCGCTCGAGCGCGTGCTCGGACTGCGTGCTCAGGGGCGGACCTCGTCCACCCTGACCCATATTCGGCGGCTGTCGGTCGAGCGCTCGCGCGAAGCGGACAAAACGCCGCGCTCGTCGCGAAACTGCGCGCCGGAGATGCCCCCCAGCTCGACCCACTCGCCGAGCCGCGTGTTCACCGTGGTCGTCACGCTCTGCCCTTGCATGCTGCCCGGCATCGCGCCCGGCTGTTCGCGCTGCTGCGCGATCTCGAGAAATACCGTGCTGCCGGAGAGGCGCGGCACCACCTCGAAGCCGCTCGCGATTTCCTGGATGACCACGCTTTGCCGCTGCACCGGCGTGCCGGGGTTGCCGAGGATCTGCGATTCGCGCACGGGCCTGGATTGCCCGGTCGCGATCAGCGCGCGCCCGCCCTCGAGCACTTGCACGCGTTGGTCCACACGCTCGTTTGCGGCCGTGCGTGCATCTGCCGCCTGCAGGCTGGCGCGCGCGCCCTGCGTGGAGACGACACCGCCCGCCGCAAACGCGGAACGCTCGTCCATCGCCGCGTCGTCGAAACGCACCGAGATCACGAGGCGCCGGGCGGGCCTGTCCAGCGCATCCAAGGCGCGGCGGATCTCGGCAAGGTTTTGCGGGCTCGTGCGAACGATCACCTGGTTGCGCTGGCCGGTCAGCACCGCGCCCGGCTCAAGCAGGGGACGCAAGTCCGGCAACACCTGCTCGGCGGTGCGATGCTGCAGCTCGATCACCTCGAGGCTGCCCTGCCCATGGGCGGACAACGCCCACACGGCAAGCCAAACGTAAGTGATTGCTCTCATTTCCACATTACACTACATTACTTGAGGTATGTACCGTAGCTTTCTGTATTTATTGATTTTTGCGATAATCTCCGGCTGCGCGAGCGCGCCGCCAGCGCCGCCGCGCCCGGAGACCAGGCCCGTGGGCCCGGAGCGCGCCGAGGCGCTGCTACAGGCGCTGCTCACTCTCGGCGTCGACTACCACAATGGTGGCAATTCGCCAGCCAGCGGCTTCGACTGCAGCGGCCTGGTGGCTCACGTCTTCCGCGAAGCCTACGGCATGCGCCTGCCGCAAAACGCGCAAGCGCAGAGCGAACTCGGGGTGCGCATCAGTCTATCGGAACTGCGCGCAGGCGATCTCGTCTTCTACAACACGCTGAATCGGCCGTTTTCGCACGTCGGCATCTATGTCGGCGACGGGCGCTTCGTACACGCGCCCAAGACAGGCGCGCAGGTCCGCGTAGACCGGGTCACCGCGTCGTACTGGGCCAAGCGCTTCGATGGTGCACGTCGCATCCAGCCACAAGCGCTTTAGAAAACAATAATTCTCATTTGTATTGACTACGCAAATGCGAGTTATTACCATTTAATCTCTAGGCCGATCTTGAGACTCAAATGTCCGTCCTGAAAGCTTTCGCCCTCCTCCCCGCCATCCTCGTTTCCTTCGGGGCGGTCGCGCAGGAGAAGGCGCTCAACCTGTACTCGTCCCGGCACTACCACACCGACGAGGCCTTGTATGCCGGCTTCACGAAGGCGACGGGCATCAAAGTCAACCGTATCGAGGCGGGAGAGGACGCGCTGATCGAGCGCATCCGCAATGAGGGCGCGCACAGTCCCGCGGACGTGCTCGTGACGGTGGACGCCGGGCGCCTTTGGCGCGCCGAGCAGCTGGGGCTGTTCCAGCCGGTGAAGTCCGCGGTGCTCGATGCACGCATCCCGTCGAGCTTCCGCGAGCCCAACGGCCTTTGGTACGGCTTCTCATTGCGCGCGCGTGTGATCGCCTTCAACAAGGCGAAGGTGCAGGCCAGCGAGCTGCAGACCTACGAGGACCTCGCCGATGCGAGATGGCGGGGCCGCGTGTGCATGCGCTCCTCCAGCAGCATCTACAACCTTTCGCTGATGAGCGCGCTGATCGACCACCTGGGCGAGGCGAAAGCCGAGGCCTGGGCGAAAGCGGTGCGCGGCAACCTCGCGCACGAACCCAAGGGCGGCGACACCGACCAGCTGAAGAGCGTCGCCGCGGGCGAGTGCGACGTCACGATCTCCAACCAGTACTACTACGCGCGCCTGGCGCGCTCACAGAAGGCGGAGGAGCGCGCGGTCGCGGAGACAGTTGCCGTCATATTTCCCAACCAGAAGAGCTGGGGCGCACACGTCAACGTCTCCGGCGCGGGCGTGATGAAGAACGCACCGCACCGCGACGCGGCCGTGAAATTCCTCGAATACCTGGCGAGCGACGATGCGCAGCGCTACTTCGCCGACGGCAACAACGAGTGGCCGGTGGTCCCCAGCGTACAGGTGGTGAACCCGGTGCTGTCGGCCTTCGGCGCCTTCAAGTACGACCCCATCAACGTCGCGGTGCTGGGGCGCAACCAGCCCGGCGCGCAGAAGCTCTACGACCGCGCCGGTTGGAAATAGCGGCGCGTGAGGGCGACGAGCGGCACGAGGCCCGCCAGCACGATCACCAGCGAGGGCACCGCGGCCTCGGCGAGACGCTCGTCCTTCGCCAGGTTGTACGCCTCGATCGCTAACGTATCGAAGTTGAAGGGTCGGAGCGCGAAGGTTGCCGGCAGCTCCTTCATCACGTCGACGAAGACCAGCAGCGCAGCGCTGGCGAGGGTGGGCGCGAGGAGCGGCGCATGCACTCGCGCGAGCGTCGCTGCGGGCGAGGCGCCAAGGCCGCGCGCGGCATCCTCCATGCTCGGCGTGATGCGTGCGAGCCCCGCCTCGGTGGTCTGCAGCGCGACGGCGAGGAAGCGCACCAGGCACGCGTACACCAGCGCCGCAAGCGTGCCAGTGAGCAGCAGTCCCGTCTTCACGCCGAACGTGTCCTCGAGCAGTGCTGCGAGCCAATTGTCCAGCCGGCCTAGCGGAACCAGTACGCCAACTGCGATGACCGCGCCCGGCATCGCGTAGCCGAGCGCCGCCACGCGGTTGGCCGCCGCGGCGGCGCGGCTCTTCGAGATGCGCGCGGCGTAGGCCATGGCAAGCGCGAGCAGCACGGCCGCGGCAGCGGTGGTCCCGGATACGATGAAGCTGTTGCCGACCAGCGCAGGAAGACGCGCGCCCCAGTTCGCCTCGGGGTCCGTAAGGGCGAGCCGCGCGAGGATGCCGGCGGGCAACAGGAATCCGAGCACCACGGGCGCCGCGCACGCCGTGCTGGCAAGCGCCGCCCTTGCGCCGCGCAGTACCGGGGCCGGCCCGCGCTTGCCCGGCGCCTGGCTGTGATAGGCCGCGCGCCCGCGCGACGCGCGCTCCAGCACCAGCACCAGCAGCACGAAGCCGAGCAGGCAGCTGGAAAGCTGGGCCGCTGCGGAAGCGTCGCCCATCGACAGCCATGCCTTGAAGATCCCCGTGGTGAATACCTCGAGCGCGAAGTATGAGACGGTGCCGAAATCGGCGAGCGTCTCCATGAGCGCGAGCGCCGTGCCTGCGGCGAGCGCCGGGCGCGCGAGCGGCAGCGCCACGCGCCAGAAGCTACCCCACGCCGACAGGCCAGCGAGGCGTCCGGACTCGACGGCGCTGCGCGACAGGTCGCGAAACGCCGTGCGCGCGATCAGGTACACGTAGGGATAGAGCGCGAGCGAGAGCACCACCGCCGCTCCGCCGAGCGAGCGGATCTCCGGGAACCAGTACTCGCGCGCCTGCCAGCCCGTGACCGCGCGCAACGCGGATTGCACCGGCCCGGTGAACTGCAGCCAATCGGTGTAGGCGTAGGCCATGACGTAGGCCGGCATCGCGAGTGGCAGCATCAGCGCCCACTCGAGCGCGCGCGAGCCCGGAAAGCGATAGGTCGCGATCAGCCAGGCGGACGTCACCCCGATGGACATCACGCCGGCAGCGACCAGCGCAAGCAGCAGCGCCGTGTTTCCGACGTAGCGCGCGAGGACCGTAGCCGCCAGATGGCTCCACGTTTCCCCTGAGGGATGCAGCAAGCTGGCCAGGACCGAGACGATCGGCAGCGCCAGAAACAACGCGATCCCGACCGAGAGCCAAGCCGCCGGCCGTGACCTAACTATTTGATCGGAAAGCACTCGTCATTCTAACAAGAACGATTCTTGTTCCTCTCGCGCGTATAATCGCTGCATGAATTTGCTGGAAGTCGAGGCGCTGCGCCATGGCTACAACAGCCATGAGGTCGTGCGCGGCCTCGACTTCGTGCTTGCGCGCGGCGCCGTTGGCTGCCTGCTCGGACCGAGCGGCTGCGGAAAGACTACGGTCCTGCGCTGCATTGCCGGCTTCGAGGCCCTGCGCGCGGGCAGCATCCGGCTGAACGGCACGCTGGTTTCCGGACCTGGCGTCATGCTAGCGCCCGAGAAGCGCCGCATCGGCATGGTGTTTCAGGATTTCGCGCTGTTTCCGCATCTGTCGGTCGCGCAGAACATCGCCTTCGGCCTGGGCACGCTCGCGCGCGACAAGCGCGAGTCGCGCGTGCGCGAATTGGCAGAGCTCGTGCGGCTCGCCGGCGCGCTCGGCCAGTATCCGCACGAGCTCTCGGGCGGCCAGCAACAACGCGTGGCGCTCGCGCGCGCGCTCGCACCGCGCCCGGACCTGCTGCTGCTCGATGAGCCGTTCTCCAACCTCGACGTCGAGTTGCGCGAGCGGCTCTCCCTCGAAGTGCGCGAGATCATCAAGGCGAGCGGCGCCACCGCGGTGCTGGTGACGCACGACCAGCACGAAGCCTTCGCCATGGCCGACGAAGTGGGCGTGATGCACGACGGCCGTATCCAGCAGTGG
>Ga0326726_10004475_pt1 | contig 12745 bp, 8 predicted proteins | sample MHFenrmetagenome_2_FD_207603 | JGI IMG/M metagenome (GOLD analysis project Ga0326726, IMG submission 207603) | Lab enriched peat soil microbial communities from Michigan Hollow, Ithaca, NY, United States - MHF15MN | ecosystem: Environmental > Terrestrial > Soil > Wetlands > Peat | place: USA...
AGGGCAGCGTCTCCTTCATCTTCCAGCCCGCCGAGGAGGGTGCTCCCCAGGGCGAAGAGGGAGGCGCCGACCTCATGATCCGGGAAGGCGCCCTGGACAATCCCCCGGCGAGCGCCATCTTCGCCCTGCACGTCTGGCCGGAGGATGTCGGCCAGATCTTCTTCGCCCCCGGCTTCATCACCGGGAGCTCGGACTGGTTCCAGATCACCGTCAAGGGGAAAAGCGCCCACGGGGCCCGTCCCCAGGAGGGGCTGGACGCCATCGTCATCGCCTCGGAGATCGTCCAGGCGCTCCAAACCGTCGTCAGCCGGGCCGTCGACCCGACGGACCCAGCCGTCCTGAGCATCGGCATCATCCAGGGCGGGACCCGTCCGAACATCATCGCGGAGAAAGTCACCTTGGAAGGCACGGTTCGGGCCTTGAGCGACGCCAACCGGAGGAAAATTCCGCCGCTCATGGAGGCCATCGTCAAGGGCGTCTGTGAAATGTACGGCGCGGCCTACCAGTTTGAGTACAAACCCGTCAATCCGTCCGTCTATAATAATCCGGAGCTGGCCGCCACGATGACCCCGACCCTGGTCAGGCTCCTGGGCAAAGACAAGGTTCTCGAATGGAAACCGCAGCTCATCGCCGAGGACTTCTCGTTCTTCGCCCAGAAGATTCCCGGGTTTTACTTCTTCCTGGGAGCGAAGAGCCCGACCCAGGCGGTCGCCGCTCCCCTGCACAGCCCGAACTTCAATCCGGACGAACGCAGCATTCCCCTCGGGATCAGGATCCTCTGCCATCTCCTGCTCGACGCCCTGGAGGAACAGAGCACGGTCGCGGCGGGCGCTCCGAAGTTCTAAGGCCGACTCCCTTCCCCTTCGTCTGGTTGGCCGCGGCGCTCGTCTGCGGAATCCTGGCCGGCGCCGCCGTTCCCCACCCGCCGGCGATCAGCATCGGATGCGCGCTGCTATTACTCGGACCCGCCTGGGCGTTCTATGCCGCCCGCAAATCCCGCCCTTGCTTCGCGTTTCTCCTGCTGGCCGTGGCGGCGTGCGGAGCGGCCGTGTATGCCGAAAGATCCAGGGCCTATGAGGCCAACGCCCTCCACCGGTATGAAGGCGGGGACTACGTCGACGTCGCGGGGACCTTGCGCGCGTCTCCCGGCCGGGAACCCAGCCGGGACATCCTCCTCATCCGCGTGGAATCGGTCCGGGCCGGGAACAGGGAGCGCGCCGTCCGCGGGAATCTCTGGCTGACGGTCCCGTTCCTCGCGGCGAACCGGGACCGGATCAGACTTCACTCGGGAGACCGGGTCAGGGCCTCGGTCGCGCTCTCAGCCGGCGGGACGTTCAGCAACTTCGGGGGATTTTCCTACGATACCTATCTCAAGACGCGCAACATCCACCGCCGCGCCTTCACCAAATCCAGCCTTCTCGTCGAAAAAACCGGCGCCGCGCCGCGACTCTCTCTCCCGGCCTGGACGTCCCGGATCCGCGGCGCCCTCCAGGACGTTCTCGAAGCCCGCTTTCCCTCGGCGGACGGGACGGACATCTCGCCGGAGGGAGCCGTCCTCGAGGCCCTCCTCCTCGGCGAAGACGGGCGGCTGGACACGGCGACTATCCTCTCCCTCCAGCAGACGGGACTCTACCATCTCTTCGCCATCTCGGGCGGCCATATCGCCATCATCACCTTTCTCATGTTCTCCCTGTTCAGGGCCCTGCGGATGCCGGAACGGGTTTCCTCCGCCGTGCTCGTCCTCTTTCTCGTCTTTTACACATTCCTCGTCGAAGGGAGCCCTTCCGTCCTCAGGGCGACGCTCATGACCATGGCGTACCTCGTCGGGCGGCTCCTGTGGAAGGATGTCCATATCCTCAACACGATTTCGTTCACCGCCTTCGTCCTTCTCCTGGCGAATCCCTTCAGTCTCTTCGACGCCGGATTTCAGCTGACTTACGCCGCGACGCTGGCCATCATCCTTTTCTGCCCGCCGCTCATCAAACGCCTGCCCCGCCTCCCGCTCAAGGCCGGCGAAATGACCGCGCTCTCCCTGGCGGCCTGGGTCGGGGTCCTGCCCATCATCGCGGCCAGCTTCAACAGGGTGACTTTCGCCTCCCTGCTCCTGAACTATGCGGCCATCCCGCTGGTTGGATTGATCATGGGCATGGGATACGCGTTCCTGCCCGTCGCGGCCGCGCTTCCCGGACTGGCCGGACCGCCGGCTTGCGTCCTGAAATTCCTGGTCGGCATATTCTCCCGCGTCTCTCACAGCCTCGACGCCCTGCCGTTCCTGTCCTATCGGGTCCCCACGCCGCACCGCTGGACCGTCGTCGGCTATTACGTGTTGCTGGGGCTCCTGCTCCTCAGGCCGCGATGGAGGGGGCAGCGGTCCCAGACCGCGGCGGGCTTCTTCGCGTTCCTCGCCATTCTCGTCATCTATCCCTTCTCTCCGGCGTCGACGGATCTCCGGCTGACGATGATCGACGTCGGACAGGGCGATTGCATCCTCGTCGAGTTCCCGGGGCGGACAAAGATGCTCGTCGACGCCGGCGGGTTCCCCGAAAGTTCCTTCGACGTCGGCGAAAAGGTCGTCTCCCCCCTGCTCTGGCGGAAGGGGATCAAGCGCATCGACGTTCTAGTCCTTACCCACTCCCATCCGGACCATCTCAAGGGGCTCGTGGCGGTGGCCAGAAACTTCCGGATCGGGGAGTTCTGGGAAGCCCGTCCCCCGGACGACGACCCTGTCCACGCGGCCCTCATGGATGTTCTGCCGGCGTCGGCCGTTCGAACGCAAGTCGGACGCGGGCTTCGGCGGCGGGTCGGCGAGGCCTTGGTCGAAATCCTGCACCCCGGCGCGGAAGAGGAGGCCGGGACGGCGGCCGCAGCCAATAACCGCTCGCTCGTCCTGAGGATTTCCATGGGGCAGGCGGCCTTTTTCCTCCCCGGGGACATTGAAGCCGGCGCCGAACAAGAACTGCTCGCAACGGCCGGGGAGCTCGGGAGTTCGGTCTTCAAGTCTCCCCATCACGGCAGCAGTTCGTCGAGCTCAGCCCGCCTGCTTCTCCGTGTCCGTCCCCGGGATATCCTGATATCGGTCGGAGCAGGCAACCGTTACGGATTCCCGAGCGCCCCGGTCCTCGACCTTTACCGCCGCCTGGGGGCCGCGGTTTACCGGACGGATCTCCATGGCGCGATCGAAGTATCGACGGACGGGAAAAAGACCCATGTCCGGACGTCCTCGGGGCTCTCCATCTGGCATTGACATCAACGACTAAATTGATAATAATGAGGATAGCGAGATGGCGATGTTTAAACCAAGACAACTGGCTTTCGTCGTCCTTCCCTTCGTGCTCGCGTCCTTCCTCCTTCCCCAGAGCGTGACCGATCTCGCCAAGAAGGAGAAAGAGCGCCGAGCGGCCGTCAAGGGAAAGCCGACCTCTGTCGTCACCAACGCCGACCTGGCCAAGGTCAAGCGGAAACCCGCAGTGGAAGTGGTCGAGCCGGAGAAGACCGCGGCGGAAACCCAGGCCGCCGGGGAGACGGCCGCGCCCCCGGCCCAGGAAGGGGCGCAGACGCCGCCCGCCGGCCAGGCCGCCACGGCGCAAAAACCTGCCGAACAGAAGCCCGCTGAACAGCAACCCGCCGCGGACCAGGCGGCCATGTCCGAAAAGGATTTCAAGGCCCGGCTCAGCGAGCTCGCGACCAAGGCCCAGCAGGCCCAGGAAATGATCGATCTCCTGACCCTGAAGATCAACTCGCTCTGGCAGGAATTCTACAACATGTCCGACGTCAAGTCCCGCGAGTACACCCAATTTCAGATCAGCGAGACCTACGACAAGTTGACTAAGGCCGAGGCCGAGGCCGCCAAAGCCAAGAAAGACGTCGACGACTTCATGGCCACGGCGAAGCGTGAAGGCGTCCCGGCCATCTGGATCAAGTAGCGGCGGAAAGTCGGGCCCGTCCTTTCTTACTGGAAATATAGAAGGGTGATTCGCACGCCCAGCTCTCTCGTGTCGCCCGAACCCGGCGTGACTTTGGCCGGGATGAATGTCCGGTCGACGGCGATCGTCAGGATGAAATCCCGCCGGGTCCCGAGCCGGTCCTTGCCGATCCTGTAGCTCCGCTCGAACTCCCCAGGCCCGGGAGAGAACTCATCGAGGGCCCGGTCGTCGATACCGATCATGATCTTCTGCCCGGGAGGGGCCGCCGCATCGACGGTGCCGCGGATGACCAGGAGGCTGTCCCGGCCCGGGTTGTCGATCGCGCAACGCGCCTCCCGGGATGTCCATCTCCATGACCGTGTCCCCCCTTCCGGCCCGGCCTCGGGGGGATACCAGCCGCCCAGGTGAACGATCACCGGCGCCCCGGCTGACGGGGCGAACCGGAGACTTCTCTTGAAAAGGAGAACGCCGGCCCGTCCTGTGCCGGCCGGGGGGAAGCTCAGCCCGACCTCTAGGGCGAGCGTTTCGGTCCCGTTGAACCCCGGGTCGAACTCATCGATAAAGGCGGGAATATAGATGCGCCGGGTAAAGGCATATTCCTTGCCCGGTCCCCATTTGGAGGTCGGGACAGGCGGATTGTACTCGTCCAGGAAAAGAAGCTTCCCGCGCCGCGTGAACCGCGAGACGATCCGGTTGTCGTCGGCGAGCGGCGCGAACGAGGCCGTGGTCCTGAAGCGATAAGTAACGTCGGTGAAGAGGTTATCGGTGAGGACGCGGTTCGAGAACACCACGGAGAGCTCGATCCCCTTGACGCCCATCTGCCGCCGGCAGGGCCAGGACAGGATGGCGGCGAGGACGAGAAGAACGGCCAGAGCCCGCAATTTTGTCATGGAAAGCCCGTCGCTCCTCGAAATTCAGGTCCTTATAAAGCGCTTATTATAAGCAATTTCACCAGGCTAGTAAAGGCCGCCCCTGGCCGGGAGGCTGAAGCTCCACGGACGGGATTGAAAAAATGCCCCGACATGCACTAAGATAGGCGCGGCCAAATTTCATGAAAACCAAACTAAAACCTGAACTCCCCTCCGCCGAGCCGTCCCGCGCGGGAAGGCGCACCCCGACGGAGCTCCGGCCCATGAAGATCACCGTCGACTACCTCGATTTCGCCGACGGCTCGGCCTTCCTGGAAATGGGCCGGACGCGCGTCCTCGCGACGGCCACCATCGACGACAGGGTGCCGCCCTTTCTCAAGGGCGCGGGCACCGGCTGGGTCACGGCCGAGTACTCCATGCTCCCGCGCGCCACGGAGGAAAGGACCCCCAGGGAACGCCCCGGGGGGCGGATCTCGGGCCGGACCCAGGAGATCCAACGGCTCATCGGCCGCTCCCTGCGGGCGGTGACCGACCTCCGCGCGCTCGGGGAGAAGCAGATCATCATCGACTGCGACGTCATCCAAGCCGACGGCGGCACGCGCGTGGCCTCGATCACGGCCGGCTGCGTGGCCCTGGGGCTCGCCCTGAAGAAAATGCTCGACGAAGGGCTCATCGACCATATGCCGCTCCGGCATCTCGTCGCGGGCGTGAGCGTGGGAATCGTCGGGGGCCGGCCCCTTCTCGATCTCGATTACGAAGAGGACTCCCATGCCGCCCTCGATATGAATGTCGTCGAGACGGACCGGGGCGAACTTGTGGAAATCCAGGCGGGGGCGGAAAAGAATCCCTTCTCCAGGCAGGAGCTGCTGCACCTCCTCAAACTGGCCGACAGGGGCGTCGCCAAGCTTATCCAGGTCCAGAAGGAAGCCCTCAAGAAAAAGAGTATCTTGTTCATGGCCTACGGTTATAGACATTGACCCCCGCCTTCGGCTTGACATCCCGCCTTTAAATTGAATAATATCAATCTTTAGTAACCCAGCAAGGAAAGGCCCTCGGCCACTCACGGAGGCTGTTTTTTTCTCATTTGAGTCCGCGCCGCTGAAGGGTTGACCTGAAGGAGGTCGTCATGAACCTTACGTCCTGGCTTATCATCGCTGGCGCCATCATTGTCTTCTTCGCCATCATCATCGCCATCTTGGCCGTGCGGTACCGGAAGGTCGGGCCCAACGAGGCCCTGATCATCGCCGGCGGCCGGAAACGGACCGTGACGGCGGCCGACGGCGCGAAAACAAAGGTCGGCTACCGCTACCGCCTGGGCGGCGGGACCTTCGTCTGGCCCGGGCTGGAGAAAGTTTATGTCCTCCCCATGGACGTCATCTCCATCTCCATCCGGACCCCCGAGGTCCTGACCCACGGCGGCGTCCCCATCCTGGCCGAGGCTTCGGCCCAGGTGAAGGTCGACTCCTCCGAGGAGACCATTCATCTCGCCGCGGAGCAGTTCCTGGGGAGCGGCCGGGACGGCATTCGTGACGTGGCCGTCAACGTCCTTGAGGGCAAGATCCGCGAGGTCATTGGAACTATGACGGTCGAAGAGATCTACCGGGGCCGGCAGGAGTTTTCCTCCCGGGTTATCGCCGCCGTCCGCGAGGACTTCAGCCGGATGGGCCTCGTCATCCTGTCTTTCTCGCTCAAGGACCTCAGCGATACTCAGGGGTACATCGACGCCCTGAGCAAACCCCAGATCGCCGCCGCCAAGCGCGACGCGGCCATCGCCCAGGCCGAGACCGAGAAGGAGTCCATCATCAAGTCGTCCCAGGCCCGCAAGGAGGCCGAAGTGGCCCGCCTGCAATCCGAAGCCCAGATCGCCAAGGCCCAGTGGGAGAACGAGGCCAAGAAGGCCGAATCGCAGGTCTTCGTCAACGCCAAGAAAGCCCAGGCCGATTTCTCGTACGAGCTCGAGCGCCACCGTCTGAACCAGGAGATCCGCAAGGAAGAGGCCAAGGTCAAGCAGATCGAGAAGGAAGAGGCCATCAAGACCGAACAGCTCGAGATCGCCCGCAAGGAACGGGAGCTCGAATCGACGGTCCTCAAGCCGGCCGACGCCCGTAAATACCAGATCAAGGCGGAAGCCGAGGCCGAAGAGTACCGGATCGCCGCCGAGGCCAAGGGCAAGTCCGAGGCGATGAAGCTCGAGGGCTTGGCCGAGGCCGACCAGATCAAGGCCAAGGGTCTGGCCGAAGCGGAGGCCATGCTGAAAAAGGCCCAGGCCTGGGAAAAGTACACCCAGGCGGCCGTCCTCGACACGTACATCAAGATCCTGCCCGAGCTGGCCAGGGCCGTGTCCGAGCCGCTTTCCAAGGTGGACAAGATCGTCATCGTCGGCGGCGACAAGGAGCTCGGGACGACGAAAATCACCGCCCAGGTCGCTCAGGTCCTGGCCCAGTTGCCCGAGGTCGTGAAGTCCCTGACCGGAGCCGACATCACCCAGTTCCTGAAGGCCAAGCTCTCCCCGGACGCCAAAAAAGACGAGAAGAAGTGACCGTCCCGTCTTCGGTCGAGGCAGGTGAACCATGATCTCGGAAAAAGTCCAGAAAATCGGCGCCTCGCCCACCCTCAAGATCTCGGCCAAGGCCAAGGCCATGAAGGCCGAGGGCATCGACGTCATCGATTTGAGCGTCGGCGAGCCCGATTTCGCGACACCGGAAAACGTCAAGGACGCGGGGGTCAAGGCCATCCGCGACAACTTCACGAAATACACCGAGAACGACGGCATCCCCGCTCTTCGGAAAGCCATCGCCCAGCGTCTCAAGAATGATCACGGGCTCGAGTACAGCCCCAAGGAGATCATCGTGTCCGCCGGGGCCAAATCCTCGCTCTTCCACCTCGTCCAGACCCTGGTCAACGAGGGCGAAGAGGTGATCATCCCGGCCCCCTTCTGGGTGACCTATCCCGAGTGCGTGAACCTGGCCAAGGGGAAGCCCGTCATCGTCCCGACGCGCGAGGAGGACGGCTTCCTGCTGACGCCCGACGCGCTCAAGGCGGCGATTTCGGCCGCCACCAAGGCCCTCATCCTGAACAATCCTTCGAATCCGACCGGCGGAGCCTACGGCAAGGATAAGCTCGCCGCCCTGGCCGACGTTATCCGCGGCGAAGACATGTATGTCGTGGCCGACGAGATTTACGGAAAGCTCGTATACGATAATTTTTCATTCACGAGTTTCGCCTCGCTCGGCGAGGACATCAAGAAAAAAACCATCATCATCAACGGCGTCTCCAAGACCTACTCCATGACCGGCTGGCGGATCGGCTTCGCGGCCGGGCCGGCCGAGATCATCGGCGGCATGTCCAAGATCCAGAGCCACACGACCTCCAACGCCTGTTCCATCTCCCAGAAGGCGGGCCTCGAGGCCTATGCCGGGCCCCAGCACGAGGTCCAGAAGATGGCCGCCGAATTCCAGCGCCGCCGCAATTACTGCCTGATGCGCCTGGCCACGGTGCCCGGCCTTTCCTGCTTCAAGCCCCAGGGCGCCTTCTACCTTTTTCCCAATGTCAAATCCTTCTACAACAAGGAGTTCGGGGGGGCCCGGATCCGCAATTCCTACGGCATGGCCTACTACCTGCTCAAGGAGGCGAAGGTGGCCATCGTGCCGGGCGATTCCTTCGGCGCCGACGACTACATCCGCCTGTCCTACGCCACGTCCATGGAGAACCTGGAAAAGAGCATGGACCGGATGGTCGACGCCCTGGCCAAGCTCAAAACGGCCAAGACAACCCGGCGGATCGCCCTCAACAACATCGTGACGCGGGTCAGGAAATCCGTGCCGGTCGAATCCGCGATCGACGTCCGGATGCGCGACGCCCTGGCCGCCGAGATGGAGGGCCACCTGGGCTACGAAGGCCGCTACGCGTGGAACGCCAACATCAACGGCGCCATCGTCCAGCTGCGGACCAACGTCGCCCACCTCAATGATTTCTGGATGGAGAACTGGTACCCGGCCGAGCTCGAGGCGGACGTCGAGCCCCACGGGACGATCTACGCCGTGGACGGGATCGCCGGGCGGGAGCCCAGGGCGTTCTACAATTCGGAGACCAAGACGGGGCTCCTGGTCAACACCGACTTGTACGGACCGCTGCGGAGTCTGGCCCTCGGGCTGGCCATGGACGTCGCCGAACGGATGTCGGGAGCGGGCGGCGCGGGAGCGGTGCGGGGCATGTCGGCGGACTTCGGCGGCGATGGGCTCGTCCTGGTCGGCCCCCCAGGGACGAAGAAGACCGAGCTGTTCTTCGAACTCCTCGCGGACTCCCGTTTCAAGCTTCACGCGAACGACCTCGCTTTCGTCCGGCTGTCCGGCGGCCGGGCGGCGGCGGACAGCGTCGAGCGGAAGCTCTACCTGCCGACGAACACGGTCGAGCTCGACGGGCGGCTTGTCGCGCTCTTCGACAAGAGCAAGTGCGAGAATGTCGTCACGCGCAAGGAGGATTGCGGGGATGCCGAGTGTCAGCGCGGCGACGATTGCCGGCTCGACCGGGGCTCGCCGTACTGCTATAAGGCCGCCAAGTGGGCGCACGGCATGGTCGATCCGAACTGGATCGGCGGGCCGACGGCGTTCGTCCGGCGGACCAACCTCCGGTGGATCCTCCTCCTCCGGAACGACGCCACGTCTCCGGCAGTCGAGGAGATCGCCAAAGACGAGGCCCTGCGGGTCCTGGAAGCGGGCGAGGCCGCCGGCGCCAAGAAGGCCCTGACGCCGGCCAAGAGCCAGCCGTTCTTCAATCCGCACTGGCTCACGGGAATCCGGCCCGAGGGGGCCGGGCCCGGTATGGACGCCGGGCGCGTCGAGCTGCAAAAAGCGTTTTTCGGCCGCCTGTTGGACGTCACGAAATGCTTCCTCTTCAACAGCGGTGTCGCCGGGGCGGACAAGATCAAGGAGATCGTCGGAAAATAAGAGGGCAAAGACCTATTTTCCCCAGGGCTTCCCAACACCGTTCCGCGGCCGCTCTGGCCGGGTCCTTCATGGCCCTCCTTGCGGCTCTCTTTCTCTTCGAGCCCATCCAATCCTTCTCCAAGGTCCTCATGGTCCTGTGGATCATCCTGGCCGCCGCGCTCCTCGGCCGGCTGAGGCTCCTCGTGACAGACTGGCTCGTCTTCATGGCCTTCCTTTTTCTTTTCGACAGCCTGAGGGGGACCATTTATGTGCTGACATGCAGGCTCCAACTGCCGGTCCACGCCCTCTACGTCCTGAAAATCGAAAGGGCCCTGTTCGGCGAGGTCCCTTCCGTGTCGCTTCAGAACCTGCTCCTCCGGACGGGCCCGGCGGGACCCTTCTCCTGGCTCGAAAAAACACTGAGCGTCTTTTATGGGAGCCACTTCGTCGCCTTCCTCTTCGTCGGCCTCCTGATTTGGATCTACCGTCCCGGCGCCCTGGCGAGGTATAAAAAGTCCTTCTATCTCCTGGTGTCTCTCGGGACCTTGTTTTATGCTATCGCTCCCACCGTCCCGCCTTGGATGGCCTCCGGAAAGTTCGGGCTCCTGCCGCCTCTCATCAGGTTCAACCGGCTCCTCTTCGACTCCGCCATCCCGGTTCTCACAGGCGGATTCGACCTCAATCCCGTCTCGGCCATGCCGTCGCTCCACGCCGGATTTCCGGTCCTCTGCTGCCTTATCCTCTGGGGGCTCTGCCGCTGGAAAGCGCTGCCTTTTTACCTCTACGCGCTCACCGTCCTCTTCACCGTCGTTTACACGGGGGACCACTATGTGACGGATGTGTTGGCGGGGCTCGTCCTGGCTGTCTTCTGTTACCTGGTCGCCGCACGGTTCCCCGGCGGGCGAGAGTCGCCGCCCCCGGAGGGGCCTCGGCCCTCCGAGGGAGGCGCGTTACTGAAGGGCAGCCTGATACGGCCTGTCCTGACGGGACTCCTGATTTTTCTGGCCGGTGCCGGGGCCGGGTGGGTGAACAGGGCCCTGGTCACCCCGGGAGTGGACTTTTACGATACGGACGTCCCGCGTTATGCCGACTTTCTCGGGAGCGAGGACCGCTACAGGGACAGCTTTTCCGTCCAACTCTATTTCGGCAACCACTACCTTGCCTGGAAAGACCAAAAACAGGCGCTCGGCTTTTTCGAGCGGAGTCGGGAGCTGGCCCGGACCGCGGAGGAAAGCCGGGAAGCCCGGGCGAAGATTGCCGCTTGCCGGCGGGCGCTCAGTCCGCCGCCGAGACGATCGCCGCTCTCACCTTTTCCGTGAGCTCCCCCATGGTGTTTTCCGTATATCCGGCCACGGAGATCGGATCGCGGAAGGTCACCCGGACGGGCCCCTTCCCCGCATGCCATTGGCCGCGCGGCATCAGCTCGAAGGTCCCCTGAATTCTGACCGGGACGATCGGGGCCCCGCTCGCCAGGGCCAGGAAGAACCCTCCCCGTCGAAAGGACTGCATCCGCCCGTCCCGGCTCCTCGTTCCCTCCGGGAAAACGAGGAACGAGTAGCCTTTCTCGCGCATAAGTTTTACGGCCCGCCGGATGCTTTTTTGCCCGCCTTTTGCGCCCTTCCGGTCCACGGGCACGAAACCAACGTAGCGCATCGCGATTCCCAGGACGGGGATCCGGAACAGAGATTTCTTCAGGATGATCCTGACCGGTCGAGGAATGACCATAGCCAGGATCGGGCCGTCGAGAAGGCTGAGGTGGTTAGACATGAAAATGCATTTCGCGGCCGGGTTGACGCGCTCGAGACCGGAGACCGCGAGTCGAATGCCGAGGAAGCGGCAGCCGGCCCGCACAGCCCACCGGCCGACGCGGATCAACGGGTCCCTGGTCCCCGTCAACATGCACGCGAGGACGTAGGGCATGATGAGGATGAGGAGGAGGGAATAGAAGATGCCGAGGACGACGGTGCGCATGGCCACGGGCCGGCCGAATTATATCATAAAAACGAGCGGGGCCTTTCCCCCGGGTCGCCCCGTCAGCGATGGATCGTCTTGGCGCCGTTTTCCTTTTCCCATTTTGCGTATTGGGCATCGACGATTCTTGACCAGCGCAACATTTCTTCCTGGCGGGTCTTCAGGAATTCGTTGCCGTAGGGTGGACGGCCGGCCAAATTGTTCCTATCCGAAGGGTCGGTCCTGTTGTCGAAGACCTCCGCCGGCTTTTTCCCGAAATGGTAGATCGTCTTGATCGGCCCCTCCCTGAGCGCCAGGCATTGGTCCCGGACACAGCCCGCGAAAAACAATTTCCGGTCCTCGGCGACGGGCTTGAGCACGCTTTGGCCGACGAAGCGCCCCTCCGTCAGGCGCAGGCCCAGGACATCGCAGACGGTGGGGATGACGTCCAGGATGGAGCGCGTTCCTTTGATTTCCACGCCTTTCGGAAGGACGGCGGGACTGTAAAGGACCATCGCGGACCGCAATCCCTCCTCCCACAGCACGAGGTCGTGCTGCCGCCGGCCGTGCTCACCGAACGCTTCTCCGTGATCGCCGAGGATGATGAAAAGGGTGCTGTCCAATAGCCCCCGTTCGCCGAATTTCTCAATGACCAGCTTCAAAAATCCGTCGACATAATGGACGGCGTTGAGATACCGGTTCCGGACGCTGTTCCGCGCTTCGTAGGCCACCCGGGGAAAGGACTTCGGCGTCCCATAATTATGATGGGTGCTCAGCGTCAGGTAGGTCAGGAAGAAGGGATAGCCCTTCCGGGCGTCCACCCATTCCAGGCTTGGCGCGAGCATGATCTTGTCTTCTTTGCCGAAATAATTCGTATCCTCAAATCCCTCCGGCCGCAGGGCTGAGAGCCCCACGAAAAGGTCGTATCCGAAATTGGACACGAGCTGGTTTCTTCGCTCGAAATTGTTGGCCGGCTGGAAAAACGCTGTCGCGTAACCCTGGCTTTTCAGGATACGGGCCAGGCTGTTAGGCGGCAGGATGCCCGGCAGGGCCTCTTTAGGCTCCATGTCGAGATAAG
>Ga0326726_10004476_pt1 | contig 12741 bp, 10 predicted proteins | sample MHFenrmetagenome_2_FD_207603 | JGI IMG/M metagenome (GOLD analysis project Ga0326726, IMG submission 207603) | Lab enriched peat soil microbial communities from Michigan Hollow, Ithaca, NY, United States - MHF15MN | ecosystem: Environmental > Terrestrial > Soil > Wetlands > Peat | place: USA...
ACTCAGGCGCTTCGCCGTGCGACGCACCGCGAGCGGCTGGAAGCTCGCGCTCTCGAGCAGCACGCGCGTGGTCGTGTCGGTGACCTCGGAGTGCAAGCCGCCCATCACCCCGGCGAGCGCGATCGCCTTGTCGCCATCGCGGATCATGAGATCGGACGGGGTGAGCGCGCGCTCGACGTGATCGAGGGTGACGAACGTCTCGCCGTCCTTCGCGGGCGAGATGCCGATGATGCCGGTGGTCAACGTGTCGGCATCGAACGCGTGCAGCGGCTGGCCGAGCTCGAACATCACGTAGTTCGAGACGTCGACGAGGTTCGAGATCGGCCGCACGCCGACCGCGCGCAGGCGCTGCGCGATCCGCCGCGGCGACGGCCGCACGGTCACGCCTTCGATCACGCGCGCGGTGTACCGCGGGCACAGCTCGCGATCCGCGATCGCGAGCTCGAGCGGCTTCGCGCGGCCTTTCACGTAGGCCGACAGATCCGCATCCGGCGGCACGACCTTGCCGCCGAGCATCGCGACGAGCTCGCGCGCGATGCCGAGGTGCCCGAGCACGTCGCCGCGATTCGCGGGCGCGTTGACCTCGAGCACCCAGTCGGCGAGGCCGAGGGCCTGCTGCGCGGGCGCGCCGAGCGGCGTGCGATCGTCCTCGTCGAGGATGACGATGCCGGCGTGATCGTCGGACAGCCCGAGCTCGTCCTCGGCGCACAGCATGCCCGGCGACACGATGCCCTTCACGGGCTTCGCGGCGAGCGTGATCGTCGTCGGGCGCGTCCCGGCGCTCGCGGCTTCTCCCGCGCCGCGCCCGGGGGCCGGCAACGTGGCGCCGATCTGCGCCCACAGCACCTTGCGACCGGGTGCCGGCACGTTCGGCGCGCCACACACGACCTGGGTCGCGGCGCCGCCGCGCTCCGTGATCACGTCGACGAGCGTCAGCTTGTCGGCCTGCGGGTGCGGCTGCTTGCCGACCACCTCGGCGACGACCACGCCTCGAAACCCGGCGCCGAGATCGGTGATGCCCTCGATCTCGAGGCCGCCGCGGGTCAACGCGCGCGCGCCCTCCTCCACCGTCGGCAGCGTGTCGAGGTCGCACAGCTCGAGGAGCCAGCTCCACAGGACCTTCACTAGAATTGCTCCAGGAACCGAAGATCGCCTTCGTAGTAGTACTTGATGTCGTTGACGCCGTGGCGAAGCATCGCCATGCGCTCGAGGCCCATGCCGAACGCGAAGCCCGAGTACTTCTCCGCGTCGATCTTGCAGTGCGCGAACACGTCCGGATCGACGACGCCGGCACCGCCGATCTCGACCCAGCCGGTCTGCTTGCAGATCCGGCATCCGGAACCGCCGCAGAAGCTGCATTGCATGTCGACCTCGGCGCCCGGCTCGACGAACGGGAAGTACGACGGCCGCAGCCGGATCCCGAGGTCGCGCATGAAGAAGCGCTTCACGAAGTGGAGCAGCGTGCCCTTCAGATCGGCGAACGAGATATCGGTGTCGACGGCGAGCCCTTCGATCTGCGTGAACATCGGGCTGTGGGTCGGGTCGTCGTCGCGGCGGTAGACGTGGCCCGGCGCGACGATACGGATCGGCGGCGGTTGCGTCAGCATCGTGCGGACCTGCACCGGGCTGGTGTGCGTGCGCAGCACGACCTCGTCCGCCACGTAGAACGTGTCCTGCATGTCGCGCGCGGGATGCTCCTTCGGGATCGCGAGCGCCTCGAACGTGTGCCAGTCGGTCTCGATCTGCGGCCCCTCGGCGACGACGAAGCCGAGCTCGGCGAAGATCTGCACGGCCTCGAGGCGCACCTGCGTGAGCAGGTGCAGGTGGCCGCCGCCGACCGGGCGCGCCGGCAGCGTGACGTCGACGGTGCGGCCGAGATCGACCTTCGCCGCAACGTCGGCGAGCTCGGCCAACCGCAGCGCGGTGAGCTGCTCGATCGCCTGCTTGGCCTTGTTCGCCGCCGCGCCCACCGCCGGACGATCTGCCGGCGGCAGCTTGCCGAGCTCCTTCATGAGCTCGGACACCTTCCCCTTCTTGCCGAGGAACTGCGCCTGGGCGGCACGGATCGACTGCTCGTCGGCGAGCGGCCGGATCACGGCCTCGAACTCTTCACCGAGCCGACCGAGGCTCGCGATCATGTCTGGGGTGGTGCTCATTCGGTTGCCCAACGAAAAACGGCGGCTCTTGCGAAGCCGCCGTGATTCTTACGTAAGGATCGAAGCGGCTACGCGGCGACGATCGCCTTAAACGCGACCGGGTCGCTGATCGCGATCTCGGCGAGCATCTTGCGGTTCAGCTGCACGTCGGCCTTGCCGAGCTTGCCGATCAGCTTCGAGTAGCTGATGCCCAGCGTGCGCGACGCCGCGTTGATGCGCTGGATCCACAGCGCGCGGTAGTCCCGCTTCCGCTGCTTGCGCGACCGGTACATGTGCAGCCACGCGTGCTGCACCGACTCGTTCGCGATCGCGTGACACTTGCTGCGCTTGCCACGGAAGCCCTTCGCCCACTTCAGCAGGCGGTTGCGACGGCGGCGAGCCTTGAATCCTCGTTTAGCGCGGGGCATGACGTCTTCCTCTTCTTCTCGCTTGTCGGCTACGCGTACGGCAGCAGGATATCGATCTGGTGATGGTGCGCCGGCGGCACGTAGGCGCCGTTGCGCGCCTGGCGCTTACGCTTCTGGCTCCGACCCGTCAGCAGGTGGCGCTTGAACGCGTGAGCAAACTTGAACTTGCCGGACGCAGTCTTCTTGAACCGCTTCTTGGCGCCGGAATGAGTCTTGACCTTGGGCATGACGCGAGGCTGGCTCTTATGCCTTAGCGGAGCCGGCGAGACAAGTGATTTCAGGGCGGAAGTTGGGCGGCGGTCTGGATCGCCACCCGCTAACGAGCTGTTTAGGCAGCGGAACTAGGGTCGCAGGGCCGGACCGGCCGCCTCGATCACGGTCGGCAGCGGCACGAGCTCGCCGCCAAGCTCGATCCGCGCGTCGAAATGCGTGAGCGATCGCCTGGGCAGCGCGCGGACCGCCTTGGCGAGCTCCTCGAGGCCAGGTCGCGCCGATTCGAGCGAGGCGATCTTCGTGGTCGGCCGGACCTCGGCGTCGAGGCGTGTGAACGCGCCGTCGGCGTCGCGGGTGAAGTGATAGCCGACGATCCAGTACAGGATCGTGAACCGCTGCAGCGGCGACCGCCGCGCGCTCGCGAGCCACGTGGCGAGGTCCTTGCGCTCGAGCTGGCCGCGGATCGCGAGGTGCGGCGGGCACCGCGAGAGCCCGTCGAGCCAGTCGGGTGCGATGTCGCCGCCGACCGTGAGGCGCTGGAGCTTCGGCAACAGCGGCGACTCGCACAGCGCGCGCATCGATTCGCGGTCGCCGAGCCGGTGGCCGAGCACGAGGGTCTCGATCCGCCACGGCGTGGTCGCCGCGAGCAAGAACCGCGGGTGAGCGCCGTCGACGTGCCGTAGCCCCGACATCGCGGGGTGGATGTAGTGCGCCCACGCTGCCTGATCGTCGCGCACGATCTGATGGCCCCAGTCGAGCTCCTCGACGGTCGCCCACGCCGGAGACGCGCCGTGCTGCTCGGCATCGCGCTGGTGGCGAAACTTCGCCGTGCCCTTCGCGACGAAGCCGCGCCGGAACTCGAGGTCGCCACCGAGCGCGGGCGCGAGCGGACCGAGCCACGCCTTCTTGTGTTGCTTGAGCAACGCGCGCATGCGCTTCTCGCTCGTGGCATCACGGGTCGGCTGGAGCTGGAGCGCGATGAACTCGCCGCGCGGATCGCCGCGCTCCTGGAGCCAATCGGAGTACACGAGCCGCGGGCCATCGTCGTCGGGGTTCGCGTAGATCGCCGCGAGCAACGACTCCTCGTTCGCGGGCATGACCGGGCGACTCTTCGCGAGCTCGGCGACGAACGCGCGGAGCTCGGCGTCGACCTCGGCCGGCAGTGCCACCTCGGCCACGTCCTCGTTCGCCTCGGCGAGCCGGTTGTTCAGGAACCGCTTCGTGTCGGCGCCGACATTCCACGTCGCGGGCATGCTGCGCGCGAGCGCGAGGAAGCGCGGATCGCGTTGCGCCGCCGCGATCTCGAACACGCCGCGCCACACGTCGCGCGTCCGCGTGCCCGAGAACGGCAACGCGGCGAGCAGCGCGATGATCTGCGTCGACAGCCGCGGATCGTCCCACGCGCGCGCCACCTTCATCGCCGGGACGAGCTCGCCCGACGTGCGCTTGGTGATCGCGCGTAGCAGCGCGCCGCGGTCGCGCTGGGTCTTCGCCGCGCGCGCCGCCTTGAGCCACGCGGCGTGGCTGCCGGCAAACGCCGGCGTCGGATCGGTCGCGTCGATCGCGTCGACCGCCTCGGCGAGCGCGATCGCGCGCTGATCGCGCCACGCCGCGATGGCCACGTCGAGCGCCTGCTCGAGCTTGTTCGCAGCCAGGCTACTGCGCAGGCGATCGACGAGCCGGCTCACACGCTACTGAGCCGGCTGCTCGCCGGCCGGCGCGTCTTCGTCTTCGTCGCTGTCATCGACGTCGGCGTTGATCGCGTCCTCGTCGAGCTCTTCGTCCTCGTCCTCCACGTGCACGACCGGTTGGGCCGGGCGACCGGGGTGGTTCTTCTTCGCGGCTTCGGCGGCCATCTGGGCGGCGACCTGGGCCTTCTTGAGCTCCTGGGCCTTGCGGACCACGCCGGGCTTGGGCGCGATGACCATGATCATGCGGCGCCCTTCCATGTTCGGCGTCGCCTCGACGGTCGCGATGTCGTTGCACATCTCGACGACGCGGTTCAGCACGTTCATGCCGGTCTGCGGGTGCGTGATCTCGCGACCGCGGAACACGACGGCGAGGCGCACCTTGTTGCCGCCTTCCACGAACCGGCGCACGTGCTTCACCTTGAAGGCCATGTCGTGCTCTTCGGTCTTGGGCCGGAACTTGATCTCTTTGGTCTCGACGGTCGAAGCGCGCTTGCGAGCCTGCTGCTTCTTCTTCGCTTCCTCGTACTTGTACTTGCCGTAATCCATGATCCGGCACACCGGCGGGAAGGCGCGAGGCGAGATCTCGACGAGATCGAGCCCGCGCTCTTCAGCGAGGCGCAGCGCTTCATGCGTCGGCATGATGCCCAGCTGCTCCTCTTCGGCGATGACGCGGATCTCGGATACCCGGATCCGGTGGTTGATACGAAGGCCCTGCTCGGGGCGGCGGCGATCGAAACGTCCACCAGGCGGACGGCCGTTCATTGCAAGTCACTCAGCTGATGCATGTATCTCTGGGTCTCCTGAATAGGTGGCTGGTTGTACCTCAGGTCGGGGCCGGAGTCTTGCCTAGATGATTGGCGAAGCCCCGGGCTCAGTTGTACGAGCTGACGGTCAGGCCGATGGGTGTCGCGCCGAGGTTGGTCTTGGCCTGCGTGCCGATCCGGATCTCGACGGCATCGATGGCGAACGGATCCGCGACCGACGTCACCAGCCGCCAGGTAACTTGATCGCCGCTGGTCTCGAACGCCAGCGTCCCCGCGGTCTCGCGGATCCGCCAGTAGATCTCGGTCGTCGCGTACGCGTGGCAGGTCGACATCCCGCCTTCCGTCGCGGCGCACATCTGGCCGTTGTCGAACGTGACGTGTGCACCCTGGGCATCGTCGCGCGCAAACGCCAGGAACGTGGTCCAGCCGGGTTTGTAGTTCGTGATCGCGGTGATCAGCACCACCGCCGAGCTGTCGGTGAGATCGAACGCGTGCGAGGTCCCGATGTAACAGACCGTCGGCACGCCGCCCTGATCGAAGTGCGCGCCGTTGTTGATGCTCGGGTTGCAGCCGCTGGCGCTCGTGTAGTGGTTCGCCCACGCGAGCCCGAACCCGTTGCGGTTGAACGCATCGTGCAGCGTGTCGGCCTTGCACCAGCCCGCGATCGGGACCTGCGTGTTCAGGTTGTCGAACGCGACGCTGCCGGAGCTCGGCATCCCCGGATCGCCGGTCACCCCGAGATCGATCCGCACCGCGGTGATGAACGGCGGGGTTGTTGCCATCAGGATCTGTGTCCAGGCCAGGCCGTCGGGCGAGGCCTCGAAGTGCACCTGCCCCGCGGCCTCGGAGATCCGCCAGAACCGGTGCGCGATCGGGTCGTACGGCATCGTCATCGTCGTCGGCGACCCGCCGTTCGACAGCTCGGCGAGCAGCACCCCGTGCTTCTGCGACATCGCGACGAAGTGTGTGACGTCCGCCTCGACGAAGATCTCGGCGATCGCGTTCGTCGTCGTGTCGAGCATCTTCGGCACCTCGACCTCGATCGCGGCGCCCGTCAGATCGATGTAGTGCTTCGAGATGTACCCGGTGAACGCGGTCCCGGTCGGCGTGACGACGAGCCGGCTGGCCTGCTCGGCGGCCGTGCCGCCCTGGGTGTCGACGTTCCACATCGGCGACACCGCCGGATCGTCGAAGTTGTCGCGGATCGCGCCCGGGCTCCCGCACGGGCCGACCATCTGGTTCGCATCGCCGATCGCGGCATCGACGATCGCGCCATCGACCGTGATGTCATCGCCGACGCCGGCGGCACGTGGGGCGAACCCGCAGGCGGCGACCCAGACGACGAGCAGTGCCCAGCGCACTGCTCATTATCATCTAAGTCGTTGTAGGCACGAGGAGGATTGAACTCCTGACCCCTACCGTGTCAAGGTAGTGCTCTCCCACTGAGCTACGTGCCTGGAGGAGGCGCTTTAGGTAAGCGACGGCGAGCCATTAGTCAAGGCAATGACGGCAACGTCAGAGCCGACCCGCTCCGTGGCTTGCTCGGCTGGTCAGAACCGGCATAGACTTCTCTAGTTAGACAACTTTATTGGCTTGCGGCTGGTCCGAGTGAACTAGGGAGCCCGGCCTGACATCACTGTCATGGCGGGATGAGCAAGCGTTGATCCAGGTTGGGCACGTCCTCGACAAGTACGAGCTGCTGGAGCGTGTCGGCCAGGGCGGGATGGCGATCGTGTATCGCGGGCTCGACCGTCAGCTGAAGCGCACCGTCGCGGTCAAGATCCTCCACAAGCACCTGTCGGATTATCAGGAGGCGCGCGATCGCTTCGAGCGCGAGGCCCAGGCCGTCGCGAAGCTGCGCCACGAGAACATCCTCGAGATCTTCGACTACTCGGCGAAGGAAGGCTCCGAGAGCTACATCGTCACCGAGTTCATCGACGGCCAGACGCTCAAGCAGTTCATCACCGATCGTCCGATGGGCTATCCGGAAGTCGGCGCGATGGTGATCCTCCAGGTCTGCCGCGCGCTCGCCCACGCGCACGCCGGCTCGATCCTGCATCGCGACGTGAAGCCCGAGAACATCATGATCCGCTCCGACGGCGTCGTGAAGCTCATGGACTTCGGCATCTCGCACATGGTCGATCTCGAGCGCCTGACCGTCACCGGCCAGCTCCTCGGCTCGCCGGCGTACATGGCGCCGGAGCACGTCGAGGGCCGGCCGCTCGATTTTCGCACCGACGTGTTCGCCGCCGGCATCGTGCTGTACCAGCTCACCGTCGGCAAGCTGCCGTTCGAGGGCAAGAACCCGCACGAGGTGCTGAAGCGGATCGCCGAGTGCAAGTTCGTCGATCCGCGCCAGGCCAACCCGCGCATCGGCAACCGCCTCGGCCGCATCATCCTGAAGGCGATGGCCGCGTCGCCCGACGATCGCTTCCCCGCGATCGGCGAGATGGTGATGGCGCTCGAGGCCTATCTCGAGGAGTCCGGGATCGCGCACGACAAGATCCCGGCCGAGCTCGCGCGCTACTTCTCGGCGCCGGCGAGCTACGAGCAGGCGCTCAAGGCCCGACTCGTCGACACGCTGACGCGCACCGGCCAGGAGAAGCTGTCCGGCGACAACCGCGCCGCCGCGCTCGACGTGTTCGATCGCGTGCTCACGATCGATCCCGAGAACGCGCGCGTGCTCGCGATCCTCGATCGCCTGAACCGCCGCGCGAAGCTCAAGACCACCGCGCTCGCCGCGCTCGGCATCACCGTGCTCGCGCTCGGCGGCTACGCGATCCACGTCAAGACGAAGCCGCCGCCGCCGGAGCCGCCGAACTTCAACATCGAGTCGCCGGGCACGACGAACGCGCACGTCACCCACGTCGTCAACGAGGATCCGCCACCGGTCGAGGCCGACGCGTACGTCGCGCCGGCCGATGTGTCGCCGATGGTCGCGACGAAGCCGATCGATGCCGGCACGCAGATCGAGCCGGTGGCCGATGCGCGGCTCGAGGCGGTACAGGTCGCCGTGAGGGTGACGGTCGCGGGATCCGAGTACCAGATCGAGGGTGCCGGTCCTTGGATTCCAATCCCCGCAAGTCGCACGTTTACCGTACCGGTGCTCGATCACGTCAAGCTGTTGGTACGTAATCAGTACTGCGAGACCGTGACGCAGAAGCTCGAGCGCTCGATCCCCGAGGTCGTGGTCACGCAAGGCTTCATCCCGGCCCAGCTCATCACGCACTGCCCGGTCGCCGATGTCTCGGTCGATGTCGACGGCAAGTCATGGAAGCTCGAGAACGCTGGGCAGATCACGTTCCAGCCCAACGCGTTTTCGGCCAGCAAGGTCGTCACGGTCACGTTCACCGGCGGCAAGGCGTCGGCAACCGATCCACACACCGCGACCGTGACCGCGGGCAAGCTCACCGAGGTGACGTGCGCGCTGCACTGATCGCCCTCGTGCTCGCGATCGCGACTGCGGCACACGCCGCACCGAGCGACGACCTCGACGCCGGCAAGGCCGCGTTTCGCACCGGCCAGTACCAGAAGGCGCTGCCGATCCTGAACGCCCTGCTCTACCCGCCGCCGCCGAAACTCGCGCGTCCCGAAGATCTGACCGACGCCTACGTCGCGCTCGGCGTGTGCCGGTTCGAGACCGGCGACACCAGCGGCGCCAAGCGCGAGTTCGAGCAGGCGCTGACGATCGATCCGAACAGCCGCATCGATCCGCTGATCGTCACCGACCCGACGGCGATCCAGGCGTTCAACGAGACCAAGCTCGACCTCAAGAAGCGCATGGACGAGGACGCGGAGCGCAAGCGCAAGGCGGATCTCGCGAAGATCCGGGCGTCGCTCATCGGCTTCGAGCAGCACCAGTTCACGCTGAACTTCGTGCCGTTCGGCGTCGGTCAGTTCCAGAACAAGGACAACGCGAAGGGCGTGTTCTTCGCCGCGACCGAGGGCGCCGCGCTGGTCGCGAGCGCCAGCATCTGGGGCTACCTCGTCAACAAGTACGGCATCCGGTCGACGCACGTCCCGCTCGAGGACGGGCCGAACGTACGGTTCCTCCAGCAGGTCGAGATCGGCACCGGCGTCTTGTTCATCGGCCTGTGGGTGTACGGCGCGATCGACTCGTACCGCCACTACCAGCCGCAGACGCGGGCGACGATCGACGACGACCTGCTGCCACCCGAGTTGCGCGATCCGGACAAGAAGAAGAAGCGAGCCAAGCCGAGGCCGACCTCGCTCCTCGACCACCTGTCTCCGATGGTGACGCCGAACGGCGCCGGCATTGGCCTCTCCTGGGAGAACTAGCATGCCCTCGTTACGCCTGACCGCCCCCGGACACCCCGCGACGATCTTCCACCTCCACAAGAAGATCACGTCGCTCGGGTCCGGCCCCGACAACGACATCGTGTTGCCCGATCCGCTCGTCCCGGACGGCTACGCGATCCACTTCGACGGCCAGACGTACACGGTGTTCGCGCCGAAGAAGACCGAGTTCGTCGTCAACGGCAAGAAGCGCAGCAAGCACAAGCTGACCCACGACGAGCGGCTCGTGATCGGCAGCTGCGAGCTGCGGTTCGCGATGGTCGACGAGCAAGCGCCCGTCGAGGCCGAGGCCGCGAACACGATCGCCGATCTCGATGCCTACACGAAGCTCTACGAGTTCTCCGATCGCCTGATGCACGTCCGCGATCTCACCGAGCTCCTCGACGCGCTGATGGACGCGGTCATCCAGATCACGAACGCCGACAAGGGCTTCCTCATCCTCGCCGAGGGCGAGACGCTCGACATCAAGGTCGCGCGCAACCTCAACCGCGAGAACATTGCCGACGCGATCACGCAGCTGTCCGACTCGATCATCGCGAAGGTCGTGAAGTCGCGAAAGCCCGTGATCATCTCGGACGCGATGAACGACGACGAGTTCGCGTCTGCGAAGTCGGTCATGCACCTGCGCGTGAGCTCCGTGATCTGCGTCCCGTTGCTCGACCGCGGCCGCCTGCTCGGCCTCATCTACGTCGGCAACGACTCGATCCGCGATCTGTTCCAGGACCAGACGCTGCGCGTGCTGACGGTGTTCGCGTCGCAGGCGGCACTGATCGTCGCGAACGCGCTGCTGCTCAACGAGCTGCGCCACGATAACAAGCGCCTGTCCGATCGCCTCGAGCAGTATCGGTTCGGCGAGATCGTCGGCACATCGTCGCCGCTGATGCAGCAGGTGTTCCGCAAGGTCGAGAAGATCGCGCCGACCGACATCTCGGTGCTCATCACCGGCGAGACCGGCACCGGCAAGGAGCTGATCGCGCGCGAGATCCACAACCGGTCGCCGCGCGCGACCAAGCCGTTCATCACCATCAACTGCGGCGCGATCCCCGAGAACCTGCTCGAGAGCGAGCTGTTCGGTCACGTCAAGGGCGCGTTCACCGGCGCGGTCGCGAACAAGCAGGGCAAGTTCCAGGCAGCCGACGGCGGCACGCTGTTCCTCGACGAGATCGGCGAGATGCCGATCGAGCTCCAGGTGAAGATCCTGCGCGCCCTTCAGGAGCGCGTCGTGTTTCGCGTCGGCGACACGCGCCCCGAGTCGTGCGACATCCGCATCCTCGCCGCGACGAACCGCGATCTCGAGAAGGAGATCGCGAACGGCCGGTTTCGCGAGGACCTCTACTACCGCTTGAACGTCGTCAACGTCGAGCTGCCGCCGCTGCGCGTGCGCGGCGACGACGTGCTCGTGATCGCGCGCTACCTCCTGTCGCGCTACTCGCGCGAGTACGACGCCAAGGTGAAGGGCTTCTCTCCCAACGCCGCGGTCGCGATTCGCAAGCACAACTGGCCGGGCAACATCCGCGAGCTCGAGAACCGCATCAAGAAGGCGATCGTGCTCTGCGAGTCGACCGTGATCGGTCCCGACGACCTCGGGCTCAACGGCGACACCCTGCCCCAGATCCTCACCCTGGCCGACGCCAAGGAGAAGTTCCAGCGCGAGTACATCAACGAGGTCCTCGCCCTCAACAACGGCAACCGCACCAAGACGGCGCGCGATCTGGGCGTCGATCCACGGACGGTGTTCCGGCACCTCGAGAAGGAAGGTGGCGAGGGTGGCGAGCTGCCCGAGCCCGTCTCGTGACCAGACCGACAATGCGAGGCGAACACCCATGACGCAGATGTCCGATCCGCACGCCGAAATCCGAGCCGCCAGCGTGTCTAACTGCTCGTCGCGACACGCAGGATCACCCCTGGCCCGGCCACTGCATCATGGCTGGTCGTTGCACGTGCTCGTCCTGTCCATGACCTTGGTCGGTTGCATCATCCCACCCTCGTTGTCCGTGGACGTCCAGGACGCAGGCGTCGACTCGCCGCCGGCGATCACGTCGGTGCGCAGCGACAACCAGGAGCTGCCAGAGCCCGGTCCGGTGCTGTTCCAGCTCGGCGTGAACACCACGATGAACCTCACGCTGCTCGATACCGACCTCCAGGACACGCTGTTCGTGCGGGTGTTTGTCGACTACACGATCACCGCCCCGACGCCCGCGCGCTCGACCTGCGTCAGCGCGGCGAGCACGACCGCCGAGCGCACGGCCACGTGCCCGCTCCAGGGTCTGTGTCAGCCGGCCGATGTCGGTCAGACGCGCCTGATGCGGATCGTCGTGTTCGACCGCGAGGTGCTCGATTCCGGCACGCCCGTGTTCATGGCGATGCCCGCCGGCGGCGAATCCACCAGTCGCACGTACCAGTTGAAGTGCACCTCATGAAGCACGCGCTCGCACGGCTGCTGTTCGCGGGGCTGGCTGCCGGGTGGGCTGCCGGATGCTTGAGCGTTCCCGACACCCAGCAACCGCAGTGCACGAGCAACTCCGACTGCGATACCGCGCTCGGCGAGGTCTGCGATCAGGGTGCGTGCTGGGGTGGTCCGCCCACCGGGATGTTTGCCGCGATCATCGCGCCGCCGAGCGACCGCACCGATCTGACCACGGTCGAGCGCGCCATGCAGACGCTGCCGCGCGACGGCCAGCTCGGCAACCTCCAGCTCGTGACTCCGGCGACGATCAGCGGTCGCGTCGAGGCGTTCTGCGTCGCGCCCGTCATGACGTGCGGCAACTCGATCGCCGCGACCATCACGGTCACGCGTCCCCCGCTGTTCGCGGGCGGCCCGGGGTTCAAGACCGTGGCGACGTCGCTCGGGGGCGTGCCTCACGGCAGCAACAGCTTCTCGATCTCGGTCCCGCCGACCAACGACGGCGAGCCCGACTACGTCATCACCGTCGTGCCCGACGGCAACGGCGATCTGCCGCCGCCGAACGGCATGCTGTCGGCGGCCGAGCAAGCGCCGCCGCGACGGATCACGACGGCCGCGCGCACGAACCTCGATGTCGGCACCCTCGTCCTCGGCAGCGACGCCTCTCAGGTCCTCAGCGGCAGCCTCACCGACGGAGCCACGCACGCGCTGACCAAGTACCGCGTGGTCGCCCTCGGGCGCCTCGACACGAGCGGACCTGTCACCGAGGTCTCGACGGTCGACTACACG
>Ga0326726_10004477_pt1 | contig 12741 bp, 11 predicted proteins | sample MHFenrmetagenome_2_FD_207603 | JGI IMG/M metagenome (GOLD analysis project Ga0326726, IMG submission 207603) | Lab enriched peat soil microbial communities from Michigan Hollow, Ithaca, NY, United States - MHF15MN | ecosystem: Environmental > Terrestrial > Soil > Wetlands > Peat | place: USA...
GAAGTACGCGTTCAACGACAAGTACTCGCTCTCCGGCTTTTTTGTGAACGGCTGGAACAATGTCGTTGACAACAACACAGGAAAAACTTACGGCGTCGGCTTCGCCTGGAACCCGAACAAGAAGTTTGGGATCACCCAGAACTACATGGCGGGTCCGGAGCAGAACAACATCAACTCCACCTGGCGACAGCTGAGCGACACGGTGATTACGTATTCACCCACCAGCAGGCTGTCTTTCATCGTGAATGGAGACTATGGACGGGGTGACCGAATCGTTCTCGACCCAGAGACGAACGCGCTTTCCCACCCGGTCTTCTGGACGGGAGTTGCCGGCTATGTTCGCTACGCGTTCTCGGGAAGCTCCGCCTTCAGCACCCGCTACGAGTATTACGACGATCACGATGGCTTCACGACGGGAACGGCACAACACTTCAACGAGTTCACGACGACCCTGGAACGGGTGGTGGCGCACCACATTATCAGCCGTTTCGAGTTTCGTCGTGACATGTCAGATCAGCCGGCTTTCCTGAAGGGTAACAACCCGGTAACCGCGCAGAACACGCTGACCGCAGGGCTGGTGTTCACTTTCGACAGCCGCGAGGGCAGGTGACCGTGCGCACCGCATCGAGCAAGCAATTTGATTTCGGGCAGCCGCCGATCAGGCTGCTCGTTCTGTGGGGATCAGCGGCCTGGGCTCAATCCCAGACCCCTGGTGCCAGCGCCCTCGCCGCCCCCCACGCGTTTCTGCCATTGGCCGGTCGACGGAACTTCGTCGCCGGCCCCAGGAGTTTTCGATGAGCGCCAGGCGACTGGCATGGGACGTAGCGTTACTGCTGCTAGCCGGCACAGGCCTGTGCGCGGGCTTGACGCGGCTCGCCACGGCGCCGCTCTTGGCGGTGCTCATCATCCTTGGCGCGATGGGCATGCTGATGTTTCCGACGGCCAGTGCATGCGGAATCAAGATCCGCTCTTGCCGCACAAATCGTTCCCGGACAAGGTTCATGTTTAACAACCGCAAGACTGAGTAGAAGCACAATCCGTAAGCGAAGGGAGCATTCGCAATGGCTGCTGTTCGACAAGAAGGAACGTACCTCGGAACAACGCTCGCAGGTTTCACCGCAACAACCGCCGGCATCTATGGTGGCGGAACCTGGGGCGCGCTTATCGCCGTGCTTGGCGCGGGGCTGCTCCTCTACTCCGCCGTCGGGTTCTACCGGTGTAAGGGCGTCGCATAAACAACTGTCGATCCTAATTATCAGAGGAGGAAGCATGAAGCTGGTTGGAATTCTGTTAGCGCTGGCGGGGTGGCTGATCCCGATCGTTACGGTGGTGATGATCCAGTCCACCGCGGTTCGCATGACCGTGAGCCTGCTTGGGATCGCCGTCATCCTGGTGGGAATTCTTGTCGTTTTGAACAAGGCCCATCTCAAGCACGCGATCTGGAAAGCCTAACACTGTTGTAACCGGGGAACCGTAGACCGTTGGGTAGTCTACCGCTCGCCAAGAAAGGAAACTCGGTGGCCAAGCCACACTCAAATCACAGCGATGGTCTTAAGGAGACAGGAATGCTCAAGATCGGTGAAAGCATGAAACGATGTTCGTGGACACTAGTGCTGGTGCTGCTCCTGTGCGGTCTTTCAGCATGGGCACAAAACGCCAGCCCGGCGAACAGCACTCCTCCAGCGCCGCCGGCCGCTGGACCTGCCATGGATGCGCCCTTGAACATTAAGGCGGCACAGCCTCCCGCAGCGGATGAGCTGGCCAAAGGCGACCCGAGCGGCACCAAGACCGGCACGGTCAGCGACGTGGTGGTGTCAGACACCAACAAGGGGTTAACGCTGGCCGATACGGTGAACCAGGTCGGGCAAAATCGGATCGCCATCAATTTCGTTTGGACCCTGATCGCCGGATTCCTCGTAATGTTCATGCAGGCCGGCTTCGCCGCCGTTGAAACCGGACTCTGCCGCGCCAAGAACGCCAATCACACCATGATGATGAACTTCATGGTGTACGGCTTCGGCCTGTTCTCGTTCTGGGTCTGCGGGTTTGCGCTGCAGATGGGCGGCTGTGCGCCCGCGGGCACGCTGGGTGGCGCGAACCCCCTGAACTCGGAACACGCGATTACTCTGCTGGGCAAGACCTGGGGCATCTTCGGAACTCATGGCTTTTTCCTGAGCGGAATCAGTTATGACGTGGGCGTGATGGTGCTGTTCCTCTTCCAGATGGTGTTCATGGACACGGCGCTCACCATCGTCACGGGAGCGGCCGCCGAGCGTTGGAAGTACGCGGCGTTTGCCGTGTCCTCGATCTTCATGGGCGCCATTACCTATCCGCTCTTCGCCAATTGGGCGTGGGGTGGGGGCTGGCTTTCACAGTTGGGGGCTAACTTTGGCCTTGGCCACGGCTACGCGGACTTCGCGGGCTCGGGTGTGGTCCATGCGGTGGGCGGGATCACCGCCTTGGCACTCTCGATGATCATCGGGCCGCGCATCGGAAAATACAATCGCAACGGTACTCCGAACGCAATGCCGGGTCATGACATCATGATCGTTCTGATCGGATGCTTCATCCTGGCCTTTGGCTGGTTCGGGTTCAATCCCGGCAGCACGCTGGCCGCCTCTGGTAATGGGGCGCTGCGTATCGGATCCATCGCCGTCAATACCATGTTGGCGGGCTGCACTGGATCCTTTGGCGCTCTGCTCTACATGTGGATGAAGTATGGCAAGCCGGACGCCTCCATGGCTGGTAATGGCCTGCTCGCCGGTTTGGTGGCAATCACCGCGCCCAGCGGCTTCGTCAGCCCAACCTCGTCGGCAATAATCGGTCTTATCGCCGGCGTGCTCGTCTGCCTGAGCGTTGAATTTGTCGAGCGTGTCCTGAAGGTCGACGATCCCGTGGGGGCGATTTCGGTCCACGGCACGAACGGCATCTGGGGCGTCATCTCTGTCGGGCTATTTGCGGACGGCACTTCCAATTACGGCGGTAGTTGGAACGGCGTCAATGGTCCGGTGCGCGGCTTGTTCTATGGCGACCCCGGACAACTGATCGCGCAATTGATCGGTGTGGGCACGCTGCTCGGCGGAGTCTTTGTCCTCTCCTACGCCGCCAACTTCGTGATCGACTTCGTCGTCGGACAGCGCGTTCCCGCCGCCGACGAACTCGCCGGTCTGGACATCCCCGAGATGGGCGCACTCTGCTATCCGGAGTTCGTGCTCAGGCCGGAGGCAACGCCCACTGTCGTCTCGGTAAGCCACGCCACCGAGATCGCGGGGCATTTGCGGGTCGCCCAGGAGACGGCGTGATGACCGACTACGCCATGGTCCTGCAGCATAACCTCGCAGAAAACTGCAGCGCGACGGCTCTCAGGCCCTCGCCCGCCATTCCGCCGGAGGCGATGGCGTTCTTTCACGAAGGCCTGAAGCATTTCCAAGGCGGCGACCCGGGAGCGGCACTGGCCGCATTCTCCGGCAGCGTTCTCCGGGCGCCGGAGTTCGGGGAGGCCCACATCTTCCTCGGACTCGCCAATGCGCTCACCAGCAACATTTATCCCGCATTCGATCACCTGGAACGGGCGGCTGAGCTTCAGCCCGAAAGCTTCGCGGCCCACTTCACGCTGGCGCAGCTCAACTTCAAGCTGCGCATCCCACAGAAAGGGTACGAAGCGGCCCGCGCTGCGCTGCGTTGCGCCCGCACACTGGAGCAGCGGGCCATTCTGACCCAATTGCTCAAGGAAGAACGCGCCCGGGAGCAAAACGGCATCGCGCGCCCCTGGTTCAACAAGCGATTCAGCACGCCGGCACTGGTGATGGCGGGCAGCGGTTTGGCTGCCGCTCTGGTGGCGCTGATCGTGCACGTGCGGTAGCCAAGAATGGAGAGGTGGACTTCATGAGGGATACGGTGTTCGCAATTGCGAAACAGCAGCGCATCGCGTGGTCATGCGCCATTCTGGTAGCACTGTTTCTTACCGTCTTTGGTCATGCACCGGTGCTTCCGGTGGTAGCCGGCTGCACCCTCGCGTTCGGGATGGCGATCTTGCGTGCGTGGCCAAGGGCTGCTTCTCGGGGAAGCAAGTGAACACATCGCTCCAGATCCTGCTGTGTATCGCCGTGGTGATCGTGGCGGCCAAGCTCGCCGGCACGCTGGTATCGCGCTTTGGCTTGCCGCTCGTGCTGGGCGAGTTGCTGGCGGGCGTGGTTCTGGGTCCCTCGCTGCTCAATATGTGGGGGCACCACTGGCTGGCGCCGGCTCTTCCGAATGCGGTCTCGGCGCCGAGCATTTTCAAGATCCTGGCAGACCTTGGTGTTGTCCTCCTGATGTTCGTGGCCGGAATCGAAACTGACCTCACCATGATGCGCCGCACCGTAGCTCCGGCGTTCTGGGCGGCAACCGGCGGAGTCATCCTCCCGATGGCCGGCGGCTACATGGTGTCGAGAAACTTCGGCTTCAGCACGGCAGAAGCGGTTTTCATCGGCACGATTCTCACTGCCACCAGCGTCACCATCACCGCCCAAGCGCTGATGAACCTCAACCAACTCCGCTCGAAGGTGGGTTCGACCATCCTGGGAGCGGCCGTGATTGACGATGTGCTCGGCCTTATCGTCCTGTCCGCCGTAATCGCCCTCGCGCCGCAGCTGGCGCATAGCGGCGAGGCTTCCTGGGGCGGGCTTGCCGCGATCCTGGGACGCATGGTGTTCTGCCTGCTCACGATGGCCTTCTTCGGACCGCCGCTGACACGCTGGGCTCTAAAACAATCCACCCGACTCCACGGACATCACACCGACGCCGCTGTAGCGCTGGCCATTGCCCTGCTTTTCGCCTTCCAGGCACAGTGGTTGGGAGGCATGGCTGCCATTACTGGCTCTTATCTCGCTGGCCTGTTCGTGGCCATGACTCCGAACCGCGAGAAAGTCAGCCAGCAAGTCCGTCCCATGCTGAACTCGTTCTTCGGCCCGGTATTCTTCGTCTCGATCGGGATTGAGGTTAATGCGTGGCACACGGGTGGCCGGCCGAGCTTCTTCATCCTGCTGCTGGGCATTGCCGTTTTGGGCAAGATGGTCGGTTGCGGCTTGGGTGCGTACAGCAGGGGATTTTCGGGGAGGGACTCCCTAACGGTCGGTGTGGGCATGATCCCGCGCGGCGAAGTCGGCCTGATCACGGCCAGCTTAGGCTGGGCGGCAGGCTTGGTGACGCACGACGTCTACGTCCAGGTCGTCGCGCTCGTTCTGCTGACCACCCTGATCACGCCCGGCCTGCTGCGCTACACATTTTCCAAGACGAACCTGGCCGAGCCAGATTCATCAGAGGGGCTTACACCGCTGTCGGCCATGTCCGCCGGCGCAGGCAACCTCAGTGACTCATGACAACGTCGTGTTATGCGAATGCTCGATTTAGTTTGGTGCGAGTTGAGTTTTTTCAAATCTCCCGGCAAGAGAGGACAGACATCAATGATGACCAAGGTGGAAGCGATTATTCAACCCAACCGGCTGGATGCCGTAAAAGAAGTTCTTTCCGAGCTCGGAATTGACGGGCTCACGATCTCGGAAGTGCGCGGTCACGGCCGCCAGAAGGGCCACACCGAAATGTACCGTGGCCGGGAATATTCGGTTGACCTGCTGCCCAAAATCAAGATTGAGTCTGTGATGGACGACAACCAGGTCGATGCTGCGGTCGACGCGATCCTGCAAGCGGCTGCGACCGGCAAGATTGGCGATGGAAAGATATTCCTCACTAAAGTGGACCAGGCCATCCGCATCCGCAACCAGGAACGAGGCGTGGCGGCCCTGTAAGCACTGGTCGTGAATGCTCCGCGCTGGGAGTTCGGGAGGCTGCTGGGCCTGTACGCGGTTCTGTTCTTCCTGTTGGCTCAAATCATGGCCCGGGTAAGATTCGGACAAGCGCCCACCCTTCCCATTGTCGTGGGCGCCGCAATGATCATATCGGGAGGGTTGATCATTGCAGTGTGGGGAGGGTAGATCCTCACTCCCATCACGCACAGCCGCTCTGTAAGGACGTGGGTCGGATTGGAGGGCTCACGATCTCAGAAGTGCCGGCTCCGGGTCGCCAGAAATGAACCGTCTCGCCAAACCCCAGGACTGGCGGCATGTGCATTGTTTTGCCTATCCAAGGAAACTTTCCCATCACATTGAACAATATGCTTGACAGAAGTAGCTAATTCGCTAGACTCGTACCGATTCGGGAAGCTTCTCCTCGAAACTCACCTAAACAGCGCACCACAACAACGTTGTATTGAAGACTCCAGGAGGAACATGAAACTTAAAAGCTTAGCGATAATCATGCTGTTAGTGCTGGGCTGCGGCGCTGCCTTTGCGCAGGGTTCCTACAGCTTCGGCTTTCTCTCCTCAAGCGGTGTGAACGAATATTGCAATTATGAAGCGTTCACCACCGGCGGCCATGGCAACTTCTATCTACAGGGATACGACGTTCTGACTGCGTGCCCCTACTCGCCCGTTCCGGGAGCCGCGATCAACGGCTTCGCGATCAACGTTCCGATCTCTGCGTTCGCTCCGATCCATGGTAAGGGCTTTGTGTATTCGGACCAGATTTACGACGCGTACTATGGCTCCTGGACACAGTTGCAGTGGACGGTACTTACCAAGTCAGCTCCAACCGCCCTTCGCTTTGGAAACTACGCCTGGGCCGGCTACGTGGGCTTCTTCGGGTATGAATTCCTGGGGAATTTTGGTTTCCTGACGACCACTCTCCCGGGACAAGCGAACAGCAAGCCGACGCTGAAGACCACCATCAACACTACCGCTATCCACAACCTGAGAACGTCGCATCACCCGCAGAAGTAGTACCTCAGTACTAACTCTGTGGAGCGTTTAAAAATGGCCATGCTGATTCACGGCGTGGCCATTTTTCTTGTATTCTTACACCGCATTGTGTTCACAAGGAGTCCGATGATTCGGTGGATTGTCTTCCTACTATTGACTGGATGCATGGCGGCACAGACCGGCAGCCCGCCGACGCAGAACCAGAACACACCGCAAGGTCAGGCGGCAGAACAGACCTCGGCTGCGCCCGAAGCAACGACAGCGACCGCCGGCGGATTTCCCTTCGATCCATTTCCGGAATTCTCAGCCATCATGGTTGGCAGTGTGATGCCGGGGGACGACCGTGAGGCGCACATTTACCGCTCCGGTCACCTCCTGCGAACCCAGGGCACGGAAGGATTCGTCTACTACCTTACCGATCTCACCTCCTTCCAGACTTATGCGATCAATAGCCTTGGATGCACCAGCGACTCGCACGTATATTTCCGGGCGTTTCCCTTTTCCTCCAACCGGCCCAAGCGCAAGATTGAACGTGTCAAAACCGGTACGGAATCGGTCGATGGCCATATGTGTCAGGTTGAGGAAGTGACAGTTTCGGGCGGCGACTTGACCATGCCGATGCGGCTGAAGTTCTGGGAAGCAGAAGACCTGCACGGTTTTCCCATCAAGGTACAGGTTCTGAAAGGCAACGGTCGGAATATAATTCAGTACAAGGATGTCGTTCTTGGTCCCCCCGATCCCACTCTCTTTATGCGTCCAAAACTCTGCAAGGGTGGTCTCCCCCACCGTGAAGATCAGGCCCCAGCCAAGAAAAAGAGAGCCCATCCTGCAACCAAGTCACGGTGATGGATTCGACAACTTGTTTTCCCGATACTCCTAAGAGATGAGCATGATTCGGCACTGGATGTGTGTGGCATTGTTGGCGGCGAGCGCGCTGGCGGCAACGACCGTCGCAACGCCGGCGCCTCCCAATGTCGTTGTGATCACGCTGGACACGACCCGAGCGGATCGGATGGGGTTTCTGGGATCGAAGCGCGGCCTGACGCCCAACCTCGACGCTTTGGCGCGCCAGTCGGCCGTTTTCACGCGTGCCTATTCGCAGGCACCGCTGACGCCGGTGTCGCACGCGACAATTTTCACTGGCACCTATCCGCAGTTCCACCAGGTGCTCGACTTTCCGATGCCGCTGGTGAAGGATCTGCCCTATGCTCCTGATATCCTGCACGCCCGCGGATATCACACCGCCGCCTTCATCGGTTCCCTGGCGCTGGACCCGGCCGGGGGCGCTCCTGGTTTTGATCGCGGTTTTGACACTTACTTCGCTGACTTCCATTCCAAGGAATTCCACGAGAAGGACCGCTATAAGACTGTCGAGCGCCGCGCGGACGACGTTGTGGCACACGCTTTAGCATGGTTGAACAAGCATCCGAAGGGCCCATTTTTCATGTGGGTGCATTTGTACGATCCGCACGATCCCTACGATCCGCCCGAACCTTACAAGAGCCGTTATGCCAAGGAGCCCTATGATGGCGAGATTGCCTACATGGATTCGGTCGTAGGGAAACTGTTCCGCCAGTTGAAAGTGCGCGGCCTGTTCGAAGCTGCAGCGATCGCGGTGATGGCCGATCACGGCGAATCGCTCGGAGCACACGGCGAAGACACGCACGGCGTCTTTCTCTACGATGACACCATTCACGTGCCGCTGGTGATCAAGCTGCCGCACGGCGGCGTGCTTGGGAAGCGACTCGACGATCGTGTCGAACTGGTGGATGTGTTGCCGACCTTGTTGCAGGTTGTAGGCATAGAAGTGCCCGCGCAAGTGCAAGGGGAATCCCTGCTGGGAATGATTAAAGCGAAACCAGGGAATGGCGAGAGTGATCCGTGGCGCGATCGTCCGGCCTATTCCGAATCGGATTATCCGTATCTGGCATACGGCTGGAGTGTGACGGAAGCGCTGCGGACAGGAAAGTACTTGTACGTACAGGCCCCGCGGCGAGAGCTCTACGACCAGGTTGCGGATCCGAACGCAGAGCACAACCTCGCGCCGCAATCCACGGCGGTGGCAGACACACTAGCGGGGCGGATCGAAGCCTTCCGTCAAAGGACGAGTAGCAAGCGCGAAGCAGCCAAGGTAACGGTCGACGCGGCCACGCGCGACAAGCTGGCAGCGCTCGGGTATGTCGCTTCCAGTACGGTTACTTTCTCCGCAGCCAGCGGGCAAGGGCCAGACCCCAAAGACAAGATCGCGACGGCCAATGAGATCCGCAGGATCAATACCCTTTTTGAGAACGGCCGCTTCAGCGATGCCATTGAGCCGCTTAAGACCTTGACGGTCAAGGAACCGAAGATGGCCATCATCTATGCCAAACTCGGCGGCTCGTACATGAAGTTGCACCAGTACGACGATGCGGTGCCGGTGCTACGCAAGGCAGTAGAGCTGGATCCTGGGCTCAGCATGGCGCAGATGGACTTGGGCAGGTCTCTCCTTCGCACAGGGGACTTCGACGGCTCAGTCAAAGTCTTCGAAGGCATCGCGACCCGGATCCCAAACCTGCTTGACGCGCAGGTTTTTCTGGAAATCGCCTATGCCCGAGCCAACCGTGTTCCGGAGACTATCAAGCAGTGCCAGAAGGTGATCGAGATCCTCCCGGAGCACTACGGCAGCTACATGATTCTAGGGCGGTTCTTGGCGAAATCTGGCGATCCCACAGCGGCCATACCGAAACTGGAGAAAGCAGCCACCCTCCGTCCCCAGGCGGCCGAGCCCCATGCGTCGTTGGCCGCGGTCTATGATCAGTTGGGACGCAAGGAGGATGCCGCGCGCGAGTGGGCTGAATCCCAACGGTTGCAAAGTGGCCCAGAGGAAGAGTGAGCTTGGAAGTTTTCTTTCGTGGTAGCCGGTCCGAACTGCCTGCACTCGCTTCCATGGGCGTCTTGGTCCAAATACTCCAAAGACAAGGTCTCGGCATGGATGTGATTCGTCGTTGTTTGTGCCTGGTGTGGTTGACTGCGACTGCGCTGGCGGCGACAGGTGCCCCGCCTCCCAACGTTGTGTTGATTACGCTGGACACCACGCGTGCAGACCGGATGGGGTTTCTGGGTGCGAAGCGCGGGCTGACGCCCAACCTCGACGCTTTGGCCCGGCAGTCAGCCGTTTTCACCCGTGCCTACGCGCAGGCGCCGCTGACACCAACATCGCATGCCACCATTCTCACCGGCACGTATCCGCAATTCCACCAGGTGAACGATTTTCGGGTGCCGCTGGCCAAGGATCTGCCCTATGCCCCCGATATCCTGCGCGCCCACGGATATCACACGGCGGCATTTGTCGGCTCCATCGTGCTTGACCCGAGTCCTACGTATGCTCCCGGATTCGACCGCGGCTTCGATACCTATGATGCCGGCTTCCACTATGAAGGCCCGAAGGAGAAGCACTACCGCACGGTGGAGCGTCGAGGGGGAGAGGTAGTAGCACACGCCTTGGCATGGCTGAACAAGCATCCGCGAGGCCCCTTCTTCATGTGGGTGCATTTGTACGATCCACACGATCCCTACGATCCGCCCCAGCCCTACAAAAGCCGCTACGCCAAGGAACCCTACGATGGCGAGGTTGCCTACATGGATTCAGTCGTTGGGAAACTGTTCTGGGAGTTGAAGGTGCGCGGTCTCTACGACGGTGCCGTGATTGCGGTCATGGCCGATCACGGCGAATCGCTGGGGGCGCACGGCGAGGATACGCATGGCGTGTTTCTCTACGACGAGACCATCCGCGTGCCGCTGGTGATCAAGCTGCCGCATGGGAGCGCAGTTGGGAAGCGGGTCGAGAATCGCGTGGAACTGGTGGATGTGCTGCCGACCTTGCTGCAGGTTGCAGGGATAGAGGTGCCAGCGGAAGTGCAAGGAGATTCGCTGCTGGGGGTGATGAAAACGGATCAAACGGCGGAGGCGCCGCGCGACCGGCCCGCCTACGCAGAAACGGACTATCCGCATACTGCATTTGGCTGGAGCGCCGAGCGCTCACTGCGGACAGGAAAATATCTGTACATCCAGGCGCCTCGTCAGGAGCTCTATGACCAGACCGCGGATCCGGACGCGGTTCACAATCTTTCCGGAACATCCACAGCGGTGAGCGGCACGCTGGCTGGTCAGGTAAATGCCTTCCGGGCAAAAACAAGCAGCAACCGGGAGGCACCGAAGGCGGTCGTGGATCCCACCGCGCAGGAGAAGCTGGCCGCGCTGGGATACGTTTCCGGTAGCCCAGTGGCGAAGATGGGTTCACCGGGCGAGGGAGCAGACCCCAAGGACAAGGTCGAAATCAGCAACCTGGTTCACCAAGCGAACGCTCTTCGGGAGAATGGGCGCTTCCAGGAAGCGGCTGCGTTACTGGAGCAGATTATCGCCAAAGAGCCCGGCCTGACCGGAATGTACGCGAAGCTGGGCGACAATTTACTGGACCTGAAGGAATACCAGCAAGCCGTGCCGGTTTTGCGCAAGGGGATGGAATTGGATCCTGATTCACCCATGTCGCACTTCCGACTGGCAAAGGCCTTGATGGGAACCGGAGATTTCGCCGCCGCTGTTCCCGAGCTGGAGTTCGCCATCGCCAAGGTACCGAACTTTGCGGATGCGCACGTTTTCCTGGAGATGGCCTATGCACGGACTAACCGCGTGCCGGAAACCATCCGCGAATGCAAAACAGTTTTGGAATTCCTGCCGGACCACTTCGGAAGCTACCTGATCCTGGGTCGATTTCTGGAGATGTCGGGAGATCTGGAAGGGGCGGTGCCGAACTTGAAGAAGGCGGCGGCCCTGCAACCCAAAGCGCCCGAGCCACACATAATATTAGCCGATGTATACAGTCACCTGGGTCGCGAAGCAGATGCCGCTCGGGAACTGGCAGAAGCCAGGCGGCTGAGTGCAGGCGGCCAATAGGAGCAAGGCCGGCACGCCCGAACCTGAAGCATATCTGGCGGCCCACCCGTATTGACCGGGTCGAGAGATCAGCGAGTCATCAGGAATTCCATTTCCCGCTCAATTTCGGCGATGGAAACCGGCGCAAGATTGCTGTCGCGCAACAGCTGGTTCAAACCCGGCAGTGTTTTTTGTTTGAATGTGGTCCAGGCCCGGATGCCTGCTTTGACTTGCTGACTCGACTCTCTGTAGAGCTCAATCGCCTGCGACGGCACGGAGCGATCGCTTCCTTCGACCACCCGCAGCGCTGAAGCCAATCCCATGTAGGCGTCCTGCAACCCCGTTCCCGGGTCAGTTGCGCCCTTCTCATGCTTGACGATCTTACCCAGGCCGGCTTGCGCCTCCGCCAGAGCGGCCTTGAGTTCCGGTTTCTGCTCGCCTGGCTTCTTCTGAATATCACCAAGCTGCTTTTGGACCGAGGCAATCTCCGCTAACGCCCGGCGGGCTTGCCTTGTTTCGTCGAAGATCTCTCGTCCAATCCGTAACTGCTCCGCGAGCACCGTGGCGGTTGCGGGTGAGCGCGGGTCCATGACCACTTGCAGCGAATCGGTGTAGGCCTTGCCATCCACCGTGAGTCGTACCTGATAGTTCCCAGGCGTGGCCTTAGGTCCACTGGGATTGTGGGTATCGGCGTCTTCGTCGGCGCTCGGACCCCCAGAGCTTCCCCAGTTAAGGCCCCAGACGAATCGGTGCATACCGGCAGTCTTGTCCAGGATTTCGGGTTTCGGGAACCAGCGCTCTGCGACCGGGAGCAGCGCGTGTTTCTGCGAACCTTGATCATCAGAAGAGAACTTTCGGACCAGGTTCTGCTGGGCGTTGAATATTTCCAACTGGATGCTGCTGGCTGGGCTCTTCAGAAAGTAATCGATCATGGCCCCGTTGGGCGGATTCTCGGCCGTCGGCTCCTCGGGGGGAAGGGGCGACCCGGCAAAAGTGTCGTTGTCCACTCGCGCGGCGGTCGCGGGATGAAAGAGCC
>Ga0326726_10004478_pt1 | contig 12738 bp, 12 predicted proteins | sample MHFenrmetagenome_2_FD_207603 | JGI IMG/M metagenome (GOLD analysis project Ga0326726, IMG submission 207603) | Lab enriched peat soil microbial communities from Michigan Hollow, Ithaca, NY, United States - MHF15MN | ecosystem: Environmental > Terrestrial > Soil > Wetlands > Peat | place: USA...
GGCGGATATCGGAATTGCCATCGGCGCAGGCACGGACGTGGCAATAGAGGCGAGCGATATCACCCTCATAAAGGATGATCTCCGCTCTGTACCCAGGGCCATCAGACTTTCACTGGAAACCGTAAAGGTGATCAGGCAGAATCTCTTCTGGGCCTTTATCTACAATATCCTTGGCATCCCCATCGCCGCCGGGGTGTTGTATCCGTTCTTCGGAATCCTTCTCAATCCACAGTTCGCCGCAGCCGCCATGGCCCTCAGCTCCGTTTCTGTAGTAAGTAATTCTCTGCGCCTGAGAAAGGCATGGAAACCAAATTAATTTGATGGTCTCTCTCCGAAGATACTCCTTCCTACCCTTACGATGGTTGCCCCTTCCTCCACGGCAACCTCGTAATCCCCGGACATGCCCATGGAGAGTTCCCGCATCTCGACACGATTTATATTTTCAGCAATAATCTTGTCTCTCAATTCCCGTAGGGCTACAAAATACGGTCTTGCTTCCTCCGGGTCATCAAACCAGGGCGGCATGGTCATCAACCCCTGTATCGAAAGATTATCGAGGGCTGAAACATCTCTGATCAATTGTATAACTTCCTTATAGGGGACACCACTTTTCGTCTCTTCACCTCTGATATTAACCTCGATCAGGACTTTCATCACATGACTGAGAGCCTTAGATCTCCTGTCAAGCTCTAAGGCCAAATCCATCCTGTCCACAGAATGGATCATGTCAAAGAGCCTGACCGCATATTTGGCCTTGTTGCTTTGAAGGTAGCCGATCATATGCCATTCCAAGGGCCTACCCATCTTTTCAATCTTTATTTTTGCCTCCTGGATATAGCTTTCGCCGATAATGTCCACACCCGCTTCGATGGCCTCCATTATTCTGTCATCATCCACCGTCTTCGTCACGGCCATGAGCCTGACATCGGATGCCTTTCTGCCGGATCGTAACGCCGCATCAACGATAGTATTTCTTATCCTTGCAATATTCTCCCTAACTGTTGACACCATGGCTTCCTCCTGTAAAGACTATTGCCCCTACACTCTTCAGCACATCCACAACCTCGCACAGGGGAAGACCCATGACATTTGTATAAGAACCGTGTATTTCTTTGATAAAGAAGGCCCCCATGCCTTGAACAGCGTAACCTCCCGCCTTATCATACGGTTCTTCCGATTCAATATACCACGCCATTTCATCATCAGGAATTTCTCTGAAGCGGACGGTAGACTCAACAGCATCTCTTATGAGAATGCTGTTGCTCCTCTTTGTGACAGAGAAGCCTGTAAATACCGTATGGACACGCCCGCTCAGTTTACCAAGCATTTCTTTTGCCTCATCAGGGCTCCGGGGCTTGCCAAGGACCTCGCCGTTAATGATGACGATTGTATCTGCACCCATTACCCAGGCATCCGGATGTGCTACGGCGGCCCTCTTCGACTTCTCTTCCGAAAGTCTTAATACATGCTCCCTAGGCGTTTCTCCCTGCATGAATGTTTCGTCGACATGACTCGGCATGATCTCAAAGCGTAATCCCAGGAGACTCAAAAGCTCAATCCGCCGGGGAGATGCGGAGGCCAGAATAAATCTTCCGGACGTGACGAGCATTATAGATATTCCTTCATATTTTTTGTATTCAAATGCTCCACAACAGCCCTCACATCCTGGGAACGGCCTCTTTTGCAGATCAGGAGCGAATCCTTCGTTTCCACCACAATCAGGTCTTCCACTCCTACCAGGGCAACCAACTTCCGGGAACTTTGGATAAGCGAATTTTTGGCATCAACTCCGATAAAAAAAGCCCTTCCATGTGCAGCATTTCCATGTTCGTCTTTCTTCAAAACCTCCCACAAGGCATCCCAGCTTCCCATGTCAGACCAGCCGAAATCTCCCCTGATGAGAAGGACATTATCAGCCCTTTCCATGATGCCGTAATCAACAGAGATCGATGGAATCTTGTTGTACACGTGTTCAACAATTTCTTTTTCTTTATCTGTACCTATGACGCTTTCTATCTGCGACAGGCCTTTATGAATATCGGGAAGCCATCTTTTTATAGCCCGCAATATAGTATCAGCCCTCCAGAGAAACATCCCGCTGTTCCAGTAAAACCCCCCTTTCTCCAGGAATACCTTCGCCTGTTCCAGATCGGGTTTTTCCCGGATAGATTTTACCCTAAAGATATCTTCGTCTTTAATAGTCTCTTTCAGAATTCCCTGTTCAAGGTAACCGTAGCCGGTCTCCGGGTAGGTCGGTTGAATGCCAATCGTGATGAGAAAGTCACCTTGAGCGGCCACCTCAGCGGCAGTGGAAAGAAGGTAGCGAAACCGCGCTGCATCGGTAATCAGATGGTCAGCCGGTAGCACAACCATAACATCATCAGGGGAGCTGCGCTTGATATGGAGAGCCGCGAGCCCGATACAGGGAGCGGTGTTTCTGCCAACCGGCTCGATGATTATATTTTCCTCAGGAATGTGCGGCACCTGTCTCATCAGTTCTTCAGCATGGCTGACACCAGTGACAATCAAGATATTTTCCGCAGGTATGAGAGGTATTATCCTATCAATCGTTTCTTGAATAATGGTCTTTTCAGATACAATATCCAGCAGGTGTTTGGGCATACTCTCTCTGCTCTTGGGCCAGAAACGTGTACCCTTGCCACCGGCCATGATGACTGCATACATAGGATAACTATTCTCCTTTTTTTCTTTTTTTAAACATGGCAAACGTACCAAAAGAAATGGTGATTATCAATGCAAATCTATGCGCGGACGATCCATTCTGACGTATAGACAGCAGAGAAAATTTTTACCCTTCGTCATCCAAACGCCGTTGCATTTTAAAGAATAAGCCTGTACATTGCCATAAATAAAAAATATTTCTCTTACGATGTGTGATAAATATCCCCAAATAATTCTCAAACCGGGCCGGGAGGCCTCACTCCTTCGAGGGCATCCCTGGATATTTTCCGGGGCAGTTGCATCAGTAGATGGACAGCCGGAACCTGGCGACGCTGCTGTTGCTGTAACGCATCAAGGAAACCCCTTAGCCCTTGGCTTTTACAACGCTGCCTCTGATATTTCATTTCGACTATTGACGACTGATACAACGACATCGGTAAATCACCTATTCTGGCAAAAACGCATCAAGACAGCTATGGCTTTAAGAGAGAAAGTGGTGCCGGAGGGAACAACGGCCTATCGCCTGATTAATGCTGAAGGCGACTTTATGCCGGGACTGGTCGTTGACAGATACGACAATTATTTAGTCATTTCCATTGCAACAGCAGGTATAGAGAAACACCGCCAGGCTGTTCTAAAAGTCCTTGCTGAAGAAATGCGACCCACTGGTATCTATGAAAGAAGCGAAGGCAAAGCGAGGCAACTGGAAGGGTTAGAGGATAGAATCGGCATAGCATATGGTACTCACCCACCCGACATGGTCGAGATTACGGAAAATCATCTGCATTTCAGGGTAAATATCATTGCAGGGCAGAAGACAGGCTTTTTCCTTGATCAACGACCAAACAGAGAACTTGCTGAAAGGTTCAGTACTCAGAATACTGTTCTGAACTGCTTCTCTTATACCGGTGCCTTTTCCGTTTACTGCGCACTGGGAGGCGCCAGACGAGTAATATCAATTGAAGCATCAGAAACAGCAAATGAAATATCCCGATGGAATATTCTGAGAAATGGCTTTTCATCAGATCAACACCCTATTCTCCGCGCTGATGTCTTTAATTATCTCCGCGATACCAATGACCTCTTCGATGTAATTATTCTCGACCCGCCTGCCTTCGCCAGATCAAGAAAGGACGTGGCGAAAGCGGCACGGGGATACAAGGATATAAATCTTCAGGCAGCAAGACACCTCAGGGAAGGAGGAATACTGACAACATTTTCCTGCTCCAATTATATTGAGGAAACACTTTTTCAAAAGATTGTCTTGGGTGCCGTTCGTGATACCGGAAAAACTGCCCAATTGCTTCAGATAATGGGACCCGGCCCTGATCATCCCACAAATCTTGCACACCCGGAGGGTCGTTATCTGAAGGGATTGTTATTGAGGGTTTCAAGAGGTTAATACTGGCGGTATCTACCGGCTTTTGTACCTATTGCATTCATTTATTAACAGACCGCCGAAACGCATTTCTTACTATTACGCAAGCTTGATGCCCCGCCGAAGTTGAGTTATTTACACTTGACTTAACGGTTATTTTTAGTCATTGTATGGCGAATTGTCATGGAATATAAATGGTATACGTATCTTAAATTTCATGTTCACGGTCAGTTAAATTGAGTGAGGCTTTTCAATTCTTGTAATGAGTATCATCTGGAGTAACTTTCTGAATACGGAAGCTGGATTTTCTTTCTGATGATTTAAATGAAGAATAACACTGATAAAAGCAAACGATTAGGCGAAACATTAAGAGATGGCGAAAACCTTTTTCTTTCCCTTGTGGACTGCATGATCGATGCGGTGGCCATCGTCGATTGGGATGGCACTATTCTTTTCGTAAATAAGGCAGGGGCGAACCTGGTGGGATTGGAATCTCCCGGTGATAGTATCGGTCTCAGTGCCCTGGAGTTTGTTCACCCGGATTTCCATACTCTAATCATCAATGATCTTCAACTCGTGAAAAATGGTAGACGTGGATCCTTGGCTGACTATAGAATTTACAGGTTGAGGACCAGGACCGGCGAAGATAAGTGGGTGGAAGGTATCGGTACAACGGTATATATTGGAGGAAATACCGCGGACCTTGTAACCCTTAGGGATATCACAATACGCAAACAGATGGAGGAGGAATTACGGCAACACCGCAACTACCTTGAGAAGATGGTTGAAAAGCGTACTTCAGAACTACAAATATCGAATGAAAAACTTCAACTGGATATTGAGGAACGCAAGCGGATGGAAAGAGCACTTAGAGAGAGCCATGAGAAATATAAAAGATTCATCGAATCGTTGCCACAGGTAGTCTTTGAGACTGATGAGAACGGCGAAATTAACCTGGTCAATCATACAGCCTTTGAGACTTTTGGTTACACTCAAGAGGATTTGACAAAAGGATTGAGCGTTTTTCAAATGATCACTCTTGAGGAAAGGGAAAGAGCAAAGATCAGAATCGAAAGATTACTAAGCGGAGAAGGATTGCGTGCTGGTGAATATCTAGGACTGAGAAAAGACGGAGGAACATTACCTATTGTGGTTCACCTCAGTCCTCTCGTCAGTGAAAATAAAATTATTGGCATGAGGGGAATCGTTATAGATGTTACAGAACTCAGGAAGACACAAGAGGCTCTACGAGATAGTGAGAACAAATACCGCGACTTAGTAGAAAATTTAAATGATACCATCTATTCCGCCGATTTGCAGGGTATAATAACGTATGTCAGTCCTCCCGTAGAATCCCTTATTGGATACAACCCTTCTGAAGTAATTGGTCGGCTATTTTCCGAGTTCATCTATAGTGAAGACCTGCCGTGCGTAGAAAAACAGTTTAAAAAAATTATCTCTGAGATTATCGAACCAAGTGAATACCGTATGGTAACGAAGTTTGGCGAAACCCGCTGGGTAAGGTCTTCCAGCAGAGCTATTTATAGAGGAGATCGTGTTATTGGAATACAGGGGGTGATAACAGATATCACCGACCGTATGCACGCGGAGAATGTGATGCGGGAATCAGAAGAGAAATTCCGGTCTCTCGCATCTACAACAGATTCCATGTATCTCGTTGACAGAGAATGCAGGTATCTGATCATGAACGAAGGCAATCTTTCTCGGTTTAGTATTCCGTTGGAGATGATAATAGGTAGATCTTACAGTGAATTTCATTCAAAGGAAGATGCAAGAAGGTTTACTAAAAAAGTGGAAGATGTATTCAAGAACGGCAATTCAATCCAGCATGAACACAAAAGCGAAAGAGACGGCAAACACTTTATACGGACATTCAGTCCGGTTAAAGATCGAGATGGGAGAACGACAATAGCTGTAACGGTGGTTTCAAAAGACATCACTGAACGAAAGCGGGCAGAGGAAGCTTTAAGAAAAAGGGAAGAGGAACTGGTTAGCAAGTCCAGCATGCTTGAGGAAGCTAATACAACATTGAGGATTTTACTGAAACGCAGAGAAGAGGACAAAGAAGAACTTGAAGAAAAAGTATTAGCGAATATTAAGGAACTCGTGATCCCTTACATAGAAATGCTGAAAAAAAACCACCTGGACAATAGAAACACGGAATGTCTTTCCATCCTCGATTCAAATCTGAAAAACATCATATCTCCATTTTCCCAGAAATTATCTTCAAAATATTTGAACCTGACTCCAAAAGAAATTCAAGTCGCCAGTCTTATCAAGGAAGGTAGAACTTCAAAGGAGATAGCGGGAGTCTTGAATGTAGCAACGTCATCAGTTGATTTCCATAGATATAACATTCGTAATAAGTTTGGCTTGAAGAATAAAAAAGTCAGCCTCCGATCCTATCTGTTATCCTTCTCTTAACATTGTAATTGCCGCCATGCCATCCCCTGTGCAGATACATCAAGTATGAAACTATTCCACATGTCCACATACCCGCTCCTTCTTTGGCAGGGAGACTTTTTTTATACCATTATTTCCTCTTAACGAACATTAGCATAACTGTGGCTATGAGGGTTAAACTCAGGGAAAAATAAAGAGGTGCAAATATGTTGACCTGATCCCAGAGTAGTCCCGCGATCAGGGAGGCGGGTAGGGCGCAAATACCGACGGCCATTTGAAAGACACCCAATCCTGTGGCCCGATAATGTTCCGGGGCAAGTTCGGAAACAAACGTCGTTTGGACCGTGTCTAATATTCCTTTATGCAGACCGTATATTACAAATGCCAAGACAATAATCACATGACTGTTATATAGAATTAAGATGAGGCAGACAACTCCCCATGATATGAATGCCAGCAGCATCAATGCCTTTCTCCCTATTCCGTCGGAAAGCTTACCGGCAGGAACGGAAATAATCGCAGCGACAATGGTGAAAATCAGGTAGAGAACAGGAACGAATGTGGTCTGAAACCCGAAATGCGTTGCATAGATGAGCAGAAAAGAATAGCTGAAGGAACCTAAAGCAAAAAAAGAACTGATGATCAGAAACAGCCTGAAATTCTGATCAAGGTCTTTGAGCAAAAACCCATGGAAAAGCTTTTTATCCGATGTTCTTGTCTCTTTGATGCGATAGAAAATCAGGAGGGCACCCAAGGCGGAGGGAATGGCTGCAATAAGAAATAAATTTCTGTATCCCAGCCATTCAAAAAACAAGATGCAGAATATGATCCCGCATACGGCTCCAAGGTTGTCCATTGCCCTCAGCAGTCCGAAATGCCTGCCCCTGTTTTCATCTGTAGAAATGTCTGCAACAATGGCATCCCTTGGCGCACCTCGTATTTTACCCATCCGGTCAAAAATCTTGAAGGGAATTACATGTTGCCAGGCAGTAGAAAAAGCGTAGCCTATTCTCGATAGAGAAGCCAACAAGTAGCCGGACCAGATGAAAATCTTTCTTTTGTGTATCCGATCAGAGATATAACCGGAGGCCGCCTTTGATACGGAAACAAACGCTTCACCCAGACCATCGATTAGACCGAGCATTGCCATATTGGCGCCCAGGACGGTCGTAATAAACAGAGGCCAGATAGGATATATTACATCGGAACCGAAGTCATTGAGAAAGGAGGCAATTGCAAATGTTCTGATGGTTTTTCTGGTTTCTTTCTGCTGCACAAGATTGTCCCTGGTTATGCAATAAAAAAAATATACATCGCTTCGCGTAAAAAAAAGAAATGATAGGGGACTCGTGAATGTTTTTTAATCATGCTGTAATGGATTGAATCTGTACTTTCTCATCCCTGATAATCGCGGTCATTGTAAAAGGGAGTAATAAACAGCCTGAAGGATAGCCCACAGCAAAACAATAAAAGTTAAAAACATACAGCCTATAGCCAGAACCCAGTGGAAAAAAAATTCGCCTTTTTTTTCATTGTAGCCTGTCAGGAAAGCAAACAGAATGCCGGAGATCACACCTCCACCGTGCGCCCAGTTGTTGATCCCCGGGACCAGCAGACCGAATAAAACAAGCCCGATAACCCATCCCATGGCCTGTTTGTAAATGACCTCTCCATAGAACCCTCCTCTGCTTTTGCCATAATAGATAATGGCACCGATGAGACCGCAGATGCTGGCCGACGCGCCGATAGTAAAAGAAATACCGGCTAAATAGGACATAAAAAAACCTGCTACACCAGTCAGTATATAGATAATCACAAAGCGGTTAAATCCGAATTCGCGTAACACAAACGGACCAAGCTGTCCCAGCGCGGCCATATTAAAAAAGATATGAAGGATACCGCCATGGAGGAAAGAAGCCGATATCAGGGTCCACCAGCGTCCGTATCCGGCTATTGGAATGGTCCCCGTTGCACCGAGAAGGAAGAGACTCTTATCGGAGGGGGATAAGAAAGTCAGGGGATTTGCAGATAATCCCAGAGATGATGGACTCAGTAAAATTGATAAAAGATAGAGGGCAATATTGATATAGATTATGATTTTAACTGTATCCACAGAAACCGGTGAAAATATGCTAAGAAAGCGGCTCTTCAACCGTGAACCAGGCTTTGACAACCCGCAGTAGGGGCATTCGGGTTCATCAGAGTTGATAAGCTTTCGGCAATTCGGACACAGAATTGATTTTTTTTCTCTTTCGGACATTTCTATATCCCCCAAAACCACTCGTCAGTGAAATAACGAATCATAGAAAATAGATTGGAATAAGTTCTCTGCCGTCCAGTGTCAGGTGGTTGTATATTTTCTTGTTTCATAGCGATGCACTACGACAATCCGCGACCTTTGATTGCTGCTGGTGAGAAATCGTTATTCAATCTTTCATCAGGAAAGTTTTATAAAAAGGATTCATAGTTCACACGTTTTCAAATAGGATTGCGACTCGTTGAGAGTTACACAGCATCTTAATTAGTTTGACAGACAAACGACGTAAAATGGTTTGTTACTTATCATGCTCATAATATAAATCACAAGCAGGATTTCACGCTCTCTTCCATAATCAGTAATGCCCCTTTTAACTTGACATGCCATCCCAACTCAGTTATTTTTTTCGCAGGGAATAGTTAATACGTGTACTTGGGGGATGGAATATGGCTTAGTTATCTTGCATCTTCAATAGACAGGATGCATGTGAAACCACCTATGAAAAAACCTTAATGTGTATTACAGAGTAAAGACGGAGGCGGTACAGTAAACATGGATATAGATGATTGGGCAGAAGACTTATTAAAGGATGTTTGTGAAAAATGGGAAACAATCGGGTATAAATACGATTTTAGTGAATGCGGTTTTCGAGTATTTTACTCTCCCATCAGCGTAGGTCCGGACCTCATGCTCATCGGATATAATCCTGGCAAGGAAGATAAGCCTTTTTGTAAGGAAGATGACAGTATGATTCCGGATTTTCATGAATATCTTTATCATAATTCCAGGACGGCAAGGAAGATGAAATACCTGTTCGAAAGTGTTGAAAGGTATGACTGGCTGGAAGAGAGTGTAAAACTGAATCTTATTTTTTTCAGGAGTGAAAACGAAGCTCAATGGGAAGCCATGAACAAAGACCTACGGGGTGAACTGGAAATGTTCTGTTTTAACAGAGTGAATGATATCATTGATACACTCAAGCCAAGGTACATTATAACGGAAGGCCTTAAAGTTTTTGATCTCCTTACAAATACTGTTTTGATGGGATGTGATAAGCCAAAGGTGGAAATCGGAGTGGGCGGTAGAAAAATTTACTCCAGGAGCAGATATGGTTACAGTCAGATAATAGGTATGCCTCATCTGACCAATGATCGGATAAGTTATCCCGACTGGAATAATATTAAGGAGTATCTGAAAGCTGATTTAAAAGATCTGCAGCAAACTTATCTGCACTAAATTAAAACCGCTAGTAAAGGAATGAAAAGGGCTTCGAGCAGAGCAAACATATGGAAGGATAATTTGAACGGAATAAATACGGACAGGTAAACAGAAATGATCCATGAAGAAGTTCAACTAACAAGGAAGTGGGCGGATGGTTATGTGATTCCACTTGGACCAGTCAATCTGGTTAACATTGTAACTGATACCGGCATGGTGGGCTGTGGAGCCTTTGATATATCGGCACTGGATAACTTCGGCTACCCGGCAGCCAGGGTAAAATCTGCCACGGGAAGCGCAATTGCCACAATCGATGACCTTCTTTCAGGTGTAGTGAAGGACGCAAATGCGGAAGCGATCAAACGTGGCGTGAAGGTCGGAATGACGGGCAGGGAAGCTCTCGATCTGATATAGAACTCATCACTTGACATCAACTGCACTTCCCCTTCAGTATAGGACAGTTGACCCATTTAAAATTTGCCTTCTTAATAATTATATTCCTATCAGATGAAAGATGTTTTTCAGGTTATTGTTCATATATCGAACGATCTGTGCTATATATGAACACATCCAGATATAAATACTCTGCTGAATTTAGTAGTATTTTATGTCTTTGATTGTGCATTAATCGCACATTTCCTTTTATGGAATGATCTATCAGCCTGTCATTATTTCAGCCGTACCGCATTCGTCTAACCATCCATAATCTACGGTAATTAAAGAACAATTTCATATTGCAAAATTTTAATTCCTTCAAAAAAGGCCGTTTTTTTCAAGTTGGCAATCTTTTTGCAGTACATATAGTCAAACACGGAGACCTTTTGAGGAGGAAGAAACCTTTGGGATTTTAATCTTATCGAATTAATAAATGAAAGGTATTTCTCAGAGGTCTCGCCGGACTTATAGTTAGTTATAAAATATAAAAGGAGGAGAAGCAGCGCGGTTAGTTAAACAGGTACAAGAGTTAAGAAGCAGCGAAAAGCGGTTATACTTGTCGTGCAAGTTCTTTTAAATCGGAAATCGGTGGGTGATATTCGTCTCCTCCTTTTACCACTTACCGATTATACTCCAGGTCCCCTGAGAGGAAGAATAGTGTTCATGATTCCTTTCAGTTTATTTATCGGTGGATGGTTTCTTCCCTCCTTTTGCCATCCACCTTTTTTTTGTCCCAAATGACTTACGCGGAAAGGGCTGGAACTTCGCGCAGAACTGTCCTGTCAATATCTGCCAGGGCTACATAATATATGTGGGCTGTTGAAGAACGCCCATCTGCGGCGTTACGCTACACCGGGCACATGTTTCGAGCGGGCAAATCGTATGAGCAGGATTTATATTGTCAGCCGTGAAAGTTATATCAAGGCACGCATTATCAAAATTAAAACGAGTGAACATCTCTGTATCGAAGAAGCTGTCAGGCTGGCCAACAATGGAATTTCAACTCAACTATCGAGTCATTCGCAAACATCGGACGGATATCAGATGTTTATTCATGAGGATGCTGACGGCGGGTTGATATGCCGGCGGATTATAGATGCCCTATTGCGATTGCCTCATGGCAACGTTGTTATTGAAAGAATTAATTGTTAAAAGCAAGATATTAGCAAACCCCCGATTCATCGGGCTGCGGTAATCTTTCCATTTTCCCTGCCGTTCCATGACATCCTTTTTATCTGCCTGATGCGATTTTCGTTCTCAACGAGGGCAATTCGGAGCCACCCCTCCCCCTCTTCCCCGAAATCTACCCCGGGGGACACAGCCACCTCCGCCTCTTCCATGAGATTAATCGAAAATTCCATGGAGCCCATTTCCCGAAAGCGATCGGGGAGCATTTGTCAAATGTTTTTGTATGTATACATGGTGCGATAAAAAAGTTGACCATGCGTAATATGAGTGATACACACCGAAAAAAGCGTTAGTATGGTTGTTAGTTTAATCATTCGGTACAGATATAATGCAGAAATTGTTTCTTTTTGACTTTGATGGTGTACTGGTAGATAGCCTGGAAGTATATGAACGGAGGGTGAAGCTTTGTCTCGAAAAAATCGGGAACCCTATTATTCAAAGCCGGAATGACTTCCTGGATCTGTTTGAAGATAATTTTTATCAGGGTATAATCAAGAAAGGTATTGATCTGGCAGAATTCATGAACGCCTCACGGTCAATACCGACAAAGGACGACTACGAACAGATGACCCCCTTTTCACCCATATTTCCCGTTCTTGCAGAGCTTAGGAAAAATAATATCCTGACGGTTGTGTCCTCCAATATATCGCACGTTATTCGCGTCATTCTTTCGAGGTATGGATTTAACGGCTGCTTCCGCGAGGTGATGGGGGCTGATTTCGGTTATAGCAAGGAGGAGAAAATCCTTCATGCCCTGAAGTCCTTTCAGATGGAAAAAGATAGAACCTATTATGTCGGAGACACTGTCGGAGATATTAAGGAAGCCCGGCTGGCAGGAGTGAAAACAGTTGCCGTCACGTGGGGCTGGCACGCAAAAGATAAACTGGAGACGGCAAACCCCGATTATCTTATTGAAGTTCCGGATGATTTGTTGACAATCTGATTACAGATCGTAAAGGGTTTCGTCTATTCTGGGTTTTGGTTTCTTTCTTCCCTTTTCGGCTTTTGCCCCGAATATAAAGGGCTCTTCCCCTTCCAGTAAATCTCCCATTTCTTCTTCAATTTTTTCGGGATCCTCACCCCGTTCCATGCGGCTCAGGGCCTCTTCCATTCCCGGTCCCAGATTCATGCCCGTTGCGTCAGAGAGTTTTCGCAT
>Ga0326726_10004479_pt1 | contig 12736 bp, 12 predicted proteins | sample MHFenrmetagenome_2_FD_207603 | JGI IMG/M metagenome (GOLD analysis project Ga0326726, IMG submission 207603) | Lab enriched peat soil microbial communities from Michigan Hollow, Ithaca, NY, United States - MHF15MN | ecosystem: Environmental > Terrestrial > Soil > Wetlands > Peat | place: USA...
TGCGGAGCATCCGCGCTCGCATGCGGCATCGATCCGCATCTCAACGGCGGACAGTGGACCGTGACGGGCGAGATCGTCTCCGTCGCCGAGCTCGCGGCTGATCACACGAGCTTCGACCTCGCGCTGCTCGAGGCGCCGCCACCCATCGCGAACCTCAGGACGTTGCGGCTTGCCTGGTATCAGGCCCCGCTTGCAGTTCACGCCGGCGAACATTGGCGCCTGCGCGTGCGTCTCAGGCATGCCCACGGACTGCGCAATCCCGGCGACTACGACTTCGAAGGCAAGCTGTTCGACGCAGGCATCGACGCTACCGGTTACGTCGTGCGCTGCGAGTGCAACGTGCTGCTCGACACTGCAGTCTGGCGGGCGCCCATATTGCGGGCGCGTGAAGGAGTAGCGCGCGCGATTGCGAAGTCGCTGCCAGCGAGCCCCTACGTGGGCATTCTTCAGGACCTCGCTGTCGGCGTCGATGCTCAGGTGTCGCGCGAGCAGTGGCGGGTATTCGCGGCGACGGGCACGTCGCATCTCATGGCGATTTCCGGATTTCACGTGGCGGGCGTCGCGCTGCTCGCCATGTGGCTCGTCCGTTGGCTCTGGCGGTTCATCGGCGTGCGCGGCGTTGCGCGCGCAGACGTTGAGAGCATCGTCGGCCTCACGTGCGCGGTTGCTTACGCGCTGCTCGCCGGTTTCTCGGTGCCAACCCAGCGCACTCTCGTGACCCTGACGGTCGTTCTCGGCGCGCGCATCGTGCGACGCGCGACTTCGATCTGGGATCTGCTCGGCCTCGCGCTCGTCGCCGTGCTGCTGCTCGATCCGCTGGCCACGCTCGGCGCCGGTTTCTGGTTGTCGTTCGGTACGGTCGCGGGGATTTTGTACGCGCTCGAGGGCCGCCTTGGGGCGCGTTCCGAGTGGCGCGATCTATTGCCTGCACAAGCGGCGGCGACACTGTGCCTGCTACCTCTGACACTCACAATTTTCGGTACGATTTCCCTGCTCGGGCCGCTCGTGAATCTCATTGCGATTCCGTTCTTCGGTCTGCTGCTGGTGCCGGCCATCCTCATGGGAGTCGCGTTGCTGGCGCTGCCACTGCCACTGCCACTGCCACTCGCTGAGCACTGGTTCCAGTGGATCGATCATGTCGTTGGAGTGTGCTGGCCGGCGTTTGCGGGGCTCGCGACGTCTCCGCTAGCGCTCGTGCACGTCGCGCACCGGCCGCTTTGGACTCTGGTGTCGCTGACGATTGCAGTGCTCTGGATTGCCACTCCCTGGCCGTGGGTCGTGCGCGCGCTCGGTGTCGCACTGGCATTGCCGGCGCTGCTATGGCGCGCGGATGCTTTGCCAAGTGGTGCCTTTGAAGTCACGGTCGTCGACGTCGGCCAGGGCCTTGCAGTACTGGTGAGCACGCGAAATCACGCGCTGCTGTTCGATACCGGCCCGGCGGCGCGGTCGGGCCGCGCCGCCGCTGAATTTTCGATCGTTCCCTATCTCGCGTGGCGGGGGCGGCGGGATCTCGACGCGATCGTTTTGAGCCATAGCGATCGCGACCATATGGGCGGCCTCGAGACCGTGATGGCGGCCGTTACCGTCGGGCGACTCTACGTGGGCGGTGATCTACGGGGCAGTCGGGCACGTTCCTGCATCGCCGGCGCCCGCTGGGAGTGGGACCAGGTGAGCTTTGGCTTTCTTTACCCACCGCCTGCGCAAGCTGGAGCCAAACCGCTGAGCGACAACAACGGCTCTTGTGTGCTTGAAGTCTCGGCGTCCGGCGGCGCAGCGCTGCTGACGGGGGACATCGAAGCCGCAGCCGAGACAGCACTGCTCGGCCGCGCCCGCCGCGTGGATGTCGTGGTCGTTCCCCACCATGGCAGCCGCAGCTCGTCCGGCGTGGAGTTCGTCGCAGCGCTTGCGCCGCGCTGGGCGGTGGTCTCGGCCGGATACGACAACCGCTGGAATTTCCCCAGGCCCGAGGTCATCGCACGCTGGCAGGCCGCGGGTGCAACTGCTCTCAGCACCGCGCGCAGCGGAGCTGTGACCTTCCGCTTCGGCACGGGCGGGAAAACAATTTGGCCCGAGGAATATCGGGACGACGCGCGGCGCTTCTGGCACGTGGATTGATCGCACGGCTGGCCGCTCCCGCTAGGTCGCGATACGTCATTGCCTCGACGGCGTTGCGCTCAGCCAGGCTGGCTCGCATCGATCAGGGCGCGTATGGCGGGCCAGTGATTAGGATAGAGCCCCAGCAGCTCGGACTTGCGGCCCTCCAGTATCGAGTAATCGGTCGCGAGATATTCAGCGATGATTCGATCCAGAGCGTCGGACAAGACGCGGGACGACGGATCAAGATTCGTGATCACGCCGAGACCGGTCGGCGCGGTGCCGATGGTGTGCACCTTCAGGTCCGGTCGATATTTCTTCAACGCGAGGATCAGGCGCCATATGTCGCCGCTCCAGAAAGACGTATGGCGTTCGCGCGTCGCAGTGGCGGCATCTAGCGGATAGCAATCGTGAATCAACACGATCGCGCTCGGCTCGCAATGGCGCTCGATGTTCATGAAGTCGCGTAGAGCGAACTCGAACCTGTGCATGCCATCGATGAAAGCAAGCTCGATGCGTCGGCCGCCGAGTTCTGCGACGACGTCGCGGGAGGCGAAGAAGTCGTCGCTCTTCTCGGCGAAGATTCGCTGCCTCGGCCCTGGCGGCGTCTTGGGCCTGGGAGCCGGGTCGATACCGATGCAGTCGGTGCCGGCATGCGCCAGACGCAGCGATTCGCCGCGCGATACGCCAATTTCCACATAAGTGCCCGGCCGCAGATAGGCATGAATTCTTGCCAGCAAACTGAAATAGTCAGGGCCGGGCAGTTCCATTTGAGCGAGCAGCGCATGCGCTTTGTTGTAGTCGGCGAGCGCGGTCGCTGCATGACAAAGCTCAATGGCTCGGTCGGTTCTGCCAAGGAAGCGGTGCACACGCGCGCGCTGGTAGCAGACCGCCGCTTTGCGCCAATTGGGGTCGCCCTTGCCTGGCATCTAGCTTGCTCGGCTCCTGATCTTTCGCAATGGCTTGCCCAACTGAGCCAGCTTTTTGAGCAGCTCGAAGAGTACGAGGAGTGGCCAACCGAGAAACGTGGGCAGTGCGTAACGGTAGACGTGGCCGTGTCGCAGCGTCCGCCGTCCACCGCGAATTGGATACGAAGACACCAAGCGGTGCAACTCCGCATACGGGTCGACACCCATGGCGAGCAGTTTTTGATAGAAAGCGCCGGTCAGGGGATCGAACGGTTTCGTGTGCTCGACTTGCACCGCATCGACTACATGCAGTGGCCGATTGGAACCCTGCAGCAGGGATGCCCAGACTACATCAATGCCCCAGGTGCTCTTGGCTAGGCTGAAAGTTGGCAGCAATTCCTCAAGAGTCTCTGCCCGAAAGCACGGGGCCATCACTTCGACGAAGCTCACATGCCGCAGCTTACAGGCGGGATTGTGTAACGTCACTCTGAGGTTGTAGTTCGTGTCCCAGCGCAATGCAGGCTGGGCGAGGTAAGTCGAGTGGCGATCGCAGATCTCAAGGAACCGTGAGATGTCTCCGGGCTTGAAATTGACGTCGTCATCCAGCAACAGCACGTAACGATAGCTCGGCAAGTTGCTGTACTGCTCCCTGAAGCGCAGGAATCCTTCCAGCTTGTTGTCGCCCCCCGATGAGTAGTAGTCCGCCAGCTGCTCGTCGACCGGCGGACAATACCAACTCACACAGCAATCCCACCGGCGCGCGGGTTCCTCGGCCAGCAAGCGCTGATGCAGGGACTGACTGCCGCAGCGTATGAAGACCAGGTACGGACGCTGCGCGGGCGCTGCAGCCGGCATCGTCAATTGCGCCGCCCACTGTGACTGGCGACGCCTGAGCGATCGCGTCCATCCAGGATGGCGCGCCACCAGCTCTCGTTGTCGAGATACCACCCGAGGGTCGCCCGCAATCCGGCGTCGATTGAAATGCCCGGCTGGTAACCGAGTTCGCGCTGGATCTTCGAGGAATCGATGGCGTAGCGCCGATCGTGCCCAGGCCGGTCCGCGACGAAGCTGATCAGCTCGGCGGCGGATCGTCCACGGGCGCCGGGCGCATCGGGAAAGCGGGCACGAATGCTCTCATCCGCAGCAAACAGCTGATCGCAGATGGCGCATAGCTCATGCACCAGATCGATGTTCCGCAACTCGTTGTTGCCGCCGATATTGTAGGTCTCGCCCGTCTGCCCATGGTGCAGCACTGAGTCGATCGCCGTGCAATGATCCGTGACGTGCAGCCAGTCGCGCACATTACAGCCGTCGCCGTAAATCGGCAGCGGTCTGCCACGCAGGATATTCAGGATCATCAGCGGCAGCAGCTTCTCCGGAAACTGATACGGGCCGTAATTGTTCGAGCAATTAGTCGTGACGGCGCAGAGCCCGAAGGTGTGTACGTAAGCGCGCACGAGATGATCCGCGGCCGCTTTGCTTGCCGCGTAAGGCGAGTTCGGCGCGTAGGGACTGCGTTCGCTGAACCCGGGGGCGTCGGCCGCAAGCGAGCCAAACACCTCATCCGTCGAGACATGGTGAAAACGATGCGGCCGTGAGCCATCGACCCAGATTCGCCGGCAGGCCTTGAGCAGGGCGTGCGTGCCGAGAATATTGGTGGTCACGAATGCGTCCGGTCCCGAAATCGAACGGTCGACGTGCGACTCGGCGGCAAAATGCACGAGCGTATCGATGGTATGTTCCTCGAGCAGCGCCGCCACCCGCGCTTGATCGCAGATGTCGCCCTGGACGAAGGCAAAGCGCGGATTGGCGGTGATCGAGGCTAGATTTCCAAGATTGCCCGCATAGGTAAGCGCATCGAGCACGACAACGCGCGCCGCCGGGTACCGGCCGAGCCAGTAGTGGACGAAGTTGGAACCGATGAAGCCGGCGCCGCCGGTCACCAGGAGATTACGCGGTAGCCATGCCATCGAGCATTCGCCGTAGGTTGTCGCGCCAGGGCGGCGGTGCGTAGCCGAGCGCTTCGATCGAGGAGCTTGTGTCGAGCACGCCGAATCGCGGGCGGCGCGCGGCCGTCGGGTACTCGTTGGTCTGCAAGGCGCGAATCGGAATCGAACGCGTCAGCAGGCCACGAGCGAGCGCCTCTTGCTGAATGGCGACGGCAAATTCGTACCAGCTCGCCACACCGCCATCGGTCCAATGGTAAATGCCGTGCAGCTCGGGCCGTTCCGCGAAGCGCCACAGCGCCGCGGCCAGTGCGGCCGCCCAGGTTGGTGTTCCCAACTGGTCTGCGACCACGGCGACGGCGTCACGCTCAGCCATGAGCCGCAACATGGTGCTCACAAAATTGCTGCCGATCGCGGCGTATACCCAGGCGGTTCGCACGACGACGGCGCGTTCGCCCGGCACACCGAGGGCGGCCTGCTCACCCTGGTATTTCGTCTGCCCGTAGACGCTGATCGGCCGGGGCGGCGACGACGGTAGATAAGGTGTCGATTGCTCACCGTCAAAGACATAGTTGGTGGAAACATGGATCAGTCGCGCGCCCACCCGTTCGGCTGCGACAGCCAGATTGCGCACGCCATCCACATTGGCGCGAAATGCCTCTTGCGGTTCACTCTCGGCACGGTCCACCCCGGTGTAAGCCGCGACATTGATGATTACCTGGGGGAGATGCCGAGCCACGAACTCCAGCACCCGTTCCGCCTCGCAAATATCGACGTCAGCATGACTTGCCCCCAGCGTCTCGATGTGACTCGGGGCCGACTGCAGCAGGGATCGGCCAACCTGACCGCCGGCACCCGTGATGCAGACCTTCATGGGTAGCAGTCCGCATCGCGGAAACTGCTGCCTTGCATGTCCTTTGGCGAGACGATGGGCTGGACATTCGCGGGCAACTGCCAGTCAATTGCCAGGTCCGGGTCGTCCCAGCGAATCGTGTGTTCGAATTGAGGCGCATAGAAGTCGGTGCACTTGTAAAGGACGTCAGCCGACTCGCTAAGCATCAGGATGCCGTGCGCGAAGCCCGGTGGCACCCACAATTGCAGATGATTGTCGGCCGACAACTCCACCGCAACCCAGCGTCCGAAGCTTGACGAGCTGCGGCGCAAGTCCACAGCCACGTCCAGGATCTTGCCGGCTACGACACGCACGAGCTTGCCTTGAGCGTTTTCGCGCTGATAGTGCAGCCCCCGCAGGACGTGACGCACGGAATGACTGTGATTGTCCTGTACGAAACGCACCGCCAAGCCGGCCTCGGCATAGCGTCGTTCGTGCCAGGATTCGAGGAAATAGCCGCGGGCGTCACGCAAGACTCGCGGTCGAATCAGCACCACATCCGGGATGGCGGTCGGCTCGAAATCCATGACTGCTAGCCGCCACGCGCGATATCGAGCAGATACGAGCCGTATGCCGTCCCCAGCATAGGCTCGGCGAGCCGCGTGAGCTGATTCGCGTCGATGAAACCGACGCGGAACGCGACTTCTTCGGGGCTTGCGATTTTCAGGCCCTGGCGACTCTCGATTGCCTCGATGAACATCGCAGCCTGCAACAGCGATTCGTGCGTGCCCGTGTCGAGCCACGCGATTCCTCTGCCCATCACCTCGACACGCAATGCGCCGCGCTCAAGAAAGGCGCGATTGACATCGGTAATCTCGAGCTCACCGCGTTTTGACGGCCGCACCGCCGCGGCGATATCGAGCACCGTGTTGTCATAGAAGTACAGGCCGGTTACGGCATACGACGACTTTGGCTGCGCCGGCTTTTCGTCGATCGCAATGGCACGGCCCTCAAGGTCGAACTCCACGACGCCGTAACGCTGCGGATCCTTCACATGATAGGCGAAGACTGTGGCGCCGCTTGGGTTCCCGGCCGCGCGCTGCAGTTGCTTGGCAAGTCCGGCGCCGTAAAAAATATTGTCGCCGAGGACGAGCGCCACGGGATCGCGTCCGACGAAGGCACGGCCAATGATGAACGCTTGTGCCAAGCCTTCGGGACGCGGCTGCTCCGCGTATGAAAGCGAGATACCCCATTGCCGACCGTCACCCAGTAGCCGTTGGAAGAGCGGTAGGTCAGTGGGAGTCGAAATGACGAGAATCTCGCGAATGCCCGCCATGATGAGCGTCGACAGGGGGTAGTAGATCATCGGCTTGTCGTACACCGGCAGCAGCTGTTTGCTGACCGCAAGTGTCGCCGGATGTAGGCGAGTGCCCGCGCCGCCGGCAAGCACAATTCCGCGATGAGTGGCAGAGGTCATGAGTCGGGCAACCGGCGGCTATTGTACTGGTTCATTTGCTCGGCGCACGCATCGACTGTCGCTCGCAAGCCGCGAGTCGCTCGATGGCGGCAATCGCGCCGGCAAGGCCGTTCGTGATGCTGGACGCCGCGAGGCGGTTACGCAGCGCTTCGATGCCGGCGGTGTCCTGCAGCAGCTCGCTTGCGTTTCTCGCAAGCGCCTCCGTCTCGCAGGCCGACGCAACCGTCAGGCCGAGCGCCGCGCACCTTCGAATCCTATCGGCTTGATCCGAAGCGACCCTGGCCGCGATCGTTGGCTTGCGCATGGCAATAGCCTGCACCAGCAGATCGCCGCCGCCCGTAACGACGGCGCTTGCCTCATGCACGAGTGCCATGAGTCGGGCGTGGTCCAGCGACGGCAATACCAGAATGCCCGGTTCGTGAGCGCTCACTGGTGGCGCGTTCGGGCCGAGCACTACGACCACGCGTCGGCGCAGCTCTCGGGCCACGCGGCTCGCGGCGGAACGAAAGATCTCGGCGACCGATGTCCCTTTGATTGTCTGCCCGCCGCCGCCAGGACAGAACACGATGTATTGATCGGCCCCCAGGCCGAGCTCGTCACGCAGCTGCCGACAGCTTGCCTCCGTACTTGCCTCGAAGATGGTCGCGAACCGCAGGACTTCGAGTCCTGGACGGAGGTGAGCTTTGAAGCGCCGATACCCGGACCACTGCGGGAGCGCCCAGTCGGGCTGCAGCAGCCATTGCTGATCCGTATACCACAGGCGCCGCAATCCGAACGCCTTGCGCAGCGTACTCGGGCGCGAAATTCCGATAATGACGTGCGCTCCGCCGCGGCGGGCGGCGCGAAACTGCTCCGCGCGGCCGGCATTGTCGAACAGCACGACGTTTGGCTTCTGCGCGTCGATCGCTGCAATGACTTCCGGCGTGTGATACGTCGGCGATCGATCTACCAGAGTTGTCGGGAATCCGGTGGCTGCGGCGTTGCGCGCGCGCTGGCTGACGATGAAGCGCAGATCCGCCGCGGCATTGCGGGCGGCGAGGCAACGCGCCAACAGCAGACAACGAATGAGTTCGCCGGAGCCGCCGCCGCCAGACGCCGGCACAAAGAGCACTGACGGCACGGATGACGTGCCGGGTACTAGTGGAGACGGAGTTGGCAAGCCAGTGTGCGCAGTGTCATGCGTGGTTTGACGTCGTGCGCCAGGAAGTCGTTCGCGAAGATGCGAAGATGCGGCGGCGGCAAGTCAATTTTACGCCGCGAACTTGGACGGCGGATAGTCGAAGCTCGGCGGGCGAATCGCCGCAGCTGGGCGGGGTACGCTGCCGGCCGCTTGCTAAGTTCTCGTTTCGTCGAGCTTTTCCGACCCTCTCCGGTGCAGTATCATGCGCGGCTTCCAAGGGTCGGGAGTCGCTCAACGCCACATGTGGGAACTCGTCAAAGCCGGCGGCTACGTCATGTGGCCGATCATCCTGTGCTCGATTGCCGCGGCCGCCATCGTTGTTGAACGACTCTGGACACTGCAGGAATCACGCGTCATCCCGAAAGAACTCACCAGCAAGGTGATGCAGTGGATCGAGACGCGCGCGCTCAATGACAAGATGATTGCCGCCCTCGAGCAGAATTCGCCGCTCGGCAAGGTGATCGCCGCGGGGCTCGCCAACCGCAATCGCCCCCGCGACATCCTCGTCGAACGGGTGACCGACACCGGCCGGCATGTGGTGCATGAGCTCGAACGCTTCATGGGCACGCTCGGCACCATTGCTAGCATTGCGCCCCTGCTGGGCCTGCTCGGCACGGTGATCGGCATCATCCAGGCTTTCAACGATATCTCGTCGAAAGGCAGCGGTGATCCACGGATCCTTTCCGGCGGCATCGCGCAGGCGCTCATTACTACGGCCGCCGGACTGTGTGTCGCGATTCCCGCGTTGGTCGGCTATCGGTACCTGCGTGGCCGGATCGAAGTCATCGTCGTGCAGATGGAGAAGGAGGCGATGCGGCTCGTCGATCTTCTCGAATCGCAACGGTCCGGCGACTGACTGGTTGCACACGTTCATGGATTTGAAGCCGCGCAAGTCCGAGGAGCCCGAGCTCAATCTGATCTCCCTCATCGATGTCGTGCTGCTGCTCGTCGTTTTCTTCATGGTTTCGAGCACGTTTGTCGAGGAGGGGCGAATCAAGGTGCAGCTCCCGGAAGCGTCGAAGATTCCGATCGCGAACCCAGGCAAGGATGAGCTCATCATCACGGTCACACATTCCGGCGAGTATCTGGTCAACGAACACACCCTCATCAACAACAGTCCGGAGACGCTTCGCAGCGCCATTGTCCGCATCGTCGGCGAGCGCCGCACCGGAGCTGTGACGATACGCGCGGACGCGGCAACCACACATCAATCGGTCGTGACCGCAATGGACGTCCTCGGGCGGCTCGGTTTCAACGAGATCAATATCGCCACAATCCGCGGCTCGGCCGGGCGCTAGGGGCATGGCGAAAATACCGCTCAACCATGACGCCAAGCGGATCTACCGCCGGCTCATCGGTTACGCGCGGCCGTATTGGCCGATCTTTCTCCTCGGCGTCGCAGGCAACGCGCTCTTCGCGGCGACCGACGCTTCGTTCGTCTGGTTCGTCAAGAATTTCCTGAAGGATGCCTTCGCCAGTCCCGATCCGCGCGTGCTCCGCTGGGTGCCGATCGGCGTGGTCGTGCTGTTTTTCCTGCGCGGCGTCGGCGATTTTCTTTCCACGTATTGCGCGGCATCGGTCGGCCGCCACATCATCAAGACGCTGCGTGGGCAGGTCTTCGGTCATTACCTGAAGCTGCCGACCGAGTTCTATGACCGTGAGTCGTCGGCGAATCTCCTCTCGAAGCTCACGTACAACATTGAGCTCCTCGCCGAAGCGAGTGCGAATTCGATCACGGTGATCATCCGTGACACGCTGTCGGTGCTTGGACTCATCGGTTATCTCTTTTATCTCAACTGGCATCTCGCGAGCATCAGCATCATCCTGGCGCCGCTGATCGCCTGGCTCATACGACGCGTCAATCAGCTCTTCCGCCGTTACAGCACGCGTATCCAGAATTCGATGGGCGATGTCACGCGCATCGCGAAAGAGGGCATCGAAGGCCATCGCCTGATCAAACTCTTCAATGCGCAGGACTACGAGGCGCGCGTCTTCGACCAGGTGAATGAGCAGAATCGCCGCAACAACATGAAGCTGATTCTGACGCGGGCACTGTCCAATCCCGTCGTGCAGCTGGTTGCTGCGGTCGGTCTTGGCTTCGTGCTCTACGTGATGATCCGCATGGCGCTTGCGCATCAGCTCCCGATGGAGGATTTCTTCGCGTTTCTCACGGCGCTCCTTCTCACGACGGCACCGCTGCGTCGCGTCGTCAACGTGGCCGCTCCCCTGCAGCAGGGCATTTCGGCGGGGGCGAGTGTCTTCGAGGTGCTCGACCGTCAGACCGAAGTGCTAAACGTCGGGCGGCCGCTCGAGCGTTGCCACGCCGAGATCGAATTTCGCGACGTCACGTTCAACTACAACATCGACAAGGGCGAAGTGCTCAAGAACGTGAGCTTTCGCGTCGCGCCCGGCGAAACCATCGCGATTGTCGGCAAGTCCGGCAGCGGCAAATCGACGCTCGTCGGCCTGCTCGCGCGCTACTACGATGTGAGCGCCGGAGAGGTTCTGCTCGACGGAGTGGACGTCCGCGAGTACCGGCTCGCGGACTTGCGACGCCAGTTGAGCATGGTCAGTCAGGATGTGTTGCTCTTCAACGATACGATCCGGAACAATATTGCATTCAGCGTGCCGGAGGCGCCGCAGGCGGCGATCGATGCCGCGGCGGCGGCCGCTCACGTCACGGAGTTCACCGGCGATGAACCCGGCGGGCTCGACTTTGTCGTCGGCGATCGCGGCACGCTGGTGTCGGGCGGACAGCGGCAGCGGATTTCGATCGCGCGCGCCATTCTCAAGGATTCGCCGATCCTCATTCTCGATGAAGCGACATCCGCGCTTGATACGGAACTCGAACGTAAGATCCAGCAATCGCTCGACGAGTTGATGCAGGGGCGCACCACATTTGTCATCGCGCATCGCCTGACGACGATCGAAAACGCCGATCGCATTCTCGTCCTCGACGCTGGCTCACTTGTAGAAGCGGGGACGCATGCTGAGTTGATTGCCCATAACGGTCATTACGCAGCGCTGCACCGCCTGCAGTTCAACGTCTGAACGCCCCAGCGGCAGCACCGTGACCGGCGTCGGAACTCAACAGTGGCTCGAACGTGTCTGGTACGACGGTGCGCCGTCCGGCGCGTGGCTGATTCCCTTCGGCTTGATATTCGGAGCGCTCACGGGCTTGCGTCGCGGGCTCTATGGCAGCGGCATGCTGCCGAGCTACGGCGTCAACGTCCCGGTCATTGTCGTTGGCAATATCACGGTCGGTGGTACGGGCAAGACGCCGCTCGTGATCTGGCTGGTCGAGGAACTGCGGCGCCGCGGATTTCGGCCGGGTGTCGTTTCCCGCGGATTTGGCGGCACCGCGGTCGGGCCGATGCTGGTTTCACCGTCGATGGACGCTCGTGAGGTCGGCGATGAGCCTCTCCTGATCGCGGCGCGCACGCATTGTTCAGTGGCAATCGCGCGCGATCGTGTTGCGGGCGCCCGCTTTCTTTGTGACAGTGGAGTTGACGTGATCATTGCCGACGATGGGTTGCAGCACTATCGCCTGCGGCGTAACTGCGAGGTGGCGGTGATCGACGGCGAGCGGCGGCTCGGCAACGGGCGGCAGTTGCCGGCGGGACCGCTGCGCGAGTCGCGGAGCCGGCTGAGCAGCGTCGATTTGATCGCCGTGAATGGCGGTGCCTACATGGACGGCGGGCTCGCCATGCATCTCGTCGAGGGACGCGCACGCTCGCTCACCGATGGGGCGGAGCGCGCGCTTGAAGCCTTCAGCGGCGAATCCGTGCACGCGGTCGCCGGCATCGGCAATCCCCAGCGTTTCTTTGCGGCCCTGCGCCGCCGGGGTCTTAACCTGATCGAGCATCCCTTTCCCGACCATCACGCATTCCGGCCCGACGAGCTCGATTTTGGCGACGCGCATCCGCTGCTCATGACGGAGAAAGATGCCGTAAAATGCCGGAGCTTCGCGCGCCCCGGCTGGTGGACTGTGCCGGTGAGCGTGGAGTTCGATGCGCGTACGGCGGAATATTTCATGGCCGCCATCCTGCGCAGGATTACGAAGCAGTCCAGTAACGACAACGCGGGTAGCTGAGACCTATGGACGCACGTCTGCTCGACATCCTTGCATGTCCGCTCTGCAAAGGACCGCTCTACCTTCACAAGCCCGGACCGGAGCTCATCTGCCGGGCCGACCGGCTGGCATTCCCGGTCCGCGATGACATACCGATCATGCTGGAAGAGGACGCGCGCCAACTCGACGCCGGTGATCCGCTGCTCGAGCGCACATGACCTTTCACG
>Ga0326726_10004480_pt1 | contig 12735 bp, 7 predicted proteins | sample MHFenrmetagenome_2_FD_207603 | JGI IMG/M metagenome (GOLD analysis project Ga0326726, IMG submission 207603) | Lab enriched peat soil microbial communities from Michigan Hollow, Ithaca, NY, United States - MHF15MN | ecosystem: Environmental > Terrestrial > Soil > Wetlands > Peat | place: USA...
GAGGCAGTAGAGATGTCGATCGAAGTCTTGCACGAGCACAAATCCTTCTCCGAAGACGGGAGGTGAATCGGCAGCTTTCTTCAGAGCCGTTTCGGAGATCTTTTCGCCAGTGAGTGCATTCAGCAGGAACACCGCGGGCTGTCTCGCCGCGACAATTAACTGATCGCCCACCAACGTCGGCGAGAGATTCGCTAACGCACCGGTGTCGAACTTCCAACGGATTTCCCCGGTGGTGCGGCTGAGTGAGTACACGAATCCATCATTGGCAGTGACATAGACAAGCGAGTCGGACAGAGCCGGCGAACTGGTGATTCCGCCGCCCACGTGCCGGCTCCAGGTGGACTCCCCGTTGGCGGGATCCAGCATGCAGACAAAAGAATCGGCGGTCCCGAAGTAGATATGCCCGTCAACCGCCGGGCCGCCACGGATCATGCCCGCCACTCCGTGTTGCCAGAACACTCTGCCATCGCTCAGGCCCACCGCGAAGATGCTCCGTCCGCTGGCAGCGTAAACCACTGTATCGGCGACCGCCGGCGCATGCAGGACCGGCCCCTCGCAGGTCGCCTCCCAGATCGTGTGACCATGCACTGAGAGGCACACCAGATGTCCATCCCATGTGGGCAGTATGAAGCTCGAATCGCTCGCCATCCGTGGCGGCGCCGAGGGATTGGGTACGCGGAATGACGATTGCTCACGTCCGTCACGCAGCCGAATCAGATGCGCACGGTTGTCGGGATGATCGGTCACGACGATGAGAGTCGAGTCGAGCGGAAGAAGTCCAACAATCGGCCCGTCGAAGCGAGCACGGTAACGTCGGTCCCCGGTCCGCGCATCGTACACTTCAACGCGTCGATCCAAGCCACCGTGGAAAACCAACCCGCCCCGCACCAATGGTTCGCTGCCAGTCAAGCCGCCGGTCTTGACTGTCCAAAGTATCGTGTTCAGCGCCGGCGACGCTGAAGCCGCACTACGCCCGGGATTTCCCGGCCCCCCACGCACCGTCGCCCAGTCGCCGTCAGACAACCCATTATAGCGAAGCGCTCGTTTCCCGGTCGCGCATGCCGCGACGACGAAGCACACGCACGCGGCGACGACGATTGATCGCACAATGGTGGAATGTCGCATCAGAAGTTCCACCCGAAGAAGAACTCGAAATGCGTCCGCCTGTCAATGGTGCGAAAATCGGTTCGTCGCGCCCAATCGAAGCGTAGGACGATCAGGTAGCCCAAGGCGACGCGTGCGCCGACACCTAGCGATCCCTTCATGCGGCCAAAGTCGTTTTCCCAGGCATTCCCGGCATCGAAGAACATCGCGCCGCGGATCGCCTGGAATCCGAGGTTGGCGATCGGCGAGCCGACGAACAAAGCGTCGATAAACGGGAAGCGTAGTTCATTCGACGACAGGATCACGTTGCGTGCATACTCCTCGCGCCGCGGATACCCCCGCAGATCCCAACTCCCGCCCAAGTAGCGGCGCTGGGGCTCATGCCCGGCGGAGAATTGGCCGGTGAGACGCATGGCGAACGCCGAAAACCGTCCCAGGCGGAAGTACTTGCGGGCGTCGATGATCGCCAGCCGATTGAAGGAACTGAAGTCGGATAGGTCGGCGGTGTAGCCCAAGGTAAGCATGAAACGCCAGCCATCGATCGGACCGGTGATATCCCATAGCGAATTGTCGTGCACCAAGGAAATGAACTCCGTGGCCAAGACCGCGCGCCGCCGATCGAACAACACAGCATCCCGGTCCGAATGGCGCAAGAAAAGTGAGGTCTCGATGCGACGGAATTTCGAGAGCGGGTAGGCGGCATACCCGGCGACGCCGATCTGGCGTTCCTCGAGCGGGCCCTCGACTGGATCGTCATACCGGTCGAACAAGTGGTAGAGGCCGTAGCCGTAGTTGATCCGCCGCTCGCGATTGAAGTAGGTCACCGCGACGTTGAAGCTCTTGAGCAGTTCGTCTTTGCTGGTGGCGTTGTTGGCCAAGAGAAAGAAGTACTGATGATTGCCGAGCACGTCGGTCAAGGCGGTCTGGAAACCGCCCACGGTACCATAGAACGCATCGTAGGAGACCGCCGACTGGGCGATATCGAAGGAGAAGTCGCGCTGGTATTTGACCGCACCCTTCATGAGTTCGCCGCTGGCGGTGTCGGGCGTCCACTGCGGCGCCCAGGTCTGATCGACCATGGCGATGAGTTCGTTGCGAACCGTGTCTTTTGGCAGATCGCCGGCATAGATCTGGAATCCGCTATTCTGGAAGGCGGTGAAGACAAACCGCTTGCCGTCGGGCAATGAGTGCGGATCGAACGCACCGGTCGCCAAGTGCGTCAAGCGTTGGCGTCGCCCCTCGCTTGACATGCGATAGACATCTGCGATGCCGCCTTCATCGGATGTAAACAGCAGCGACTGGCCATCGAGTGAAAATGATGGGGCGCGCATGTTGTAGCTTCCGGTCAGATACGCAGAGATGCGCCCGGTTTTCAAATCGTACCGGAAGAGATTGAGCCAGCCCTTCTCGCCATTTTCCCCGCGGTCGGTGGCAAAGATGACCGCATCTCCCTGGGGCGTGAACGTCGGATCGGTGTCCATGTACCAATCAGAGGTGAGTTTCTTCAATGCGCCGGACTTCAAGTCCAGATGATACAGATCGTAAAGGCCGTCCTCACCGGCTCCCGCGAACACCACACGCTCCCCGTCCGGCGAATAGGCCGGTGAGATGATGCTGTAGATCGACTCCCAGCGATGCTCGCCGATGATCTTGTGGGCCTTGATATCCAGTTCGTAGAGGGCATCACGCTCATGGCGCTGCGAGGAGAAGATCACGTGGCCATCATGCGCGTCCATCGACGATCCCAAGAGATGGAGCGACTCGAAACGGGGCGAGCGCTCCCCCTTGAGGAGCGTCTCCACCGGCCGCTTCAGCTCCCTTCCCGGCCCGGCCGAAGTCATGTAAATGCCGGCGTAGCCCAGACGGTTGGCCTTGAAGACGATTTGCTCGGTCGTGTCCCTGCCGTTGATCAAACGGACGGGCACCGGTTTGACATTATAGCCGGCTTCGGTGATGCGGTCGTACACGCGGTCGGGCAATTCGCGGGTCTGGATCGTCGGGAAGTACCTCTTCTTAAGCCAGTACTCCCACTCCCTCCCGACCTCCTCAATCGGCTTATTGAACGTGAACGAGGCAACCTTCTCGAAGTCCATATCGCGCCAGCAATTCTCCAGCAAATGGACAAGGAACTCCTCTCCGTACCTCTCGGCGACGAAGTGGCAGAAGGATTCGCCCTCCTTGTACATGAGGTAGGTTCCGGAGATCTCGTCGATGCGGTCGAGATTCACAAAGCGGCCGGTCAGCACCAGGTCGCTCATGATCATCTCGGCGTCTGATTCCCACGGACGCGAGAAGTACTCGGCAATGCCCTCGGTGAACCACAAAGGCGGTGACGCGATATTCAGTTTCTTGTAGGCCATCGCGACCGAGGCCAGCTTCGAATAGGTAAAGACATGGGTCAACTCGTGCTGCAGCACCCGGCGGAAATCGTCGTAGGAGCCGTTGAACGGGAGCACCACCCGCCCCTTGTAGAACTCGGTGAACCCCGCCACGTTCTCGGGCAGAAGCGAGGGGACCACATTCGTCTGCGCGAAAAAGCGGGGGGCGGAATAGACGATGAGCGGGATTCGGTGCTCGACCTGCTGGTTGAATCGGTCGGAGAGTGCGGAGTACGATTCATGCGCCGCTTGAGCCGCGACTTCCGCGAGGCCGCGTTCGGAGCCATAGAAGTAGATGTCGAATTTGTCGGTCGAGAGAATCTGCCAGTCAAACTGCGTGTACTGGACCTTGTTCTTCCCGAAGTAATACTGCGCCCGCGCCGGAGTCCCGGCGGTCCACATGGCCAGGAGCGCCATGGCCGTGAGCCAAAGCCGGCTGCGCCATGCGGCCCGATGCCCCCGCTTCCCGGCCGGATGGGTACGGGTTGGACGGCAAGTGCAACGATCCGGCGTGTGTCTGGCCTGTGACAGTGACTTGCCCTCCATCAGGCAACTTACCGTCGAGTACGCTTGGTATTCCGTCGTCTGGGAGCCGTCTTCGCTTTTTCCGGCCGCCGGCGGCGCCGGGGCGCCCGCCCGTCGCTGGTTGAGGCACGGTCGGCAGAAAGGACACCGGGGACGGAACGAATTCTCTTTAAGATCTCGGACAGATGATCCAGGTTCTTCACCTGGAGGTCGATCGATCCGGTCCCGGTGGTCTGGTCGGCGGATAGCGAGACCGATTGGATGTCGGTTTCCGATTTGGAAATGGCGTCGGTGATGTCTCTGAGGAGGTTCTTCCGATTCTCCATGGTCAGGGCCAGCCGCACCAGAAACGCCTCGTCGCCTTCCACATCCCAGTCGACTTCCAGGCGGCGTTCCTTCTGGCTGGCCAGGGAGATGGCGTTGGCGCAGTCAATCCGATGGACCGTCACGCCGCGGCCGCGGGTGATGTAACCGACCACCCGTTCACCGGGCACCGGCTGGCAGCAACTGGCGAATCGGAACATCATGTTGTGCAGGTTTTGGATGCGCACCCCGTGCGAAACCCGCGCCTTGCCCGCAATTTCGCTGGGAACCGTGGCAGGCGGCGGCTCCGGTTCCTTGGGGTGGAAGCGGTTAAGCAGCGTCAGCGCCGACAAAGATCCCGATCCCAAGGCCGCCAACAACGCGTCGCCGTTGGGGTACTGCAACTCGGCCGCCCAGGCGTTGAGACGGGTTTCATTGGGCACCGGAATCCGGTAGCGCTTGAGTTCGCGCTGAAGGATGTCGCGTCCCAACTCGATCGAATGATCGAACTCCACCTTATGGAAGAACTGGCGGATCTTCGATCGCGCCCGCGAGGTTCGTACGAAGCTGAGCCAGTCGCGCGACGGCCGGATGTGCGCGCCGGTGATGATCTCGACTTCATCACCCGAGGCCAGTTGATGCGTTAAAGGGACAATGTGCCCGTTGACCCGCCCGCCTATGCAGCGATGCCCGACCTCGGTGTGGACCGAGTAGGCGAAATCGACCGGGGTCGAGCCCGCCGGCAACGGCTTCAACTCGCCTTGCGGCGTGAAGACGTAAATCTCTTCCTGGAACAAGTCGGTCTTGAAAAGTTCGAGGAATTCCTTGGGGTCACGGGTGTCTTTCTGCCATTCGAGAACCTCCCGGAGCCAGCTCATCTGCCGGTCGGATCGGTCGAACTCCCGCTTACCTTCTTTATAGAGCCAATGCGCCGCGATTCCATACTCCGCGGTGTAGTGCATCTCATGGGTGCGAATCTGGATCTCGATCATCCGCCCGCGCGGTCCAATCACCGTGGTGTGCAGCGATTGATACATGTTGGTTTTCGGGGTCGCGATGTAATCATGGAAACGATCCACAACCGGCTGCCAGAGCGTGTGCACGACGCCGAGGGTGTGGTAGCAATCGCGCTCGCTTCCCACGAGCACACGGATGGCCATGAGATCGTAGATATCCTCAAAGGCCTTCTTCCGCTTGATCATCTTCCGATAGATCGAATCCAGGTGTTTGGCGCGTCCGGAGATCTCGGCGGCCAGTCCCTCTCGTTCCAAGGCGGCACGCAACGGCGCGATAATGTCGGCGATGTAGTTTTCGCGCTCGTCGCGCCGTAATTCGACCTTCTCGGCCAATTCGCGGTAGGCCTCGGGATGGAGGTACTTAAGCGATAGGTCTTCGAGTTCCCACTTGATCTTCGCCATCCCGAAGCGGTGCGCCAAGGGGGCAAACACCTCATGGGTTTCGGCGGCGATCCGGGCGCGCTTGGCCTCGGGCAGGTATTCGAGGGTGCGCATGTTATGAAGGCGGTCGGCGAGCTTGATGATGATCACGCGAATGTCTTTGGCCATCGAGATCAGCATCTTGCGGAAGTACTCCACCTGCTGCTCGGCGTGGCTCTGGTAGGTGACGCCCGAGATCTTGGTGACGCCGTCGACCAGATCGGCGATCTCCGATCCGAACCGTTCGCGGACGGCCTCCAGCCCGTAGGGCGTGTCTTCCACCACATCGTGAATCAGGCCGGCGGCGATGGTCGAAGTGTCGAGGTGCTGCTCCGCCAGGATCATCGCCACGGCGAGGCAGTGATTGATGTACGGTTCGCCCGATTCACGCGTCTGCTTGGCATGCAGGCGTTCGGAGAGTTCGTAGGCGCGGCGCAGAAGCGGGATGTCGACGTTGGAGTTTTCGGCTTCCACGCGGATGATGAACTCCGCGAGGTTCATGTCCGGCGGACGGTTTGCCGGGAGCACATGTCGTGGCGGAGGCGGCGCTGCCACCGGCTTGCGACCCTTTGCGGTTGAAGCCTTCATCTCTTTATAAGATCGGCGGTTAGGCAATTCTTCGCCAGCGGCATGCAACGCCCTCTAAGTCATACGCTCAAGGAGGCCCTGGCGTAGCATTGCGGATGCGAGAAATGCGGGCTATCGAAGCCGGCGCACATACAAGGCACCCGCCACAAAGTAAAACGCAACCGCCGGCCATAGTGCGTGGGAGCCGACCGGCTGAATTGTGAAGATGTACAAGAGCAGGACGACCGCCCAGAGAAGCGCCGCGTAACGGCCGATGTCGGCCGAGCGGGGAACCTCGCCTGTGCGTCGATAGACAAGCGCCCCGCCAATAATAAGACCGAGGTCTCGAAGAACGACCAATCCCAATGCTTCCCATGGCATCCCGCGTTCGATGACGCAAAACAGCCCGACAACGACACCCGCGATCTTGTCACCGACCGGATCAAACAGCCGTCCCCATTCACTCGCCTGATTCAGATGCCGCGCCAAGTACCCATCGGCGACGTCGCTGACAATCCCATAGGCGATCAAGGCGCCGGCCCATGTCCGGCGCGTCGGATCGGGTGATGCGGCGAGCCACCACCAGACCGGCAGCAGGGCAAGCCGCGAAAGCGAGAGGAGGTTCGGAATGGTCAGAACACGGTCACGGGGGAGCGGAAACACATGGAAATGATCGCGCCCCCTAGGTCGGCGGGCAAGAGGCTTTCAACTGAGGTCCAACCTCCCAAGTTCGGGCAAGGGGCTTTTAGCCCCTTGTTTAGTTCTGCGCGGTCACGGCAAGGGGCTGAAAGCCCCTTGTCCGCGAACCGGCGGGTATTAGCGCTCGTCGAAAAAGAAGGTCACCGTGTCGGAGAAGGCGACGCGATGCGCATTTGAAGCTTCCGGGACCGGCTTGCCGTTGACCTTGTAGAGCCAGTAGCCGCCGTCGCCGTTGTGCCGCGGACCGACCTGCTCAACTAAAGTGCCGAATGGGTAGGATTTCTTCGCAAAGGGTATCTGACGCGCATTGACCGCCGTCTCAAGCCAAGAGAGAGCCGTTACGGAATCGCGAAAGGTCGCCGCGAACGTGTCGACGCTGTCCGGACGATAGGCGATGACCAGAGCACCGGGCTTGCTCGATGCGTTCCCTGCCGGCGGATTTTTCTCCGGCTCGGTCGCGCAGCCACAGAGCAACGTCGCCAAGACGATGATTAGCGCCCTCTTCCTCATTTCACGCACCCCCAATAGAGGCCATGACCACCCCGAAACGCCACGTTGATGATGGAGACGACGTCGATCACGTCCGTCTGACAGTCAGCGTTCACGTCGGCGGAATTGGCGCGGACTGGCATCGAAGCACCACGGAAGGCGACATTGATGACCTCGACAACGTCCAAGACGTCGATCTTGCCATCGTCATTGAGATCACCAGCGACTCGGTTTGTCACATGCGCCGCATATCCCGGCCCGTCGCCGACTTGCCATTTCTCCTTGAGTGCGCCGGTCAGCGACAGACCCACAACCGAATCGGCGCTGAAGCAGACGGTAAAGACGCCGCCTTCGGCCCGCGGCAGCACATTCAGCACACCGCGGGCGCTCTTCCATGGATTGCCCGGCCCGTTGAGAACAGCGTGCGACCGTGTGTCGTAGCGATACACCTCGCCGGAATCCGAAAATCCACCGGCCGCCAGATAGCCAAGCCCATCGACCCCGACCGCCAAATCGCCAGGCGAACCGCCGATCGGAATTGAATCGGTTGGCTGCCAGGAGTCGCGATCCATGGTGTACACAATGCCGGCGCGGTCAGTGTAGTTGCCGCTGCAGACAATATGAATTTGCGCATCCGCCCCAAGTGCCATCGCCTGGGGATTGGTGCCGACATTGATGCTCGCCTGCACACTGGTCAGGGCCATGTTGCAGACCGAGACGCTGCCTTGCCCATACAGATAAGTCCCGAAATCAAATCCCGTGTTGGCCACCCAGAGTTGACTGACGACCATCAAGAGCCCCTCCGGGCTCGGCCCAACATTGAAACGGCGGCGTTCGACACCTAACTGGTAATTCACGATCGCTACTTGGTTGGCGACTAGAAGGGAGACCGCGCACAACGAGTCGTCGACGACCACCACATCCCACGGGTTATCGCCGACTGTGAAGCTGACGGTGTGCAGGACCGCATACGTGTCCCGGTCGATGACCATCAAGTCATCGCTGCATGAGTTCGCGACCAGAAGCAAATTGCCGGTCGCCCGAATGCGATTCGGGCAGCTCCCCAGGGGCATCACGTTGGCAACGACCGAGTCTCCGGCCCGATCGATCATGGACAAGGTCTCGGCCAATCCATTGATGATGTAAAGTCGATCCAAGTCCTGAACCGCATTGGCGGCCCGCGCCACCAGTAGGACCGCGACGAGAGCGAACACGATCTGTATCTTCTTCATCCCCATTCTCCGATTCAAATGCCGGCGCTAAGGCCGACGGTGATGGTGCGTGATGGCGATGGGTAGCCTTCCAGCAACTCGATGGGCTCGTTGGTGAGGTTTTCACCACGAAACGAAAGCGATAACTGCGGGGAGCGCGACAGTATCGTGACGCGCGACTCGATATCGAAGACACGATAGGGCGGGCGCGACTTGGTGTTCGCGCGCTTGGTGTAGCGCAACGAGACCCAGCGCCCGGAAACCCGTCCCCAGAATCTCCCCTGCTCCACGGCCAGCGAGAGATCGTGCGTATGACGGGGCGTGAAGACCAGAGTCCGCCCGTCGGTGTTCGGTTCGCCCGAGTCGTCGGTCGCGTCATTGAAGACATGCGCGTATTCGAGGATGATTCCCTCGTTCGGATCTTGCAACCTTAGGTGATCTTCTCGCCCGATGACGTTGGCCCGCGACAAATTCACCGGCTCGTAGCGTTGCGGCACACCGCGCAAATCCCAAACGATGATATCCGTGACCGCGCGCTCGAAGTACCGGCTTTCAGCCGTCAGCCAACCACTGGACCACCGGGCCGCGACATCCCATTCGCGCGCCCGTTCAGGATGCAGAGCGGGGTTCCCCTGCGTGTAATAATCCGCCTTCCAGAACATCGAGGTCAAGAGCGGCCGCCGGAATGACCGTCCCCACCCGCCCGAGAATGCAAGGTCACGATTGGGATGGACCGTCAGGTCGAGCCGGGGCGAATACGCGGGCGCATTGTCATCGTCGGCATCGAGCGACAGCCCCAATGTCGATGAGACCATTCCCAACGGTGTGCGAAACACGCGCGCGACGCTGGAGCGCAGGGCGTACTCGCGACGCTCGTGCAGCCCCAGCGATGAGGGCGGGCGCTGGTAATCTTTTCCTAACAACGACCGGAACCGCGTCTCGCCGGAGAATCGGGTGTCGAGGCCGAACTCGCCCGTACTAAAGTCGGCTTTCACCCCGGCGTAATGCTCGCGCAGATACGACTTGGCGGGGAGGCGCTCTCGCGCAGCGTTGTAGTATTCGCTGGTGAATTCATACCAGCCGCCGACCTCTGCCTCGGTCCGGGCGGATTGAAGCAGTCGTATTGTTGACTGTACGCGCGCATTCTTCGTGCGCGTGAACGCCTCCAGCTTCGGACTCTCCAGCGTCCCCGGTGCGCCATTCTGCGAGCGCGATCCGTAGGCCAAGAAATCGACGCGTGTGGACGCGTCGTTGGCTAAGCGCCCGAAGGCCCGCCAGTTGTCGATCCCGGCGTTGTGGCGTGTCCCCGAGGACTCGTCGCCGGCGTAACGGAAACGGTATTCGTTACCGCGGCCGGAGCGTTCGATACCGGCGTCGAACGGAATCGGTGCACGACTCATATCGGCGCGGAATTCTTGGCGGTAGGATCCCCATGCGCCGCTGCCTGCGGCGCCTGTGACGGCGGCGGCGTGGTCGCGGCGCGGTGTGAGCAGGTTCACCACGCCACCAACCGCGGCATCGCCGGCAATCACCGCCTGGCCGCCGGGTGTCACTTCGATCGCGCTCACGGCGCCGAGCGGTATTGCATCGAGATTGACGGCGCCATCCGGCCCGCCGGACAGAGGCATGCCGTCGAGCAACACCGCGACGCGCGTCGCCGGCTCGCCGCCCACGGAAATGCGCGTGCCGCCCGGAGTTTCCGCCGAGCCATAGACACGGACACCTGGCACCGTCGCCAGAAGCTCAGGAAGAGTACGCGCTGAAGAACGGGCCGACGCGACGTCGATGCGATGCGTGCGCGCGTCCTCCTCACGCTCAGCGTTGCTGGTCTGCGCGGGGAGGATGATCGGAATGGGCGAAAGCTCGATGCGTATCTGTCGCTCAAATCCCTCGACGATCTCCACCGAGGCGAGCGAGACAGTCGAGTAACCCACGCGCGACACATTGAGCTTCCAAGTGCCGAACGGGAGTGCGACAAATGAGAACGCGCCCGACGCATCCGATTCGGCGCAACGTCCGAGTTCGGCGATGCGCACGAATGCGCGCTCGATCGGCAAGCCGCTTGAGCGATCGACAATGATGCCGAAAAGCGAGCGCTCCGACTCGGCGCTGGCGTGGCTGTGGCTTAAAATCAGCGCGAAGAGAAAAGCGCCGATCCAACTTCGTGAGGCCTGACGCATGGAACCCCTCCTCCCCTCGGAGTGGCAGGTCCTTAGGCGTCGCCTTGTTGGTGGGATCGCGCGGGGCTGTCCAAGAAGAAACCCGGCTGCGTGAAAGCCGGGTGCTCACGTGAGCCACGGATCGTTATCGCCGGTGCTCACCCCCCGATCCTTCCCGCGAAGGCGTCGCTGGTTATCTGTCGCGTCCGGCCCGGTCTTCTGACTTTGCGGCTTCAGGCCTTCGACGGCGCCTTCCCGGAAATGAACTCCAGTGGCAAATCTGCCGTCGTTGTAGCCGCTTACAGCAGCGGGGCTGTGGCGGATTCTCACCGCCTTCCCGGTCAACCACCTTCGGTAGTTTCCGGACGCCGATCCATTCTCGTCCCGGATTCGGATTATGTCAAGAAATTTCACGATCAGTCAAACTGGACCGAGTTGCCGCCGCACCGTCTTTTCTTACGCTCCGGTTTTAAGTTGCCGAAGTGAGTCTGAATTGCCTATATTCCTCACCTGCCTCTGTGAGAATCGCCAGCGACCAAAGGTCCCTTGTGATGGCGCCGACGAAGAAGAAATCGCGTCCGGTGAAGCCAGGTCTGATTGTGTTTACCGATCTGGACGGCACCCTCTTGGATTTTCATACCTATTCCTACGATGCGGCGCAAGCGGCCCTGCGTGAATTGAAGCGGCTGAATGTGCCGCTTGTCCTCGTGTCCAGTAAGACCCGGTTCGAGATCATGCATCTGCGCAAGGTGTTAGCGCTGGACACCCCCTTTATTAGTGAGAGCGGCTCGGCGATCTTCTGGTCGCGATCGACGACGCCGGAAAAACCCCGCGGAGCCAAGGAGCGCGACGGGTATTGGGTGCGGGAATTCGGCGAGCCCTACCCGGCGATCCGTAAGCATCTGACTGACTTCCGAGAATCGGCTGGAGTGCGAATTGAAGGCTTCGGCGATTGGAATTTGGATACGATCACGTCGTTGTCGGGGGTTCCATCCTCAAGCGTGGCCCTGGCCAAGCGACGTGAGTACTCCGAGCCGTTCATGTTCCGTCCGTCGCCATCCGAGGCGGTGGTCCAAAATCATCTGAAGAACTTGGCGAAGGACGGATTTCGCATCATCCAGGGCGGCCGTTTCTACCATCTGGTGGGCGAATCAGTCGACAAGGGCACGGCGGTGGCCGAGTTAATCAAGTGGTACAACGCCAACGAGCCGGCCAAGCCGAAGACGCTCGCCTTTGGTGATTCGCCCAGCGATTGGCCGATGATGGGCTCCTGCGACATCGCGGTCGCGGTGAAGCGTCCCGACGGGAAGTATCACCCCACGCTGCGCGAGCACAAGGGCATCCGTCTCGCCGGCGCTCCTGGCCCCGAAGGCTTCAACCGCATGATCCTGCGTCTGCTCAAGCAGATGCTGTAATCGCTATACGCGAAGTTGTTCGTAGAGGCGGCTCTCGAGCCGCCGTTTTTGTTTGGGGGATCTTAATCCTCTCCCTACGGGAGAGGTCGATCCGCCGGAGCCGGATCGGGAGAGGGGCTCACACCTTCGCATCGTTCTATCTCACTCGCTATTCCACCCTCACCCCGACCCTCTCTCCCGTTCGCTTCGCTCAGGGACCTTCGGCCTCGAAGGGAGAGGGAGCAGAGCACGACATTCACAAGTGATTTGAGGAAATCGACTTTTCCCCTCTCCCCTGTGGGGAGAGGGTAGGGTGAGGGGGCTCTTGGGCGAAATCGAAACGATCAGCGCGGTTCGTCGCGCTTGGGGGAGTTGTCGATGTCGATCATGCGGCCGCCGCCGGGGTACGGGACCGATTGCGCGCGCTTGATCTTGATCACAGACTGAGTGACGTCACGAATGCGGTCGGC
>Ga0326726_10004481_pt1 | contig 12733 bp, 6 predicted proteins | sample MHFenrmetagenome_2_FD_207603 | JGI IMG/M metagenome (GOLD analysis project Ga0326726, IMG submission 207603) | Lab enriched peat soil microbial communities from Michigan Hollow, Ithaca, NY, United States - MHF15MN | ecosystem: Environmental > Terrestrial > Soil > Wetlands > Peat | place: USA...
TGAGATCGACGAGCTTGTCGTCGGGTATCGCGACCGCCTTCTCGACGCGAAGGAAGCGCGCCGGACGCTGCGGGGCCATCGTCAACAGCGGGTCGGCGATAGCAGCGATGTTGGCGCTCGCGGTGCCGTCGAGGTCGTATGCGCTGCGGATGTTCAGGATGCCGACGCCCTCGGCGACGAGGTCCGCGTCCACATCGACCCCGGGCACCTTGTCCGGGATATTGGCCGACGGCTTGCGCGGCTGCGCCGCGACGATGTCGCCGATCAGCACACCCTCCTCACCGGTCACGACCGGCTGCTGCGTTTGCGTCGCCGGGTCGTACATCCAAATGCCGTAGAGCGGCGGCGCGGCGACCGCGTTGGGGTCGGCGAGCTTCGCATCCGTGCACGGGACGGAGATCGTCATCGTCGCGTCGTTCGGGTCGGGCTCGGCGAGCCGGCAAATCGACCAGCTCACAAGCACGCGGCCGGTGCCGTCCCACAGCGGGAACGCGGAGCTGAAGCGCCCGCCCTTCGACGGGACCGCGTCCGTGCGCACCTCGAGCGGCGTCGCATCGACCTGCGCCGGACCGTTCATCCCTGCCGCGGTGGTCAGCGCTTGGTTGTTCTCGACGAAGTGCGGCGTATCGATGATCGCGATCGCGCCGCCGAGATCGGGTTGAGTGAACGGCCGCAGGATCGCCATGATCTTGCCGTCCATCATCTCGTGCGCGCCGATGAACTCGACTTCGGTGTTATCCGTGCCGGTCAGGTGGCTGTGCCGTCCGTACAGCAGCTGCAAGTCGCTGCCGTCCGGATTCATCGTATAGAGATCGATCCCGTTCACTCCGCCCGCGTGGTTCCAGCGGCTGAACAGGATCCTGCCGCTGTCGAGCACCGTCGGACCGAAATCGTCGCTCTGGTTGAACGACACTTGATGCAAGTTGCTGCCGTCGGCGTCCATCACGTGCAACACGTAGGTGGTCTGACGACGGTCCTCGTCCTGCGCGTCGAACTGCGGCTTGCCCTCGTCGAGCAAGATCGCCTTCGCCTGTCGCTGGCGAGTCGAAGAGAAGATGACGCGGCCGTCGGGCAAGTAATACGGCGACACGTCTTGACCCGCGGCCGCCGTGATGTCGGCGGCGATCAGCCGGTGCAGTGTGTCGGTCGCGATCTCATATTCCCAGATCGCCCAGGTCGGCTGGTTATCCATGTTCTTGTTCGGATCGAATGGCCCGCGCATCGCGAACAGGACCCTCTTGCCGTCCTGCGAGATCTGCACGCCCATCACGTCGCCCTTGCCCTGCGTTTCGCTAAGGGTGACGTTGCGCTCCACCGCGGACGGCGACGCACGATCGCGCACATAGAGATCGGTGCCGACGTTGAAGCGGCGTGGGTCGCGCAGGTCGGCGCGCTGCTGGACCTTGTTGTTCTTGTCGAACAGCGGACCCTTCGTATACGCGATCGCGAAGTCCGGCGCGACCGGGTCCGGGCTCTGACCAGAGCCGATGCCGACGCTGCCGTCGCCGGTGCTACCGCAACCGGCGAGCGCGACGCCTAGCAAGGCTAGTGGCAAGCAACGACGCTCAAACATATATATGACTCGATCGCTCCATGCGCTCATCGGAAGTCCCTCTCCCGTTAGCAGTCGTCAGCGGCGAAAGCGATCCCTACTCTGCGTGCATCAACGGCAACGCAACGCCCGAACGTGACGACCCGTCGTTCGCCGGGCGTTTGCATAATCCACCGCACGTCGAAAAAGCGATTCGACGTAATCTCGATGCGCGTAATCATGGGCATCGAGTAGTGGCCCTTCCGTTAACGCGATCACAGAACTCCTTCGCGAACGTCTCGCCGAAAAAAGTGTGACCGGTTCGTCGTCCGAGTGCGCCCGCATCGCGACGCGCCGCAAAACATTTCACTTAAGAACGCGCGACACTGTTGCGCTGCAGCAAACGTACGACTCCATCAACGAATTCAGCGTACATGCGACGTAGCTTGTATTTGAAATCGTCGCAATTAGGAGACGTCTGCTCTTTCCCACATTACGCGACGATTTTTTTTGTGGTGTAGTGCGCCCCGCATTCGGGTGGGTTCATTCAACAAACGGGACGATTGTGATGACTAGCAGAGTGCATTCGATGACGACGTTGGCCTTCCAAAGCCATCGCGCCGTTTGGTGGACGTTCGTCGCTGCGACGATGATCGTCAGCTTCGTGCAGGTTGCGCTCGCGGGACCACGCGAGCAGGCCGAGCGCATACACGATCGGTTGGCCGGCGTGCCGCCGACTGACGCCGTGCTCACGAGCATGGCGAATGCGATCTCGGGCGATCCGGCGAACGGCCCGATCACCGCGGCGAACATCGCGATGAACGATCCGCACTTCTACACCGTGACGATCAAGAACTGGGTCGCGCCGTGGACGAACCGCGATCAGAACGCGTTCGTGCCGCTGAACGACTACATCACGCTCGTCATGGGCATGGTCCGCGACCACGTGCCGTTCAATCAGATATTGAGCGGGGACCTCCTGTACTACGGCAACAAGATCTCTACGGCCGTCTCGCCGAGCAACAACGACCACTACGTCGCGCTCGAGACGGCGATGCACGATCCGAACTTCAACCCGGCCACCGACCTCGCGTCGATGCCGCAGTCGAGTGTCTATCCGGTGCCGAGCGCCGCGACGGCCGGCGCGATCACGACGCGCGCGGCGGCGCAAGCGTTCTTCATCGCGGGCACGAACCGCGCGATGTTCCGTTTCACGCTGATCAATCACCTTTGCATGGACATGGAGCAGGTGCACGACACGAGCGTGATACCTGACCGAATCCGTCAGGACGTCTCGCGCAGCCCGGGCGGCGACAGCCGCGTGTTTTTGAACAACTGCATCGGCTGCCACGCGGGCATGGACCCGCTCGCGCAGGCGTTCGCGTTCTACAACTACGACGACACCGCGGGCACGATCCAATACACGGCGCCGACGGTGCAGTCGAAGTACTTCCACAACAACACGACGTTCCCGGACGGCTTCGTGACGCCGGACGATGCGTGGAACAACCACTGGCGACAGGGGCAGAACGCGGTTCTCGGCTGGTCGTCCGGCTCGCCGGGCTCCGGCAACGGCGCGAAGTCGCTCGGTCAAGAGCTCGCCGGCACGCACGCGTTCGCCCAGTGCCAGGTGACGAAGGTGTTCAAGGCGGTCTGCTTGCGCGCGCCTGGCGACGCCGCCGATCGCGCCGAGGTCGATGCAATGACCTCGAGCTTCAGCAGCGGCTACGACTTGAAGCCGGTGTTCGCTGAGTCGGCGAAATATTGCATGGGCAACTAGCCCGGCAGGATTTTAGGGAGCAAGGACGATGCAGTACGCAACTTCGGCCGAGCGCGACACGCTGTTCGCGATCTATTCGGCAGTGAGCACCCGACTTTTCGCCGGCGCACGCGCGCTCGCAGCGGCCGCCGCGCTTGCAGCGGCTCTGGCCGGTTGCAGCGGCGGCGGCGGCCCGGGCGTCGAGCAGAACCCCGGCGGCGGCGGCACGCAGCAGACGCAGAGCTACAACGGCCCCGCGCCGAACACGCCCGACGTGCAGTCGTTCAAGATCAACCTCTGGGACAACATTCGTCCGATGAACCGCTGCGGCACCTGCCACAGCGTCGAGGGCGGCCAGACGCCGATGTTCGCGCGCAGCGACGACGTGAACCTCGCGTACGCGGCGGCGAACAGCGTCGTCACGCTGACCTCGCCGAAGGACTCGATGATGGTCGCGAAGGTCGGCGGCGGCCACAACTGCTGGCTCGCGAGCAACTCCACTTGCGCGACGATTCTTACGACGTGGATCACGAACTGGGCGGGCGAGCTCGCTAGCTCGGGCGGACGCCAGATCACGCTCGAGGCGCCTGCGCTCCGCGACCCGGGCTCGAGCAAGAACTATCCGAACGACCAGGGCCTGCTCTATGCGAGCACGGTCTATCCGATCACGGCGAAGTTCTGCTCGAACTGCCACTCGTCGAGCTCGGCGATCAAGCAGCAACCGTTCTTCGCCGAAGGCGGCGTTCCGAACGTGGGACCGTCCGGCGACCCGGACGCGGTGAAAATCGCGTACGAGGCCGCGAAGCCGAAGATGGATCTCGACAACCCGGCCAACTCGCGCTTCGTGCTGCGCTTGCGCAACGAGTCGCACAACTGCTGGACCCCGAGCTGCGCCGCGGACGCGGATGCAATGCAGGCTGCGGTCCAGGCGTTCGCCGACGCGATCGCGCCGACGCAGATCGACCCGAACCTGAAGACGAGCAAGGCGCTCACTCTATATGAAGGCACCGTCGCGTCCGGCGGCAGCCGCTACGAGAGCAGCATGGTCGCGCTCTACGAGTTCAAGAGCGGCACCGACTGCGGCACCTCGATCACCGGCGCGTGCGCGACCGCGTACGACACGAGCGGTGTCGACGGCGCGGGCATCGACCTGCACCTGTCCGGCAACGTGCAGTGGTACGGCGGCTGGGGCTTGAACTTCGCGGGCGGCAAGGCGCAGGCGACGACGGCCGCGAGCGCCAAGCTCTCGGACCTGGTCAAGCAAACGGGCGAATACTCGATCGAGGCCTGGGTCGCGCCGGGTAACGTCACGCAGACGGACACGCGCATCGTGAGCTACTCCGGCGGCGAGATGGCGCGCAACTTCAACCTCGGCCAGACGCAGTACAACTACGACTTCTTCAACCGCAGCAGCAAGACGGACGGGAACGGCAAGCCGGGCCTGTCCACGCCGAAGGCCGATCAGGTCCTACAGGCCTCGCTGCAGCACGTCGTCGTCACGTTCGACCCGGTCGCCGGCCGCAAGATCTACGTGAACGGCGAGCTCAAGGCGTCACAGGATCCGGCACCGGGCGGCACGCTGAACGAATGGGACGACACGTTCGCCTTCGTGCTCGGCAGCGAAGTGTCCGGCACGAAGAGCTGGACGGGCGTGGTCCGCCTCGTCGCGATCTTCAATCGCGCGCTGACGCAGGCGCAGATCAAGCAGAACTTCGACGCGGGCGTGGGCGAGAAGTACTTCCTGATGTTCAGCGTCTCGCACCTGACGAACATCCCGCAGAGCTTCGTCGTGTACGAGGGCTCGCTGTTCGACAGCTACTCGTACCTCTTCCGCAAGCCGTTCTTCATCAGCTTGGACGGCACGGCACAACCGGTCGGCCTCGACATCGACGGCATCCGGATCGGCCTGAACGGCTCGGAGGCCCCGGTGGGCCAGTCGTTCGCGCACGTCACGAAGAAGATCTCGAGCGCGTACACGGCCGGCGCCGGCGAGTCGATCGCCGACCTCGGCGCGGTGCTGCCTCTCGCGAAGGGCCCGAACTCCGACGAGTTCTTCCTGACGTTCGATACGATCGGGGCAAACACGTTCAACCGGCCGCCGCCCGCGACGCCGCCGCCGCCGCCGCCGACGGACCTCCCGCCCGTCTCCGCGATCGGCGTGCGCACGTTCGACCGAATCAGCGCGTCGATGGCTGCGATCACGAGCGTCAGCGAGAACAGCGGCCCCGTCGGCGCGGGCGACCTAGGCGTCCAGGGCACGTTCGGCGGGATCCGCCAGTCGCTGCCCGCTATCCCGGACATCCAGGCCGTGCTCGCGTCGCACCAAGTCGCGATCGCGCAGCTCGCGATCGAGTTCTGCAACGCGTTGATCGAGGACCCGACGAAGCGCGGCGCGATGTTCCCGGGCTTCGACTTCACCGCGGTCCCGTCGGCGGTCTATCCGGCGAGCGAGAACTTGCTGTTCAACCCGCTGCTCGACCGCGTGCTCGGCGTCGCGCAGCTCGCTAGCCAGCCCGACAAGAACGTCGTGCGCACCGAGCTGCACAACATGGTAAACGGCTATCCGGGCGACCCGACACGGGTCGGCTTGTTGAACAGCGCCGGCGTCACGAACGACCAGGTGCGCACGCGCGCGATCGCCAAGGCGGTGTGCTCGTCGGTCGTCGGCAGCGCCCCGATGCTCGTGCAGTAAGCGAACAGTATTCGTCTAGAGGTATCCGACCATGCTGATCCAAACGAAACGTAAGCTGCGTCGTCCGATCGACAGCCCGCAAATGCACGAGAACCACAAGCGGCCGGTCACGCGCCGTGACTTCATCGCGCAGGGCTTCCTCGCGGGCGGCGCCGCACTCCTCGGCGGCGGCGTAATGAGCCTGTTCGCGAACCCGCGCCAGGCGTTCGCGACGCTCGCGCAGGACCTCACGCCGCTAACCGCCGCCTGCGGCATCAGCAACGGCGCGGGCAAGATCCCGTTCATCTGCTTCGACCTCGCGGGCGGCGGCAACATGGCCGGCTCGAACGTGCTCGTCGGCCAAGGCGGCATGTTGGGACAGTTCGACGTGCTGAGCACGGCCGGTTATAGCAAGCTCGGCCTCCCGGGCACAATGATCCCGGGCGTCGCCGAGACGACCGCGCTGCCCGGCAGCAACGGCGATCACACCAACACGCAACTCGGGCTCGCGTTCCACGCCGACAGCGCTTATCTGCGCGGCATGCAGTCGCGCATGAGCGTGGCGACGATGGCGAACGTGAACGGCGCGGTCATTCCCGCGCGCTCGGAGAACGACACGAGCAACAACCCGCACAACCCGCTTTACGGCCTTCAGAAGGCGGGCGCGGACGGCTCGATCCTCACGCTCTGCGGCTCGTCGAACTCGGTCTCGGGCGGCAACTCGATGGCGCCGCTCATGATGATCAATCCGAAGTACCAGCCGACCAAGGTCAGCCAACCGAGCGACGTCGTCGGCCTCGTCGACACGGGTCAGCTCGTCGGCTTGCTGAGCGCGTCGGACGCGACCGCGGTGCTCGAGTCGATCTACCGAATCAGCAAGCAGCGGATGAACAACACGCCGGGCCTGACCACGGGTCTGACGGCCGATCAAGTCGTCAAGGATCTCGTGAACTGCGGCTACCTCAAGGCGGCCGACGTCGCGGACCGCTTCGGCAACGTCGTGCTCGACCCGGGCAAGGACCCGCTCATCGTCGGCCCGACCGGCATCTTCTCCGACGCGGAATGGAACAGCGGCGGCACCGATCAGCAAGAATTCCGCAAGACGGCCTCGATCATGAAGCTCGTGGTCGAGGGCTTCGCGGGCGCCGGCTGCATCCAGCTCGGCGGTTACGACTACCACGGCGGCATGCGTCAGGAAGGCGAAGTGAAGGACTTCCGCGCGGGCAAGTGCATGGGCGCGGTGCTCGAGTTCGCCGCGCGCAAGGGCGTGCCGCTCATGATGTACGTGTTCAGCGACGGCTCACTGTCGAGCGGCGGCACGATCGACAACTCGGTCAACGGCCGCGGCAAGGGCGAGTGGACGAGCGACAACCAAGACACCGCGTCGCCGTTCTTCCTCGTCTACAACCCGGGCCACCGGCCGGTGATCTTCACGGGCTCGGACGGCCTCTCGGCCGCGCAGCACCAGCAACTCGGCGCGTTCAGCGCCGACGGCAACGTGATGCGCGCCGCGACGCCGGGCGCGAACAACGTGAACCTGCTCGTCGAGACCGTGCTGCTGAACTACATGGCGCTTCACCAGGAACAGGGCCTATTCGGCACGAAGTTCCCGACCAATGGCCTCGGCAACGCGACGAGCCTCGACCGGCTGACGGCGCTCGCGCCGATCTGCAACGGGCTCATCACGAATCCCGTCTAACGTCGTCGGAGACAGATTCCTCTTCTTCAGCGGTGCTCCTGTATAGACGGCTACTTGGCCAAGGAAGGCCGGGTAGCCGTCTCTTTATCCGCCCTCCACTGCCCGCTCGGCGCCGCTCGCGTTTGTGACACAGCCCGCTTGCGCCACGCCGAGCGCCTCACATAACGTGGCGCGGATGAACGAATCCGCTGCGCTCATCGAGCTGCTCGCCTGCCCGCGCTGCGATCAACGCCTCGCGGCGCAGGGTGAAACGCTGCGCTGCGCCGGCTGCCGCGTCGACTTTCCGATCATCGCGTCGATGCCTTGGCTCTTCGCGGAGCCCGACGCCGCGCTCGGCGAGTGGCGCGGCCGCGTCCACTACTCCTTGCAACGCGCCGAGCGCGAGCGCGACGAGCTCCGCAAAACGCTCGGCCGTGGCGATTTGCGGACGCTGACGCGCGCGCGTCTCGAGCTCAATGCTCGCGCCGTCGAGGATCACAGCCGGCGTGTCGGCGCGCTGCTCGCGCCGCTCGCGATCGGCGGTCACGTCGCATCGGTCGAGACGCATCTTGCGCTGCGCACTCGGCTGCCGATCGATCAGGGCCTCACGACCTACTACCCGAACCTTCACCGCGACTGGTCGTGGGGCGAAGAAGAGAACGCCGCGTCGCTCGAGATCGTGGACGCTGCGCTCGGCGACGCCGCGGCGGACAGAGTACTCGTGCTCGGCGCGGGCTCTGGGCGACTCGCGTACGACGTCCATCGGCACTGGACGCCGAGCGTCACGGTTGCGCTCGACTTCAATCCGCTACTGATGATCGTGGCGCAGCGCGTCGCGCGCGGCGAGCGCATCGAGCTCTACGAGTTTCCGCTCGCGCCGCGCAGTGCGGCGGACGTCGCCGTGCTGCGCGAGCTCGCGGCGCCGGAACCGGCGCCCGCTGGGTTTCATTGCGTGCTCGCCGACGCGCACCGGCCGCCGTTCGCCCGCGGATCGTTCGACACCGTCGTGACGCCATGGCTCGTCGACATCTTGCCCGAGCGGTTCGACGTGCTGTGCGCGCGGATCAACACGCTGCTCGCGCCCGGCGGCCGTTGGCTCAATTTCGGCTCGCTGAGCTTCCACGTTCCCGACGCGGCGTCACGCCTCAGCGTCGAGGAATGTGCGGCCGTGATCGAGGAGAACGGCTTCGCGGCGCCGAGGGTCGCCGAGAGGGAGATACCTTATCTATGCTCGCCCGCGAGCCGTCACGGCCGGCGCGAGCGGGTCGTCGCATGGCGCGCCGACAAGACCAACGACGTCAAGAAGGTGCCGCGGCACGAGGCGCTGCCAGACTGGCTCGTGCGCGGCGCCGACCCCGTACCCCTGCTCGAGCCGTTTCGCGTTCAAGCCGTGTCGACGCGAGTCCACGCGTTCATCATGGCGCTGATCGACGGCAGGCGCACGCTCAAGGACATTGCGAAGGTCCTCGTCGAGCAGCGGCTCATGAACGAACATGAGGCCGAGGGCGCCATCCGCTCGTTCCTGATCAAGATGTACGAAGACAGCCGCCGCGGCACGAGCTACTGAGGCTTGACCCCGCTCAACGTCGCCTGAAGGTCCGCGAGGATCGAAAGCGCGATCGACTCGGGCGAATCCGCACCGATGTCGATGCCGACCGGGCCGCGCAGGCGCGCGTCGAGCCCGGGCGCACTCCCGCCGAGATCGGCTAGCAGCCGGTTGCGGCGCGCACGCGGCCCGAGCACGCCGAGATACCGCGCATCGGTCGAAGAGAGCTCGGCGAGATATTTTCGATCCGATGCGAGGTGATGACTCATCACGATGATCGCATCGAACGCCGCGAGGTCGAGCGCGCGAGATAGCGCGCCGGGCTCGACGAGCAACGCGCGCTCCGCGCGAGTGAAACCTCCGCGCGCGAGATAAGCGGGCCGGTGATCGGCGACGGTGACGAACCACCCGAGCTCGGCCGCCATGGCGACGAGTGGGACGGCATCGAGCCCCGCGCCGAGCACGAGCAACCGCGGTATCGGCTTGAGCGGCGCGACGAGGACCGTCGCGCCGGCCTCGGTCGCGAGCTCGGCCGTGCCGGCCGCGAGCGCACGTCGCGCCCGCTGCTCGAGCCGCGCCGCGGGCGCGCCGTCGATACCGAACGCCCGCGCCGCGCGGGCCGAGCACAGCACGGTAGCGCCGACGGGAATCCCGGCCTCAGCGCTCTCGATCACGGTCGCGAGCGCCGCGTGGTCGCGGCCGACGAGCGCCGCAGAGATCGCAGCGAACGGCTCGTAGCCTTGCTCGGGCCGCAGCGGCTGAAGAAACACTCGCAACAAGCCGTTGCAGCCGATACCGAGGCCGAAGATCTCGTCGGCGGCGTCGCGCAAGTCGTACGTCACCGCGGCGGGACGGTTCGCCGCCAGCACTGAGCGCGCGCGCTCGGCGAGATCTCCCTCCAGGCAGCCGCCGCTCACGAGACCCCGATAGTCGCCGTCCGCGGCGATCAAGATTCGGTGTCCCGGCTTGCTGTAGGTCGAGCCGACCGTCTCGTATACGGTCGCGAGCACGAGCGGCGTCCCGGCGGCTCGCCACGCGTCGAAGCTCTGGATGATTTGACGAACGCTCATGACGGGAACGCGACTCGAAAATCGGCGGCTCAATATGCCAGCGCGCAACGTCGGTTGCACCATCCCGCGCGCGCGCCGTAGACTGCCGAGCCCGATGCGGCGGCCGCATCTGCGAGGTTTGCTACCCGTGAGCTCGCGCAAGGATCGAACGAAAAACAAGCACGCCCCGAAAGCATCCGAGCACGCCTCCGGGCACGGCAAGCCGAGCCGCGACGAAGCGGAGCTCGCGGTCCGCACGCTGCTCCAGTGGATCGGCGACGACCCGGACCGCGAGGGGCTTGTCAGCACTCCGTCGCGCGTCGTGCGCGCGTTCGAGGACTGGTACAGCGGTTACCGCGACGACCCAGTCGACTTCCTGCGCCGCACGTTCCATGAGGTCGACGGTTACGACGAGATGATCGTCCTGCGCGACATTCACTTCGAGTCGCACTGCGAGCACCACATGGCGCCGATCATCGGCAAGGTCCATATCGGCTATTTGCCGGACCGAGCGGTCGTCGGCATCAGCAAGCTCGCGCGCGTCGTCGAGACGTTCGCGCGCCGGCTCCAGGTGCAAGAGACGCTCACGGCGCAGATCGCACACTGCATCCAGGACGTGCTGAAGCCGCGCGGCGTCGGCGTCGTCGTCGAGGGCGTTCATCAGTGCATGACGACGCGCGGCATCCACAAGCACGGTGTGTCGATGATCACGAGCCAGCTGCTCGGTCACTTCCGCTCCGATCCGCGCACACGCGCGGAGTTTCTCACGATGATCGGGCGGCCCGGCACGGTCGGTTAGCGTTCGCATCCCGGAAACGGGGACATTCCGCTTTTCGCAGCCGCGATATCCGATCGCCGAAGCTCATTCCGCGCGAAAAGCGGAATGTCCCCGTTTCCGCTGCGGCACTACACTAGCGGCATGACGGAAGGCGCGCGCGAGCGCTGGCTGTTCGACGACGAGCATCCGCCGCTCGCGGAGATCGACGGCGCGATTGCGGCGCATTACCTCGCCGACGAGGCGACGACCGTGCGCGCGCTCGCGGCGCGCGCGACGCTCGATCCGTCGCTCGCTGCACGCGTTCAGGCGAACGCGCGCGACCTCGTCCTCGCGATACGCGCGGGTCAACGCGAGGCGGGCGGGGTCGACGCGCTGCTCGGCGAATATGACCTATCGTCGCGCGAAGGCGTCGTGCTGATGTGCCTCGCCGAGGCGCTGCTCCGAATCCCCGACGCGGCGACAGCCGACAAATTGATCGCCGACAAGCTCGCGGGCGCCGATTGGCGCGCCCACCTCGGCGCTAGCGACTCGCTGTTCGTCAACGCTTCGACCTGGGCGCTATTGCTGACGGGACGCGTCGTGCGCGCGGCGGACGTCGCGGAGGAGACCGGCACGTTCCTCACGCGCCTCGTCGAGCGTCTCGGAGAGCCTGTCGTCCGGGCCGCGCTGCGCCAGGCTATGAAGATCCTCGGGGCACAGTTCGTGATGGGCGAGACGATCGACGAGGCGTTGCGCCGCGCGGCGCGCTCGCCCGAGTACGACTACTCGTTCGACATGCTCGGCGAGGCGGCGCTCACGCGCGCGGACGCGCGTCGCTACCTCGAGGCCTACCGCGATTCGATCTTGGGCGTTGGCCGTGCACCGAAGTCCGGATTCTCGGCGAGCATCTCCGTCAAGCTGTCCGCGCTCGAGCCGCGCTACGAGCGCGCGCAGTCGCCGCGTGCGCTCGACCTCATCGCCGCCGCGCTGCTCGATCTCGCGCAAACCGCAAGTGCTGCGGGCGTGGCGCTCACGATCGACGCGGAGGAAGCCGATCGGCTCGAGCTCTCGCTCGCGATCTTCGCACGCGTCTTCCGCGATGCGTCGCTCGCCGGTTACGAAGGGCTCGGGCTCGCGGTGCAGACCTATCAGAAGCGCGCTCCGCACGTGCTTCGCTGGCTCGAGGCGCTTGCGCGCGGCGCGGGCCGGCGCATCCCGGTTCGCCTCGTCAAGGGCGCGTATTGGGACTCCGAGATCAAGCGCGCGCAAGAGCTCGGCCTCGACGGCTATCCGGTATTCACGCGCAAGACGAGCACCGACGTGTCGTACCTCGCGTGTGCGCGCGACTTGCTGACGGAGCACGCGCACCTGTTGCCGCAATTCGCGACGCACAACGCCCATACGGTCGCGTGGGTTCTCGAGGTCGGTGCGCACCGTCCGTTCGAGTTCCAGCGTTTGCACGGGATGGGCGAGGAGCTGTACGCGGCGCTGCTCGCTCGCCCGGGCGTCGAGCGGCGTTGCCGCGTCTACGCGCCCGTCGGGAGCCACGAGCACCTGCTGCCCTATCTCGTGAGGCGCCTGCTCGAGAACGGCGCGAACACGTCGTTCGTGAATCGACTCGTGCACGCCGACGCAAGTCCCGAGTCGATCGTCGAAGATCCGGTCGCGGCGACGCGCCAGCTCGGCGAAGTCGCGCACCCGCGGATCCCGTTGCCGTGCGACCTCTTCGCACCGCGGCGCCG
>Ga0326726_10004482_pt1 | contig 12731 bp, 9 predicted proteins | sample MHFenrmetagenome_2_FD_207603 | JGI IMG/M metagenome (GOLD analysis project Ga0326726, IMG submission 207603) | Lab enriched peat soil microbial communities from Michigan Hollow, Ithaca, NY, United States - MHF15MN | ecosystem: Environmental > Terrestrial > Soil > Wetlands > Peat | place: USA...
GCCCTGCCCGGCTGTCGGGGCAGTTCCGGCCGGAGCAGGGGCGCCTGGCAGGATCGGTCTGCCTCTCGGGCCAGTTCTTGAAGACGCAGGCGTCGCCGTCGAGTACGGGCTTGGCGAGCGCGAACGCGCTAAGCCGACTGGTGCGTTCGCATCACGCCCTCCAAAACCTGGGTGCTAGCCTGCGATTCGGGCCCTCCGGTCGGCGAAACGCCGATGTGCGGATAGCGGCTGGAAAGAAGGGGTCGAGATGAAAGGGAAGAGGTGTCTTCTGAGGTGGGTATTCCGGACCGCTGCGCTGATCTCCACGCTGATGACCGCAACCGCGTTCGCCCAGACGAGCTCGGGCGCGATCGCCGGGCGCGTCCTGGAGGATCGCGGGCCGTCCATCGCCGGCGCCACGGTCACGGCCCGCAACCTGGCGACCGGATTTCGCCAGTCGGCGATCTCGGACGCATCGGGCGCCTACCGCATCGAGGCCCTTCCGCCGGGTTCCTACGACGTGGCGGCCGAAGCCTCGGGCTTCTCGACGGGGCTCTCCACGGGCGTCGTGGTCCACGCCTCCGAGTTCACGAACGTGGCCTTCGCCCTGAAGGCGGTCGTCGCCGTCGTGCAGGAGCCGCAGGGACAGGCCGGCGCTCCGCCTCCGGACCCCATGAAGAAGGGCCCGCGGATGCAGATCTACGGCTTCGCGATGGTAGACCTGATCGAGGACTTCGACCAGGTCAACCCGGACTGGTTCGACGTCTTGCGGCCGACGAAGCTCCCATCCTTCCCGAACGAGTTCGGCGACAACGGCAACTTCTGGGCGAGCGTGCGGCAGACGCGCTTCGGCGTGCGCGGGTGGCTGCCGACGGGCTGGGGCGAGGTCAAGACGGAGTTCGAGTTCGACCTCTTCGGCGTCGGGGTGGACGCGGGCCAGACCACGATTCGCCTCCGCCAGGCCTGGGGCTCGCTCGGTTCGATCCTGGCTGGCCAGACCAACAGCGTCTTCATGGATGGGGACGTGTTCCCGAACGTCGTCGAGTACTGGGGTCCGAACGGGATGGTCTTCTTCCGCAACATCCAGGTGCGCTGGACGCCGATCGACGGAGACAGCCAGCTCGCCTTCGCCATCGAGCGGCCGGGAGCGTCCGCGGACGCCGGCCAGTACTCGGACCGGATCGAGCTGACGGGCATCAAGCCGCACTTCCCGTACCCGGACGTCACCGCCCATTACCGCTTCGGCGGGGAGAAGTGGGGCCACGTCCAGCTCGCCGGGATCTTCCGCTACATGGGCTGGACCGACACGCTGCAGGACCAGTTCGACCTGTCGGGGCACGCCATCGGCTGGGGCTTCAACGCGAGCTCCGTCATCAAGGTCGGCAAATCCGGCAACATCCGGCTCGAGGCGACCTACGGCGAGGGCATCGAGAACTACATGAACGATGCGCCCGTCGACGTCGGCATCCAGAACAACTCCGGCAACGTCATCAACCCCATCACAGGCAAAGCTCTGCCGATCTTCGGCATGGTCGCGTACTACGACTTCAACTGGAGCGACACCTTCTCGACGGCGATCGGCTACTCGCGCCTCGACATCGACAACAGCAACGGGCAGCTGCCGAACGCCTTCAAGAGCGGCCAGTACGCGAGCACCAATGTTCTCTGGTACCCGGTCAAGAACGTGATGACGGGCATGGAGTTCCAGTGGGGCCGCCGGCAGAACTTCTCAGACGGGTTCGCGGTGAACGACTTCCGCATCCAGTTCTCGGCTCAGTACAAGTTCTCGTTCGATTTGGGCGGGAAGCCGTGAAGACCTTTCGAGAATTCATTTTGAGGCAATCCCCATGCGGTGAAACCGCCTGAGGGGGGAAGGAACCCATGATCACGACCGAAGAAATCCAGGAGGCCACGATGTCACCGTCGAAGACTCGCATCGAACACGATCTCTTGGGAGACCTGCCGGTGCCGGCCGACGCCTACTACGGCGTCCAGACAGCCCGCGCCCTCGAGAACTTCCACATCTCGGGCGTCGAGCTGCGTCTCTATCCCAACCTGATCAAGGCCTTCGCCATGGTCAAGATGGCTGCGGCACGGGCCAACTACGACTGCAAGCAGTTTTCCAGGGAGATCCTGACGGGGATCGAGGGCGCCTGCAAGGAGCTGATGGACGGCAAGCTGCACGACGAGTTCCGCCTCGACGTCTTCCAGGGCGGCGCGGGCACCTCGACCAACATGAACGCCAACGAGGTCATCGCCAACCGAGCCCTCGAGTTGATGGGCCACGAGAAGGGCCAGTACAAGTTCTGCGACTCGCACGATCACGTCAACTGCTCCCAGTCCACGAACGACGCCTATCCGACGGCGCTGCACATCGGGATGGCGCTCGGCAACGTCGAGCTCGTCAAGGAGATGAAGCAGCTCATCGCGGCCTTCCGGAAGAAGGGCAAGGAGTTCGCGAAGATCCTGAAGATGGGCCGCACCCAGCTCCAGGATGCCGTGCCGATGACGCTCGGCCAGGAGTTCGAGGCCTTCGCCGCGACGCTCTCGGGCGAGGTCATGGCCCTCGAGCGCATCCAGAACGTTCTTTGCGAGACCAACATGGGGGCGACGGCCATCGGCACTGGCCTGAACGCGCCGGCGGGCTACGCCGAGAAATGCACGGAGCACCTCGCGAACATCACGGGTATGCCGATTCGCCTGGCCGAAGACCTGATCGAGGCGACCCAGGACACGCAGGCCTACGTCCTCTACTCCTCCTGCATGAAGAGCCTGGCGATCAAGCTCTCGAAGGTCTGCAACGACCTGCGGCTGCTCTCCTCGGGACCCCGCTGCGGTCTGCACGAGATCAACCTGCCGCCCAAGCAGCCCGGCTCGTCGATCATGCCCGGCAAGGTCAACCCGGTCATTCCCGAGGTCGTCAACATGGTCTGCTTCCGGGTGATCGGCAGCGACCTCACGGTGTCGCTCGGCGCCGAGGGCGGGCAGCTCCAATTGAACGTCTTCGAGCCGGTCATCGCGGCGTGCATCTTCGAGGCCCAGACGATGTTCATGAACGCGGCGCGCACGCTGCGCGTGCACTGCGTGGACGGCATCACGGCCAACCCGGACGTCTGCAAGCACTACGTCGAATACTCGATCGGCACGGTCACGGCCCTGAATCCGGTCATCGGGTACGAACGCTCGACCGAGCTCGCCGCCGAGGCGATGAAGTCGGGCCGGGGCATCCTCGAGCTGATTCGCGAGAAGAAGGTCCTGACGGAGGATCAGATCGCGAAGGTGTTCGACCCGGCTGCGATGGCGGGGCAGCCGCCGCGGGCATGATCCGCGGACCGGCTCTTCGAGCGGCGCTTCTGGCGTCGATCGTCGGCGCGCTCGTTCCGCTCGCGCGGGCCGAGCAGCCGGCGGCGGACGGGTGGCGGCCGTTCACGGCGACGTGGACGCTGTCGGGGGACCGGACGCTCCTTCCCACCGAGGGGGAGCGTCCCGCCTCGGTCGTGCATCTGACGGGCCCGCTGACGGTGACGAGCGGCGAGGGCCTCGGCCGCGGCCTGCTCGGCGAGGTGATCGGCTTCGATGACGGGAAGAAGCTGCTCGTGGGCCGCGCCGTGTTCACCGACGAGCACGGCGACCGGATCTTCTGCGTCCTCGCGGCCGAACCCCTCGGCACGGGCCGACGGGCCACGGCGACGATCACGGGAGGCACCGGCCGCTTCGACGGGCTCGAGGGGACGTTCTCGTTCGCCTGGCAGTACGTCGTCTCCGAGGGAAGCGGCGAGATCAGCGGACGGGCCGTGGACCTCGAGGGACGGACGCGGCGCGGAGCTCCCGCCAGAAGCGGGAAGGGACCATGACCCCGGGGACGAAGACCCTCCTCGCCCGCCTCGGCGTGTTCGCGCTCGGCGTGGCGATCTGGTTCTGGCCCGTTCCCGAGGGCCTCACGCCTCCCGCGTGGCACCTCTTCGCGATCTTCGCGGCGACGATCGCCTCGGTCATCGTCGGCGCCTTTCCGATCCTGACGGCCTCTGTGCTCGCCGTCGGCATCGCGGTGCTTTCCGGCGTTCTGACGCCTGCCAAGGCGTACGCGGGGTTTGCGAACGGGACGATTCTCCTGATCGTCGTCGCCTTCCTCGTCGCCCGGGCGATCGTCAAGTGCGGGCTCGGCCAGAGGCTCGGGTATCTCGTCGTGAAGCTCTTCGGGCGCTCGACGCTGGGCCTCGGCTACAGCATCTTTCTCTTCGACGCCGTGATCGCTCCCGCGTTTCCGAGCGACACGGCGCGCTCCGGCGTCCTGTATCCGCTCGCGCTCTCCCTGGCCGAGGGCGGCGGCTCCAAGCCCGACGAGGCCACGCGCAGGAAGATGGGGGCCTACCTCATGTTCTGCGCGATGGCGACGCTCTCCCTCTCGTCGGCCCTGTGGCTCACGGCCATGGCGGGCAACCCCCTCGGCGCCGAGATCGGCAAGTCCCTGGGCTTCCAGATCTCCTTCGGCTCCTGGCTGCTCGCCTCGCTCGTGCCGACGGTGCTCTCGCTCGCGCTGTTGCCGCTGCTTCTCTACAAGGTCTTCCCGCCGGAGGTGAAGGCGACGCCGGAAGCGCCCGCGGCCGCGCGCAAGGCGCTCGCGGACATGGGGCCCCTGAGCCTTCACGAAAAGATCGTCGCCGTCACGTTCGTCGTCATGGTCCTGCTCTGGGGGCTCGCGGGGACGCTGAAACTCGACCTCACGGCGGTGGCGTTCCTGGGGCTCGGGGTGCTTCTTGCCTCGGGCGTCCTGACCCTGAAGGACATCGGCCAGCAGGGCGACGTGCTCGGGACCTTCATCTGGTTCGCGATCCTCTACACGCTGAGCGGCCAGTTGAACGCCCTCGGCTTCATGGGCTATCTCGGCCAGCGGCTCGGCGGGGCCCTGGGAGGCCTGCCGTGGCTCGCGGCGTACGCGATCCTCGTGGTGGCGTACGTCCTTCTCCACTATCTCTTCGTGAGCCAGACGGCTCACGTCCTCGCCCTGTTCGGCGTTTTCCTGGGGGTCGGCGCGCAGCTCGGGGTTCCGGTGCCGGTGCTCGGGTTCGCATTGCTCTTTTCGACGAGCTACATGTCCACGATCACGCCCCAGGCCTCGAGCGCGAACGTGCTCGTCGTCGGGAGCGGCTACCTGACGCAGGGCGAGCTCTATCGCCTCGGCTCGATCACGACGGCTTTCAACATCCTGATGCTCCTGCTCGTGGGGACGCCTTGGCTGCTCCTGGTGGCGCGGTGAGAGAGGGGTGGGCATGCTCGCATACGTAACGGACGCCCTGCGGCACAATCCTGAGCTCGCCGTCTTTCTGACGCTTGCGGTGGGCTTTGTCTTCGGGCGGCTTCGGATCGGAAGCTTTCGCCTCGGCAACGTGGTCGGGACGCTGCTCGCGGGCGTCCTGATCGGGCAGCTCAACATCGAGGTCTCGCCGATCGTGAAGATCGTCTTCTTCGATCTGTTCCTCTTCGCCACCGGCTACAAGGTCGGCCCGCAGTTCATCCGGGGGCTCGGCAAGAGCGCCCTGCCGCAGGTCGCCATGACGGTCGTTCTGTGCGTGACGAGCCTCGCGGTCACGGTTACGGCCGCGAAGATCTTCCACTACGACTGCGGGACCGCGGCGGGACTCATGGCCGGCGCTTTCACCGAGTCGACGGTCATCGGCACGGCCGGCGACACGATCAATCGCCTCGATCTGCCGGACGCCGAAAAGGCCCGGCTCCTGAACAACATCCCAGTGGCCTACGCGGTCTCGTACCTCGTCGGGACGGGCTTCGTGGTGTGGTTTCTGTCGACCCTCGCGCCGCGTCTCCTGAAGGTAGACCTGAAGGCCGAGAGCCGGAAGCTCGAGCAGGAACTCGCGGGGGACACCGACGCGAGGCCCACGAAGGATTCCGCGTACCGCGAGTGGGACCTGCGCGCCTACCGGCTCGACGACGCGACGTGGGCCGGCCGGAGCGTGGCGGATCTCGAGAAGTCCTTCGCGCCCGCCCGCGTCTTCGTCGAGCGGGTCCGCCGCGGAGCGGAGATTCTCGACGTATCGACGGACATGGTGCTCGCCCGCGGGGACGCGGTCGCGATCGCCGCCCTCCGGAGCGTGCTCGCCGGCGGCGTATCGGTGGGCGTCGAGATCGAGGACCGGGCGCTGCTCGATTTTCCGATGGTCGCGCTCGACGTCGTCGTCACGAACCGGAGCGTCGTGGACCGCAGCCTCAGGGAGCTCGCCGATGTCTACGGGCGCGGCGTCGCGCTGCTGCAGCTCGTCCGCGGGGGCGAGGAGATTCCCTGGGTACCCTCGACGAAGGTCAATCGCGGCGACCTCCTGCGGCTCACGGGCGCCACGCGGGACGTCGAGCGCACCGGCGCCGCGCTCGGCTACGTCGAGCGGTCTTCGCACGAGACGGACGTCGTCTTCGTCGGCCTCGGCATCGTCGTGGGCGGGCTCCTCGGCTTCCTGTCGGTCAACGTGGGGGGGCTGCCGCTGTCCCTGACGGCGAGCGGCGGCGCCCTCGTCATGGGTCTCGTCTTCGGGTGGCTGCGCTCGGTGCGTCCGACGTTCGGCCGGATCCCGGAGCCGGCGCTCTGGGTATTCGACACGGTCGGCCTGGCCGTGTTCATCGGCGTGGTCGGCCTGTCGGCGGGCCCGAGCTTTATCGCAGGGCTGAAGCAGACGGGGCCGAGCCTGCTCCTCGTCGGCCTGGTCGTCGCGGTCACGCCGCACATGGCGGCGCTCCTCTTCGGACGGAAGGTCCTGAAGATGAACCCGGTCATCCTGCTCGGCGCCTCGGCCGGCGCGGGGACGGTCACGGCCGCCCTGCGCTCGATCCAGGACGAGGCTCAAAGCAAGCTCCCCGTGCTCGGTTACACCGTGCCCTACGCCATCGGGAACATCCTCCTGACGGCGTGGGGGCCGGTCATCGTTCTGCTCACAAAGTAGGAGGAGGTCCCCCATGTTGCGTAAAGCGTCCCTCATTCTGCTGGCCGTCCTGATCGCCGCCGCGTCGTCGGCGGTCGCGCAGGCGCCCGCGGCTCCCGCCAAGGGTCCTCTTCCCAACATCGTCGTCCTCGCGACCGGCGGCACGATCGCCGGGGCCGCCGCGAGCGACGTCCAGGCCGGCTACACGTCCGGACAGGTCGGCGTCGAGCAGCTTCTCGCCGCCGTGCCGCAGGCGAAGAAGCTCGCGAACCTGAAGGGCGAGCAGATCTCGAACATCGGGTCCCAGGACATGAACGACGAGGTCTGGTTCAAGCTCGCGCGCCGCATCAACGAGCTCACCGCGATGAAGGACGTGGACGGCATCGTCATCACGCACGGCACCGACACGATCGAGGAGACGGCGTACTTCCTCAACCTCGTGACGAAGTCGCGCAAACCCGTCGTTCTGACCGCGGCGATGCGCCCCTCGACGGCCCTGTCCGCCGACGGCCCGCTCAACTTCTACAACGCCGTCGCGGTGGCCGCGAACAAGGACGCGGCAGGCCGCGGCGTGCTCGTGGTCGTCAACGACTGGATCCACGGCGCTTCCTCGCTCACGAAAGCGAGCACCACCGCGGTGCAGACCTTTCTCTCGCCGCTTCGCGGCCTCATCGGCACCGTCGCCTACGGGGAGGCCGAGTTCTACCGCGGCCCGGTCGGCCGCAACACGATGGACTCCGAATTCTCGCTCGAAGGCCTCACGAGCCTCCCGCGCGTGGACATCGTCATGGCATACGAGAACATGGACGGCGCGCTGATCGACTGCGCGGCCGCGGCGGGTGCGAAGGGCATCGTGATCGCCGGCGTGGGCAACGGCAACATGACGGAGGTTGCCCTCAACGCTCTCGGAGCCCAGGCGAAGAAGGGCATAGTCTGCGTGCGCTCGTCGCGCGTGGCGACCGGCCGGGTGGGCCGCAACGTCGAGGTCGATGACGACAAGATGGGCTTCGTCGCCTCGCTCGACCTGAACCCGCAGAAGTCGCGCGTCCTTCTGCGCCTGGCGCTGACGAAGACGAAGGACCCCAAGCAGATCCAGCGGTATTTCGATCAGTATTGATGGGACGGTCGATCCGGGTTTTCGTCGCGGTTCTCTCGGGGGCCGTTTGGGCGGCATGCGTGCTGGCCCAGAGCGCCCCCGAGCTCCCGACGAACCCGGATGCGAAGGCGGGCCCGCGCCTGCAGATCTATGGGTTCGCCGCGCTGAACCTGATCTACGACTTCGACCAGGTCAATCCGGACTGGTACGACATGCTGCGCCCGTCCAAGCTGCCGGCCTTCCGGAACGAGTTCGGGGAAAACGGCAACTTCTGGGCGAGCGTGCGGCAGACCCGCTTCGGCATGCGCTCGTGGCTGCCGACCGATCTCGGTGAAGTCAAGACGGAATTCGAGTTCGACCTTGTCGGCGTCGGCGCCGACGCCGGCGAGACGACCTTTCACCTGCGACAGGCGTGGGGGTCGCTCGGACCGTTCCTCGCCGGCCAGACCTACAGCGTCTTCATGGATTTCGACGTCTTCCCGAGGCAGCTCGAGTACTGGGGGCCGAGCGGAATGGTCTTCTATCGGAACATCCAGCTCCGCTGGACGCCGATCCAGGGAGACAAGCGCCTCCTCTTCGCCCTCGAGCGGCCCGGAGCCAACGGCGACAGCGGCGAGTTCAAGGACCGGATCGAGCTGCAGAACATCCAGGGGCGCTTCCCGTACCCGGACTTCACGGCGCAGTACCACTACGGCGAATCGTGGGGCCACGTGCAGCTGTCCGGAATCGTCCGCTACATCGGCTGGTCCGACACCCTCCGGGATGCGTACGACCTGTCGGGACACGCGATCGGCTGGGGCGTCAACCTCGGCTCGGTGGTCGAGCTCACGAAGACGAGCAGCCTGCGGCTCGAGGCCACCTACGGGCAGGGAATCGAGACGTACATGAGAGACGCGCCGGTCGACATCGGGGCTCAGGCCCAGCCCGGCGACCCCCTCCGACCGGTCGTCGGTAAGGCGCTGCCGGTTTTCGGCATGGTCGCGTTCTACGATTTCCTGTGGAGTGATCGTTTCAAGAGCGCCATCGGCTACTCTCGCCTGGACATGGAGAACAGCGACGGGCAGCTGCCGACCGCTTTCAAGAGCGGGCAGTACGCCCTGGCCAACCTTCTCTTCTATCCCGTGAAGAACGTCATGACGGGCCTGGAGGTCCAATGGGGCCGCCGGGAGAACTTTTCCGACGGCTTCGGGGTCGACGATTACCGCATTCAGCTTTCGGCGCGATACGATTTTTCGTTTCTTCTGGGAGGTGACAGGTGAGCACGGAGCTTCCGCAACCGGGGCGCAGGAGAGGAGATATTGCCGGCGGCCGTTCGAGGGGCGCCGTGAATCGAGACGACGCAGCCGGAAAGTACGAGCGACTCCTCGAGAGGTGCCGGGGGCTCGAGCCGATCGCGACGGTGGTGGCCCACCCGTGCGACGAGCCGGCGCTTGCCGCCGCGGTGGAGGCGGGACGAAAGGGCCTGATCGCGCCGATCCTGGTCGGCCCGGCCGCAAGGATCGCCGCGGTCGCGAAAGCCGGCGGGCTCGAGCTGGACGGGATGAGGATCGTCGACGTCCCTCACAGCCATGCCGCGGCGGCCCGCGCCGTCGCGCTGATCCTGGACGGCGAAGCCGAGCTCCTCATGAAGGGCAGCCTCCACAGCGACGAGTTCCTCTCGGCGGTCCTATCGCGGGAGAACGGTCTGCGAACCGGGCGTCGCATCAGCCACGTCTACCTGGTGGACCTGCCCGCCTACCACAAGGGTCTGATCGTGACCGACGCGGCGATCAACATCGCCCCGACCCTCGAGGACAAGGTCGACATCTGCCAGAACGCCATCGATCTGGCGATCGCTCTCGGCATCGAGAGGCCCAAGGTTGCGATTCTCGGGGCCGTCGAGACGGTGAGCTCGAAGATGCCCGCGACCGTGGACGCCGCGGCGCTCTGCAAGATGGCCGAGCGCGGGCAGATCCGAGGGGCCGTTCTGGATGGCCCGCTCGCGTTCGACAATGCGCTCAGCCGGCAGGCGGCCGAGATGAAGGGAATCCGGTCCGAAGTCTCCGGGGACCCGGACATCCTGGTCGTTCCGGACCTCGAAACCGGCAACATCCTGGCCAAGCTCCTGAGCTTTCTCTCCGGCGCGGAAGGCGTGGGACTCGTGCTCGGCGCCCGGGTCCCGATCCTGCTGACGAGCCGCGTCGACAGCATTCGATCGAGAATCGCCAGCTGCGCCGTCGCCATGCTCGCGGTCCACGCCCGGCGCAGGGCGGCCTGAGGCGTGGCGAAGGGTAGAGAGCACCCGGAGTTGCCGGGCCAGGTGCCGGGCCGCCTCCCGTTGCCGGGCTGGCTTTCCGGCTATCGCAAAGACTGGCTCAGGCTCGACGTCGTCGCAGGCCTCACGGCGGCGGCGGTCGTCATCCCCAAGGCGATGGCCTACGCCACGATCGCCGGCCTGCCGGTCGAGGTCGGCCTGTACACCGCCTTCGTGCCGATGCTCGTCTATGCATTCCTCGGCAGCTCGAGCGTCCTTTCCGTCAGCACGACCACCACGCTCGCGATCCTGGTCGGGGCCGACCTCGGCGGAGTCGCCGGAGGCGGCACCGATGCGGGGGCCCTGCTCCGAGCCCTGGTCACGCTGACCCTTCTCGTCGGGGCGATCCTCGTCGTCGCGTCGGTCCTGAGGCTCGGCTTCGTCGCCAATTTCATCTCCGAGCCCGTCCTGATCGGCTTCAAGGCCGGAATAGGCGTCGTCATCGTGCTCGACCAGGTCCCGAAGCTGCTCGGCTTCCACATCACGCGGGGCCCGTTCTTCCGCAACGTTCTCGCCACCCTCGCACACGTCCCGCAGACCTCCGCCGTGACCCTTTCGCTTGCGGCCGCGATGCTCGTCATCCTCGTCGGCCTCGAGCACTTCGCCCCGCGCCTGCCGGCGCCGCTGGTCGCCGTAGCCGCCGGGATCGCGGGGGCGCGGCTGCTGGGGCTCAAGGAGCGGGGCGTGGAGCTCGTGGGCCACATCCCGACGGGGCTTCCAGCGCTCTCGCTGCCGGACCCGTCGCTCGCCGCCGGGCTCTGGGCGGGCGCGGTGGGCATCGCGCTGATGAGCTTCACCGAGACGATCGCCGCCGGCCGCGCCTTCGCCCGCGACGACGAGCCCCTGCCGCGCGCCAATCGCGAGCTCTTCGCGACGGGCCTCGGCAACGCGATCGGCGGCCTCCTGGGAGCCATGCCCTCCGGGGGCGGCACGTCGCAGACGGCCGTCAACCGGAATGCCGGCGCCCGGAGCCAGCTCGCCGAAGTCGTGACGGCCGGCGCGACGCTGGCGACGATGCTCTTTCTCGCCCCCCTGATCGGCCTGATGCCCCAGGCGACGCTCGCCGCAGTCGTGGTCGTGTACTCGCTGGGCCTGATCAAGCCGGCCGAGTTCCGGTCGATTCTCCGGATCCGCAGGACGGAGTTCGTCTGGGCGCTCGCGGCTTTTGCCGGGGTCATGCTGCTCGGAACGCTCAAGGGCATCCTCATCGCCATCATCCTGTCGCTCGTGGCTCTCGCCCAGCAGGTGGCGAATCCGCCCGTCTACGTTCTCGGGCGCAAGCCCGGCACCAACGTCTTCCGGCCGCGTTCGGAGGAGCATCCCGAGGACGAGACGTTCCCGGACCTGCTGCTCGCTCGGCTCGAAGGCCGCGTGTTCTTCGCCAACGCCGAGCGGATCGGGCAGAAGCTCCGCGCGCTCGCCGCCGAAGCCCGGCCGAAGGTCGTGGTGCTCGACATGAGCGCCGTCTTCGATCTCGAGTACACGGCGCTCAAGATGCTGACGGAAGGGGAGAGGAAGAACCGGGAGCGGGGCGTCGAGCTCTGGCTCGCGGGCCTGACGCCGGCCGTCCTCGCCGTGGTGCAGCGCTCCCCGCTCGGCCAGACTCTCGGACGAGAGCGCATGCTTTTCAACGTCGAGACGGCCGTCGCGCGTTACGCCGCGCGTTAAAAAAGCCCGGGCGTCCGGGTGCCCCTACGGCTTGCGGAGAGCCAGGATCCTGGCCTCGATACCCAGCGTCTTGAGCACCTCCGGAGAACTCTCGTCCATGGCCACGGCTTCGTGACACACGCCACAGTCCTGGGTGATGGTCTTGCCGTCGGCGGCCTTGTGCGCTTCGTCGTGGCAACGAAAGCACCCGGGAAACGCCTCGTGGCCCAGGTTGTTCGGATAAGTGCCCCAACCGACCTGGAGATCCGGGAAGACGTTCGTGTCGTAGATGCGAACCAGCATCTTCCCGGCCGCGGCCACGTCCTCTCCTCGTTCGGCGGCCACCTTCGGGTAGGTCTGCCGGTAATAGGCCTCGAGCTCGGCGGGGATGCGACGGCCCGCCTCGTCGTTGCTGGCGTAGTCGGTCTTCAGCAGCTCCACCCCCTTCTTCTTGAGGAACGGAAGCGTGGTGGGCAGCAGGCCGCTCGCCATCGCCTTGTCGACGGCCCGGCCCGGCAACTCGAACGTGTGGGTAGGGCGGTTGTGACAATCCACGCACTGCATCGTGTAGCGGGGGAGGCCGTTTTCCACTCCCGCGGCGGCGCCTTCGGCGAGGTAGGAACGCGTCTCTCCCTTCCTGGTGTTGCGGTATTCCACCCACGGGATCTTCTGTCGCTTCTTGTCGGCGGCGGCATAGTGGATCTCGACACCCGGCCCGAAGTGAGCGCTGTGGATTCCGGGCATCAGGCTGCCGCCGACCATCATCATGAGGACCGTCTGGCTGGGC
>Ga0326726_10004484_pt1 | contig 12729 bp, 13 predicted proteins | sample MHFenrmetagenome_2_FD_207603 | JGI IMG/M metagenome (GOLD analysis project Ga0326726, IMG submission 207603) | Lab enriched peat soil microbial communities from Michigan Hollow, Ithaca, NY, United States - MHF15MN | ecosystem: Environmental > Terrestrial > Soil > Wetlands > Peat | place: USA...
AAATAGCATGATCTTCACAGAATAGCACCACATCAATCGGGGATGCTTTTAAATGGCCGGAATTAGCTTTTTATTCGTCACCCGGATAAAAAAGACTCATTCTCTTTCCTTTATCTGACTCCTCCAAAGGTTCCGTTCCTTTTTTACTGGTAAAGACAATAATAATAGGTAATAATCTGAGGCAGTTGATGTGAATAATAATCCCAGGAACCCCGGTGCTGCATATCTTCCAGAGAGATATAAGCAGCAGATAGTGGCAAAGAAGCGGCGGCGCCTTATCAAAAAAGTCGCTGTTATTTGTGGAGCCATCACGATTGCAGTTCTTATTTATCTAGTACTGATCGGAGCTCTCGTGAGTCCATTGAACCAATACCAACACCCGCTTCCCATATCGGCTGAACCCTCACCGGGAACTTTACCAGTGTCTCCATCGACTGTACCCCAGACTTCTTTGACCAGGAATATGACAGCAGCCCTTAATCCCGCCATTATCGTCGGGACAGGAATACCCCTCCAGTCAGTGGGTGGTGGCATGCTGTCGTTAAACGATGCAATTGCATCCATACGTCAGGACTACCCGGAACCACTCTACACTATTGTCAGCGTGAATCTGGCGGATCAGTTCACAAACAGCACCATCTATGAGTTTAGGATCAGAAAGCCCGATTCCCTGTCAGGAGATCCCGGATTTCCCGGATTTATCGATGCAAGTACTGGTGATCCGTATATTCCGGGACAGGAAAGTGCAAGGATCTCAGCCGTCCAGGCAAAAAATCTTGTCCGGGATGCTTTTCTCATCCCCGGTCCTGACAGCATCCGTATAAGGTACGACAAGAGTCCGGATTCAGCAAGAGCATGGATCTTTACTGTTCAACAGGACAACTTGACACGTATTACCGGATCTCTGGACCCGGATACGGGCCAAATCGTATCATTCTCCCGTGCCGTATCACTTCAGGGCAGGCAGCCAAATCCTGTACTTGATATAAGCGCCGCACAAAAAATTGCTGATCGCTCTATTATCGATCGGAATGGCGTTCCGCTTCCCGTCAATATGAACGAAGCCCGGTATGACTCGCTGGGACTCCCTAACGAATCGGTTGCCGGGCAATACGTGTTTGTTTATAACCGGATCGTTCAGGATATTCCCTGCGATTATGACGGATTTACCATTTCCGTTGATTCAGTAACGGGAGATATCACGGAATACAACCGGCGTTGGAACTCTCCTGATAATGCATTTTCTGTTGCGGTTGATCCCCTTGTAAAACGATATGAAGCGATTCTTCTGGTCCAGCAAAAAGCGCAGGAGACATTCCCGGCATCAGCGTCCAGTCTTAAAATTATCTCAACAGAAATCAGGTGGAAAGACATGTACACCCCCGGAAGTATCCCTCGCCCGGGGAGCATTTCCATTGCCTGGAAAGTTCAATTTGATGACGAGAGTATCCGTGCAAAACAATGGCCGGTACCCGCAATAGGGTGGGTTGACGCCCGTACGGGAAAAATTCTTGATTTCTTTTACCAGCACTGATCAGATTTGAAAAAAATTATAGTTGGCTTTTGATGTATGATTGCATGGGGTTAGAATCCCCTTCTCTGGAGTGAGATGTTGTGCAAACGTTCTAAGATGTTCGGAAGTACGGGTTTTCGATTTTTTCAGTATGCTTTCGTTTCAATGTGCATTGGATGGGTCGGTGACACAGCGAAAATCCAGTGTGTATCACCATAGTATATACAATAACGTCAGTTGCACATAAATTCCCCAAATATAAAAAGTTGATATATTGAACTGATGAGTTAGATTAATGAACATGAGGTATTGATGCGACAATAGAAGGAATATAAACCGTCATGCCCTTAATAATTGGATATCACAGGTGATGGAAAGAATATGAGATATACCAATGGAGAAGCGTTATGAATTCCGCAGACAAGTCTCCGACAATTATTGTTCATGAAGATGCTGCTGATTCACTCGAAGAACTTTCAGAATATCTTGATGTACTCTCAAGCAGCGCACGCCTCAGGATATTGAAATTTATTGAGAAAAAGCCCAGGGACGCCCGCGCAATCTCAAAAGAGATCGAAACAAGTTATGAAAATACAAAAAAACACTTGGATAAACTCCTGAGTATCGGGGTAATCAAAAAAGAGGCAGGACTTGGTGCCCCCACATCTAAAGGCATTCACCCGGTCTGGGAATATTCAATTGTTCATGGGGGACTTGAAGCTATTATAAGAAACCTTGGTCTCTTTTCCAACACTCAGGTTCAGATTGTAGGCACTGAAATCTCCCACCGTCTCGACAAAGTAAAAAATACACTTTCAAAAGAGGTCCTTGGAAATATCCCTACAGCAATGGTACTGGGAGGTTCTGACGATGGGAAGGCCTTCCAGCTGAAACAGCATCAGATCCGTATCGGGAGAATCGATCCGGAGAATAAGACGGGGATATCCTATGACGATGATATCGTCCTCTCTGAAGGTTATACTGCTGTGACACGCATCTCAAAGCCACACGGGAGATTTATTCTTGAAAAGGATGGCTGGTATATTGAAGACTGTGGAAGCACTGGAGGCACAAGGGTCAACCATAACCGGCTTGAAAAAAATACAAAAATTATGGTTCATGATGGAGATCTCATTGAATTATCGAAAGGTATATCCGGTGTTAAACTTCTCATGATTATCCCACAAGCGTAGTTAATTATGTGTACACTACCAAGAATGTAATGAAGGGAGAATTTCAAAGAACGTTATGGAGTAAGTAGTTTAAACAAAATAGTTTAAAGCAAAAATTAAAAACAAAAATCTGCATCCCATCATCCATGTTCGCGATCCACCGTTTTATCTGTTCACTCGTTATCCTCGCTCTCGTTTGTATTGCGGGTATCCCCGGAGCAGCTGCAGCTGAACATACGGTCGCGCCTTCAGGTGCAGAATTTACCAGTATCCAGTCAGCGATCGACTGGGCGTACCCTGGAGACACCATTACGGTGCAAAGTGGTATCTACATGGAGGAGATCCTGCTTGATAAAAAGATTTCTCTTATCGGCGTCGACAACGGAGGAGGGATTCCGGTCATCGATACCGAAAGAAAAGGGAACGCCGTTGAGGTTCGGGTCGATGAGTGCAGGGTTGAAGGATTTGCCATCCGGAACAGTACATCCTTCAATGGTATCCGCATATCGTCGAGTAATAATACCATCCGGCAAAATATAATTTCTGACAATGCAAAGGGAATCCTTCTCCTGTCAGCAATGAAAAATACCATTTATGACAACACAATTACCGGCAGCAGACAGGCAGGTATTGCGCTCGAAGCATCGAACGATAATCTGATCGAAGAAAATATAGTGATAGAAAATACTGTCGGTATCGCGCTCGACAGTTTCTCGCTCTCAAACCGCATTTACCGGAACAATTTTGCCAATTCCCAGAATGTAAATTCCAAGAGTGCGACTTCGGTCTGGTCCTCCCCTTTCCCGTTCATGTATACCCACCTTGGCCTCAAAGAACAGAATTACATGGGTAATTACTGGGGTGATTACAGCGGAAAGGATACAAATAATGATGGGATTGGGGATGCACCGTATGGCATCATGATCGGTGCGAACCCTAAAGCCGTCATCGAATCCAAACAGAATATCATCGATGCGTTTCCCCTTATGGATCCAAAACAATTTTACCATGATCTTGTACCTATACTGGGAGAGATTAGGACACCCGGGCCAATGCCAATACCCACGATTGGAGAGATATCCCGGACGGAAGTGCCGACGGCCACCCTTTCTGAAGTGAACCTGACATCACCCTCTTCTACTCCAGTTTCTCCTGAAAAAACTCCGGATGGACAACCTACCGGAATCCTGATGTTCGAACTCGTTGTGCTGCTGGTCGCCGGGGTCGTGGTGTTGATCATTTTCAGATTGCTGAAGCATAACGAAAGTATACAACTGGACGGCAGCTCACAGAACAAAGAAGCACTTATCGGGCAAAAGAATTCCAGTCTTCCGAATACCCGTTTTACTCCTGTCAAAATGACACCCGGGGAGGATACAAAAGATCCGGTTTTATCCAAATCCTATACATCAATAGGAGAGCAAAATACCTATTTCCCAAAAGAACTGGAGAGTAAATACACCGAGATTAAATATATCGGTCGTGGCGGGATTGCGTGGGTTTTTTCTGCCCGACGTAAAACTGACGACATAAAAGTCGCAGTCAAAATCCCGATCAGCTTTGATGAGATTACCGGCAAATCATTTTTAAACGAGATTGCCGCATGGGAGACCCTTCGTCACCCCAATATCGTAGAGGTAACAGCTGTCAACATTCTCCCGGTCCCTTATGTTGAGATGGAATATGTACCCAAAGCGCTGGAGACTATCGAAAAACCTGTACCCATCTGGAAAGCCGTTCATATTGTCAGGGGGATTGCAGACGGATTATGGTACGCTCATAAGCATGGGTTCATCCACCGGGACATAAAACCCCATAACATCCTGCTCGATGAGCATTTTGTCCCTAAGATTACAGACTGGGGAATGAGCAAGGCACTCACCACCGAGCAAAGAAAGTCAAGCATTGCAGGGTTTTCATTAGCCTACGCTGCTCCCGAACAGGTTTCCCCAACGGAGTACGGGAGAACAGATGAAAGGACAGATATCTACCAGTTAGGTGTTGTTTTCTATGAGCTGGTAACCGGCACGGTTCCGTTTGGAGGCGATGGCATCGTTGAAGTAGGAAACGCGATCCTTAAGGAGCAGCCAATCGCCCCCTCGGAATATAATTCTGATGCTGTAGCAGTGGAAAAAATTATTTTAACATGCCTGAAAAAAGACCCGGCCGAACGATTCCAGACCGCAGAAGAACTGCTTACCGCCCTCCATGCATATCTTGATGAGGATGATAAATGATCCGGGTTTTTAGCGAGTATTCATGTATGTCATTATCCGAGAAGGGTTTACCATGACAGAAAATGATCAACGCACCTACGAACCTGCCGTATGTGCGCATTGTGACGGAATAGGTTGTTTATACTGCAACCGGACCGGTATTGTGCTTGTTGCTGCACCCAAGCGGCAGTGTTTGCATTGTGAGGGGATCGGATGCATATACTGTGGTTTTACCGGATGGACTGATCCCAAAGGAAAATATGACTGATGGTTATTAACAAGAGAATTTTCCCTCAACTTTACGTGGAATCACGCATTCCTCGAATCGCCTTGCAAAGTAGCGGTCGGTCATACCTGCGATAAAATCACGCGCAAGTTCAGCTGACATCGCTGACTGAAGATAGTCTTGGCTGATCCAGTTCGTATCGATAAAATCTGTAAAAATTTTTGCGTCTTTCGTTTCGTTTTCAAGATCTTCTAGGCATGTTTCAAACAGGGTCGCATACATCTGTTTCACCTTTTCCCGTTCTGAAGTGAGTTTACTGTTCTCGTAGATATGGATCCGGGAAAATACCCGCAGGTTGATAAGGGCTGTTTCGACATCATGACTGTATGAGATGCAGCCGGTATCCTCCGTATCACTGTTTTTAAGGAGATCGTAGATCAGTGTGTTGATGATCTCCCGGTTGGTGTTACCAAGAATTTTCCTGCATTCATCAGGGACCTGTTCCGCAGGTCCGATCAATCCAACCTCCCTTGCATCCTGCAAATCCCTCCCGATATAAGCTATCGTATCGGCGAATTTGACAACGCAACCTTCGAGTGTCATGGGCGCCCTGGATCGCCTCCCATCCGCATTATCCTGCACTTTTTTGTCAAACGCCAACCAGTTCGGGCAGGGTTCGGGAGAGATTTTAACATCATCGGATTCCCCGTTGTGACAGAGGATACCGTCAAGCACCTGCATAGTGAGATCACAATCTTCGATCTTATCGAGGAATTGCACGCTCTGAACATTGTGGAAGAACTTTCCGATGCCATACTGCTCACAGAGTACGGACAGGCAGTTCTCCCCGAAGTGCCCGTACGGGATATGCCCGATATCATGACCAAGTGCGATTGCCTCGATAAGATCCTCGTTCAGACGGAGGCAGCGCCCGATCGTTCGTGCAATCTTGGAAACGAGCTGGACGTGAATGACGCGATGTGTGATGTGGTCATTTTCCACGAGGGAAAAGACCTGGGTCTTGTCAATGTACCGGGTGTATGACCGAGTATGAATGATCCGGTCAGTATCACGGGAGTAGGGTGTACGGATATCCTCAGGTTTTCTGTTATGCCGCCTGACGGCATCCTCACTGATCGAGGCAAGGGGTGAGAGGAGGGATTCCCGTTTGGCAGTAATCGTACGGATAGATGATTCAAGTCCTCTCTCTGGTACCCGTTTTGTATTCATGCTGCACGTCAATCTGCGGTTAATCCTTTTAAAAGTGACGAAAGCCAAAGAAAGCGGGAAAATGTCTGGATGCAGAACCCTTAAAAAAAGGGAATGCCAGGTTTAAGAGGTCAGCTGAAATATTACCACACGAATGTCGCCCGCTGTGTTATTTTATCTGCCGTACGTTACAAACGTCTCGCCATACTCGACAACATGTCCTTCCATTGCCCTGATGAGCTGATCCTTTGTAGCCCCCGCGGCAAGCGTAAGATCGGCATCCAGCCCGTAGACCTTAAAGAAATACCGGTGTGTCTGCCCATGGGGTGGACATGGACCGTTGTATCCGATCTTTCCAAAACTGTTTTTTCCCTGTACTGCTTTGAGTGGGAAGGTAACGACCGGCGTCTTAGGGATTTTTTCCGGGATTATCCCGGCAAGTTCCATATTCCATGCTATCCAGTGAACAAAACCACCACCGCCAGAAGCATCAGGATCATTAACGATTATTGCCAGTGATTTTGCAATCTTCGTATTCACGCCACCGACATCTATTTCCGGCGACATGTCCTGACCGTCGCAGGTATAGTCACTGGGGAGAATTTTTACGGAAATTTTTACCTTGAGTTCTTCCATGCTGGTTTAAGCCTCCTGTAGTGGGATGGTGGACTGTTGTCATTATAAAATAATGCACCGGATCCCTAAACGACAACGTCTGGGATCATCGTGAGCATATCGCAACGGTCTCACCGAACTGGATTACGTGTCCTTTCATCGCGTTAACGAGCTGATGTTTATCGGATCCGGGATCAAGGCCGAGCACCATATCGAGCCCGTATACCCTGAACAGGTACCTAATCATCTGGCCAGGAGGGGGACAGGGGCCACTGTACCCGATAGTCCCATAATCAGTAACTCCCTGCACCGCAGTGACTGGTGTAGTAACAATTGCTTTCTGGGGGATGCCCGCGGGAATTATTTGTACGGAAGGAATATTCCAGATGATCCACGGAGTAAATGAACAGCAGGCTTTTTCGAAGGGGTTGAACACCATTACAGCAACTGTTGTTGCATTTAATCCTTTGAGCTTCAGGCGCGGTGACTGATTCCCGCCATCACAGGTATGAATTACAGGAAACTCCAGAAAGTCCAGAGAGACAACTATTTTTTCCATTATTACGACCATGTGAGAGTCGAATATTAATCTGTCGCTGGTAAGTCCCATGATCGGCGGATATTGAATGTAAAAAAGGTGACCGCCTTTTTTATTGCAGTTATCTCCACATCTTTATGGCATGCGGAGGATAACTGATGAGAGTACAGGATTTATATTTTAAAGAGGCATCCATGACAAAGAAAGATACAAGGAAGAATGCTGCTGCTGAGGAGTGCGAAAAAGAGTGTTCCAGCTGCCCAACGGCTTCTACATGTGCATCAGCACAGGATGCGCAAAACCAAAACCTCCCCCAGAGGGCTGTAGTTGACGTCAGGCATGTTATCATGGTTCTCTCCGGGAAAGGTGGTGTAGGCAAATCCACCGTTTCTGTGAATCTCGCGTACTCCCTTTCAAACCATGGATTCAGGGTTGGGCTGTTAGACCTTGACATGCATGGCCCCAATATCCCAAAGATGCTGGGTATCGAAGATCACAAACTCGCTGTTATGGGCGAAATGATCGAGCCCGTTCACGTCACCGGCAAGCTCTCGGTTATGTCAATGGCATTCCTTCTGCCAGACACCAGTACTCCGATAATATGGCGTGGTCCGATGAAGATGGCTGCGATACAGCAGTTCTTAAAAGAAGTGAACTGGGGGGCCCTGGATTACCTGGTGGTCGATCTTCCGCCAGGAACCGGCGATGAAGCACTCACGATCGCCCAAATTGCTCCGAATCTCAGCGGTGCTGTGATTGTGACCACCCCACAGGACGTTGCTACACTGGATGCGAAGAAATCCGTAAAATTTATCCAGAAACTTGAAATTCCCGTGCTTGGTATTATCGAAAACATGAGCGGAATGGTATGTCCCCACTGCGGGGAAGAGATTGATCTTTTTGGAAAAGGTGGCGGTAAGAAGATAGCAGAAGAACTCAATGTTCCGTATCTTGGTTCAATTCCGATTGATATCGAGATGCGGAAGGCAGGAGACGAAGGTCGCCCGTTCATCATACGGCGCGGTAACAGTCCCACCTGGTCGTGTGTAGACAAGGTGATGGAAGCACTTATCAGGGTCGTTGAGGGATGATTAATGGATTACCAGCGGATTTTATCAGGAAAGGAACCACAACTCCCGATCTATAGTGGCGTTATTGCCTGCCTTGAAAATCCACTGGCATTTCCCGACCTGCTCGAACCGATCTATCGTGAAGCGATGAAGCTTGATGATGATACACTTGACCGTTTCCGATTCTCGCTCCTTCGCCTTCAGCTCTATGCTGATATCCACCGGAACGAAGATCTGGAAAAAGCAATGCATATCAAGTATGTCGCACAGGTTCTAGAAAAAGTGATTTTCGGCTCGCTGGTCATGGAACATGAAGACCTTTCCGCAACCTGATTTTTGCCCCAGGTACGAAACCTTTTATCGGTGAGTGTATGCGATAATGATACCTATATGTGCAGACCCGATCAATACTAAAACCAATCTTTAATCCCCAACGGTTTTCAGATCACAGTCATTAGAATTAGAATAATTCGGACCGGAGAGACCATGACATCACGTATGCAATCCCCTCACACAACCTGTCCGGGGTGCCAGGAAGAGGTTTTTCTTGATGAACTCGTTGCAGGAAAATGCCCGCTCTGCGGGTGTTCACTCGAGGATTTTGATGAGACGTTCGGGGAATACGAAGGGATCCTCGACCGGTCTGACCTCTCGTGGCTTATCTTTAATTATTTTGTCTTTAAAAAATTTGTCGACATGGGAGTTCCTCCCCACCAGATTATGGAGTTTGTCTCTGCCTATGAGCAGAATGCAGAGAAACCTCCAGAAGAATGGACTGAAACAGGGTTCGGACTTGAGATTCCGATGAATACATTGGACCGGATTAAACCTAAGCGCTGTGTGAAATGCAACAAAATATTCTTCCGGGGCGGGAAGAAATCAATCCGTGGGGATATGCGCCATACTCATCTCAAAGTTGAATTTAGATGTAACCATTGCTGATTTCTTATTTTTCTTTTAAAGCTTCCTGAATTCAACAATTGCCCGGATGCAAAAAAATACGTGATTAATTCTTTTTTATCCTGCCCAGAATGCCCCATATACCGATAATTCCAAGTGCTGCTATTGCAAGGATACCTGGTATGGATGATTTCGGGGTATCAGTAGGATAGGGTGTGGGTACGCTGCTTGTTTGTTTTGGGGTCGTAATTTTTGTCGTCGCTGTCGTGAGAGTAGTTACCATTTCAGCTGGTGTCGCGGTTATCGCTACAGGAGTGGTGAGCCGGACATTGTCGATATATCCCAATGCGTACGCATTCATCGCGCCATAATCACCCTTGGAACCAATGAATATCCGGTTCATTCCATGCAGGCTTTCAGCAGTATTCACGAAATAGCCCCAGATCTCCTTTCCGGTTAGCTTTTCAATAACTCTCATGCTGAGTATCTTGTGTTCATCATCGTAATTTATCGTGATATGGTACGTCTTGTTTAGCTCATACTTTACCGTAGGTCCGGTGTACGCCAAAGGTCCACTTGATAGTGTGTCCCCGGACTGACTATTCATTTCCATTATTTTGTTACCGGGTGTAACAAGATGGAGCCACATTATCCTGCCGAATTTTGCATTGGTAAACTGTGTAAGAACATTCGGCCCTTTTGATGGATCCATCTCATTTCCTGATAAGCCGAACCTGAACGTCGCTCCCTCGTCAAGCTGGGTGAGGATAAGATCATAATCAAAGATAAAAGAACCTCTTTCGTAATTGCTCTCCGTGTAAGCATAACCACCCGTACTCGGTTCAATAGAGAAGTGGTACATTCCCGTGTTTGGATCCCAATAATTGGTTCTTTGATTATTGGTTACCCAGTTTGGATCTGTACTGAACGAAGTCTGGTAAAGTACATTGACAGTATTATCATCGGAAGCAGCCTGCAGTGGGGGTATTAACACCGTGAGACACAGAGCGATGATCAGGCATATAAAATTTTTTCGAATCGTCATAGGATTTCTCCGATTTTTCTCTCTTCTGATATAAGACATACCGATCCCGCCACAATCAAATCGAAGTGACGGGAATGCCGGCATAAATATACTGTACATATGCTGCCGGCATTTCTTAAAAATATCGAACGTACAAGAGTAAAATCAGATGAATTATCCGTAAACGTAGTATCTTATAAAAGGGATCTACTTTCCGGCCGAAATGAATGATACTACTGGATTCTTTGGAAAAAGTCAGTTTTCTTCAGTTGGTACCATCACTGTCGGGACGATATTTCAGCTTTTTTATAAAGTCCGGGATGGTTCGTGAAAAACACTATATTTATCTTTAAAATCACGCAATATTAGAGAGCATAAGAATGACAGGGCGATAATAGTCTAGCGGTAGGACAGGAGCTTCCCAAGCTTCTAACCCGGGTTCGATCCCCGGTTATCGCATCGGTTTTACGTAGATGGAATCCGAACGCTGTGCAATACGAATTATCGCGGAGAACCGTAAAGGTGTCCTGCGGGACATCGCAACGGTAGTTGCTGAGCATGAAGCAAACATCGTGATGATCAACCAGGAAGTATTCGATTCGGGGCCCTATTGCGGTTTGGCAGAACTCTATTTCGAGTACGATTTTAACGATGGAGGGGACCGCGATTCACTGATTGGGGATCTGTGTCACATCCCTTCAATCAGGGATGTCAGGGCATACCAGCCGTTCGGCCATATCTTCGGGTCACGGGTTATAATTATCGGTGGCGGGGCGCAGGTGGCGCAGGTAGCGCTTGGTGCAGTAAACGAGGCAGACCGGCATAATATCCGTGGAGAGCGAATCTCAGTAGATACCATTCCCCTTGTCGGTGAAAGAACACTCGCCCTCGCCGTTGACGCAGTTGCAAGGCTCCCCCGGGCATCCATACTGGTCCTTGCCGGTTCTATCATGGGAGGAGAGATTTCAAAGGCGGTCGATCGGGTCCGGGAAGCAGGGATCCCGGTCATCGCACTGAAGATGGCGGGTACGGTACCTGAACATGCTGACCTCGTGGTCACCGATCCTATCCAGGCAGGTGTTTTTGCAGTGATGCACATCAGCAGTAAAGCGGTCTTTGATATTAATCGCGTCCGCGGACGTGAGTTCTGATGGATATCATCGATAAAGCCGTTTCGGTGCTGATGCATGACGGGATAATCATCTATCCCACAGAAACGATCTACGGTCTGGGTGCCGATGCGTTTTCGGACGAAGCAATTTTAAAAGTCTATGAAGCAAAGGAGCGTCCTTTGGGCATGCCCATTTCCATTGCTGTCTCCGATTTTGACATGCTTGGTGCTGTTGCCCGTATTGAGCCCTGGATGCAGGAGTTCATTGAGGCATTTCTACCCGGCCCGGTAACCATAATTCTTGCTGCTCGGGGTGTTGTACCAGACATCCTGACAGGAGGCACCGGCATGATAGGTATCAGGATGCCGGCACATGATATTGCATTGCAGATCATCGAACGGTTCGATGGCCCCATCACTGCCACAAGTGCCAACCTTCATGGTGCAAAAGATCCGCAGACTCCAGATGAATGTACGGTGTCGCGTGAACTTTTCATTGACGGAGGGCGGCTGTCGGGCATCCCGAGTACTGTTGTAGACCTTAAAAACAAGATAATTCTTCGCAAAGGCACACAGGCAGGAGCAGTCGAAGCATTTCTTGCAAAGCTCTGATTTTTATTATGTTACCTGTCCGCCTTCGTGATTTTATCGAGGATATCGATGGCTGGATCTACGCTGTCTCGACATACGATAACAGTGAGAAGATTGGGTGCGTACTCCGGTACGTTCCTGATATCTATGCTGAACGAGTGAGTCCTTCAGGGACCCGATACAAGAAGTATGATTTTGAAGATGCCTATGCATTCATTGCACGTCATAAACCACAGTATTCAGACCTCGTTCAGCGCATCCCGCACAAGGATGTGAAGAGAATTTTAAAGCCCGAGATGGAGATTTCACATATCGCTGATAATCACCCGCATGTTCAAATTCTGCTCGATCTGTTCAGGCTTCCCGCAGGCACTATCGGATGCACCGGTTCGCTTCTCTGCGGGCTGGAAAATGAGAATTCCGACATCGACATGGTTGTATACGGGAAGCACTGGTTTACCGCGCAGGAACAGGTCAGGCAGGGAATGCTTGAGGGTAATATTGATGAACTCTCCCCGGAAATGTGGCATAAGGTCTACGAAAA
>Ga0326726_10004486_pt1 | contig 12728 bp, 3 predicted proteins | sample MHFenrmetagenome_2_FD_207603 | JGI IMG/M metagenome (GOLD analysis project Ga0326726, IMG submission 207603) | Lab enriched peat soil microbial communities from Michigan Hollow, Ithaca, NY, United States - MHF15MN | ecosystem: Environmental > Terrestrial > Soil > Wetlands > Peat | place: USA...
GCGTTCAATACGGCGCCGGCCCGATCGGCGTTCCCTTGAACCATCTGGTAGGCGCCTTCTGCCGTGAGGAGATCTTTCACGGCGTCGAGCGTGTCGGAGAGGCGGTCTTTCTCCTGCTCTACCGCAGATCTCTCAGCCGCGGACGCTGTCGTCACGTCACCCGCGGCGCCGAACGGAAATGTGAGCGTGCTCTCAGCGAGCGCCACGCCGTTCACGACGTTGAGCGGAGGGAGACTTTCCACCGGAGTCTGCGATCCCCCCTGTTGTTGGACCTGATGTTGCCGGATCGGATACGCATCCCTGAAATCGTAAATGTAAAGATTGAGCTTTGCGAGGGAAAGATCTGCCGATCCCCTGTCGTGCAATCCCCGCTCAAACTGATATCCGAGCAACGCTTCAAGCATCTGTCCGTTCCGCATCCCCTGAAGGATGAAGAGCGCACGCCGCACCCGTTCAGACGAAATGTTCACGGCCATCGACTCGGCCCTGCTTGCATCCGCGTGACTCAGGTACCCGCTCCGGAGAACTGCGGCCGTCGAGGCATGATTCAAAGACGGGGCATGCACGAACCCGCCATTTCCCGGGTCCTCATATACCGGCTGATTCCCCGCGGGCTTAAGCGCAGGCGGAATGGTCTCAGGGGCCATGGGCACACGAAACTTCGGACGAACGTTTTCCAGCCAGCCGAAGGCGCCAAGATAAATTCCTTTCCGCCGGTCGGATCGGTTCTCTGCGGAGGCAACTTTTCGTTGTTCGAGAAGTCGCGAGCGGAAGAGAGCCGTTTCCCATGCATCCAGCCGGTACGTGCAACAATCCAAATGTTCGGTGAAGCAGCGCTCCAGGTCTGCACTGGGGACAGTTGCAAGGGCGGCGAGCGCCTGTCGCATCTCATCGAGGTACGCGGCCTCACTTTCTGTAGCGCCGGTGCGCAGGAGATAATCCCCCATGGGCATAGCACTCTGCGAATGTGCAGGAACTGCGACGCCTATGTTCGCCTTCATTACTTCATACTTTGTCAGGTCTCCGCCTGGCCGGATATTCATGAAATTCGCGGGTTGAAGCGTCTGATCCAGCACAAGCCCGTTTGCGCCGAACCAGCGTGTTGATGCCCTGTGCAGCTCCAGGAGGAGCGCGCGCCGGAGATTGAGATACAGAAGCGTGTTGGGAGCGGTTCGCCCTTCTCCAAAATCCTGTTTTTCGAGCGCATCAACGGTGGAAGTCTCCGCCAGCCAATGGAGATAGTTCTTTTTGTTCGTTTCGTCGTAGTAGCTGATGACTTCCTGTTCCGACAACGGAAGGACGTCGATCAGATTTGCGGCATCCAGAGGTGTCGTAAAGTGCTGGTAGACGAGGCGCAGAGCCTGAGGCACTCTCAGGTTTCCCGAAGCGTCCTGAAGATTGTACCCGAATCCGGCAAGGAAGTTGAGAAGTTCGTTCTTCTGCGTAAAGCTCGCCTGCATGTCCGCGGCATACTTCCCCCCGTATTGAAAGTCGTCAAGGTTCTTCAGATAGTCCGTACTGTATCCCGCCCGCTGGTGTAACATCACCGACCCCGCCTGCAAACCGAGGATATTGATCAGGATATCGGATGGATCGATGCCGGTTTTCCCCACGAACATCAGCATTTGAGCTGCCGCTTGCCAGAGCTCCTGATAATGAAGGAGGACTCGTCGTAACATTTCCAGAACCGGCTCTGATTTCCGGCAGACCCATCGGCTGAAATCGCTCGTCAGCAGGATGCCATACGGTTGATTTCCAACTCTGATGGCGGGCAATGGTCCTCTCCCCGTGACATGCTCCAGGGCGAATTGCCGGATGACGTTTTGTGCGGATTCATCGAACACGGGAGAGAGGATCGTACCCAGAAAATATCCCAGCGTCGCGGGGTACATCGCCTTGTTCATAGCTACCGCATGCCGGTAATCGGTTCCGTCGCTGTTCATCACGTAGAACAATGGATCGTATTCGATGCCGAGAGCGTCCGCCAGATTCCGCCCGTCACAATCGTCCGATGGGGAGAAGAATGGATCTCCTGTTTCAACGAAATAGCTGATGTTATTGAACTGGTCGTTCCTCGTATATCCTGATCCATCCTGTTCCGTGTTGTTGGTCGCCGTTCCCTGGCGGACGATGCTGAATCCGTTGGGGGAGTAATGATGGTTGTCGAAAAGCGACTCGACCGCCTTCTGTCCTGCAGATTCATCGGCAGAAAGATACACGCCGAGGACGATAATTTTCTCGAACCCGCCGGAAACCTGTTCGGGTGAAAGTGGAACTTTGAATCCCATTCCCGTTGCAACTGCTTTTTCGAAGTCCGACATCCAGTCGAATGCATCCCCGAATGTCAACTTCCCATCGGTAGTCTTGAATGATTGCTGCGAATCCAGCGGATCGGGACCGAGCACGAGCTCGTCGGGAATTACCGGTCCGGGGATCTCGATGGGTGGAGCACCGCCCGTGCCGTAGAGAATCAGCACAAACTTGTCGGGAAGAATGTTCGTTCTTGGGGCTCTGCTCCATGTGCTCGGTTTAGTGTGTAGCGGCTGGGGAAAGGCCAGATCACTATCTGTCGAGATGCCGGAGAGATCGTCACTCCAGTTCGTCGGCTTCATCTGACCCGCCACCGATGCAGCCCTTTGAGGTCCGAAGCGGCCGGCTATGTCGGACCATGCCGATTTTTTCCGGTTCTCCTCATCCGCTCCTCCCTCCGTCCCGGCATGATAGAGTTCGGTCCAGTACTTCTTCCCCTCGGACACTTCCTGGTCTGTCAACACTTTTTCATGCGTGTGAACCGCGATATCGTCGGGATAGATGCGGACCCAGAGCTCTGTTCCACCGGGGACCGGGATGAATCTCGTTTCTATGCGGACCGGGAAAAGAAGAAAAGGAATGGAGTCATCGAGATTTTTCAGGCAATCGCCGGGATGAGGCGTCACGTAGATCCCGGAGATCGCATCCTGCAGATCCGTTGTGGCGAGAACCGTTTCCTGCCCGATGCGTTCGACTGCCGCCCTCTGCTCTTTTTGTTTCTCATGCAGGCGACGCGGGTCAGTGCCCGAGCCGGGAGAAGAAGTCTCTTTCCTGACCGCATGGCGCAACATACTCTCGGTCTTGAACAGATCAAGTTTGGCGTGGTACAGCCCCTCATCCGCGAGATTTCTTTTGTCGCGGAGTGACTGAGCAAGCTTTCTTTGTTGTTCGAACGACGCCATTTAAACCGCCTCGAGCATTTCTTTCGCGATCACTGCAACCATTGATGGTTTCTGGAAGAGGATATAAGCTATGTGCCCGGAATCGATTCCCCAGATATCGGGGTGGTTGTCAGCAGGTTCGGGAGTAGGGCGATCACCCACCGTGATAAACGGCGGAGGCGGGTCTCCGAAACATTCCCACGAGAGGTCGTCCCACGTGAACGAATTGCCCGACACGTTGAGCGAGATGTCCATTCCGAACCTTGGCTCTCCTGGAATCTCCTGCAGTATGAAAAACCAGCCGAGCGAATCAGTGAATCCGGGCGTTGCCTCCGTGCCTCTCGCCTGTTCTATCGTGAGATCGAATCCGAAGAATTTGATGTCGGGGGTTATCTCCGCCTTATAAAGCGGGAACTTCACACTCTTCTGAAAACCGGCATCATCCAAATTGGTATCTATGACGGGGTCTTCCCCACCGCCCGGATCGGGGATGGCCTTCTGCGCGAAAATAAGCGTGTTCGGATATCGCTTCAGAAGATCCCCACGTATAATGAGGACCAGTTCCTCCGCATTCCCGGTCGAGGTCCGCTTGTCATGCGTCCCGAGAAGACTGGTGCCTGACCAGGCGTGTATCGGTTCGATGTCTTTGTATTTCTCTGTCAGTTCGGCTTCCGACAGTCCTTCAGAGGGACGGATCACGCCTTTCACATCCCAGAACTGCCTGAAATAACTTCCCCGTTGATCGGTAGGATATTCCCTCCAGAGGAGTTCCCGCCCCATCTCATGGTTGAGCCCGATGAAATATGATTCGATGAATTTCCGGTTCGCCTTGAGGAGCGATATCGTGTTCTGGGGAACGAGATTCAGGTTTGGGAGGAGAATCTCGCTTGAAATGTCGGCAAGCCCCTTATACATCGGGTCTTCGAAGTCGGGATATGCCATCGCCGGGAATATGCTCTCCGGCTCTCCAAGCGATATATATGAGGGGAATTTGACGAGTGAAGTAAGACGATTGGGAAACGTGCGCCGGGGATCGAGCGCCGCAACCAACTTTGTTGACGCAGTTGCCATGTCGAATGGTTTCTTGTCCGGCACGGCTGGCATGAATGCGAGGCGCCTCGTCATATCAGCAAGCGCACTTCTGAAGTTCTTCCCTTCCACGCTATCCTGTCCGGCGGAGGCTGGCGTCGGAGGGGGCGTTTCGGCCTCATTGCTCAGTTTCAGCGTGAAGCCGGGCCGGGGTCCAATGCGGGCGATGCTCTCCAATTCCTGCTCCGGGTTGGATACTTCTTCAGATGCGTTCACATTATTTCTGAGATTTGTTACGGCCCGGTACGCCGCTGTGAATGCAACTGCAGCGAGGGCAAAGCTCAGGATACCACCGATAACCAGAGCTGCAACCACGAGGATAATGAGGAGACCGATCAGGGATATCCACGAATGCTTTGCAAGCCAGATTGTCACACCTGGTGATGTTGAAGGCAGGATTTTCCGGGCGATATCCTGTGTGGTAAACATCCCGCCGGGAATTCCCCGCGCCGGTGCTGCAGTGACCTCCCCTTTGTTCAGCCGGTCCACCATACGCGGAATATCGAGCGACGAGTCTGCGTTGAGTCTTTTGACAATCGCTCCCTGCGGTCTCGTGATGCGGCGAAACGTGCCGGTGAAAACTGCAGAGGGGAGCACGCTATTCTGCATCAGCCGATAAAGCGTGGTTGGACTCCCCCTGACCTTCTTGAGTAGGGGGGAAGAAATTGCGAAGAGTTCATTAGGTTTGAAGGTGCTGAAAGTCTTTCGCGTGTATTGAATTGCCACCGACATCATGAGCCGTGTTGCGCGTATTCTCCTGTTTGCCTCCAGTATTGCGGTGACCTGTTGCCATGCCTTCCGCATATATGATTCCTGTCCTTTTTGGACGACAATCGTGCCGAATCCCGCGGCAACCCTCGTCCGCGGATCCCTGTTTGCATCGTGCACCCAGGCCGTCTTCGTAGTATCGAGAATAACAACATCCGTGGCGCTCTGCTTCGCGTGGTTCTGCCCATAGAACGGAACCGATATGATCGGATCCTCCGCCATATTTGCGGTTATCGTGGACGGGAGATTCACCAGCTTTTGCAGCTCCACCTGGAAATCGCGCGAATCCGGAGGATCGGGGAAGACCGTCGGCACCGAAGAAGGAGCAAGCAAGGCTCCCTCAAGTCCGATGATCGGCGGAGCAGTTCCCGGAATTTCCTGCGCCGGATCGTTAGCCCGGACAAATCCCGGCCTGGAGCAATCCATGTCCCGTATCCCCACCCGGGGATCCATCACTCTCGGCACAAGCATCTTGACAAGCTCTTCAAAATCGACGTTCGTTCCAGTCCTGAAGAACCATTCATAATAGACGGGCATCTCTCCGTTTGCGCCGTCCGTGCCCCAGGAAGAGAGCTGGGCATTAATCCCGTCCGTGTCCTGCTCCAGTCCGGCCAGCCGTCCGGTTTCAAACGAAGGGATGATGAATGCATAATAGGCTGTTTCGGGATCCAACCTTCGGGGACTCATGAGCCGGCAGTACACCTGGTCCGGATCGTCGTTCACGGTTTTGTTCAAAGACAGAAGAAATTTTTCATACTCCGACAGATCGGCATCGGGAATGTCTGCATTGCTGTGAACGTGCGCCCAGAGCCATGTTTCAGTCGAAGGAGGGAAGACGTCTTTGGTTTTTAGCGTAATGGTGGGGAGCGGTACTTTCCGGGACGTCCGTTCAAACTCTTCTTCTTTGAGCACCAGAAGGAAAACCCATGGACGGAGTTTCTCGCCCAGAGGTGCAGCCGGCGTGTATCGCCAGCCAAATTCTTCGTCGTAGAACTCGACAAACGCCAGATAATTGGGCTCTCTGTCCGTGATCCAGTTGAGCGGCTCCGTTCTGATGATCATGTCACGGTTGATGCCGATGATATCCCCTGGTCCGATCAGGCCGAAAGTTTTCGAGATGCCGCTCCCGTTCAGTTTAACGGAGATGGGAACCTGCGCCCGCTCCAGAGTCGTGGAGCCGCCTCCACCCAGGTCATCCTTCTCGAGGATGTTCGCTGAAATTCCTCTTCTCGCCCAGGAATGGAACTGATACCGCGCTGTCTCTATACTCATGGTCAGTTCCCGCTCAGTTCGTAATCGGTCAGAATCTGCAACCGGCCCTTCATCTCGGGGTGCGTCCTCAGGACTTCCTGCAACATTGCCGCGGCTTCAGAATAGCTCGCAGCCACCATCTCCGGGCTGTGTCTCTCCATGGTGTCCACGTCCGTTATCACATAGGTATCGGAGCTTACTGCTACGGCATCCGGAGCGTTGCGCGACATTCGTTTTCCGCCGTAGGAGAGAGGGGAGTTCCCGGCCGCACCGCCCTTCACCGCTGATTTGAACAGACCCTTGGACCACGCATAAACGCCACCCGCCACGCTCGTGGATTTTTTCTTCCGGAGATACGTCAGTTCGTACTCGACATTCTTGTTCACAGCCGTTGCCATAGTGAGGCCAGAAGACGCGTCCACAGAAAAGCCGCTCAGCATCCCTTCGAAGGATGGATTGGACAACTTATCCTTGTCAGACATATTGAAAAAGTTTGCGCGAGCAAACTGTTCTTTGGCCTCAATTGTCGGAAGCGCGGTCCCGTTGCTCATCGGTTCCGTCAGATCGAACCGGTTCGCGTTCAACGGGAGTTTTGTTCCGAACCTCTCGATGGTAATCCCAAGCGGAAGCAGACGCTGGCTGAGACTGAGCACACCAAAGGGATGGATTATGATCATGTCCGGCGGAGATTCGATCGTCTTGATCGAAACGTGCAGAGTGCTCTTGTCAGGAATGTCTGCTTTCCAGTTCCTCACATCGTTGATCTCGCCGGTGAGCAACGCCAGCAGATCTTCCAGCTCGTCGACAATCGCGCCGATCGGATCTCCCCATGTCTCATGGAAACCGACAGTGATGGAGAAAAAGAGGATCGAGATGCTGCCTTCCCCCCTGACATCCCAGGGGGTCGGTCCGGAGAGCTCTCCCGAGACTTTGATCCCCATGATCACGTTTGTCCCTTCGCGCAGAGCCAGTCCCGCGGCATATGCCGCGTCGAAGTGGAATGGCTTGCGCTGGATCAGAACGTCATACCCCACGAAGCCGTACACGTTGAACCCGCAGGCGGCAGCGTACAACTCCGCCTTTGCGCCAAACTGGAGGGTGTTTGAGGTAACGGCGAAGTAGCACTCGGCAGATATCCGGGGATTCTCGCCGGAGAGGAGACTTATGGAGAGACGGGCAAGATTCTGGAGGTCAGCGGGCGCATCCCTGAAGGCAGGATGGAAACCTCCGACGCTCAGGACAAGAACGCGATTCTCTCCCCAGGAGAACCGGAATGCCATATCGCCTGTGAGCGTGAAAGCAAGCAAACGCGATTCGTACAAGGTGGCATCGAAGGAGATATACTTGTTATCCAGGTCGAACACACCAAGGAAATTCACCTGCAGTATCAGAAGAGGCGCATCCTCTTCAGGGAGCAGGGCCTTCAGCACGCCGAGGATGGCAATTCTCGGAACGGGGATTTCAAGGAGTAGGCCGAGCTCAAGCGTTATCAGCGAAGGGGTCCCCCAGGCGATCTTTGCCATCGGGCCGATAATGAACCTGCCTTCCATCGGCGGGAATATCTGCCTGATGTCGCTGACGATCCTGTCGATATTCGCCACAATGTCTTCTGGGAAGAGGACGCTCTTAATGGCGTTCGTCTTTATCCCTTCCCGAAGGACGTCAATCAGCGTAGTCCGGTTCAGACCCAGTAGACCGCCGACGCCAACGAGTGTGAATCCGAACCCCAGTTGTATCGGCGTAAACTCGGCGGTTATGATGATGAGAAGAGAAAAGCCTCTGCTCCCATCAGGCATTTTTGTATTGATGATCCCGACAGCTTTGAGGCTGAATATCCCCTGGAAATCAAGCTCCAGGGCTCCAACATATTCTCCTTTTTCGGGGTCGAGACGGAGAAAGCCACCTCCTTTAATCAGACCGGTGTCGACTGAAAGGCCAACTCCCTTGGGAGGCATGAATCCGACATCGATGTCGAAGGGGCCGGCGTTCCCTCCTGATTCGAATATGGATGCGAGACTTACTCCCACACCCTGAACCACGCAGACGACCGGGCCGAGCGTTCCCTTCACATTCACGCCAAGATCGAGTTGAACTTTTGGAGGCGGCGTTGTGCTTCCCGTCAGACGAATATCGAGCTCTTCGATGGCGATCGGTCCCAGCGTCAGGTGAGGGTGGAGTGCCACTTCGAATCCTCCCCCTCCCCTGAACTTGAGGCCGCTCTCGCTGGACCAGTCGATTCCCACCGGGAGCTCAACGTTGACCTCGCTGTCTCCGAGCAGTTTGGACAGGAATCCATCCCCCTGCCCTGCCGCAACGATCAGCGCGAAACCCCGGAGTTCTACAGAAAGGAGTACCTCGATTTCGGCGTTGCTGTAGTTGATGCCGAAGTCGATGCTTGCATCTTTGAGCTGGACGCGCGTCTCTCCCGGTTTGCCGAGAAGGATTGCGGTCGTCTCGGGTTTGAAGTCGAACCCTACGCCGAAACCGGCCGTGGGGAGTGTGGTGCCTGACTGGAAGGGATACTTGACGCTGATCGAATCAGGTCGGATAACAACTCCAAAGAGCGATGCAATATCGCTCCCGGCCCTTATCCGCAAGTCAATTGTATCGGCGAGGTGGAACGTGGCCGGGAATGAAGAGGGGATCTGCGGCTGTATGACGATTCCCGGAAGTCTTCCCTCTGCACCCGGTATTCCGAAAACAACAAATGACATTTCGACCGGGAGGCCGGCGATTTCAGCGTAACAAAAGGGAACTTTGACGATATACGTCTCTTCGGGAGATAAACCGCTCGTGCCATTGTAAGCATTCCGGAGACCGTCGGAGTCCGGCGAGATGATCACAGGAAGACCCGCGGCATGAATGAGGTGCGCAAGGTGGTCAGCGATCAGGCCCAATTTGAGCTGGGGCGTTCCCCAGCCATAGACAATTTTTGGCAACGAGACCGGGTCGCCGAGAATCTTCGGGATCTGGTCCCACTGGATCCTGGTCCGGACGTGCGCGTGCCTTGTCGGTGTCTCGGGGAGGATCTCAGATTGAATAACGTTGAGAATCTTCAGGGCATGGTGTACTGCAGGGAGCGCGGAGGCGAGATAGTCGGTGAGAAGGAGCTCAAAGATACGTTCTCCGATATCAGCCAGAAATTCTCCGGCATCGACGCCTGTCGGGGCCTCGGTGATCCCGTGCACACCATCGTAAACACTTTTTGCCTTCGCAATCAGATCAAAAACTTCCGCGAGGGTCGGATCATCCGAGAGGATTTCCAGAGCCTGCACCGCATCGTCAACGGCGTTGCCAATCGCGGTATACGAGGGAGGCAGCGATGTCGGGTCCCATCCGAGGCGGTACATGAACGCCTTGAACTCTTCCGGAGAGCTGACAGCATCCTTCAGAGGACTTATTGCCAGAACGAGGTGCCTGGCAAGCGTCTCAAGGGTCCCTTCGTTCTCGCTCATTTCTGTGGGTAGACCTTGGCGTATTCCCGGTCGATTTCCCAGTGTTTGTACGGGTTGATCATATCGACCAGCACATACTTACAGACCTGGCAGAATTCCTTTCCATCGGCATTTGAGTTCCTCATGATACAGCTGCCGGCGGGATGGTAGATTCCGCAGTCGAATTTATCCCCACCTGTGTACAGTCCGATAATACCAGGCAATTTGTCGGCAGGGACAGAGAGCGGGATATTCAGCTTAACGGGGGGCTGAATGGCATTCTTGTCGCCGGAGCATTCGTGGGCATCGGCCGGATCCATGTTCAGGGCTCTCTTCCTAGCCGTTATATGGTCCATGATGTTCTTTGCGATGAGCTCTGCATAGGGATATGTTGCCGAAAGGACAGACGCGGGCGCTTCGACGGGGGAAAAAACAATGCTCCCTTCCGGGAACGCTTTCAATTCGGCGACTGTCACGGCGGCCGCACCCTTTCCCTTCACGCTGACGGCATTGGCTTCGTGCGGGTCAGTAACCTCGAGCTCCTTGGCAATGACCGTTGTCGTTTTTTTGAGGGGGCTGTTTGACGATCTCATTCGCAGAAGAATGGTTTCCCCTTTCTTGAACTGATTGCCCTGGCTCGTGACCACAGGTATTCTGAATACTCCCGGCTGGGGCTCCGTGGGTTCCCCGGTTATGACCGCGGCGTTCTTGATCCGGGGCCACCGCCACTTGATTTTTGTTCCATCGATATCTGCGCCCGATTTTACATCGCCGGAAAACTGAAGATTGGAGTACAAATCGTCGAGGTTGTATTGCCCCGTGAACGTCCCGGCCTCATTGTACTCGTCCCCGAGGAAGAACGAGTGGGTCAGTTCATGCGCTCCTCGTATCATCCGCGGGCCGGCGATCTCTGCACTCATAAGATCAGATTGATTGAGTTCGTACGATTGTTTTCCGACAACAGCATCGACACGGACCGTGTTCCTCTCTTCAACGTTTAAAGCAATGTACGGTCCGTAGTTAGTGCCCCGGTCCCACTTTGCCGATGTAAGCAGGAAAACAATCCCGTGGTCCGGCTTGCTGAGATCGGGTTTCAAGTGCCAGACACCCGCGATGTCCACACCGTGCTTCACATCCTTAAGCTTGTTCAGCATCCGATCGAGATCCACGCGGTTCATCCGGTCGGGGTGGAGATTGGTCTGGCGGTTGTCGCTCTCCGAGCCTGACGTCGGACGCCTTCCATACACCATGGAGAATTCGGTGTCCACTTCTTCGAGCATTGTGCGGCTGCCAAGGTTTCTCCACTCCCCGATGATCCCGTCCGGGATCCTGTCGAAGGGGAGGGGAGCGACGAGACTTCCCCAGAGCGTTTTGAGATCGCCGATGGATATCGCGCCTTCCGTCATAACCGGAAGTCCGACCGCGTAAACGAGGTTCTCGAGACTCCAATTTCCGGTGTCGGGCGGCTTCACCGGATTCGGCACCGGCTCGGCTTCCAGCGAGCCCAGGGTTTTGATATACATTTCACAGAGGAAAGAAGTACCGCGAACACGCGAGGGGACGAACGCCCACCAAAAGTTTATCGATGTGGCCAGATAGTTGAAGGGAGTGGTTATCGTGCTCCCTCTGAGCAGGTCGACGAATTTCATTACCTGGCTATTGAACTTGGCGACATCCGGTGCCTGATATCCATCGCAAAGAAAAAGCACATTCATCACCTTCTGAGGACTGAGAGTCCCTCCCCAGCCCCCTCCCGGTATTATTTCCACGGGTATGTCTGCTTCCGCGTCCCAGGGTTTCGCGATTTTCATCTGGCCGGTGGCTGGCTTTCCCTCCAGATTCGCAGGGAGGGTGGCAGTTATTGTGATTGGAGGATTCCCCGGGTCATCCTCGGGCTCGATCGCGAGGTAACCGTTGATGAACGCGTTCGCGTCAGGCTTGTAGTCGATCCCGGGATGGTTTGTGACATCGCCCACCGTGCCATCATCGAATTCCGCCCTGACGCTGAACCTGAAACGAGTCAACTCGGGTAGGGGCTTTCCGCTGGGTCTGATCGTGAGAGTCGGCGGTGTGAGCCAGGCCTGGGTCACGTGATTGTGAACGTGTATCCTGATTGTCGTCTGTTTCTTGCCGGGATCGGCCGAGTCTTCGGCTTCTACTTCGACGATAAAATTCCGCTTGAATTTTGCCGGGGTCCCCGCAGTGGCTTCAACGACCCCTGTGGACGTGTCCACCTTCAGCTTAAGAGGGTCGCTGTGGTAGTTCGTGCCGGTTGCTGTGCCCAGAAACAGCGGTTTGAATTTGATTGTTGTCGTATTGTGTGCTGTTTTGTAGTCGGTTGCAGAGACGTCTCCGACCCTGAGAATGTGCAGAAGATCAACTTGCTGGCCTCTTAGCAGGTGGTAATCGTCGGCGGGCGAGAAGTAGATATCCGGGATCGGCATTGGAAGTCAGTTCCCTTCGTCCCATCAACACGTATCAGCCGGCGGGCAAATCGGCCGGAGTGTGATGCAGTACAATTGAAAGTGAAGTGCGGCGGTGAAAAAGGTGCCGTGCGTTCGATCCGGTCCGTCTACAAGACCGGGGTGATCTTCAAGTCCGGATGAAGCGTCTTCGGCAGAGGAAGTGCGTCAGAACGGAAGCTACCGAAATCTCGTAGAAATATACGGGATAGATGGGGAATGTCAAGGGGAAAATGCGTGAGAACAGGTAATCTGGTCACGAACAGGTGCATGCTTCGCCGGCCCCGACAATTCCATTATCACAGCGACATGTTCTCCGGATTTTCCTTATCAAGTCTTTGGTAGGGGCGACATTTCGTCGCCCTTTCCTACCGAGGGTTGAGGTATTTCGCAGATCGTCGGGCCCGTTTTGTGTCACGGCATGCCGTGGCCTTACCGAACCAACCGGATTTGGGTTTTCTCTTATATTCACAATTCCATGCACATGATCCGGCATGATCTGAAAAATATCAAGGCTTGTGTTTTGAAAATGG
>Ga0326726_10004487_pt1 | contig 12727 bp, 10 predicted proteins | sample MHFenrmetagenome_2_FD_207603 | JGI IMG/M metagenome (GOLD analysis project Ga0326726, IMG submission 207603) | Lab enriched peat soil microbial communities from Michigan Hollow, Ithaca, NY, United States - MHF15MN | ecosystem: Environmental > Terrestrial > Soil > Wetlands > Peat | place: USA...
GGGCTTCGGCGCGGAGGTTTGGAACTCGGAGCGGCCGCCGCCCGCGGCAGAGCCGGATCCGCCCGAGGTGCGCGGGCCGGTCACCGCGTTGCCTTCGACGTACGCCATGTCTGATTGCCCGGGCAGCGGCGCGACGAGGCCCTTGCTCACGACCGATCCTTGCGACGCGACGTAGAGGATGCCGGTCTCCGGATCGAAAGAGCCGCCGGGCCAATTCGTGCCGCCGTCCTGGCTCGGCGCCATCAGCGTACCGAGCGGGCCGTCGATCTTGCTCAGCGAGGGCGGGGTATAGAGCGGCCCCAGCTTGTGCCAGGAAGCCACGTCGAGCGCCTTCTTGCGCAGCTCGGGCGTGAAGTCGATCAGGTCGTCGGCCGTCACGCCCTGGCGGTCGTAAGCCGGAGGCTTCGTCGGAAACGGCTGCGTCGGCGAGTACCACTCGCCAGGCACGTCGCCCTGCGGCACGGGCCGCTCCTCGATCGGCCAAACCGCCTTGCCGGTCACGCGGTCGAACACATAAAGGAACGCCTGCTTCGTCGGCTGCGCGACGGCCTTCACGCGCCTGCCGTCGACCGTCACGTCGAGCAGGATCGGCGCGCACGGGATGTCGTTGTCCCAGATCCCGTGATGCACGAGCTGGTAGTGCCATTTGCGCTTGCCTGTGTAGAGATCCACCGCGACGAGCGATTCGCCGAACAAGTTGTCGCCGGGGCGATTCGCGCCGAAGTAGTCGCCCGTCGCCTCCTCGATCGGTAGATAAACGGTCTCGAGATCCTCGTCGACCGAGATCTGCGCCCAGACGCCGGTGTTGCCCGTGTACTCGGCCGAGCCTTTGAGCCAGCTCTCGGTGCCGAACTCGCCCGGCAGCGGGATCGTGTGGAAGATCCACAGCCGCTTGCCGGTGCGCACGTCGAACGCGCGCACGTAGCCTTTCACGTTGCGCATGCTCTTCGGGTTCGCGCCGGTGCGATGCGCGGCGCCGACGATGATCACATCCTTCGCGATCACGGGCGTCGCGTGCAAGCCGATCTCGCCGTTGAGCGCGTCGATGTCCTGATCGTCGTTCTGCTTGAGGTCGACGATACCCGCGTTGCCGAAGCCTTTCACAGGCGCGCCCGTGCGCGCGTCGAGCGCGACGAGCTGATAGCCCGGCGTCACGTAGATCACGCGCGCGTCGTTGCCGCTCTTCCAGTACGCGAGCCCGCGGCCCGACAGCTGGCGCGGCGCGACCTTGCCACGCTCGCCTTCGTCGAGCCGATGCATCCAGAGCAGCTCGCCGTTCGCGGCGTCGAGCGCGACGACCGCGCGACGCGAGCCCGCAGTAGAGTAGACGACGCCGTCGACCATCAGCGGCGTCGACTGGAGCGTGTATTCCTTGGTCGGGCCGAGGTTGTCGGCCTTGAAGCGCCACGCGACCTCGAGCTTGTTGAAGTTGCTCGCGTCGATCTGATCGAGCGGCGAGTAGCGCGTGTTACCGAGATCGCCACCGTAGGTGCGCCACTCCCCGCCTTGCGGCGCGCCGTGCTGCGCCGATGCGTCGAGCGCGAAGAACGAGAGCGCCAGAACGGCGACGACTTTGCGACAGCTCATCCATCGACCTCGGCGGTGGCGTGACGGCGCCGGGGATTATAACGACCGCTCGTGCCGGGAGCGTCATGTGCGCGGACACGAAGGCGGCGATTTGGCCGCCGAGAAGTCAGGCGGCGCTCGAGGCCGGGGCGACGATCTCGATGTTCGCCAGCGTGTCGACTATCTCGTTGATGCAGCGACCGCGCATCACGACCTCGGGCTCGAGCTCGATGCCGAGAGACTCCTCGACGGCGTTCAGCAGAATCACGCCGGCCACCGAATCGAGGCCGTATTCATCGAAGCCCTTCGAAGGATCGATCTCGGCCTGCTTGAGCTCGAGGATCAACGCGACCTCGGCAATCAGGAGTGCGCGGATTTCCTCGGGAGAGACCGTAGGTCTCACTGTGAGCGGGTCCATCATCTCAGCCTCCTTTGAATCTAACGGGAACCGACGCAAGCCGTCGGACCGTGACGCTCGGACGGAAAATCGGCCACCCGCCGCGCTCGAGAGGCGGCAAGCGCAAGAAATGCGTGAGCGTGACCCTGGATTCGATCTTCGCGAGGTTCATCCCGAGACAAACGTGCCGCCCCGCGCCGAATACGAGATCGCGGCCCTCGTCACGCGGCACGGAAGCCGAGTCGGGTTCCGAAAAGGTGGTCGGGTCGCGGTTCGCGGCGCCGACCAAGAGAATCAGCCTCTGCCCACGCTTGATCGATTTCCCTCCGATCATGCGATCCTCGGTCGCGACTCTGAGCGCTCTCTGTACGGGGCTCTGGAAGCGACCCGCCTCGGCCGCCACCGCAGCAGCGAGAGAGACGTCCTCGCGTGCCCGCGCGTAGAGATCCGGGCGCGCGAGGAGCAAGTCGATCGCGAACGCGATCAGCGAGCTCGTCGTGACGCTGCCGACCGCGAACGCGAACAGTATTAGAGCCGCGGTGGCCATGACCTTTTCGTCGGTTGCGTTCGCCCCTTCTTCATACAACACGGTCACGCCGCTCTCGTGACCTGTGGCCAGGGCATCCTCCACACGTTTACATAGATGCGTCAGCGCGATCTCGGCTTTTCGATCGAGCTCTTGGTAGACGCCGAGCGAGACGATGTCGAATGTACGGACGATGTCGTCTCCGACTTCCTTGAGCATGTCTCCGTCGGACTCGGGCAGCCCGAGAATCTGCGTCATCACTCGCGCGGGCAGGACGTCGGCGAAATCCTTGACCGCGTCGAAGCCGCGGCGTCGTGACAGGTCGGCTGCCAACTTTCCGGCCATCTCGTCGATCATGGGCTCGAGATCACGGAACGGCACGCGCGAGATCGCGAGGCCGAGCGCGCGCCGCGCGGTCCGATGATCATCGCCATTTCGTAAGAAGGTCATCGCGTCGACAGCTCTGACGAGATGGCTAAGGTCCTTGCCGGCGAGGCGAGCCATATCGGAGATCGGCTTGCCGATGTCGAAGACGTGGAAGGTCTCGTCGTTCAGCACCTCGGTCACTTCCGTCATCCCGGTCAGCATCCACGCGCGCAAGAGCGGGTCCCAGTAGACCGCCTCGGCGGCCCGCAGTCGCCGGTAGTGCGGGTAAGGATCCTCGTTGAATCCCGAGGCGAAAGGATCAAACGGAAGCGCTGCGCCATCCTTGGGTGTAGCGGCCATCTTCTTTGTCTCTCTTGTTGGTGCTAAACGGTTGTTAGCGCTGCTCGCGCCTCGACGTTGAGGCCGAGGAAACGCAGATCCTTAGGATCGTTCTGCCTATCCAACAGGCCGGCAGCGTAGAGCTCTCGGCATTGCCCGCGCCGCACCTTGCCGCTCGAGGTGCGGGGTATGGCGCCCATGGGAACCAGCACGAGGTCGTAGAGACGTAGGCCGTGTTGCTGCGCAACCTGCTCGAAGACGGCGGCGGTTTCGTCGCCGGATAGCCCTGCCCGGACTTCCTGAACCACGACGACTTCCTCGCGTCCGGACCGCTCGATGCCGAACGCGGCTTGTGCCGCCCCGGCGAACGAGCCGTAGCAGGACGCGACCGTCGACTCGATGTCCTCGGGCGCGTGGTTCGTCCCGCGGACGATGATCATGTCCTTCATCCGGCCGACGACGAAGAGCTCGCCGTCCTGAAGGAAGCCGAGATCGCCCGTTCGAAGGAAGGCGCCGTCGATGCCCTCCAAACGGGCGCCGAATACGCCTGCGGTTTCCAGCGGTCGACGCCAATAGCCACGGCCGACGTTCGGGCCGCTGACCCAGATCTCACCGACTTCGCCATCGTCGACCGGCACGCCGACATCGGGGTCGACGATCACGATCGTTTCACCGGAGCACGCGCGACCGCACGCAACCAACTTGGGCCGTACCGCATAGTCGCCGCGGCTCGGCGCCGTGCTGCCGGCGTCCTCCGTTGTCCTGAGGCCCGCGCCGCGCTGGCCGCCCGTGACCATGAGCGTGGCTTCTGCAAGGCCATAGCACGGATAGATTCCGCCACGGCTGAGGCCGCTAGCCGCGAATTTGTCGGCGAAGCGCTCCATCGTCTCGGAGCGGATCGCCTCGGAGCCGCAGTACGCGACTCGCCAGGCGCTCAAGTCCAAGCCAGCGGCCTGCTCTTCCGATATGCGGTTGGTGCACAGCTCGAACGCGTACGTCGGTCCGCCGCTCGCGGTGGCCTTCCAATGCGCGATGGCTTCGAGCCACGTCAATGGGCGCTGCAGAAACGTGAGCGGCGACATCAAGACCGACAGACCGCCGTTGAAGACCGGCTGCAGCACATGGCCGATCAGGCCCATGTCGTGGAATAGCGGTAACCAGGCGACGCCTCGCACCTCGGGGCCGTTCCCAAACATGTCGCGGATCATCCGGCTGTTCGCGACCAAGTTTTCGTGACTCAGCATCACGCCCTTCGGCGAGCTGGTCGAACCGGATGTGTATTGCAGCAGCGCGATCGACTCGTCCGAAGAGACGCTCGGCGAATACGAGCGCGGCGCGGGCGGCAGCGCGTCGACATAGATCGGCGCAATCCGCTCGACCACTCGAGGCAGCTCACCGCGAGCGCGCGTCTCGCTGTCGAAGCGAGCGAGCGTGAGCATCGCAACGGGGTCGCAATCGCGGCAGATCGACGCGACACGGTCGCCCGAGCGTTTGGCGATCGCGTAAGGCGCCGGCACGGCGATACAACCGGCATAGAAGCAGCCGAAGAGCGCGTCCACGAACTCGAGGCCCGGAGGAAAATTGAGGAGGACGGGCGAGCCGGTCAGCCCACGTTCCGCTAGCGACGCCGCGACGCCGCGCGCCCGCTCGTCCAAAGCTGCGTACGTTCGCTCCTCTGTGGGCCTGCCGCGTCTGTCGAGGAAGACGAAAGCAGGATCATTCGGCCGCCGGGCGGCGTGCTCCTCGAGAATCCCTGCGAACGTTTCGGCTCCCTGCACTTCGACGTCCCGTCAACAGCCCGGCGGGCGGGGGTAGGCGCGGTCGAAGACGACGACGCGCAGACGGGTGATGCGGGAGAAATCGAATATACGCACGGCTGGTAGTTGTTCTTTCGAACGAGTTTGCAAGGGCGGCTGCCGCGCATCAATCGACGCCGTCGAGCCGCGGCCATGAGTCGTCGCGCTCTATGATTTTCGAGGGGATGAAGCGCGCCTGGACCGGCGTGGAACGAGCGCAAGAGCTTATGGAAACTAGGAATCCGCACGCGATGGCGGCCGATGATGTTCTCCGCCTACCGCGCCGAGACGCACCTCGCTAGTCGTCTTCGCGCGGCGCGGGCTTCGATGCGGCAGCCGCAGGTCTGCCACGCTTCGGTCCCGTGGGCGTTTTGAACGAGCGGCGCCGCTCGTTCAGAGCGGTCACGATCTTCGCTACGTCGACGCCGACCGTCTGTAGGTCGCCGCGTCGATAGCCCTTTATGACGTTTTGACCCTGGCCGATGCAGTACTCGAGCCAATCGCGGCCAACGTTCCCCGTGGGCGCCCTCGCGGGTCGGATCGACAGCAGTCGGAACGCAAGGTCGTCCGCGACGCCCCCGATGTCCGGCGTCACCGCGCTCAAGGCGGCCACCTGCACGCCGGCCGACGGGGCAACGCCGAGAACTGGCACCCTACGCGTCATCGCTGATGCGTCACACGGCCGCGAGAGCCTTGGATACCGACATCACGCGGCCGTCGAAATTCGCGAAATTGAGACCGTCGATCGCTCGCGCTGCATCGCGCGCGTCACGCATCTCGATGAATGCACCAGGCCGGACAAGGCCAGTGACCGGGTGGCGGTCGAGCGTGACGGACATCACCGTCCCGAACTTTCCGAACTTGGTCGCGAGCGTTTCTGCGGTGGCCGAGATCGGCAGATTGCCCGCATAGAGCCTCGTGCTCACGCGCGGTCCTTTGGTAGGGAAGCGCCAGCGAATCTGGCTGCCCGCAGTCTACACGAGAAACGGGTCGGCCGACGGACCATCGCCTCGGCCCACCGCGCGAACCGGATTTCGGCGGCGATCGCCGCAATCCCCGCGTCGCGGCTCGGTGCCGACACCGGAAGCGAATCAATCCCGATACGCAAATGATCGCGCGACGCACACGAAAGGCGCGTAGAGTGCTTATGTCCTACCTATCGCTTCGAGCAAGTCTGCAGGCATGGTGCCTACATCCTCTTGAGAGCGAAACGCTACCTTAGGAGGTAACCATGGGCAGAAAACTCTACGTCGGCAACTTACCCTATTCGGCCACCGAAGCTTCGCTGCGCGAGGCATTCACCGCGAGCGGAACGGTCGAGTCGGCGACCGTGATCACCGATCGGGACACCGGCCAAAGCAAGGGCTTCGGCTTCATCGAGATGGCGACGGACGCCGAGGCGCAAGCGGCCACCCAGGCACTGAACGGCACGTCGCTCGACGGGCGCCAAATCAAGGTGAGCGAAGCGAAGCCGAAGGCTTCCGGCGGCAGCAACCGCGTTGACAACTCCGGCGGCTACGGCCGCCGCTACTAGTCATCGCGATCGATACGTCACGCGCCCGGCGGGCTCTGCCCGCCGCACGCTTCGTGCTGTCAATTCATCGCTTACGGAGATCTCACAATGGCTAGAGGCAACTTCAACACTCAGACGAAGCGTCGGCGCGAGCTCGCGAAGAAGGACAAGCGCACGGCGAAGGACGAGAAGCGCGGTCGAAAGAAGGTCGAAGCGCGCGCGACGCGTACCGCTCCAGACGGCACGGCGCCGGCTCCGCGCACCGCGGGCACGCCCGCCGTCACGCCAGCATCCGTGTCGAGCCTACGGTCGCTCGCAGCCGCCGCGTTCATTCGCAGAATGAACAAGACGCCCTGAGGCCGCTACCGCTCAGTTAGCCTTCGGGGCGTCGCCGACGAGCTCGATGTTGAGCCCGTTCGGGTCCTTCACGAACACGTTGCGCAGCGTCGGGCTCCACTCGACGAGCTTGCGGTCCTTCGACACGACGCGCACGCCGGCCGCGTCGAGCTTCGGCAGCAGTCGGTCGATCGCCGCGACGCGGATCGCCATGCCCGCCGCGCCCGGGTCCGGCACGCGCAGGTCGAATGCACTGCGAGGCACGCCCCGGAACTCGATGACCTCGATGCGCGCGTTGCTGCCGGGCACGACGCCGTGCGCGGTGCGAAACTCGATGTTGCCCTTCACGCCGAAGAGATCGAGCATCGCGGCGTCCTTCGAGTACGCCCCGTCGCGCTCGAGATCGAAGCCGAGCTGGCCGTGCCAGAACGCGAGCGACGCATCGAGATCCGCGACCGTGAGGCCCATGATCGAGCCGACCACGTTGCCCTCCTTCGCGCCTTCCGGTGGCGAAGCCTGCACAGCCTCGACCAAGTAGCCGTCGGGATCGCGGAAGAAAATCGCGTCGACGGCACCGAGCTGGGCAGTCTTCACGCGCACGGGCTTGGTCGAGCGCGTGACGATCGTTGCCTGGACCTTGTCGAGGCCGGCGAGCACCGGCTTCAAGTCGCGCACGAGGACCTTCATGTGCGGCGCGCCCGGGTCGACGATCGCCGGCTGCGCGGGTGTCCGAGGCACGTTGCTGAATTCCGTGAGCTCGAAATTGAAACCGTGGCCCGGGAACTGGAGCATCGCTACCTTAAGCTTCACGCCCGGCGAGTCCGTGAGGATCGCGACCGCGGGATTCTCGAACGGCCGCACGTCGGCGCGCACGCCGAAAACCTCCGTGTAGAACGCGAGCGTGGTCTCGACGTTGTTGGTGGCGTGGATCGCGTGCATGAAGCCGACCGTCGCCGCGCTCGGCGGCGCGGCAGTCGGCGTGCTCTGCGCTCGCGCGCTCGAGGACGCCAGCAAGACTGGAAGCACGGCCGACCAAACTACGATTGCGCGACAGCTCATCGATCTCCCCCCTGTTGCGGCATGCAGCCGCGATTATAGCGAGCGGTCCCGAGCGCGGGTTCGAACGGCAAAGCGCTGCTCGGCGTCGAGCCGAACATTTCGCCGCTCATCTGACGCGGCGCGCCGCCGCTTTTCCGCAGCGCTGCGTAGCGCTCGTCCCCGGCTCTCGAGAATCCGATGGAGGCGACCGTCCTCGTCGCACCGCCTATCGTATAGTGCACGCTACGCCCCGATTCGAAGGGCGTGGGGGAGATCGAATGACCGACCAGCGCACGTTCTCGTGGGATCGCCGCACGTTCATCGGAGCCGGGGCCGCGGCCGCCGCGCTCGCGTTTGGGGGCATGCCCCTCAAGATACTCGGCCAGGATCGACGACTCGCTACCGTCGGTGGCACCGCGAAGACCCGTTCGGGCAGCGTGCGTGGCTTACTCAAGGACGGCGTGCAGCAATTCTGGTGCGTGCCGTACGGCGCGCCGACCGGGGGCGCGAACCGCTTCATGCCGCCGCAGAAGCCGGCTGCGTGGTCGGGCGTGAAGGACCTGTTCGAGATCACGTTCGGAGCGCCGCTTGCGCCCGGCGCCGAGGAGCCCTCGCCCGTCGTCACGGCGCTCAACCGCAAGACGCCCGAGAGCGAGGACTGCCTCACCGTCAACGTGTTCACGCCGGGGCTCGACAACCGGGCGCGACCCGTGATGGTCTGGATGCACGGCGGCGGATTCACCGCGGGCTCGGGCAACTATCTGCTCTACGACGGCACGAACCTCGCGAAAAAAGAGGACGTGGTCGTCGTGTCCGTGAATCACCGGCTCAATTTGTTCGGCTTCCTGCACCTCGCCGATCTCGGCGGCGAGAAGTGGGCCGGCGCGACGAACGCCGGCATTCAGGACCTCGTGGCCGCGCTCGCATGGGTGCGCGACAACATCGCGGGCTTCGGCGGTGATCCGAGCCGCGTGACGATCTTCGGCCAATCCGGCGGCGGCGGTAAGACCACGACCGTGATGGCGATGCCGTCCGCCCAAAACCTGTTCCATCGCGCGATCGCTCAGAGCGGCTCCGCGTTTCGCGGCCAGACCGCGGGCGAAGCAACCGACGGCGCCGAGCGCTTTCTCGCGAAGCTCGGGCTGAAGCGCGATCAGCTCGATAAGCTGCACGAGCTCGACACGAAGACGCTGCAAGCCGCCTATTACGCCGAGCCGCAGATCCAGCGATTGGCCGCTGGACCCGTGATCGACGGCCGGATCCTGCCGCGCAATCAGTGGGATCCGACGGCGCCGTCGTACTCCGCGAACGTGCCGCTGATCGCGGGCTCGGTCGAGACCGAGAACGGCTGGGTCGGCCCCCCGCCCTTCGAGCTCTCAGATGCCGAGATGCTCGAGCGCTTCTCGAAGCAGCTCGCCGGCAACGACGCGGCGCAGGGCGAGAAGCTGCTCGGACTCTACAAGCGCGTGCACCCCGACCTACGGAACCAGATGCTGTGGCTCGCGGCGGAGTCGGACGACACGCGCCGCTGGAACGCTCAGGAGCTCTGCCGTCTGAAACAAGAGCAGCGCGCGGCCGCGTCGTATCTGTACTTCTTCGACTGGTTCTCGCCGGTTCACAACAATCGGATGGGCGCTTATCACACGCTCGACATACCGTTCGTGTTCTACAACCTCGACATCGGCGCGTCGATGACGGGCTCGGCGCAGTCGCGCTACGCGCTCGGGCACGTGATGAGCGCGGCGTGGGCTGCGTTCGCGCGGACCGGGGATCCGAATCACGCCGATATGCCGAAGTGGCCCGCGTTCGACGCCGCGAGCTACCCGACGATGGTGTTCGGCGAGCGCGTGCACGTGGCGAACGACCCGAATCGCGAGGAGCGGCTCGCGCTCGCGGAGCTGCGGCGCAAGCGGTCGAGTTAACCGAGGCGCAGGCCCGCGGCCTGGTGCCGCATCGCGGCCTCGACAGTCCGTAGACGCGGGTCGGTGCCGTCAGGCCGCCGACTGCTCCGCGCGGCACGCGCAGACGCACGTCACGCGCGTCCCGCCCTCGAGCCGCGGGGCGACTTCGAGCGTCGCGCCGATCAGCCCCGCGCGGTAGCGCATGCCGCGCAGGCCGAGGCCCTCTTGGCGCGCTCCGAGAGCGGGAATGCCTTGACCATCGTCGAACACCTCGAGCCGCGAATGCGTGCCGTCGCAAAAGTATTCGATCCGGACTTCGGAGGCGTTGGCGTGGCGCAGCGCGTTGTTCACGCTTTCCTGCGCTATTCGGTAGAGCTGCGTCTCGAGCTCTCGACCGTGCGTGCAGAGCTCGCTCGTCACGCTGAGCACGCAGCGGACTCCGGTCGTCTCGTTGACTTGCTGGACCAACCGCCCGAGTGCTTCTCGCAGCCCGTAGTTCTCGGCGATCACGGGCGTGAGAGAGCGCGCGATTCGGCTTGCGTCGCCGATGCACGCACTCACGGACTCGGAGATCCGATCAACGGCGACGCGATGCTGAAGATCATCGACGCCGAGCTGTTGGCTGAGCTGCTTCAGCGCGAGCGAAATCGCCGTCAAGGATTGCCCGAGCCCGTCGTGAATCTCGTGGCCGATTCGGCTGCGCTCGCGCGCTTCGATGTCGATCACCTCGCGTTGTAGCTCGACGCGCTCCGTTACGTCGCGCACGATGACCATGACCTCGTCGTCCGTGCTGCGCACGAACCGCGATTCGAGGTGCAGCACGCAGCCCGCGGCCTTCTCGAGCTGATGCTCCCAGATCTGCAGTTGCCCCTTTGCGAGCGCCTCCTCGACGTAGTGCTGCTGCGCGGCGGCGAATTCGGGTCCCATGATCTCGGCCGCCGTCTTACCGACGAACTGCTCGTAAGAGAACGGAAACTCGGCGCCGTCTGGAACGACGAGATCGAGGAAGACGCCGCGCCGGTCGATCCGAAACACCACGTCAGGGTTCGCCTCGGCGAGCGCTCGATACCGCGCCTCGCTCTCGGTCAAGCGTTGCTCGGCGTGCCTGCGAGCCGTGATGTCGCGGATCGAGCCCGCCATGAAGATCGGCTCGCCGCGCTCATTCCACGCCGCCTGACCGCGGCTATTGACCCAGATGTAGTGGCCGTCCTTGTGGCGCAGTCTCACGTCGATATCGACCGGAGTCCGATGTGCCAGGTGGCTGTCGACATGCTGTTGGAGCCGGTCGCGGTCGTCGGGATGGAGCATCTCGACGTAACAGTCGGGGTGTGCCTTCAACTCACCCTCGGCGTAGCCGAGAATCGACAGCCAGCGCGGCGACCAATAGACCTCGTTCGTGACGATGTTCCAATCCCAAAGCCCGTCGTCGGTGCCCCGTACGGCGAGCTCGTGCCGCTGCAGGCTTTCGCGCAAGAGCGCCTCGGTCCGCCGACGCTCGGTGACGTCGTCGATGTGAGCGATCGCGGTGTCAGCGGTGACCGGGATCACGGTGACGACGACCTGACGGCGGGTGCCGGTCGTGGGATAGACGAAGTCGGACTCGACCCTGACCACGCGCTGCTCGGCGAGACACTGATCGAGCGCGGCTCGCGCGCCGCCTGCGCCGACCCCGGTCACCTCCTCGAGGCGGCGCCCGAGCATCGTGGCCACCCTGCTGACCGGGACCTGGGCCGCGGCCTCGTTGTAACCCGCGAGCACGTAGTCGTCGCCGCTTCGCTCCCAGAGGTAAGCAGGGCCGGGAAGGTTCTCGAAATGCGTGCGCAGCGGATCTGCGACCGGAATTGCGGCAGCCAAGCGGATTCCTTCCCTAGCGCGCTTCCTCGCGCCGAACCGTGAGATCGTCGCGATCGTGGAGGTTGTCGTGCAACTCGCGCGGCAGTCTACACCGACTCGAGAGTGGTCGCGCGCTCGCGATGCGAAGGCTAATCTACCCCCCGAATGGAGAGTCGAGGTTTCGCCGATGCAGACGAGAATCAGTGCCGCGCTATCGTCGCTCGTTGCGGTAGTCGCGTTCTGCGCGCCGGCAAGAGCCGCGCCGAACGACTACAGCGACGCCAACATGGCGCCTGTCAACGGCCTGCCGAATCCGTATTCGGCGAAGCGCGTGATGCCTTTGCCCGACGGCCGCGCGTGGGGCTCGACCGCGGGCGTCGACGCCGCGAAGGGCCACAGCGACATCTGGGCAATCGACCGTTGCGGCGGCAACGGTTGCGTGGGCTCGCATGCCGATCCGCTCATGCACTACGACGCGAGCGGCAAGCTGATCGGTCACATGGGCGCGGATCTGTTCGCGTTCCCACACGGCATCCATGTCGACCAGGAGGGCAACGTCTGGGTGACCGACCCGCTGCCGCCGGACGGCCGCGGCGCGGGCGGCGCTGTCGGCCAGCAGGTCACGGAGCTCTCGCCCACGGGCAAGGTCCTGCTCCAGATCGGGACGCGCAAGGTCTCGGGCAAGGGCACGAACGAGTTCAGCTCGCCGAGCGACGTCGTCGTCGGCAAGAGCGGCGACGTCTTCGTAGCCGACGGCCACGGCGAAGGCACGAACGAACGGATCATGAAGTTCGACAAGACCGGCAAGTTCCTCAAGCAGTGGGGCAAGCCGGGGAACGGCCCATGCGGCGCGGGCGAGTTCTCGAGCCTGCACGCGCTCGCGATCGACGCGCAGGGGCGGCTCTTCGTCGGCGATCGCGACAACAACCGGATCCAAATCTACGACCAAAACGGCAAGTATCTGACGTGCTGGTACCAATTCAGCCGGCCGAGCGGGATCTACATCGACGCCGACGACAATCTGTTCGTGGCCGACTCGGAGTCGACGGACGCGCCGACGAAGGGCCTGGACCTGTCGCACCCGGGGTGGCAGCGCGGCATTCGGATCGGCAGCGC
>Ga0326726_10004488_pt1 | contig 12726 bp, 8 predicted proteins | sample MHFenrmetagenome_2_FD_207603 | JGI IMG/M metagenome (GOLD analysis project Ga0326726, IMG submission 207603) | Lab enriched peat soil microbial communities from Michigan Hollow, Ithaca, NY, United States - MHF15MN | ecosystem: Environmental > Terrestrial > Soil > Wetlands > Peat | place: USA...
TCGCTCCCCGGGATGCCGGCGCAGTGCCCGAGGTGCGCAAGGTGTTCGGCAAAAACCTCCTTTTCCTGCGGGTCGGAGAGCTGCCGTTCCTCTATCCCCCCATGGTGTTCTCCCAGGTAAACGAATCCCTTCTGGAATCGTTCGTTGCGGGCGCACGCACGCTCCTCTCCCCGACGGGGACGGAGACACTTTACGACTTCTACTGCGGGTACGGACTCTTCGGTCTCTCGCTCGCTCCCTTTGTGCGGAGGGTGATCGGCGCGGAGTCGTCGCATCTGGCGGTAGCTGCAGCCGCGGAGAACGCTCGCCGGCAGAAGGTTTCCCACGCGCGCTTCGTTCGCACGCTCCTGAGCGCCGAATCTGCCGGTACGGTCACGGCCCGGTCACCGGCGAACGCGCTGATGCTTCTTGACCCTCCGCGCAGCGGCACCGCACCGGGAGTAATCGAGGCACTGGCCGGCCGGCATCCGCGGCGGGTGGTTCACGTCTTCTGCAATATGGAGATTCTCTCCGGGGAACTCGATCGCTGGAAAAAGGCGGGGTACCGGCCCGAGCAGGCAATCCCGTTTGATATGTTTCCGGGGACACCCGAGCTGGAGATGATGGTGTTGCTCACACCGGTCGAAACCGCAATTCGGAGCTGATTCTCGCCCTCGTCTTCTGATTCTCCGCGAATAACGATTGACAAAGTCACGGGGTGGGAGTACTTTGTAGGTGCGAAGAGTGGCGGCACATCCTGGTCGCTCTGATATTCCGCGAATCCCCCCTCCAGCCACTACTCCCCCGAGCATTGTTCTCTCTCCATCGTCTTTTGGCACGTCATGTCCAAACGGAACTCTGACATGATACGGTTCGTGATTCTCTTTACCTGCGCGATCTTATCGTTCCTTCAATTCACATCGTGCAGGCACTCAACTGAGCCACCCATAGTACTGCCGGATACGACGAGCCACAACTTCACCTGGGAAGTGACAGCGCTCGGTGATGGTTATTCGAACATCCTGCATGATGTGGGGATCATCCACGACAGGCTCGCCTATCTAGGTGGAGAGATCTTCCTCAGGGACTCAACGGGACAAATGGATCCGATTCTGTATAACCTCGCCATTTGGAACGGCAGCAATTGGACAATTCGGAGGGTCCCGTACATCTATCAGGGGTCCCCCTCCTATTCGGAGATCCGATGGATATTTGCCATCAATGAAGGCGATATCTGGCTCGGAAATAGTGTTCACTGGGATGGGCAGAATTTTCACAATATCGATATCGGCACCTTCATCTTCTCAGGGATCGGCTCTAACAGGATGTGGGGAAGTGCAACCGGCAAGTTATATGTTGTCGGCAATAGTGGGGCGACAGGGTATTCGCCAGACTACGGTGCCACCTGGCAGAAGTTGGAGAGTGGGACGACGGTAGATCTAAGGGACATCACGGGGACCACGAACGGGAAATCGGTCTGGACCTGTGGGTATTCAATCGACCTCTCGAAGAGTGTTCTTCTCCGCTCAGATGGCGGGGCGTGGAGTACAGTTTGGAACAGACAGTCCACATCAACGCCTCCGTATGGTCAACTCGTGCTGACAGTCTGGGCGGGAACCAGCAATCTGTTTGTCGGGGCAGCTGACGGGGTTTATCGCAGTCCGCTTGATGGGAGCGCTAGTCCTCAGCGTGTGTTGCCACTTTCGTCAGTGCCTCACCGCATCCGGGGCACAGGAGAGAACAATATTGCGGTGGCCTGTGACGACGGCTCGATGTGGCACTATAACGGGGCGACGTGGAAACAACTTGTGCCGGGTGAGCCGTTCAAGCCGTTATATGGAATTGCCGTCTCGGCAAACCTGATCATTGCCGTTGGTTTTGACGCAACGACGATTGATTGGAAGGGGTGGGTCGTGGTAGGGCGAAGGAACTGAGCCCCCGAGCATTGTTCTCTCTCTGGCCCCTTCGGCACGTCAAACGTCTCAGGCAGCAGTTATATCTGCCGTGTCGAGGTTCACGTTGTACGTTTTGCGATTGATGACTAGCAGAGCCTGGTGATGGTCCAGATACGTAAAGGTCCCAGGGAACGAGACTATAAAGCCATCCGGCAACCTTTCTCTCAAGGTGAATGTAACCATCCCACCGATGACGGTCTTCGCGGATTGGCTCACCCTGATGTCGGTGAATGTCGCCACCAGGTCACTGCTAAACGATTTTCGCTCAACAAGCTTGGAGTCTTGCCGGCCAAGCCGCCAATAGTTTCCGTTTGCCAGCAGAGTGTCTGCCGCCAGGTTTGCGAATTGGAATGAGGCATATGCGGTGTCTCTCGATGACATTTCAGGTGTGTCATACGTGCCTCTCATGCCATACTCAACCTCGAACTGGCTGCCGACGAGGCCGTAGGAGAAGTGGATCGTATAATTGTAGCTGTACAGCGCCGTCTTTGACCGGGTGACAGTGACGGTATCCCGCGCTATCTGTTGCTCTCCTGCTTCCTTCTGGAGTTTCCCGCCGTTTGCGATCCCCGCTAATTCCTCTAGTTGTCCGGTACAACCATAGGTGAAGGCACTCGAGCCGAAGCTGTTTGCTACTATGACAGCTGCTTCATCCTCCGTAATTGAATACTGAGATCCCACCGAACCGTCGTCCTTGCAGGACGTCAGAAAGAATGCAGAAGTCAGAAGCACCGGAATGATTGATGCAATTCGTCTCAGACGATACATCTTCTCCACCCAATCTCCATGGACTATCGAGCGTGCCACTTCCGCAAGGTACACACAAAGCCTCTGAACACAAAGAGCCTCTGGTGTTTTGCCGGAGGCTCTCGTGTAGACCGTGTGTCTAAGTTAAGGAATGCGTTCGAAGGGAACGTCGAGCACCGGGAAGTTGCGCCACTTCTTATAGTCGAAATGCCACCACTCATTCGGCTCGACCCGGAACCCCTCCCCTTCCATCACCTTCCTGAGAAGATCCCGGCACCTGCGCTCCTCCAGAGTACCGCTCACCCCGCGCGCCGCCGCCGAGTCCGTAAAGGCATCGTACGCCGTCGGCATGAGAACTTCGCGACCCGTCCGGAGATCGTACAGCGAACAGTCCACGGCGCATCCCCGGTTGTGGCGGGACCCCTTGCGCGGATCCGCGACGAAGGCACGCTGCGACGGCGGCGTTTCGTCCCAGAATTTCTTCGTCACCCGCCAGGGGCGGTACCCGTCGAAAACGAGGATGCCATAGCCCAGCGACCGCAGTTTCCGGTGCACGCGGACCAGCGCCTTCGCCGCCGGCCGCTGCAGGAAGGCCCGGGCCTCCGTGTACATCGGCCGCCCCATGAAATTGCCCGAAGTCGCGTACCGGATGTCAAGACGGATGGTGGAATCGAGCCGCACAATCTCCACCAGATCAGCCCGCCGCAGCGAGGTGTCGGGAACTACTGCCTGGCGGACTTGCCCCGGGGTGCCGGGAACAACCGCCTGCCGCGCCTGACGGCCACACAGAGGAGGAGGCAAAAACAGCAACGCCGCAAGCAGAAGTGCTGCGGCGCCGGCGGTAAACCGACTGTATCGTCCGCTCTGCCTCATTTCGGCTTCGCCTTCTTCCATTTCTTGAATGCAACGTCAAATTGGAAGAAGAATTCCTTCGGGTCATTCGGCACAATGCTCAGGTCTTTGCTCCGGATGGGGGTATTCCACCAGGGAATGAGAGCCCGCTGGACACGCTTTCCTACCTTCAGCACGATCAGGATTTCGCCCACGGCCGAACCGAAACCGAAGGAGTAGGGGGGAAGGATGTTGAACACGACCTCTTTCAACCACCGGCCGAACGTGAGACCCTTGTAATTGCTGATCCGCCAGAAGGGATCAATGAGTTTCTGGAAAAACGTCCGCCCCCGATTCCCCGCCTGCGTCCGGTACTGCAGATAGTCGATCTCCGCGAAATCGATCGCCAGCGTCGTGCCGTCCTTGTAGATCACGTGAACCGAGTCCTCGATCAGATCATAGAGCTTGGGACGCCCCCGCAGAAAAGGAACCACGCCGAGGAACCAGAGGGAAAAACTGTACCAGAGGAGGATGAGGCTGACGATCACGCCGATCGCCGCCTGGAAGATCCAGTCCTCCGTCCGGGGATGGCTTAACCACCGGATGTACTGGAAGATCGGCAGAATGGGGATGAGCATGGCAACCAGCGGCGGGGCGATTGCCTTCAGGGTGCTTCCCACGCTCGGGCGCGCGCTGGCCGACTGGTAGAGTTTTTCCACCGCGGCCTTTTTCCGCTCGAAGAATTCCTTCGACTCCTCGTGCGAGTACATCGTCCCGGCCTTGTGACCGGACCGACCCAGATATTCCGCCGCCTTGTCCCACATTTCGGCCTTCTCGTAATGGAAGGCCAGCAGCTCGTAGAACTCCATCAACCGATCCGGATAGAGCTTCTCAATCGACCGGGCGATCGATGCATGAAGCTCTTTCCTCTTGTTGACCAGAATCGTGTTGTACGCCACCTCCTGAATGAGGAAGTGCTTGAACAGGTACTGAAATTCCCGCGCTTCTTCGCGCTGCAGCACCAACTCGAGCGAGCGAAGCTCGTCCAGATTCTCCACCACGTCCGACTTGCGCTCGACCACCTGCTCGAGCAGCGGACGCGAGAATTCTCTCCCGATGACCGAGGCGCCGAACAGCACCTCCTTGATGCTGTCCTGCAGCCGGTCGATCCGGGCCATGATGATGCCCTGGATCGTGCCGGGAATTCCCGATTCGATGTTGTCGCCGGTGAATTCCACTTTGCGTCGGCGGACGATAATCTTCTTCTTGTCGATCAGCGTCTTCACGATCTCTTGAATGAAAAAGGGATTTCCTTCGGACCGCTTGAGGACGAACTCTTCAAGGCTCGGGGGAACAACGTCCACGTCGAGGCGCATTTTGATCAGCTTCGACGCAGCGCTGCGATCGAGCCGGTTCAGATCGAGAAGCTCGCCCTCTTCCATCAGAAGCTTTGCCTGGGTGTACTCCTCGCGAAACGTCATGACGAAGAGCGAAAGCACGACAGACGTTGTCCGGGAAAAGATGTACTCCAGCAATTCCTGAGAGAACCGGTCGATCCAGTGCAGGTCTTCCAGGATGAAGATGAGCGGGCGCCTCGTCGAGAGCGTGCTCAGCAGGGCGCGGGCGGCGACGAAGATGCGTTGTTTCCGGACGGCATCGTCGAGTGTCGCGATGTCTTCATACCGCAGCGAGAGCAACGTCGCAAGATACGGCTCGTGCTCGTCAAGGTTCAGCGAGTGGGTGGTCTGGTGAAGCCGGTGCCGCGCGTCGTGCTCGGTGGTGCCTGTCCCGATCTTCAGAAGGTTCTTGAGAAGACTCGACCAGAGGTAGTAGGGTGTGTTGGTCTCAAAACTGGAGCAGGAGCCTTCGAAGGCCGCCAGCCCCTTCTGATACGAGAGCTTGACCAGTTCGGCTTTCAGCCGGGATTTGCCGACGCCCGCTTCGCCGCGGATGAACAGGCGGACCTGATTGCGCTTGAGCACCCGGTCCATGCACCGGGTAACAGTCTCCATCTCCGGCTCGCGCCCGACAAAGATATCGGTGGCCATCGCCTCGCGACGGGCTGCCTCGTCGTCCTTCAAACCCCGCAGCTTGTAGATGTTGACCGGTTGCGTCTTCCCGCGGAAGTTGACCGACACCGGCCCGTCGGCGACCGCCACCTTCTGAATGAGGTTGTACGTCTCCTCACTCAGGAAAATTTCGTCGCGGGGTGCCATCTCCACAAGACGCGCGGCCAGGTTGACGGTATCGCCGATGACCGAGTAATTCATCCGCAGGTCGCTGCCGACATTCCCCGCGATGACCATGCCCGAATGAAGACCGACATGCAGGCCCAGCGGCGTCGGAAGGTTTATCGACGTTTCCCTGTTGAAACGCTCGATCTCGTGCATCATGTCCAGCGCACAGCGCGATGCCCGTTCGGGATCGTTTTCGTGCGCCAGCGGAGCCCCGAAAATGGCCATGATGCCGTCACCGATGAATTTGTCGATCGTCCCCTCGTACTTCAGGATCGTCCCCACCAGGCCGCTGAAACAGTCATTGAGGACTGCGGAGACGTCTTCGATATCGAGTTTTTCGGAAAGGGCGGTGAAGCCGGTCACGTCGGCGAACAGCACGGTGACAAGGCGCCGTTCGCTTTCGATCTGCTTCCCCGCCGCGAGAATCCGCTCGGCAAGTTCTTTGGGAATGTAGTTGCGAATGAGGGCAAAACCATCTACCGACGGGCGAATCGCGGGCGAAGGAGCGACAATAGCCGATGGCGCTTCTTCCACGACAGACGTACCGCAATTCGGGCAGAAGTGGGAACTCTCGGGAATTGGGGCCGAACAGGAGCGACACTGCATGGAGCAAATATATCCGAAGACTCACTCAAAGGCAAGGATGATCGGCGGCATCCCGGCGAATCAGAGGAAAAACCGCCAATCCCGGACCCCTCTCCCCTTCCCAACTTGTTTTTGACCTCCCGGTTCGGCACCATTATCGTCATGGCAGCTGAAGGACAGAACAAACTTGCGTCGGGACCGCGAAAGCGCACCCGCGCCCCCCGGGGCCCCCGCCGCACACGCTTCAACACCGGCGCCCGACCCGATGCATCGCTCGACCCGGCCCTTTTCATCAACCGCGAACTGAGCTGGCTCGAATTCAATCACCGGGTCCTGGAAGAGGCGCTCGACGAACGCCATCCGCTCCTGGAACGGGTGAAATTCCTCTCCATCGTGAGCTCCAACCTCGACGAATTCTTCATGATCCGCGTTGCGGCTATCCGCGAACAGATCCTGGCCGATATCGCCGAACAGACGCCCGACGGCCTCGTCCCCCTCCAGCAGCTCAGAGCCATCCACGACAGGGTGGAACGCATGCTCCGGGAAATGCGCGACTGCTTCTGGAACGTCCTCCACCCCCTGCTTGCCAGGGAAGGGATCCTCCTTCTCCATATGAAGGAAATCAGCGCGGAGGAACGTACACTCCTCGGCGATTTCTTTGCACGCGAGATCTTTCCGGTCCTCACTCCCCTTGCGTTCGACCCCGGGCATCCGTTTCCCTACATCTCCAACCTCAGCCTTAATCTCGCCGTCGTCGTCACAACCCCGAAAGGGGAGGAACGCTTTGCCCGCGTCAAGGTTCCCGACGTCCTCCCGCGGCTGGTCCAGATCCCGGGCACGAACAGCTCGACCAGCAGGTTTGTCTGGCTCGAAGACGTGATCGCCGACAACCTCGGCATGCTGTTCCCCGGTTCGGCCGTCCGGGAATCCTACCTCTTCCGGGTGACCAGGAACGCGGACATTGAGATCCAGGAGGACGAGGCGGAAGATCTCATCCGTTCGATCGAGGAATCAATCCGCCTGCGCCGTTATGGATCGGTGGTGCGTGTCGGCATCCAGGAAACAATGCCCGCCCGCATCCGCGATATGCTCGTGGAAAACCTCGAAGCCTCCCAGGACGATGTCTATGCGGTGACACCTCCCCTCGGACTCAGCCATCTGATCGCACTCCTTAAGATCCCGCGCCCGGAGCTGAAAGACCCTCCCCTCGTGCCGTTTTCACCCATCGCGGACGATGAACCCGAGGACCTTTTCACGACGATCAGAAGAGGAGACCTGATCCTGCACCATCCCTACGACACCTTCACACCGGTGGTGCAGTTCATCCGGCTTGCCGCGTCGGATCCGAACGTCCTCGCCATCAAGCAGACACTCTACAGGATCGGAAAGGAATCGCCGCTTATCCCGCTCCTGATGGAGGCCGCTGAAAGCGGAAAGCAGGTTGCTGTCCTGGTGGAACTCAAGGCACGGTTCGATGAAGAAAACAACATCGGATGGGCCAAACAGCTGGAACGCGCGGGCGTGCATGTGGTGTACGGACTCGTCGGACTCAAGACCCACGCAAAAATGGCGCTCGTGGTGCGCAAGGAACAGGACGGGCTCCGGCGCTATGTGCATCTCGGCACCGGTAATTACAACCCCGTCACGGCACGCATCTACACCGACCTCTCGCTCTTCACCTGTCAGGAAGAGATCGCCGTCGATGCCACGGAGGTCTTCAACTATCTGACCGGATACTCCAGCCGCGACTCCTACAAGAAACTTGCCGTGGCGCCGGTGACCCTCCGTGAGCGGCTCACGGCACTGATCGACCGCGAGATCGACCATGCCCGACAGGGACGCGCGGCCCGTCTGATCTTCAAGATGAACTCGATCACGGACGAAAAGATGGTGGAAAAGCTCTATGCGGCGTCGCGCGCCGGGGTGAGCATCGATCTGATCGTCCGGGGCATCTGCTGCCTCCGGCCCGGCATCAAGGGAGTCAGCGACCACATCAGGGTCCGCAGCATCTTGGGCAGATTTCTCGAACACAGCCGCGTTTTCTATTTCCAGAACGGCACGTCACCCGAGATTTACCTGAGCAGCGCCGACCTCATGGGACGAAATCTCAACCGGCGGGTGGAACTCATGTTCCCGGTCGAGAATTCCCTGCTCGCCGAGGAAATCAAGCGGGAAAGCCTTGACTCCGCTCTGAGCGACAACATCGCGGCCCGTGCGCTCCAGGCCGACGGGCGGTATGTGAGAATCTCCCCCCAACCCAACGAAGAAGCCCTGGAAAGCCAGCGCACCATCCTGCGGGGCAGAAGCGAACGCCCCCGCTCCTCCCGGGCAATCCCCCGCGAGACCCCCTGAACCCCAAAGAAACCGGTCTCTCGTTATACTATTGAATATTTCAACAATGTTGTTTTTCTTGTGATATATAGTGGGAGCGTTCCTCCCGCCCCGCCTCCTGATCGCCTGTCTCAGGGGCCCGTTCTTCTCTCTTCCCTCACAGCGGTGTTTCGTCCATCACCTTTCCTCGCAAGGAGCATCTTCATGGACACAGCCAGCCAGAAAGCACCAGCCGGCAAGCGCGAAACGTTGACGATTGTCGACAATCGCACCGGTAAGCAGTACGAACTCCCGATCGAACATGAAACGATCCGGGCCACCGATCTTCGCCAGATGAGAGTGAATCCAGATGACTTCGGCATCATGACCTATGATCCGGCCTTCATGGCAACCGCCTCCTGCCGGAGCACGATTACGTTCATCGACGGCGATAAGGGCATTCTTCGCTACCGCGGTTATCCGATCGAACAGCTCGCGGAAAAGTGCTCCTTCCTGGAGGTCGCTTACCTTGTGGTCAAAGGCGAGCTGCCGAACAAGACCCAGCTGGATGAGTGGACCCGCAGCATCACTACCCATACGTTCGTCCATGAGAACATCAAGAAGCTCATGGACGGGTTCCATTACGATGCGCACCCGATGGGAATGTTCGTCAGCACCATCGCGGCGCTCTCCACCTTCTATCCCACGGCCAAGCGGATCAACGACCCTGCCGAGCGGATGCTGAGCATCTTCCGGCTGATCGGCAAAGCTCCCACGCTCGCCGCGTTCGCCTATCGTCACAGCATCGGCTTCCCGTATGTCCACCCGGACAACGAGCTCAGCTTCGCGGGGAATTTCCTCGGCATGATGTTCAAACTCGCAGAACCGAAATACAATCCGAACCCGGTCCTCGAACGGACACTCGATGTGCTCTTTATCCTTCACGCCGACCACGAACAGAACTGCAGCACGAACGCCATGCGCGGCGTCGGCAGCTCGCAGGTCGACCCGTACAGCGCAGCGGCCGCCGCATCGGCGGCGCTCTACGGCCCGCTCCACGGCGGCGCCAACGAAGCGGTACTCCGGATGCTGGACGAGATCGGGAGCATGGACAGGATTCCGAATTTCATCAAGGACGTGAAAGAGGGGAAGGGAAAGCTGATGGGGTTCGGGCACCGCGTCTATAAGAACTACGATCCGCGTGCTTCGATCATCAAGAAGCTTGCCGACCAGGTCTTCGAAGTCACCGGACGCAATACAAAGCTGGACATGGCCCTCGAACTGGAACGGATTGCGCTCCAGGACGATTACTTCGTCAAACGCAAGCTGTATCCGAACGTGGACTTCTACTCCGGTCTGATCTACCAGGCGATGCGATTCCCGGTGGACATGTTCCCGGTGCTCTTCGCCATCGGGCGCATGGCCGGCTGGCTCGCGCAGTGGCAGGAAATGCTCGCTGACCCGGAACAGAAAATCGCCCGGCCCCGGCAGGTCTTTCTGGGCGCCGCCAAGCGCGACGTCACAATGCTGAGCCAGCGCACCTAAGGCTCGACGATCAAAAATCGGCGTCCCGCATCGCACCTAAAGGTGATGCGGGACGCTCTGTTTATGCCTGACGACCCATTGACCATCCTCCAGACCTGCTACTCTCCTTCGTGGGGAGGCCTGGAATTGCAGGCGCTGGAAATTTCCCTGCAATTGCAGCGGCGCGGACATGCCATAACTCTCTCCTGCCTGCCAGGCACCCGCCTCGCCCGCGAAGCAGCCGCTGCCGGCATCCGCACGTTCCTTCTCCCGGTGCAGGGATACCTCCACCCGCTCCTGATCCGAAGACTTTCGCGGGAAATGCGCAGACAATCGACACACCTGATCCATTGCCAGCATTCCCGCGATGTCGCCACGGTTGTTCCCGCAATGCTTCTCTCGGGCAAGCGCCGACCCGTCCTCCTGAGCAAACGCGTCGGTTCCTATCTCAAGAAGAAAGACTTCTTCCACCGCATCACCTACCGCTATGTCGATCGCGTCCTGGCCATCTCCGAGGTGATTCGCCACAACGTCATCGAGACGCTCCCCGTGCCCGCCGACCGGGTGCTGACCCTGCATGACGCCATCGATACGCGGCGCTTTGCACCGGAGCGGGGCGACCGGGCCAGAGTGCGAAAGGAATTCGGGTACGACGAGAAGGTATTCCTGGTGGGGTTTGTCGGGCGTTTCTCGCCCGGCAAGGGACATGAGGAATTTCTCCAGGCAGCCGCCCTTCTGAAAGAGCGCTTCCCTTCCGTCCGCTACCTGATTGTGGGAGAAGCCAGCCACGGAGAAGAGCGCTTTACGGAAGGGATCCATGCGCTCGCCCGGGAACTGGGGATCGAGAGAATTGTACGGTTTGCGGGATTCCGGAAGGACATCCCCGATGTGATGGCCTCCTTCGACCTGTTCGCGTTTCCGTCCCACGCGGAATCGTTCGGGATCGTGCTGATCGAGGCCATGGCGATGGAACGGCCGGTCGTGTCGAGCAACTGCGACGGCGTTCTCGATATCATGGTGAACGGCGAAACGGGACTCATGGTCCCGCCGCGCAATGCTCCGGCACTCGCCGACGCCCTTGCAAAACTCCTCGAAGATCCCGCTCTGCGCGCGCGCATGGGCGCCGCAGCACGACACCGCGTCATCACGCTGTTCGACCAGCAGCGCCAGGTGGATCGGCTTGAAGAGATCTACCGTTCCGTCCTGAATTCCAGCTTCTGACTTCAGCCGGCTGAATCCGGGGGGCCTGCGGCGCCCGGAGCCTCACCACACCCACACCAGCGTAATCCCGTTGTTCGCGCTGCCGAGGTCGGCATCAGGATACTGTCCGACCTCCGCACGCATCACCTGCGTGGTGGGATCGAGAAGGTCATAGGATTCGCCGGGAAGAACTTCGCGCACCGCCCTCCGCCGGCGGAACAACCAGTTCTGCACAACTGTTTTCGTCGCCCCCCCTTGCCCCGAACTTCCGTAGCCATGAACGATTTTTATCAGACGGATAACCCGCGACGAACGGACGCGCGTCAGGGCATCCAGGAGCTCCTGCTCCACCACCTCCTGCCTGCGGGGCGGATGCGCGACATCGATGACGAGGAGAGGGTTCGTCATTCATCCTCCATCCCCCGGCGAAGCCGGAGGGAATTCCCTACCACACTCACCGAACTGAACGCCATGGCCGCCGCCGCAATCATGGGATTCAGGAGACCGAAGGCAGCCAGCGGAATCCCCACGCTGTTATACACGAACGCCCAGAAGAGGTTCTGCCGGATCGTCCGCATCATCCGCTGCGAAAGGCGGATCGCCCGCCCGACGCCGCGCAAATCGCCGTTCACCAGCGTAAGATCTGCGCTCTCCATGGCAATATCCGTCCCGGTTCCCAGAGCAATTCCCACATCGGCCTGTGCAAGCGCGGGAGCGTCATTGATCCCGTCCCCCACCATTGCCACTCTGCGCCCTTCGCGCTGGATCTCCCGGATCCGGGCCGACTTCTGATCGGGCAGGACTTCAGCCTCGACCCGATCGATTCCCGCCTCTGCAGCAATATGCAGGGCGGCATTCCGATGATCGCCGGTCAGCATCACCACCGTCAACCCGAGGTCGCGCAGGCTCCGTACGGAGCGCGCCGCATCCTTCTTCAATGTGTCGGCCACGGCGAGAACACCGATCACCACACCGTCTGATGCGACAAAGAGCGCGGTCTTTCCTTCAGCGCTCAACCGGCTCGCCGCTTCCTCCCCCCCGGGGGAAATGCCCAGATCCCGGAACATGGCAGCATTGCCGATCGCCACCGCATGTCCCTCAACGCTCCCGGTCACCCCGGATCCCGACAGTGCGCGAAAATCCGCCGGCGCGGGTACGTCCACCCCCCGCAGGCGTGCCGCGTCAACAACCGCCAGAGCAAGGGGATGCTCCGAGCGGGCTTCCAGCGACGCCGCAATACGAAGGAGCCCGGTTTCAGTGCTGCCGTTGACCGGCACGATGTCGGTCAGCACAGGACGGCCTTCCGTCAATGTGCCCGTTTTGTCCAGTACAATCGTGTCCACTTCGTGGATGCGCTC
>Ga0326726_10004490_pt1 | contig 12720 bp, 10 predicted proteins | sample MHFenrmetagenome_2_FD_207603 | JGI IMG/M metagenome (GOLD analysis project Ga0326726, IMG submission 207603) | Lab enriched peat soil microbial communities from Michigan Hollow, Ithaca, NY, United States - MHF15MN | ecosystem: Environmental > Terrestrial > Soil > Wetlands > Peat | place: USA...
TCGAGCCTGCGGAGCCCGATCGATCGAGCGTGACGGACGAGAGGCCCTGATCGACGGCCCGCAGCGAGTACGGGTACAGAAACGTACGGGGTTCGATGGCGCTCTGGCCGTGGCCGTGGGCCACGAGCAAGGCCGCCGCAGCCGTCAACGTAAAGAAGAAGCAGCGGACATGCACGCCACTCATCTCGGCATTGTACCGGAGTCCCATGGCTGACACGCTCTTTCACAAGGTGTGGAATGCGCACCGCGTTCGTGTGCTTCCGAGCGGACAGACGCAGCTCTTCATCGGTCTGCATCTGATTCACGAAGTCACGAGCCCGCAGGCATTCGACATGATCCGCCAGCATGGCTGGAAAGTCGCCTTTCCGGAGCGCACCGTCGCGACCATCGATCACATCGTGCCGACGAGCTCGCAGCGTCGTCCGTTTCTCGACGTGATGGCCGAGGAGATGACGGTCTCACTCGAACGGAACTGCCGCGAGTTCGGCATCAAGCTCTATCTGCCGGATTCGATGGAGCAAGGCATCGTGCACGTGATCGGCCCGCAACTCGGCCTGACCCAGCCAGGCATGACCATCGCCTGCGGCGACAGTCACACGTCCACGCATGGCGCGTTCGGCGCCATCGCGATGGGCATCGGCACGTCGCAGGTCCGCGATGTCCTCGCGTCGCAGTGCCTCGCCGTCGAGCCGCTGAAAGTACGCCGCATCGACGTCAACGGCCGGCTGTCGGCTGGCGTCTACGCCAAGGACGTCATTCTCACGATCATCCGCAGGCTTGGCGTCCAGGGCGGCGTGGGCTTCGCATACGAGTACGGCGGGACGACGCTCGACGCCATGTCGATGGACGAGCGGATGACAATCTGCAACATGTCGATCGAGGGCGGCGCGCGTGCCGGCTATGTGAACCCGGACGAGACGACGTTCGCGTATCTGAAGGGCCGGAAGTTTGCGCCGGCCGGCGCCGCGTGGGACAAGGCCGTCGCGTGGTGGCGGTCGATGGCGTCCGACACGAACGCGACCTATGACGACCGCGTGACGCTCGACGCCCCGTCGATCGAGCCGACGGTCACCTGGGGCATCAACCCCGGCCAGTCGGTCGGCGTCAGCGAACGCATTCCGGCCAACGCGGATCCGGAAGCGCTGGCCTACATGGGCTTCGAGGCGAAGGCGCCGATTCGCGGCACGAAGATCGACGTCGCCTTCATCGGCTCGTGCACGAACGGGCGGATCTCGGACATCGAGGAAGCCGCGAAGATCGTGAAGGGACACAAGGTCGCCAGGCACGTCAAGGCGCTGATGGTGCCGGGCTCCCGTGTCGTCGCGCAGGAAGCCGAGAAGCGCGGGCTGCATCAGATCTTCATCGACGCCGGCTTCGAATGGCGCGGCGCCGGCTGTTCGATGTGCCTGGCGATGAACCCCGATAAGCTCGAAGGACGCCAGGTCTGCGCGTCTTCGTCGAATCGAAATTTCAAGGGACGCCAGGGCAGCCCCACCGGCCGGACGCTGCTGATGAGCCCGGCGATGGTTGCCGCGGCGGCCATCGCGGGCGAGGTCGCGGACGTTCGCGAGATGCTGGAGGCGGTGCCCGCATGAGCAGGATTCTTTCCGTTTCAGGACACGGGATCCCGCTGCGCGGCAACGACATCGACACGGACCGCATCATGCCGGCGCGGTACCTGAAGGTCGTGTCGTTTGAGGGCCTCGAGAAGCACGTCTTCGAGGACGACCGGAAGACCAACCGTGGACCGCATCCATTCGGCGACATGCGCTACCAGGACGCGTCGGTCCTCGTCGTGAACTCGAACTTCGGCTGCGGATCCTCGCGCGAGCACGCGCCGCAGGGCCTCGCGCGCTTCGGCATCAAGGCCATGATTGGCGAGTCGTTCTCGGAGATCTTTCTCGGGAACTGCTCCGTGCTCGGCTTGCCCTGCTTTACCGCCGATCACGACACGATCGAGAAGCTGCAGTCGTTGATTGAACACTCGCCGGAGACGGCGGTCACCTGCGACGTGGCCTCGGGCGTCATCACGGCCGGCGCGCTGACGTTCACGGCGTCCATGCCCGCTCCGGTCCGCGACGCGTTCGTGCAGGGCAAATGGGACCCGACGATGATGCTGCTCGACAAATTCGACGAGGTTCGCTCGATCGGCCAGCGCCTCCCGTACGTCAGCGGGTTCTAGGGCCCGGCTGAAGCCGGACACTGCGTACAGCACTTGCCGACCATCATCGGGATCTGCGGCAGCCTGCGCCGTGCGTCGTTCAACGCGATGCTGCTGCGCGCGGCTGCCGAGGTCGCTCCGACGGGCACGACGGTCACAATCGAATCGATTCGGGACATTCCGCTGTACGACGGGGACCTCGAGGCGTCAACTGGCGTCCCTGCCCCCGTGCAGGCGCTCAAGGACAGAATCGCCGGCGCAGACGGCCTGCTGATCGCCACGCCCGAGTACAACAACTCCATTCCCGGTGTCGCGAAGAACGCGATCGACTGGCTCTCGCGTCCGGCCTCTGACATCCCGCGGGTGTTCGGCAGCAAGCCTGTCGTCGTCATGGGCGCGACGTCCGGACCAAACGGCACGCTCCTCGCCCAGTCAGCCTGGCTTCCGGTTCTCCGCACGCTCGGCACGGCGTACTGGTCGGGCGGACGAATGATCGTGCCGGGCGCCGGCAAGCTGTTCGACGCCGACGGCCGGCTCGCCGACGAGCCGACGCGTGCGCGGCTGAAGACGTTCGTCGAAGGCTTCGCGGCATTCGTGACCGCGAGGCGTGGCTAACTGGATCGCTGAGTCTTCAGCGCGTCAGCGGCGGCCGCGTGACTTCCCGGGCCGCCGGCAACTTTCAGGAACGCATCCGCGGCGTGAGAGCGGTGCGCCTTGCGGCAGACGAGCGTCACCTCGCGCTTGCGCGAGACGCCGCCGACGGGCACGGCCATGAGCCGCTTGCTCGCAATCTCGGTCACGGCGCAGCGGCGCGGCAGCAGCGCAACGCCCAGGTTCAGCTCGACGGCGCGTTTGATGCCGTCGAGGCTCGGCAACGCGATCACCATGTTGAGCGGGATGTGATGCTCCTCGAACAGCCGCAGGACCCGCTCGCGCGCCGGCGACGGGTCGTTGTGCGCCACCACCGGGTGCGCCCCGACCTCCGCCATCGTCACCTGACGGCGCTTGGCCAGAATATGCGACGGCGACACGAGCAGCACGAGCTCGTCGCTGCCGACCGGAATCTCGAGCAGCCCTTCCTCGGTCGGACGAAACGTCAGCGCCCCGAAATCGAGACTCCCCTGCTGCACCTCGACCGCGATCTGGCGGGCCGGCACACGGCGGACGTCAATGGCGATGTCGGGGTACGAATGCCGGAACCGACCGATGAGCGGCAGCAACGTGTGGACGGCCGCCTCGTTGGCGCCGATGAGCACCCGCCCTCTTCGCAGGTCGCGCAACTCGCGCATCGCGGATTCGGCCTCCTCGGCGAGCCGCACCAGCCGCTGACCGTAGTTCTGCAGCACCTTCCCCGCGTCCGTCAGCGTGCCGTTTTTCGACGAGCGGTCGAACAGCTGCTCGCCGAGGTCGACTTCGAGGCGGCGAACCGCCTGGCTGACCGCCGGCTGCGTGCGGTGTACTTTGGCCGCCGCCCGGGAAAAGCTCCGCTCCTGGGCGACCGCGAGGAACGTCTTCAGCGCGGCAATATCCATAAAAACAGCTTATTGTATCGTAATGATTATCACTTTGACTTCTAATCTCCCCGGCGTAAGCTCAGAACATGTCTAACGACTCCACCCGTGTCGCTATCTTCGACACCACGCTGCGCGACGGGGAGCAGGCGCCTGGGTTTTCGCTGGAAGTGCCGGCGAAAGTGCAGATGGCCCGTGCGCTGGACGCGCTGGGCGTGGACATCATCGAGGCAGGATTCCCAATCGCGTCGCCGACCGACGCCGACGCCGTCACGCACATCGCCCGCGAAGTGCGCCGTCCCGTGATTGCCGCGCTGGCGCGTTGCCGGCCCCAGGATATCGATGAGGCCGCCCGTGCCCTGGCGCCGGCCGAACGCCGCCGGATCCACACGTTTCTGGCCACGTCCGACCTTCACATCGAGCGCAAGCTCCGCACGACACGCGAAGCCGTCTTCGACGCCATCGTCGACGGCGTCCGTCGCGCCCGCAATTTCACCGACGACGTGGAGTTTTCGGCGGAGGACGCGACGCGCAGCGCCCGCGACTTCCTGTGCCGGGTGGTCGAGGCCGCCATCGCCAGCGGAGCGACGACGATCAACCTGCCCGACACGGTCGGGTACGGGACGCCGGACGAGACTGCCGAGTTCTTCGCGGACATCATTCGAAGCGTTCCCAACTCGGATAAGGCCGTCTTCAGCGCCCACTGCCACGACGATCTCGGTCTGGCCGTCGCCAACAGCCTGGCGGCGATTCAGGGCGGCGTCCGGCAGGTCGAGTGCACGATCAACGGCATCGGCGAGCGCGCGGGCAACGCCGCGCTCGAGGAAATCGTGATGGCCCTGCGCGTGCGGAAGGATCGGATGCCCTTCGACACGGCGATCCAGTCACCGCTCCTCTTCGAAACGAGCCAGCTCCTCGCAAGGCTCGCCGACGAACCGGTGCAGGCCAACAAGGCCATCGTCGGACGGAACGCGTTCGCGCACGAAGCGGGCATCCACCAGGACGGCGTGCTGAAGGACGCCCGGACCTACGAGATCATGCGGCCCCAGGATGTCGGCCAGCAGCCGGAGCAGCTGGTCATCGGCCGGCACTCCGGCCGTCACGCGGTGCAGCGCCGCTGCGATGCCATCGGGCTCGGCGTCACGCATCTCGAGATCGAGCAGGTGTACCGCGCCGTCATCTCTTTCGGCGAGCACCGAAAGGCCGTCGGGGACGGCGACCTGCGCCGCATCGTCGAGCGGCTGAGGGCAGAAGCCGCCGGCGCGCCAGCCATGGCCGACGAGGCGAACGGCAACCCCCAGGCTGAACACGTGGGATACGGGCACGGCGTTTAACAAGTAACCAGTTGTCGTCGTGATCCCACTACGGGATGTGATCCCGTCCCGGACCTTCCCATTCATCACGATCACGATCATCGTCATCAACGCCCTGGTGTGGTTCGTGGAGCTTTCCATGGATCCGCGCGAGCTCAATCGGTTCGTGTACGTGTACGGGCTGGTGCCGGGCGACTTCCATCTCGGGACCCTCGTGACGTCGATGTTCCTGCACGGCGGCTGGTCGCACGTCATCGGCAACATGTGGTACCTGTGGATCTTCGGCGACAACGTCGAGGACCGCTGCGGCCATGGACGCTTCGTCGTGTTCTACCTGCTTTGTGGATTCGCGGCGGCGGCGGGCCAGATTCTGATCAGCCCCAGCTCGCTGGTCCCCACGATCGGCGCAAGCGGTGCGATCGCGGGCATGATGGGCGCCTACTTCGTGCTCTACCCTCACTCGCGCGTGCTGACGTTCATCCCGTTCCCGTTGTTCGATGTCATTGAAGTACCGGCGATCTTCCTGCTGGGCTTCTGGTTTCTGATGCAGCTCTTCAACGCGGGCGCGGTTGCCGCGGCGGCGAACGCGGGCGGCGGCGGTGTCGCCTTCGCCGCGCACGTCGTGGGATTCATTGCGGGCCTCGGCGGGATCTTCGTGTTCAGGAGGCGAGAACCGACGCGGCAGTGGGAGACGTGAATCAGGGCGCGATGATTCTGAGCTTCGGAAAGTAATTGCGGTACCGCCGCGCGTCGCGGGTCAGCAGCGTCATTCCAGCGACCGCCGCGTGGGCGCCGATGTAGAAGTCCGGAAGCGGCGAACGCCTCGCGCCCCCGCGACGCCTGTAACGCTCGAAGCACTTGCCCGCCAGGAAGGCCGCCTCCCAGGGAAGGTGGGCGCGCAGGAAGTAGTTCTGCGGCAGCGCATCCTCCACGTCTTCGACTGCCGGATAGACGACACTGACCTCGGCGTAGATGATCGGATTAATCGCGACGGCCCCGTGATCGGCCGCTTCGGCCAGCATGGCGGCCGACCAGGTCGACCATTCTGAGTCTGAGTCGAGATAGTCGATGATGACGTTCGAATCGACGAGGGTGGCCCTCAATCGTCGCCTCTGGTCATAGCCATCAATTCATCTGTCGTCATCCCAGGCTTTGGGGCACGGCGCATGAGCTCGAGGAGACGCTGCCCGCGGCTCTTACCCGGTTTACCCTTGGCCTTTCTGATACGAATGCTGTCACCTACCAGCGCGAACTCCACCTCGCTGTTCGGCAGCAGCCCGAGCTTCTCGCGCATCTCGATCGGAATCGTGACCTGTCCCTTGACTGTCATCCGCATGGTAATACTCCTACTGGTATTACTCTATCATGGTGCCCGGCGCTGGGCCGACACACGCGCCAGTTCGAGCAGCAGGCGTTCGAGCTCGGCGTCGTAGGCCGCCGGCGGCATCGACGGCCGTTTCCTCTTCAACTCCTCGATCTGGGATTCCAGCTCACGCTGACGCCTCACCGCAGCCGCCGCGACGGCATCGGCTGGAATCGACGACGGCTGCAGAAACGTCGCGCGCGCGAGCGCGCCGTCCGGACCTGGATTCCATGCCTCGTGCCCCACTCCATCGCCGTCGTCGTCGATGAGTGGACGTTCCGTCGGCAGCTGCCCGCGTTGCTCGTACCACGCTCGCGTGGCGGCACTCGCATACGTAAACGCCTCGAACAACGAGACGCGGCCGTTCTTGTCGGCGTCCGCCGATGAATCGATAAAGGCGCGGATGAACAACTCGCCAAAGACGGTTTCGAACGCCTGAGCCGACGAATCGGTTGCCGTGATGACAATGCGGTTCGGAGCGGCAAGGTGATGGAGAAACGGATAGCTGACCGCCGTCGTGTCGACGAAGACGACGCGTGACGCGAACGGCTTCAGCAGGTCGGCCCACTCGCTGGCCTTCAAGTCCGGGCCGACGAGGTTGAACTTTGCATCTTCACCCTGAGACCCCTCCGCCGCCGTGCCATGTCCGATGAGCAGCACGACGAGCTGATCGTCCTTCGTCAGTCGCCCGCGCAAATCGAGCAGCGTCCGCCGCACTTCGTCGCGCGTGGCCGTCCGGATGCCGGCGCCCTGGCTTTCCGCAATGACGATGACGTGGTCGTCCGGATAGCCGAGCTTCGTACGGAGCGTCGAGACAAAGGACTGACGCCAGGTGGTGTATTTCGAGGCGTACGGCTCGCCGCCTGATGCGCCCGCGACGACGAGCGCGTAATTCTCCCCGGCGAACGACATCGCGCTCAGGCTGAGACCGAGAAGCGCGACGGCAGCGATCCGGGCCCAGTTCATCTCAATCCCCACAGCCGGCGCAGCATCCACTCGGCGGAAAGGAGGACGATGATGAAGGCCATCGCCCACGGCTCGTGCCACAGGTCGCGGCGTTCGGGTTCAGCGTGCTGCCGGGCGGTGTCCTGGAGCCAGGAGGCGACTCTGGCCGCGTCGTTCGCGCGCACGTAGCGACCGCCGGTCGTCCGCGCCACGCGTCGCAGCCACGCTTCGTTCAGCCTCGGATCGGCGAACTCGCGATCGCCGCCTCCGACCAGCATCCAGCGATCCGATGTGCCGAGCGGCTCCTGGCCCCGAGTTGCCTCCACTCGCACGTGATACGCGCCCGGGCGATCGGGAACAAACGCGGACGTAAACCGGCCGGCTGATTCAGGCACGCGACGCACCGGCAGCGTGCGCTCGCTCCCGTCGGGCGACACGATCGCCGCCGTCACGCCCGCGTCAGGCACGAGGGCGAATGACGCGTCGCGTGCGTCGATCGCGATCTCGGCGCTGTCGCCCGGCTCCACCGCGTCCGGCGTCGTGACGCTGACCGGGTCGGGAGCGGTCTCCGCCAGCCAGCGGGACGCCTGACGCCAGAACATTTCGTAGCTGCGATCGGTCGAGGCCATCATCATCCGCCAACGCCACGAGGCCTCGCCGCCGAACACCATCGAACGGCCCTGCCCGTACCGCTGTACTGCGATCACCGGATGGATGCCTCCGCCGGGCGCAGACGAGACGGCCAGCACCGTCGCCCCGGCGCGGGGCGGGCCGAGCGCCGCAAGCGAAGCCAGCGGGGGCAACGTCGTCCATTTCTGGCGCGTCTCTTCGCCCGACCGGCCGAGCCGCATTATCGGATGGGCTTCGCCTTCAGCCGTCAGCACGACCTGATTGGGAGCGCCAGCGAGTGCCGTGAGCGACGCCTTCGCCAGCCCGCTGACGCGTCTGTCGTCGAGTTCAACCGGAAGCAAGGCCTCGACGGGCGTCCCGATCAGGCCTCGCGCGGCCAGTGAATGGCCGCCCGTGACCAGCAGCCCTCCACCGCGCTCCGACACAAAGTCGGCAATCATCGCGAGCTGCGCGCGCGTGAAGAAGTCGCCCTCGATGTTGGCGATCACGAGGGCATCGTACGCGTACAGATCCGATCGCCGCGCCGGAAAGCCGTCCGCGAGCGCCTGTGTGCGACCGGCCGCCGCCTGGATCGAGAACGTGTGGCTTCCACTCGCGTTCTTGCCTTTTCGAACGACCGCGTCGACTTCAAGGCCTGGGTCAGCCGCCCAGGCACGTGTCATGAAACTGTGCTCGAAGCCCGGCGCACCCTCGATCACGAGGAGACGCCGTTTCCTTCCGGCCGGGCTGACGAGGACGCGGCGGACGTTGTTTTCCGTGACCGGCTCGTTCTGCTCAGCGGGGATTTCCACCGTGTACACCGTGGCGCTCTGCCGGTCGGGAAACACCGTGAAACGTTCGTCGTTTGGCGATCCGTCCTCGGACGGCGTGACGCGGCGGCGCTCGAGCACTTGCGTGCCTGAGAGGAGTCGCAGCTCGAACGGCTGTCGCCCGAAACCGGAACTCGTCGTCGACACCTGCAGATCGACCGACGCACGATCGAGACGCTGATCGCCGGCAGCCACGCTGACGACTTCCCGGTCGCGAATCCCGGCCGCGGCGCCCACCCCGACGGCGAACACCGGCGGAAGATCGGCCGGCAGCGCCTGACGTGCCGCGTCACCGCCGCCCCCCGTATCGGCGCCGTCGGAAATCAACACGATGCCCGCCACGCGCTCGTCGCGAAAGCGCTCGCGCGCGCGCGTCAGCGCGCCGGACAGATCGCTCCGCCGCGCGCGAGCGGTCAACGACTCGGCAGTCGCCGCTTCGAACGAGTCGCCGACGGCAAACAGCTGCGGGCGATAGGACGTCGAGAGGGCCGGCAGCAACTCGGACTGGACGAGCGACGACGCACGCGCGATTCGGGACTGGCCGTCCGCGTCGGTCAGACGCATGCTGCGTGAGACGTCGACCAGCACCGGCACCACGGCATCACGTGTCCCGGCAGGATGCAGGAGTGCGATGGGACGGAAGAGAAAGAGAACCAGCGCAACGAGCGCACCCGCTCGAATCGCCACCAGTGTCGCGCGCTGAAACGCGCGCAGCGGCGCCAGCGGCCGGCGATATTCCGCCCAGACGGCGACGACGACGGCCAGACCGACGAGCCCCGCCAGCCACCACGGCGGGAAAGACGCGAAGGTCACGGTGTTTTCTTGGCAGCAATCGCCTTGAAGTAGTCGTCCACTCTCGAGCGATACGCCGCAGGCGCCTTGTCATCGACCCCGGCAGCCAGGCGCTCGGCCGCCTGCGCGTCCTGCAGCTGCTTCGACAACGCAGATTCGACGCGCGCAAGCGCTCCTGTCGCTTGATCGCGAAGCTGCTGCCACCTGGCGAAGTCCTGCTTGAAGCCCTCGGTCCCCGGCGAGGAAAACGTCATGCCCTGGCCTTCGTACGTGAAACCCGGGCCTCCGCTGCTCAGGCTCGGATCCTGACGGCGAAGGTCGTCGAGAAGCTCCTGCGTTCGCTGCAGTTCGCGCGCGGCCTCATCGCGCAGCTGATTTCGTTGGCCGCTCGTTCCGGGCTTCTGAAGCTCGCGCGTGATCGCCTCCAGCTTCTCGCGCAGCTCCCTGGCTCGCGCCAGCGCGTTGGACCGCTGCGCCGAATCGCGGTCTTTCGCATTCCCGCCCGCCTGAAGCACGTCGGCAGCCTTGTCGAGATCGCGGGCGATCTGCTCCTCGGCTCCGGCCTCGCGTTTCGGATCCAGACCCTGCGGATTCCTGGCGGCGTTTCGCAGCGCCTCCGCCGACTGCTGCATCCGCTCCGCGAGGCGGCGGCCTGCAAGCGCGCTCGCGGCTGCCGTCGACGGGCTCTGTCTGGCGCTGTCCTGAAGGCGCCGCGCCCGTTCCGCCAGGCGTTCCTGCTCGCCGGCCAGCTGGCGCAACCGGTCGGTATTCACGGCGCCGGCGTCTGGCGACTGCGGCAGGCTCGACGCGATCTGGCGCTGCGCCTCGGCGAGCTGTCTGGCCTCGAGCTGCAGATCGCCGAGCGTACGTCGCTCCTGCTCGCCGCCGCGCAGCCTGCGCTCGAGACTCTTCAGTTTCTCGAGCGCTTCATTCCCTCGCGCCCGTCCCCCGGCGGAATCCATCCGGCGAAGGTCGCCGGTCGCGCTGCGCATGTCGTCGGCGATCTCCTGCAGCTGACGAGATGTCTGGTCGGCGCCGGGCTGCGCCTTCGCAGGCGGCCCTGATTCCCGCGACTGGCCGCCCTGCAGCTTCGACATCTGGCGCGCCATCTCCTCCGCCTGCTGCCGCAGCTCCGCCTGCTCGCGTGTCAGCTTCTCGAGCTGACGCTGCTTCTCGTCTTCGCCGAGCTGCTGTCGCGCCAGCTCTTCCTGGCGCCTGAGCAGCTCGTCCTGCCGCTGCGCGAGCCTTTTGATCCTCTCCGCGACATCGTCGTCGGGGCGCTTCGTGTCTGACGACTGACGCGTTTCGTAGTTCGTCTGCTGCAATCGCTGCAATTCCCTGTCGAACAGCGTCGAGACGTCGTAGTTGCGGTTGTTGTTGCCCGGACCGCCCTGGGCCGATTGCTGACGCGAAATCTGACGCTTCTTCACGAGTGCCTGTGCCTCGAGCAGCGCGTTGAGGGCCTGCATTTCAGGCGGCAGCGCCGAGCCGGTATCGACCGCCTCCAGGGCAATCACAGCGCGACCCAACGCCTCCACCGCCCTCGTCATCGCGTCTTCCTCCGGCATCGTCTGCCCCACCCGCAGCCCTTCGGAGGGTTCGCCGCTGCGTCCCTGGAGACGCCGTCGCGGGTCGCGCATGGTGGACTCGCGCAGGGAGCTCGCGGTCTCCTCGGCGCGCGTCTTCAGTTCGGTTTCGCTGCGGCCAATGGCGCGGACGTCCTGCGGCGACCGCGCGCTCCTGACGCGGCCCGAGCCTCCACGTCGATCGAGCTTCCAGGTCGCGACGACGATTTGTTTCTGTGCGTTGACGAGATCGTCAATCGATCCCGTGTATCCGGCGCCAGCCATGGACTGGCTTTGCGCCAGAGCGAACTCCTGCTCGTACGGCCGCACTTCGAGGAAGAAGATGTCGCTGCGGCCTTCGTTCGGGCGTGCTCCCCTGGTGATGTCCCGCGCCCTCACGTAGTACGACACGAAATCTCCTGGCTTCACGCCAAGGTCCTCGAGATACATCGTGTGACGGACGGTCGCACTGGTGGCACGCTTGGGCACGTCGAGCGGAACAACGTTCTCCGTCTGTCCGCGGACGGCATACACGAGTTCCACTCGATCGAGGCCGTAGTCGTCGTCGGCCTGCGCCTCGATCTCGACTTCTTCCAGGGCTGTCACCGAGCGGTCGCTTGCCGGCCTGACGATGTGCACGTCTGGCGGGCGATCGTCGAGGACGCGGATGAAGTATTCGGTTGCCGTTCCGTCGGTCACGCCCTCGCGGTCGGCCAGCGCGAGCCGGTAGGAGCCGTCCTCGGTGACCTTCAACGACGCCGTCATCTCCGTCGCCGAGGCGGCCGCCAGGTGGATCGACGTGCCGTTCGAGAGGGACATCGTTCCGGTTGCGACTGGCCGATCCGCGAACACGTGGAGACGGACGGCCGTGTCTGCGGGCGCATACAGGTCGCCGCCGTCGGTTTCAGTGCGAGACTTCAAGTCAAGCGCCGGGGGATACGTGTAGTCGACGTCAATCCGCGTGACGCGAGGCGGTTGCACCACCCGGACCTGGTAGACGGGAGACACCAGCGTGCCGACGGCCACCCGGTACTTGAAGTCGGCGATCGCTGGAGGCAGCGATGCGTGGAACTGGCCGGCGCCGGCCGACATCTCGCTGCCGCGCCATTCGTCGCCCTCGGACACCTCGACGCGCGCCGCCACCGGCGCCCGATTCCCGGCAATCCGCGCCTCGATTGCGAGCGGTGTTCCCTGCTTCACACGCGTGTCGCCCGGACGCACGTCGAGACGAAGCTTCGTGGGAAACAGCACAAGCGATGCAGCGTCAACCGACAGCCGCGCGGGCTCCCGCGCGACAATTGCCAGCACGAGCAGGACGAGCGCGGCCGCGCAGGCCCGGACGCCGCTCCGGCGCAATTGACCGCCCGGCACGATCTCGTTGACATCCACATCCACCGCTCGCCGCGCCACATCGGCGATAAACGGCGCGGTGAGGATGGGCGAGGCCTGTCGCGGATCCGATTGCAGGACGTCGACCGCCGTCGCCAGCCGATCGTCGAGTGCCGGCACCCGCTCCTCGATGAACCTCGCGACGGCGGTATCCGAGGGCGTGTGCCGGAGCGGCATCAGTCCCCACACGACCGCCGCGAGTACCGCCAGCAAGGCGATGCCACCAACCGCCGCAAGCGGCC
>Ga0326726_10004491_pt1 | contig 12719 bp, 11 predicted proteins | sample MHFenrmetagenome_2_FD_207603 | JGI IMG/M metagenome (GOLD analysis project Ga0326726, IMG submission 207603) | Lab enriched peat soil microbial communities from Michigan Hollow, Ithaca, NY, United States - MHF15MN | ecosystem: Environmental > Terrestrial > Soil > Wetlands > Peat | place: USA...
GCTTGCACGGCGCTCCGGCAGTGACTGGTTTATAGGAGGCATGACCGACTGGACCCCACGTCAACTGGAGCTTGATCTCTCGTTCCTTCCTGCCGGGGATTATGTAATGGATATTTTCCAGGATGGTTTAAATGCCGATAAATACGCTCAGGATTATAAACATCTCAGGAAGAGCGTTAAATCGGGCGATAAGATGAAGATAGAAATGGCCCCGGGAGGCGGCTGGGTGGCAAGAATTTCTTCAAAATAGATTTCTTAAGATTCAGGAATGAAGCAATACCTTGAACTTCTTGACCATGTCCTTAAAAACGGAACCAAAAAGTCCGACAGGACAGGAACCGGCACTATAAGCGTATTTGGTTATCAGATGAGATTTAATCTCGAAGAGGGCTTTCCACTTTTAACCACCAAGAAATTGCATCTGAAATCCATTCTCCATGAACTTCTCTGGTTCATTTCTGGTGATACAAACATTAAATATCTTAAAAACAATGATGTAAAAATCTGGGATGAGTGGGCAGATGAGAATGGCAATCTTGGTCTCGTCTATGGATACCAGTGGCGCTCGTGGCCCGCTGCCGACGGCAGAAAAATCGACCAGCTAAGTAATGTGATCAATTCAATAAAAACAACACCTGATTCGAGGCGTCATATCGTAAACGCCTGGAATGTAGGAGAGATTGAAAAAATGGCGCTTCCTCCATGCCATATTCTTTTCCAGTTTTATGTTGCCTCTGGTAAATTATCCTGCCAGCTGTACCAGCGAAGCTGTGACATCTTTATCGGTGTACCTTTTAATATTGCCTCATATGCCCTGCTGACACTGATGGTAGCTCAGGCAACTTCGCTTAAGCCCGGAGAATTCATTCATACCCTGGGAGATGCACACATTTATCTGAACCATATTGAGCAGGTCAAACTACAGTTGACGAGGGAACCATATAAGCTACCCATGATGACTTTAAATCCGGATGTAACCGATATTACAAAATTCAGGTATGAAGATTTTGCATTATCGGATTATGTTGCTCATCCTCATATTAAGGGAGATATTTCAGTATAAACAGAAGGAAATGATTTCAATAATTGTTGCAGTATCTGACGATTGGGGCATTGGGAAGGATAATGAACTTCTCTGGCATATTCCCGAAGATATGAGAAGATTCAGGAAGCTTACGATAGGGAAGAGCGTAATAATGGGGAAGAAAACATGGGAATCGCTTCCGAAAAGACCGCTTCCCGACCGTAAAAATATTGTGCTTACGGATATTCCTGATGAATGTATCGATTGCTCACTAACAGCTTATTCAATAGAAGATGCATTGAGCAAGTGCGACAGGGATGAGGAGGTTTTTGTTATCGGGGGAGGAAGTATTTACCGTCAGTTTATGGAAGTGGCAGACAGATTGTATATTACCCACGTTCACAGAAAGACACCGGCCGATGTGTGGTTCCCGAAAATTGACAGGAGGAAATGGAGGGTCGTTGAGAAAGAAGAATGCATTTCAGCGGATGAAAAGAAGATCCCGTATTCATATGTGATATATGAGAGGAGGGGAACAAGAAAATAAAGTCATTTATCGGGAGATTCCTCACTTTCGTTCGGAATCTTTTTCTTCATTGCTAATTTTAACCATTTAGAAATGATATTATTTCTCATCTACGTTAAACCTTTTGTAACCTCTCTCATCTATATAGCAGTTGATCATAATAAATAACTAATATTCGCAGCTATGAAAACAAAGATTTTTTTAATGATAACTGCATCAGTGCTGATGACATTTCCCTCATGTAAGAAAGATATGTCATCACTGGACCAATCAAGCATCAATCTTGCTGACGATGATGCCGTAAGCGAAGCAGTTTTTGAAGACGTGTTCAATAGTATTGATAATGCCACCATAGCTCTTGATGATGCAATGAAAAACGGCGATACAAAGTCAGTTTTTCTGGTTGCCGATTCATGTCCGGTAATATCTGTATTGCATCCTTCAACGGGGATCTGGCCGAAAACAATCACAATTGATTACGGCACAGGCTGTACAGGATTCTATGAAAATACGAGATCTGGCAAGATCATTATCGAAGTCACCGGTCCCCGCAGGGAAGAGGGTTCAAAAAGAACAGTAACTTTTGATAATTATCTTTTTAACGGAATAAAAGTCGAGGGAACCAAACTGTTTGAGAATCTTGGACCCAATACCAATGAAAATTTCGTCATCGCTGAGACTCTTACCAATGGCAAGCTTATTCTGCCTGACGGGAAAACAATCGAAAGGGAAGCTGAACATCAGAGAGAATGGTTAGCCGGATTTATGACCGCTAATAAATGGGATGATGAATGTATGGTAACAGGCTCTGCAAGCGGTAAGAATGCTGATGGAATATCATATTTAAGAACCATTACAGGTGCGTTGCACTGGAAAAGGGTTTGTGCATTTATTGTAGGCGGGGTTGTAAGTATCGAAAGAGAAGGCGCAGAACCTTTTAAACTCGATTATGGCACAGGTGAATGTGACAATAAAGCAGTTGTAACAAGAGGAGGAGAATCGAAGGAGATCCAATTGAGGCACAGGTTTAGAAGTTGGATACATTAGATAATTTGCCCCCTTCCCACAGAAGGGGTTTTTTATGACGCCTTCAGCACCTTCATGTCAATCCTTTCCAGCTTTCGGATTGCATAATCGGTTGTAATGGTCAGTTCTTTGGTGTCTTCAGATGGTGAATCGAACATTGCATCGAGCATTATTGCCTCGCAAATCGATCTTAATCCCCTTGCTCCAAGCTTGAATTCAATTGCTTTATCGACAATAAATTCAAGAACTCCTTCACCGAAAGTAAGGTCGATGTTGTCCATTTTGAAGAGCTTGATATATTGTTTTACCAGAGCATTTTTAGGTTCTGTAAGTATTGCTCTCAGGGCTTCCCTGTCGAGCGGATTGAGATGAGTCAGAATTGGTAGTCTTCCGATTATTTCAGGAATCAGCCCGTATGCCCTCAGGTCCTGGGGAGCTATGTACTGAAGCAGGTTTTCCTTGTCAACCCTTTCTCTCTTTTTGGATGCCCCATAACCTATAACCTGGGTATTAAGCCTGTGTGCGATCTTCTTCTCAATTCCCTCGAAAGCGCCTCCACAGATAAACAGGATGTTCTTGGTATCGACGGGGATCATTTTCTGCTCAGGATGTTTCCGTCCGCCCTGGGGAGGAACATTCACAATTGATCCCTCGAGCAGTTTCAGCAAGCCCTGCTGTACGCCCTCACCGGAAACATCACGCGTAATTGAAGGATTATCTCCTTTCCTTGCGATCTTATCAAGTTCATCAATAAAAACAATTCCTTTTTCAGCAGCCTTTACATCATAATCAGCATTCTGAAGAAGCCGAGTAAGAAGGCTTTCAATATCTTCGCCAACATATCCTGCCTCAGTAAGAACTGTTGCATCAACAATGGTGAAAGGAACATGGAGCATTTTGGCAACCGTTCTTGCCAGCAGGGTTTTTCCGGTACCGGTCTCACCGACAAGGATAATATTTGATTTTTCTATATCAATATCCTCTTCATCAGGCTTTTGCATAAGCCTTTTATAATGGTTGTATACAGCAACAGAAATTATCTTTTTTGCCATATCCTGCCCGATGACATACTGATCGAGAAAATGTTTTATTTCGGCAGGCTTCAGGAGGTTGATAGTTTCAAAATTGATATTCTTTTTTGTGCCGAGCTCTTCATTCATGATACTGTGAGCCTGCTCAATACAGTGGTCACAAATATGTCCTTCAAGGCCAGCAATAAGTATGCTGACCTCTTTCTTGGTCCGGCCGCAAAATGAACATTTATCCATTGTTGCTATCTTTCAGTTTTCTGGAGGATCTCATCGATCATCCCGTATTCTTTAGCCTCTTGTGATGTCATCCAGTGATCCCTGTCAGAATCTTTTTCTACTTTTTCCAAAGAATTGCCGGAATGAAGTGCTATTATCTCAAAAAGCTCCTTTTTAAGTTTCATAATCTCACGTGCCTGGATCTCTATATCCGAAGCCTGTCCTTCAAATCCTCCCATTGGCTGGTGGATCATTATCCTTGAATGCTTCAGAGCTGATCTTTTCCCTTTTTTGCCTGCTGTAAGAAGAACAGCTCCCATCGAAGCTGCCATTCCGGTACAGATAGTTGCAATATCAGCAGAAATATACTGCATCGTGTCATAAATTCCCAATCCTGCATTGACTGATCCGCCGGGAGTATTAAAATAGATCTGAATATCTTTTCCCGGATCAGCAGAATCGAGGTACAGAAGCTGGGCTTCGATAATATTGGCAACATAATCATCGATAGGCAAGCCAAGAAAGATGATCCTGTCCATCATCAGACGCGAAAAAACGTCCATTGATGCGACGTTAAGCTGACGCTCCTCGATAATTGTTGGGGAAATATAAGCATCTGCAGTTACTGAAGCATATCTGTGCAGGGAGAGACTGCTTATTCCATGCTTGCTTCGGGCGTATTTTCCAAAATCACTTAAATTACTCATGATAAAAGTCCTTTCGTTAAAACACAAAGATATAAAAAATATTGTAAACCATTGTAATGCATTGATTACTATTCAAAAAGCTTATTGAATTCCTCAATGGATACTGTTTTATTCTCAAGCTTAACCGTATCCTTCAGGATCAGGTTGACTTTTTCTTCCAGGATCTTGTCGGCAATTCTTTTGGCATCTTCTTCCCGTTTAAGGGTCTCCTTTGCATAGTTTGCCACCTGTTCATCAGTTGCATAAAACAATCCGTACTGGCTGAACTGGAGCCTGGTAATCTTTTCAGCTTCTTTCTGAAGTTCCTCTTCAGTAATTTTAAGCTCATTCATCCTGGCAATCTTGTTACGGATCAACTGCCATTTGAGATCGCGGCTGAAAGTGTCGAAATCCTTTTCAACAAGTTCTTCGGTCGTTTTTTCATTTACCTTCAGAAGCCATCTTTTCAGGAAAGCTTCAGGCAACTGGAATTCAGATTTTTCGATTGCTAGTTTCTTCAGATCCACTGACAGTTTATAATCGCTCTCATTCCGGAGGTTAGTTGTTATCTCTTCATTAATCCTGTTGAAGAACTCTTCTTCTGTATGTACAATGTTTTCGCCATAGATCCTGTCAAAAAGCTCCTTGTTTATTTCTGCCGGCCGGAAACGGCTTATCTCATTGATGGTAAACCTGAAATCACCTTCAACTTTCCCGACTTCCTCTTTTTGCTTCTTAAGGAGACCTGCGATCTCATTATCATTTGGAAAAGCCTTTCTCAGGTCAAAATCAATTGAGTCCTTTTCGACTCTTCCTATAAATTGTTTTTTGATTTTTTTATCCTTGATAACCTCTATTGAAAGTGTGGTATCATCAGCTAAAATTCCTTCGGAAACCGGGTTCTTTTTCTCATCGAGTGTCTCGATTTTCCCCTTTAGAATGTCCTTTTCTTCCGAAATATCAGCCTTCTCGAATTTTCCGTAACGGCGTGTATAATTATCGAGATAGTCATTCTTCATCTTGTCGTCGGCAGCTATCTCATAATAAGTGACTTTGTTTTTCTTACTGAGCTTTGTTTCAAAAGATGGAGCAAGCCCGAGATCGAATGAAAATGTAAATGATTCCTGTGTATCGAAATCAATCTTTTCATTGTCGTCGATTTTTGGAAGTGGATCCCCAAGAATTTCGATTTTTTCGTCGGTAAGGTATTTCTGAATATTTTCTGTCACTACCTTATTGATCTCATCTATCTGAACAGCTTTCCCGTACATCTTTTTTATGAGGCCGATAGGTACCATTCCGGGGCGGAATCCCTTAATATTCGCTTTTTTGCGATAATCTCTCAGCACTTTTTCAACATTCCCGTCGTAATCAGCCTTTTCAACCTGTATTTTCAGGACGGCATTCAGATCGTCAATACTTTCCCTGGTGATATTCATCTTTAATTGTTTATTGAGTACTTAAAAAACCGCCAGAACGCTCATTTGGTAATTGTTACAGGCGGTATTTAAACTGGTGCGGATGAAGGGACTCGAACCCCCACGTCATTAAGACACAAGATCCTAAGTCTTGCTCGGCTACCAATTACGACACATCCGCGGAAAAATCCCCGCAAAAGTATAGAAAATAATTATTATAACAAAGTGAGGATGTTACCTGCGAAGTTCAAAGTTCTTTCCAAGATATACCTTTCTTACATGCTCATCATCAGCAAGTTGTGCTGATGTGCCCGACATAAGTATACGGCCTTCGAACAGAAGGTAGGCACGGTCGGTTATTGCAAGTGTTTCGTGAACGTTATGATCAGTAATAATAATTCCGATATTTTTTCCTTTGAGTTTAGAAACGATTTCCTGGATATCTTCAACAGCGATGGGATCGACGCCGGCAAATGGTTCATCGAGCAGGATGAATTTTGGCTTGAGAGCCAGTGACCTGGCTATTTCGGTGCGTCTTCTTTCTCCTCCTGAAAGCTGGATCCCTTTGTTTTTCCTGATTTTCTGCAGTCCGAATTCATTAAGTAGTGTTTCAAGGCGTTCCGCCTGTTCATTTTTAGAAAATCCGGACATTTCAAGCACTGCCCTGATATTGTCTTCAACAGAGAGGTTCCTGAAGACCGAAGCTTCCTGGGCAAGGTAACCTATGCCCTTCCGGGCTCGCTTATAGACAGGAAGAGTAGTAATATCTTCATTTTCAAGGAAAATCTTTCCCTCCCGCGGCCTGATAAGCCCCACAATCATATAAAATGATGTGGTTTTTCCTGCTCCGTTCGGGCCAAGCAAACCGACAATCTCGCCCTGTTCAACATCTATTGATACATGGTCGACAACTGTTCTGTTGTGATATTTCTTTACCAGATTTTCTGTATGTAGTTTCATTCCTTTGTGGCTCTTTATGCATTTTCTGTTTTGGCAGAAGAGTCATCATTCATGAATGCATCATGCTCTTTTGCTTTCCGCTTCATTACCCCGGCAGAAATAAAGATACTGACTTCATATAGAATAAGAAGCGGTATTGCAACAAGTGTCTGGGAAAAGACATCAGGAGGGGTAATGATTGCAGCAATTATAAAAATAACAACAATCGCATGCTTTCTGTATTTTCTCATGAAAGCGGGAGTGATGATCCCGATTTTGGTAAGGAAAAATGCTACTATTGGAAGCTCAAATACAACTCCGGTTGCGAGGCAGATTGAGGTTATTGTACCTATAAATGATCTGACATTTATCTGATTAACCACGTCGGCACTTATCTTATATGTGCTTAAGAAATGAATTGAAAGCGGAGCAAGCAGGAAATATCCAAACAGTACACCAATGAAAAAAAGTAAAGATGAAGCAAGAACGGCACCCCTGGCATGTTTTGCTTCATTCGAATGCAGGGCCGGTTTGAAAAACATCCAGAATTCGCGTATCACAACGGGGAATGCAAGAATAAGACCTGCTACCAGGGCAACTATTATATGAGTAGTAATCTGTCCTGACATTTTAATACTTATCAGGTTTGGTGGGTTTCTATTGATGCACATCACATCAGGGTTCTTAAAATGAAATATCCGGGCCATTGAGTGCCCGAAGTCACAAAACATCCTGTTGGAAATAAAATCCGGATTTTTTGGAGCCAGAACGATTTTATCGAAAAGTATATTCTTAAAGATAAATGCAACAATCATCATAATAACAATGGCAACTAATGATCTTATTATATGCCATCTTAGTTCTTCAAGATGTTCAAGAAACGACATCTCCCCCTCTTTGTTTTTCCCTTTTTTCTTACTCTCGGCCATATTTCTTAAGATGATTGACTTAAAATTCAGCCTGTAAAGATGATAAATCTTATTTTGCAAAACAATACCATTTTAAATCCGCTAAAGAACCTGATCCGGACTATTATTTTTTGATTTTTGTTAATAATAAAATAAATCTTCTATTTGATTAATAAATTAATTAACTTTATATACACTACGAAGTGCAACACTTTCAAAAAAGATAAAATAATCATTAGGGAAGATTATGAGGATTGATGCAACAACACATGATTATTTAAAGAAGTATTTTGGATTCGATACATTTAAGGGTAATCAGGAATATATTATTAATAATGTACTGGAAGGCCGTGACACTTTTGTCCTTATGCCCACCGGCGGAGGAAAATCACTCTGCTACCAGCTACCGGCCGTAATGAAACAAGGGACTGCAATTGTCATCTCGCCCCTGATAGCGCTTATGAAGAACCAGGTGGATGCCATGCGTAATTTCAGCACTGATGATGATGTTGCGCATTTTCTTAATTCATCCCTGACTAAAAGCGAAAGTGCCAGGGTTAAGAAGGACGTGCTTACGGGGAAAGCCAAGCTCCTTTATGTTGCTCCCGAATCCCTTACCAAAGAAGAAAATATTGATTTTCTCAAGAATATTCAGATATCATTCTATGCTATTGACGAAGCACACTGTATTTCAGAGTGGGGTCACGACTTCCGCCCGGAATACAGGAGAATAAGACCGATAATAGACATTATCGGACGTTCGCCGATAATTGCTCTTACTGCAACAGCAACTCCTAAAGTCCAGCATGATATCCAGAAAAACCTTGGGATCCTGGAAGCTGAAGTTTTTAAGTCCTCGTTTAACCGGCCAAACCTGTATTATGAGGTAAAATCAAAGCAGGATGTCACCAAGGAGATCATCAAGTATATAAAGAATAACTCTGGAAAATCGGGAATCATTTATTGCCTCAGCCGCAAAAAAGTTGAAGAGATGGCCGAAACCCTGAAGGTTAACGGAATAAGATCTTTGCCCTACCATGCAGGAATGGATTCCGCCACCCGCACGGCGAACCAGGATAAGTTCCTTATGGAAGAGGCTGATATTATAGTTGCAACAATAGCATTCGGAATGGGAATTGACAAACCTGATGTCAGGTTTGTTATCCATTATGATATTCCAAAAAGCCTTGAAGGATATTATCAGGAGACAGGAAGGGCCGGCCGCGACGGCGGGGAAGGGAACTGCATTGCATATTACAGCTACAATGATATAATGAAGCTGGAGAAATTCATGCAGGGGAAGCCTATTGCCGAACAGGAAATTGGCAAACAACTTCTTCTGGAAACTGTTTCGTATGCCGAATCATCGGTGTGCCGAAGGAAACTGCTCCTTCATTATTTTGGTGAAGAATACCCGAAGGATAATTGTGAAGCATGCGACAATTGCCTTCACCCCAAGGCGCAATTTGAAGGAAGCGAGGCAGTTGTCAATGTTCTTGAAACTATTCTTGCAGTAAAGGAAAAGTTTAAGGCTGACCATATTGCCAACATTCTTGCGGGAAAAGTAACATCGGCGATCAAGTCATACAAGCATCATAAGCTCGAGCTTTTCGGAGCAGGCGAGGATAAAGATGAGAAATTCTGGAACATGGTGATCAGGCAGGCGCTTATCGCGAAATTCCTCGTCAAGGATATAGAAAACTACGGATTGCTGAAACTCACCGAAAAGGGAATGGGGTTTCTTGAAAATCCAACCTCCTTTATGCTGGCTGAGGATCACGATTATTCCGATACTACTGATGAGGAAAATGCTTTTGGAGCAAGAACTGCAGCTGTCGATGATGAGCTTTTCAGCATCCTGAAGGACCTTCGCAAGAAGATCTCAAAGCAGAAAGATGTTCCTCCTTTTGTGATATTCCAGGATCCTTCGCTCGAGGATATGGCTATCCAGTACCCTATTACAATCGATGAGCTTCAGAATATTTCTGGTGTTGGTGCAGGAAAGGCCCAGAGATACGGAAAAGAATTTGTTGAGATCATCAAGAAATATGTTGACGAGAAGGAGATCATCCGGCCTCTCGACATGATTGTCAAATCGGTAGTCAACAAATCTGGCATGAAAGTCTATATAATCCAGAGCATTGACATGAAACGTCCCCTGGAGGATATCGCAGAAGCAAAAGGGCTGGAAATGAGTGAGCTGATAGGCGAAATTGAGGCTATTGTAAACTATGGTACCAGGATCAATCTCGATTACTATATTAATATGGTAATTGATGAGGAACGCCAGCATGACATATATTCGTACTTCAGGGAAGAAGCTGAATCCGATTCGCTCGAGGAGGCTATTACCGAACTTGGAAATGAATTTGAAGAAGAGGAGATAAGACTGATAAGGATCAAGTTCCTTTCAGAAATGGGGAACTAATATGACCATTTTGCCCTGTTAAAAACTGAGCAGGGAACAATTGCAAGAACATAAAACGGATAGACCAGCTGGGAAGGAAGGAACCATCTCATAAGGTTCTTTTTGCCATATCGCGCAGCGGTGCTTGAAAGAACAAGAAAATCGGGAACTGATTTTAATAAGAAATAAACCGCAAATATCCATACTAATCCAGGGTAAAATAATCCGGCCAGCAAAAGTAATAACTGAGTTGAAATTGTAACAAATGTTACAATTGCCAGAACCTTAGTGAACCGGTCACTATAATCTCCTGCTTTGGAGATCCATCTTGCCCTCTGGCGTAAAAACGACCATAAATTGTCAGAGGTCCGGATTACTGGTGTTGCCTCAGCTGATTCGAGCCACATGATTTTTTTGCCAGGATCACTTTTGATATTATGAAGAAGAAAGATATCATCCCCTGAAGCCAGCTCATCATGGAGATTTCCGGCATGTTTAAGGTAAGATCCTTTTTGGAAAGCAAGACTGGCGCCATTGCACATAACAGGATTTTCAGTAAATGCAGTACCGGCCGTAATTCCCTGCAAGCTGAGAAACTCCAGTTCCTGGAACCCGTGAAAAAAACCTTTTCCGCCTTCCATTTTTACAGGACAGATTATCATTTCAGGTTTATGCTCATCCTGAAATGATACAATAGTCTTCAGCCAGTTCTTCCCGATTCTGCAGTCTGCGTCAGTAGTAATTATATAAGAGCCTGCTGATACTCCAACACCTGTTCTGATGGCTTTCTTTTTCCCTTTGCCGTCACTGTTCATCACTTTCAGGTTTCTAATCCTGCTGAATCCCGATGCAATCTCAAATGTGGAATCTGAAGAGTTGTCATTAACAACTATCAGTTCGAAAAGGTCAGGATTATAAGTCTGGCATGCAATATCAGACAGTAGCATAGGAAGTGTCTTTTCTTCATTCCGGCATGCAACTATCACTGATACAAATATTTCAGGATCTGTTTTTGGAAGGAATGTCTTAATTTTTTTAAGGCTGATGTATATCTTTGTGATAAGATATATATATGGCAGAAGAATTATTAGAAAAAGCCATTGCATAGCTCATTTCCTCATCCATTCGTAGAAAGCATAGTGTTCAGAACTCATTCCAAGCGCTTCGTATGTCTTTTGCGCCCTTGAGTTCTTTGTTTCAACATAGAGCCTGAGTCCGGCTATATCCTGTTCCTCGGCCAACTCCCTGATATGGCTGTACATTTTCCTGAAAACTCCCTGTCTCCTGAATTCAGGTATCACATAAACCGACTGAAACCACCATACATTGCAATTGCGCCAGTCGCTCCATTCATAGGTTATAAGCAGGGAGGCAACAACCTTGCCATCCGACTCTGCTATGTAGTACTGGCCCCGTGAATGGTCATGGAAGACAGCATCAACTCCTTTTGTCACAATTTCGGGAACAAGCTTCATGTTTTCAGTTTCCAACGCCATTCTGAGCTGGAAATCAATTATTGAAGTAGCATCGGTGGAAATTGCTTTTCGTATTAGTATCATTCTTAAGTTCTTAAATAATCTTTTTACATCCCCCTACCCCTGCAGGCTGGCTCCTGCGCTAAATTTGCCCACCGGGCAAATTTTTAACGCTTGGCCCCCTTCAAAGGGGGAATTCATCTCGCACCCCATACCACGAACCCCATACCTTATTTGTATTCATCCCAGCTTTTAATTTCCAGGTCATCAATATTCATTCTGCAGAATGCCAGTATGAAAGCGCTTGCAAGCCTTGCATTTGTCAGAAGGGGGACATTGAAATCGACCGCATTTCTTCTTATTGAATAGTCATTATTCAGCTCAGTTGTGCTCAGATCCTTTGGTATGTTCACAACCAGATCGACCTCTCTGGACCTAATGAGTTCTATAGTATTGGGAGATTTTTTTTCATCAGGCCAGTAAGCAACTTCAGCCTCAACTCCTGCATTACTGAGAAACTCCTGTGTACCTCTTGTTGCATAGAGTTTATGTCCTTTTTCGCGCAGGGCCCTGGCGCTGTTTAGCAACTCCACCTTTGATCGGGCCGGTCCGGTAGAAAGCAGAATGCTCTTTTTTGGAACCCTGTAACCAACAGAAAACATGGCTTTCAGGATTGCCTCATAAAATCCTTCACCGATACACCCCACCTCACCGGTTGAGGACATGTCAACACCAAGAACCGGATCGGCTTTAGCCAGGCGGGAGAAGCTGAACTGCGGAGCCTTGACACCTACATAATCGAGCTCAAAGACTGATTTGTGTGGTTTCTCGACCGGAATACCGAGCATCACTTTTGTAGCCAGCTCAATAAGGTTCGTTTTAAGGACTTTGGATACAAAAGGCATGCTACGGCTGGCCCTGAGATTGCATTCAATGACTTTAATATCATTGTCTTTGGCAAGGAACTGTATATTGAATGGTCCGGTTATATTAAGCTCTTTTGAAATCTGCCTGGAAATACGTTTTATCCTTCTGGCTGTCTCAAAGTAGATTTTCTGCGCAG